>Ga0208116_1000012_pt1 | contig 169429 bp, 178 predicted proteins | sample LakWasMeta9_HOW4_2_FD_183859 | JGI IMG/M metagenome (GOLD analysis project Ga0208116, IMG submission 183859) | Freshwater sediment methanotrophic microbial communities from Lake Washington under simulated oxygen tension - Sediment Metagenome... | ecosystem: Environmental > Aquatic > Freshwater... | reverse complement strand
CTCCTATCTTGAAACAAGGCGGATTGCCTCATTCCTTAACATTAGGAAACAGTCACACTCTTTCAACCACCTCGGGCTTATGATCGCAGCGTCAATACCGCGTGAGCGGTTTAGTCCTTTGGCCGATTAGAACCGGTCGCGGTTACCCAAAACTAACTCATTCATACCTTTTATTTTTGCCTCGTTTTCGGATATAGAAAAAACCAGACTGCAATGCATACAATAATTATGAGTGCAATTAAAATAGGATCCACGGTATATGTCAGTAGATAAAAGGCGGCAATTAACAGAAAAACATATCCTAAAACTTGCCCCATTTGAACCTCAAAAGTTGGATGAAATCACTAATTTAACCTCGGTTACGGCTCAAAAATACAACATTTCAACTGAAATACAATTCGACTAAATACCTATAGGCTCTGTTGCGTTAAATTCATTTTTTAACTGGGCTTTTCTTCTATACGTACCAATGCTTATAACCTCGAGCTTGAGCGATACATTATCAAAGAAGCAAGCAGTACGGAAATTGTCCGTTACGATTTGAGCGAAGACGCCTCAATTGAAACGGGCATGCTCTGTGGCGAAATCTACCGCATCGGTGGCGATTGGCAGTTTAACGCCGTCGGTCAGGGTTTTGCCTGCGGGCTTGAGGCCTTTGGCCGCTTCTTTTGGCGTTAATGTTTGATTGTGGACGGCTAGGCTGCAATAATCAATCCGGGCTGCGAAGGGGCTCTAAATAAAGCCCCTCCTGCAAAAAAGCCTTCATTCTCAATTCCTAATTTCACAGTATTGGCTTAGGGTTGCGAAACCCTGTTTGTAATCCAATGCGATCCATTTATTGAGGTATATGCATGGCTATTAATTTACAAAAAGGGCAAACAATTTCCTTGTCCAAAGAATACGGTGGTGCGCTGAGCAAAATCGCTATGGGGCTGGGCTGGGATGCTGAAGAAATTCCCCTCGGTAAGCTGCAAGCGGGACCGGAAGCCATTGATTTGGACGCTTCCTGCGTCACATTTGACGATCAAAACAAGGTTGTTGATATCGTTTATTTCGGGCAGCTGAAAAGCCTCGACGGCAGTATCGTTCATACCGGAGACAACCGTTCCGGCACCGGTGACGGCGATGATGAGCAAATCAAGATTGATTTGGATAAAGTGCCTGCCCATGTTAAATCGATGGTGTTTACTGTCAACTCCTTTTCCGGCCAGTCTTTCGATCAGGTCGAACACGCTTATTGCCGCATAGTCGACAGCAGCAATGATACGGAAGTGGCCCGTTACACCTTGAGCGCGCAGGGTGCTCATACCGCGCAAATCATGGCGAAACTGTACCGGCAGGATGGTGAATGGGAGGTGCAAGCGATAGGCGAGAATGGCGTCGGCCGCACCCTTGATGCTTTACTGCCGCAAATTGTCATTTTTTTGTAAGCATCAATGAGAATTTGCTTTAACCTTACAGGTTCGACTCTACACAAAGTCTTTAGATATCTTCACCAGACGGAACCGGTTGGTGAAATTCCCCGATGGGCATTCATGCTTATAGCTCTGTCATTTTGGCTGCCCGGTATTGTTCGACAGGAAGAAATTTTCACCGTGTAGAACTGCCCCCAACATTTACTATTAGGAGAGTGAGATGAGTTTCGATGATTTTCTAAGCCAGTTAAAAAGCAAAGCCAGCGAGTTAAAAACAGAAGCGTTAAAGTTCAAGAACAAGGATTTTTTAAATGCCGCGATGGCAGGTTCCGCACTGATCGCCATGGCTGACGGTAGTGTCAGTTCGGAAGAAAAACAAAAAATGATGAAATTTATCGAAAGCAATGATGCGCTGTCGATTTTCCCCACCAGCGATGTCATCAAGGCTTTTCAGGATTTTGTAAGCCAGCTGGAATTCGATAAGCACATAGGCGAAGCCAAAGCTTATGAAGCGCTGGGCAAGATGAAATCCAATGAACAAGCTTCACGTTTGCTGGTGCGCATGATTATCGGCATTGCTTCTTCAGACGGCACTTTTGATTTCGATGAAAAAAAGGTGGCTGCCAGAATAGCTAATGAATTAGGGATTGATCCTGCTGAGTTTGAGTTGTAAGCGACTGAAGGCTTCGTTAGGGAAACGCTGATTTATTCCGTTCGTGGAGAGCTTGTCGAACCATGAGCGGAATAAATCCAATTCAATCAGTAACTTAAAAAGCCCTTCGACAGACTCAGGGCGAACGGAGTGATTTAATCAGCGCTTCCTTAGGCAATAGAGCCTAAGGAAGCTTGTCAATAACCGGTTTTTCCACCAGCAGGGGGGTTAAAAACTGATATTCGCCTGCACCCATATTTTCTGGGTGTCAGTGTTGAATTGATCGGCATCGTAATAAGCGTATTTGGCCAGCACTGAATAATGTTTGCCGAATTTCTTGATGGCCGAAAAATCCCATTCCTTGCCGTAATGAATCTGCCCGGTGTCATCGGTAAAATCATGGTAAACCCCGGTTAAAATGACGTTGCCGCGATCCAGCGTGGTGTATACGGTGCCGGACACATCGCGGATGCCGTTAGTGGGCGTCACCAGGAATAAGTCTGCCCAGCCTTGGAAGGCATGGTTGGTGCCTAGCGGCGTATCAAAGGTTTTATTGAGCCCTTTGCCGTTAAGCTGCTCCATCGCTCCTTGAAAAGTAAAATTATAGGCAGTAAAACCGCCCATCACATTGTAGCGATGGGCTTGATACGGCGTTGCCCCATGACCGTAATCCTCTTGATAACCCCATTCGGCGGTATAAACCAAACCATAGTTATCGCTGATCTTGTAAGTGTCCCCCGGTTTTTGAAAATTAGTCATGCGCAAACCATAGGTTTGGCTGGATTTTTCATAGTTTTCCCGCTCGGTATAATTCAGCCAGTAGCCGTAACCGACCAGGTTGCCGTAATCGCCGACTTTGTAATTGACGTTCAGGATCGGGGCTTCGATGTTTTCAGTTGTCGAAGTAAACGTCTGAACATTACCGATATAGCCTGCATTGACGGTCAGGCCGTAGAGTTGCTGATTGTTGTGGGTGATCAGTACCGAGTCGAAAGTGGTTTCCATCTGCCGCCAGCCGACATTGCCGATAAAGCGGTCGTCGTCGAGTTTGATGCGTTGCCGCCCGCCTTTAATCACGGTATCGGGTATGCCTGCATAGCTGATCCATAGCTGGTTGAGTTCGCTTTTTTCCGGGTCGGCGATTGTTGAGTAAGCGGTCTTGCCGTTGCGCAAACTGTTGAAGTCTTCCTGCATCGCCAGATTGCCCTCGTATTCGGCATAGCCTTGCAAGCCGTGGAACACCGGCGACAGCAAACCTGCTCGCAAACGGGCGGTATTGGCATTGGCGGTTTTTTGCGGGCCGATGTCCTGGTCGACGTTTTCGTAACGGTAGTTCAGGTCAACCTTGACCGCGCCGTTTTTGCCGTAATGATAGAAGTTGAGCGCGTCTTCGACTTGTTGGGTGACATCGGCCATGACCGAGCCGCTTACAACGGAGAGTGCCAGCAGTGATGAGGAAAGTTTGATTTTTTTCTGCGGCATAAAGCCTCCTAATTATATTAAATGTGTGGTATTGCAAGTTGTCCACGAACAGCACGAAAGGGACGAAATAAAGTAGGCCGGAATACCCACAGGGCACAAGTAAGGCCGCCCAAGCGTAGCGCCGGATGGCCTTGCCTACACGGATGTAGGCAAGGCGCGTGAGCAGGAGCGGAAGCTTTTCCGGCGGGTTCCGGTAGTGTTTGCCGGAAACTCCTGTTCTTGCTGCCACTCGAACAGGTTTACTTGTGCCCTGTGGGTATTCCGGCCTACGAAACTAAGCTTGTAATTAATGCGTATGGTCGCATTCGCTCAAAAAGCTCAAGATGCTCTCCCGGTATTTGTAGTAATCGGGGTGCTCCAGCAGAGCTTTGCGGCTGCGCGGCCGGGGCAGATCAATGGTTTCGATTTTGCCGATTTTGGCGTGCGGGCCGTTGGTCATCATCACCACCCGGTCGGCCAGCAGGATGGCCTCGTCGACATCATGAGTGACTACAATGGCCGTCACCTGGGTTCTTTCCCAGACTTCCATCAGCACTTCCTGCAATTCCCAGCGGGTCAAGGAATCCAGCATGCCGAACGGCTCATCCAATAACAGCAGCTTGGGCGACAAGGCAAAGGCGCGGGCAATGCCGACCCGTTGGCGCATGCCGTTGGACAAGTCGGCGGCTTTTTTGTGCAGCGAGTCGCCCAGACCGACACGGTTCAGGTAATATTCGGCGATGTCATTGCGCTCCGATTTGGCCGCGTGGGGATAGACCTTATTAACGCCCAGCATCACGTTTTCAAATGCACTCAGCCAGGGGAACAGGCTAGGGGCTTGGAACACTACGCCGCGGTCAGGCCCCGCTCCTTCAATCTCCTTGTTGTCCAGGATAATAACGCCCTCGGACACGCTGTTCAGGCCGGCGGTCATCGACAACACTGTAGATTTGCCGCAACCGGAATGGCCGATGATTGAGATGAACTCGCCTTTTTTCATTTTCAGGTCGAAGCCGTCCACGACCTTGACCGAGCTGTTGCCGTCGGGCGTCGGGTAGATTTTGGACAGTTGTGAAAACTCCAGGTAACGCGGACGGACAACGTCATCCGGCGTGGTGAAGGCCGAATGCTCACGGATCCAGTCACTGCCGGTATTGGGTTTGACATCAGGCAGGACGATTTTATCCACGGCCGAATCCCGGTTTTTTTCGATGCCGATGTCCATTAAATAACGGGTTATTTCCGCGCGTAAGCGTTTAAACTCGGCGTTATGGTTTAACGCAGTACGATCTCTCGGGCGGTCGATATTGATAGGAAAATCCGGGCCAAAGGTTGCACCGGGACCGGGATTCAGCGGGATAACCCGGTCCGCCATGTAGATGGCCTCATCGACATCGTTGGTGATCAGGATGACGGTTTTTTTCTCCTGCGCCCAGATTTGCAAAATCTCATCCTGCAAATTGCCGCGCGTCAACGCATCCAACGCGCTGAGCGGTTCGTCGAGCAGCAGGATGTCGGGACTGGCGGCCAGAGCGCGGGCGACATTGACCCGTTGGCGCATGCCGCCTGACAGCTCGGCGGGTTTTTTGTCCATCGCCGCACCGAGATTGACCATTTTGACGTATTTTTCGGTATGCGCCCGGCGTTGCTCGGCAGGCCAGTGCTTGAAAATCTGGTCGACCGCCAGCGCAACGTTTTCAAACACCGTCAGCCACGGCATCAGCGAATAGTTCTGGAATACTACGCCGCGATCGGGTCCCGGCGCGGTGATCGGTGACCCCTGTTTCAGCACTTCGCCGCTATCGGCCTGGATCAAGCCGGCAATCGTTGAAACCAGCGTGGTTTTGCCGCTGCCGGAAAAGCCGACGATGGCGATGAACTCGCCTTCCTTAATGCTCAGGTTGATGTTGTTGAGGATGGAAGTTGAGCCATAGCTTTTACAAACATCCTTTAATTCCAGCAACGGCAGTTGCGCGTCGTTCGATGGCACAAGCGGAGGGGTTGGGATGCGCTGATTCACAATATTAAGATTTACGACGGACATTTCGGGCTCCTTATTCAAAGCGCTCTACCGAAAGAGAACAGGTTTTGTAAAGAATGCATGATGCGATCCAAGGCAAAGCCGATCAGCCCGATGGTAAAGACCGCAACCATGATTCTTCCCAAGGAATTGGAACTGCCGTTCTGGAATTCATCCCAGACGAATTTGCCCAATCCCGGATTTTGCGCGAGCATTTCCGCGGCGATCAGCACCATCCAACCCACGCCCAGCGACAAGCGCATGCCGGTGAAAATATAAGGCAGCGCGGACGGCAAAATGATTTTCTTGATCTGGGTGCTCCAGTTAAGGCGCAAGACTTTGCCGACATTGATCAGGTCTTTGTCTATCGAGGATACGCCGACTGCGGTGTTGATCAGCGTCGGCCACAGCGAGCACAGCGTGACGGTAATCGCGGAGGTCAGGAAGGATTTTTCAAACCAGGAATCGCTGGTTGAAACATACAGGGCGCTGACCACCAGCGTGACGATAGGCAACCAGGCTAAGGGCGACACCGGTTTAAATATCTGCACCAGCGGATTGATCGCGGTATTGAAGACCGGACTCATGCCGCAGAGCAGGCCGAGCGGCACGGCGATTAAGGAGGCAATCACAAAGCCTGCAAACACCGTGTACAGGCTGGTGAAAATCTTGTCCAGATAAGTGGCTTGGCCGTTATAGGGACGGACTTTGATTTCGGCGGCCGGGTCTTCTGCAAGTTTCTGCTCGTTGCGCGCTTGCTGGCGTTGATAATACTCGACTTCTTTGGTTCGTTCGGCGAAATGGTCAGCCAGCAAGCCGGCGGCTTCATGCCATACCGCGACAGGGCCGGGAATCGCGCCAAGACTGGTGTTGACTTTGGAAGCGGAAAAACTCCACAGCCCAAGGAAGACCATAAAAGCGAGGATCGGCACGCCCATGATCAGCCACAGTTGGCGGATTTGCAGCGAGGGATTTTCTCCGGCGGCTATTTTTACCAGAGGGACAAACCAGGTGAACCCGGTTATGTTTAAAAATTTTATCAGTTGCTTGTGCATGATCGATACCTTCTGATCAGGTGGAAAAAAAGATGCGTCCTTGCACCAAAAGCAACATCCATTGTTTATAGGTAGGCACTCACACGTTTTTCGGGCTGGTTCCCAAGCTGGAGCTTGGGAACCAGCGAACACCATCGATTACTCAACTACCTTGCCGCCGACTACTTTTTGCTTGCCTTTCAGACCGATAGGAAACTTAGTCAGATAATCATTGGGCTTGGTGGCGTCGAAGGCGATACCGTCAATGAAGTCGGCGCTGGGCGGCTTGATGCCGGTTTCGTTGTCGGCAGGAAAATCGCCGGCTTTGGCTTTGCCTTCGGCGATCAGCGCCTTGGCCGCTGCCATATAAATGTCAGGTCGGTACACTTTTTTAGCGGTTTCCAGATACCAGCCATCGGGTTTGTATTCGTTGATTTGTCCCCAGCGGCGCATTTGCGTCAAACTCCAGACCGCATCGCTGTAATAGGGGTAAGAACCGTTATGACGGAAGAATACGTTGAAATCGGGCAGGTCGCGTTTATCGCCTTTTTCATATTCGAACGTGCCGTTCATGCTGTTCGCAAGCACCTCGTAGTCGGCGCCGACATATTGTTTTTGCGACAGCATTTCCACGCCTTCGTTGCGGTTCTTGTTGTTTTCCGCATCCAGCCACATCGAGGCGCGAATCAATGCCTTGATGACGGCCTTGTGGGTGTTGGGATTTTTATCGGCCCATTCTTTGTTAACACCGAAGATTTTTTCAGCGCTGTTTTTCATCAGCTCGTAATCGCTGATGACCGGTACGCCGATACCTTTGAATACCGCTTGCTGGTTCCACGGTTCGCCGACGCAGTAGCCGACAATCGTGCCTGAGTCCATCGTTGCAGGCATTTGCGGCGGCGGGGTGACTGACAGCATCGCTTCGGCGTCGATCTGGCCGGAGGTGTCCTCAGGCGGCGCGTAAAATCCGGGTTTGATGCCGCCGGCCGCCAGCCAATAGCGCAATTTCATATTGTGCGTGCCGACCGGAAAGGTCATCGCCATGTTGAAGGGTTTGCCTGCACTTTTGTATTTCTCCAGCACCGGTTTTAGCGTGTCCGCTTTAACCGGATGTACCAGCTTGCCGTCTTTTACCGGAATCTGAGGCTTCATTTGCTTCCAGACATCGTTGGATACGGTAATCGCATCGCCGTTTAAGGTCATGGTGAAGGCGCTGACAATATCGGCTTTGGTGCCGTAGCCGATGGCTGCGCCAAAGGGCAGGGTTGCCAGCATATGCGCACCGTCCAGTTCGCCACTGACGACGCGGTCCAACAAGACTTTCCAGTTGGCTTGCGCTTCCAGTTGCACGGAAAGGCCTTCATCTTCAAAGTAGCCTTTTTCCAAGGCAACAGCCAAAGGCGCCATATCGGTCAGCTTGATAAACCCGAGTTTGAGGCTGTCTTTTTCCAATTTTTCAGCGGCGTAAACACTGCCTGTAAAAGAAAAGGTTGATGCCGCCGCCACAGCAATAAGCGCCGTAGCCAGCTTTTTAATGGTAAATCGTCCGGTTTGTTTCATATTGACCTCAGCAGGCTTAAAAAATCAGCAAAAAAAAAGGCGTCACCTAGCTGAATGCCTATGTATTCAGCCGGGTAGACGCCTGTGTCTGTTTGGGATCACCGTTGAACCCATGTTCTTTTAGTGTTCCGTCGTCGGAACCTCTGTAATGGTTAAAGCAAGCGTTGTGCCAAAGATGGAAAATGAGTGTTTTGTGTATTTAAGTTAACAATAATAAGCAGTTATGCTTGGTATTGGCTAGGGTAAGGTGGTTCAGGTTTCTGTCGGTGATGCATCAATTTTGTGCGTTCGGTTGTCTGTTTGCACCAACGATGAGAATTGATGTTAAAAAGTTTAAAAAAACTCACCACGAAGGCACGAACGACTGCATTCATACAAGTCGTTCGTGCTTTCGTGGTGAATATCCAGCCGGCGTAGGGCGCGCCGCGCGCGCCAGAGGACTTTTAATAAAATCCACCAAAAGAATCAGCCACGAAAAGCACGAAAAGCTGCTTTTTTCGTGTCTTTCGTGTTTTTCGTGGGCCTTATTATCTTTTATGGATCAGCGCGGAGTAGGCGCGCGCGGCACGCCCTACGTTTGAATAACAATTAAAACTCTTCCCAATCGTCATTGCCGACAAGCTGTAGCTGTAATTTTTGTCTGGCCGGCAGTTGTTTAGCGGCAACTGTTCTGGCGGGGAGGATTTTCTTCGGTACGGATTTCAGGTGAAGGGAGCTGCCCGCATTACGCGGGATAACGTCCACTTTAAAACCGTTTACCGTGCCCGACAGGTTGTGCGCCTGTTCTTCCAGCGATTCCGCGGCCGCTGCGGCTTGTTCCACTAAGGCGGCGTTTTGTTGGGTGACGTCGTCCATTTGGGCGATGGCCTGATTGACTTGTTCGATGCCGGAACTTTGTTCGGCAGAGGCCGCGGTGATTTCGGCCATCATGTCGGTCACGCCGCGGATGGAGTTGACGATTTCTTCCATGGTTAACCCTGCCTGGGTAACCAGCTGACTGCCTCCTGAGACTTTATCCAGGGAATCATTAATCAAGTCTTTAATTTCTCCGGCAGCCGTCGCGGAGCGTTGGGCAAGATTGCGCACTTCCACGGCCACCACGGCAAAGCCCCGGCCTTGTTCGCCGGCGCGCGCCGCTTCCACGGCGGCATTGAGGGCAAGAATATTGGTCTGGAAAGCGATATCGTCGATCACCGAGATGATGTTGCCGATTTTATGCGAGGATTCGTTGATGTCATGCATCGTTGTTACGACTTGATCGACCGCTTCAACGCCTTTGCCCGCTATGTTTGAAGCATCAACGGCCAGCTGGTTGGCATGATGGGCGTTGGCGGCATTATGCTGCACCGCGGAAGTCAACTCTTCCATGCTGGCGGCGGTTTGCTCCAAGCTTGCGGCTTGCTCCTCGGTACGTTGCGACAAATTATTGTTGCCTGCGGCGATTTCCCGGGCCGCCGTGTTAATGGTATCGGTGGAGTCCTTGATGTCTTCTACCAAGTCTTTGAGGTTTTCTACAATGCTGTTCATACCGGCAATCACTTCACCAAAAGTGCCGGGATAGACTTTGTCGATGGTTTGGGTCAGGTCGCCTTGAGCCAGTGAATTAGCGACATGCAATACGTCATTGAAGCCGACATCGCAGGTTTCAAACAGGTTATTGAAATGAGTCAAAATCCCTTTGAACATAAACTCGAATCTATCCGCGTCGCTACGTTTTGAGAAATCGCCTTTAGCACCGGCTTCTACAAGCATTTTGATTTCGTTGTTAACGTCGAGGAAGGTCTTTTTGGCATTGTCCATGATCTTGGTAATGGCAATTGTCTCGCCCGGCAGAATATCCATGTCCATGGAAAAGTCGCCTTTGGCATACTGGTTGACGATACTGATCAGCTTTCTATTGATAGCGATGCGCGATTGAATCAATTCATTAACTTCATGCGCCATCTTGCCAAAGGTGCCGGAGAATTTTGAAGCGTCGAGCTGCTCTTTGACCCAGCCTTCGGCATGCTTTTGCGCCATAATGTCCAGGTCGGCAACGAAGGCGTTAATAGAGTCCTGCATGGTTTTCATGGCGCGCAATAGATCGCCGATTTCATCTTTTTGATGAATGTCAATGTTGGAGTTCAGGTCGCCCACGGCAATGGCTCCCGCCACCTGTTGAACGGTTTTGAGCGAGCGCAAAATGCCGCGGCTGATCAGTACCGTCAGTACGATAACCGCCAAGATGCTGCATACGAAAATGCCGGCCAAGACGATTTTGTACCCGTGTCTTGTCGCGCGTGCCTGAGCCTCATCTTTTACGCTGCGAGCTGCCGCAAGCTTTACCACCTCATTAATAGCGGCACTATGCTGTTCATAAGCGTGGTGCATTTGCATAAGACCGGTCTGTGAGCCGGTTCGGTCGCCCGCCTGGATACTCGGCAGAAAGTTCTGGTCGGCTTCATGGTAAAAGGCTTGCGCTGCCCGGTAAGAACGCTCAAGCAAAGAAACATGAAGATCCTGTTCCAAAGACTGGCCTAACCAATAACTATGGCGGGACTCGTATTCCGTTTTCAGCTCATGAAAACGCATCACTAGCGCGTTGATTTCAGCGGGGTTTGCGGTTTGGGTCAGTTGCAGCGCCACCAGATAGGATTCGATGATGTACTCAGGCGGAGGCAATACATCGGCAATAATATCCTTGTCTTGGATAATACGTTGATAAATTGAGCCATCAAGATTAACGGTATTCATGGCCTTGAATGTTGCGAAACCGAACAGCGAAAAACCGATGACCAAGGTGCTCAAAATTATCGTAAAACGCATTTTGATAGTTAATTGCCCGGAATTTTTCATGTTGTTTAGCATGATGCCCACCTATTTTAATTTTATGATTGGGAATGTTAAGTAGTAAATATTTCTATATCCGGTGCAAAGAATAATTCGCCTGAGAAGATAAACCGGTTATTGACATCGCCTTGCCGGGTTAATGCTTCATAACCAAGGGTATTTCCGATTGCGATAGTTAGTTCCCCAAGTTCGGATTAATTCGTCGCCAGAATTTTCCGATCCTAACTGATGTTACACAGTTAAAAGTGTCGCTAGCGCGACGGTTATTTGAATCGGGTTCTCGCACCCGAAGGCGAGTTACTGTTCGTTACGAAAACCCTCCCGGTTTTCGCCCTACGGGCAAAATTGCTCCTGCGTCGCTAAACCACAGGGATGTGGGGACCGCGATTGCTCCCTGCAATCTTGCGGCATTCCCTCCATCCCTGGAGGTCAATGCAGGTATTGCAGGAGCAAATATCTGTCCATCAGTCGTAGCTTTGCGAGCCGGGAAGCTAGAGCTTCCCGTACTGAATTCCCAAGCAGGAGCTTGGGAACTAGCACGACGCGACGGTTTTCTCGTTCCCACGCGCTGCGTGGGAATGCAGTTAAGGCGCGCTGCGCCGCGAATTGAGTGCATTCTATGCGCCCATCCATGCAGCGCGACAAACAGGACAAAAACTAGCTGTGCGTAACATCAGACCTAAGATAAGGCAAAAAAAAACGCCTCCAAACGGAATGCCCGATGCATTCAGTCCGGATAGACGCCTGTGTCTGTTTGGGTTCGCCGTTGAACCCAAGATTTTATGGTGCTCCGTTATTGGAGTCTCTATAGTGACTGAGAGCAATCGTTATGCCAAAACTGATATTTGAGTTTGATTGTGATCCTTGTTTAATGAATACAAGTAGTTATTAGTTGTCCTTTATGAAATAAGGATGGGTATGTTTTTGAAAGCCACGCATCGAATGTGTGCGATTTTTCTGTGTGCCGCACCAATTGAGTTCTTTTAATAGGCAGGCGAGGGAAGGATATGCATCAAGCGGAGGTCTACAGGGGCAGAAATTGTTTCTGCATTATTCGACTACACGCGTTATGCCATGTCTGCATTGACTTCCATGGAGGGAGGAAATGCCGCAAGATTGCCTGGAGCAATCGCGGCCGGCCACCCTATCCCTGTGGATCATGTAAGTAAGATGCGGAAGATGCACAGTCATCCGGGCCGTCTCTACAATCAGGCATAAATCCTGCTTTAGATTCGGATAGGTATCATCCATCCTCAGGAATCCCGTTATGTCTGGCACAAGCCCCCTGTATTCACTATGAAAACGTTTATTAAAGTAGCCGAAATTTGGATACCGACAAAAGATCGTACCCGGCTGGAGTTTAGCGCCGGTTTGTACGGCTCTTTGAATGAATTTCGAGGCTCCAGCGAAAAGGAGTCCTTCGCCTATGATGAGGGACTGCCCGGCAAAGCATGGGCCTCTGGTCATCCTTTGGTACTGACTGAATTCGAGAACTCATATTTCAAACGGACAAAATCAGCCAAAAAAGCCGGTTTGACTTGTGGGATTGCCATACCTGTTTTTTCAGGCGAATTCTTAATGGCTGTAGTGGTTTTTTTGTGCGGAGACGATCAGCATCATGCGGGCGCTATAGAGCTGTGGAGCAATTTACAAAACAGCACTGAGCTGGCTGTGATGGACGGGTACTTTGGGACGCTGGATGATTTTGAAGCGATATCCAGAGTAATGAAATTTACCAAAGGCGCCGGTTTGCCGGGGCTGGTATGGGAATCGGGCATGCCTGTGTTGATAGAGGATCTGGGGCAATCACCCGCCTTTATCAGAAGCGCGGATGCCAAAAAGGCCGGGATAACGACAGTGCTGGGCATTCCCGTTTCGGTGGTTGCAAGCCAGGTTTATATCATGACTTTTTTGTCGGCTAAAGCCACGCCCATTGCCCAGCGGTTACAGATATGGGTGCCGGATGAAAGCGGTCAGCGGCTGGTCTGTCAGTCAGGATACAGTAAGCAAAATGACGAAATGGCGGAACTCTTTGAGACTGTTTCAGTTCGTAAAGGCGAAGGAGCGCTGGGTCGAGTGTGGCTGACCGGAGTTCCTGTCATCCGGAATAACTCAAGCAGCGCTATTGCAGAGCGGGGGCTGAATTCGATGCTGGCCATGCCTGTGATAGACGGCGGGCATTTGAAAGCAGTGGTTGCGTTTCTATTTTAACGGCTTGGCTATTTTTTTAACGGCTTGGCTATTTTTCCATGTCTTGCAGCTCGATATTGAGCGCTCTGGTTGAAAGTAATAGTTCGCTTACCGAGGCTAACAGCGATAGCACGATAAAGGCCATACTGAAGCCAAAAGTAATGTTGCCGTAATATTGTTGTCCGAAAAAGATCAGCCCCATGGCGAGTATGCAGCAGATAATCCCAACGACCGCCAGCACCTGCATCGCCACAATGAAGCGGATACGGAGCCTCAGGCTGGCGATCTGTTTTTTTGCGGCCAGGCTTTGGGTTTTGGTTAGCAGGTTATGCTGTTCCCTAATCCGGTTGGCAATCGCCAGAAAGCGATTGGAATAGGCCAGGAACAAAACTGAAATGGCCGGGAATAACAGGGCAGGGGTCGTGATGGTGATGTCCATGGCGCTACTCTATAAGGGGCTAATTAATACGCGGTAAAACAAAATCTAATTTTACCGCTTTTAACCTCATAAATAGGGATTAAAACTCCTCCCAGTCATCATGACTGGCAGGTTGCGGCTGTGCTTTTGGACGAATCGGTGAATTCCTTGTCACAGCTGTTTGGGCGGATAGCGTTCCTTTCCGTGCGGGCGGTATATGAAAAGACGTATTCGAACTACGCAAGCTGGCATCTACCTTAAACCCGTTCACCGTGACCACCAGGGCCTGCGCCTGTTCTTCCAGGGATTCTGCGGCCGCAGCAGCCTGTTCGACCAGTGCGGCATTTTGCTGGGTCACGTCATCCATTTGCGTGATGGCTTGGTTGACCTGCTCGATGCCGGCGCTTTGCTCGGCGGAGGCGGCGGTGATTTCGCTCATAATATTGGTCACACCATGGATGGAGGAGACGATTTCTTCCATCGTTTTTCCCGCCTGGGCCACCAGTCGGCTGCCGTCGGCGACTTTGTCGACCGAATCGGTAATCAGGTCCTTGATTTCTCCGGCGGCGGTCGCGGCGCGTTGCGCAAGGTTGCGCACTTCCACCGCCACCACCGCAAAGCCTCTTCCTTGTTCGCCGGCACGCGCCGCTTCCACGGCGGCATTGAGGGCAAGAATATTGGTCTGGAAGGCGATGTCGTCGATGACTGAGATGATATCGCCGATTTTGTGTGAAGATTCATTGATTTTACCCATCGTCCGCACCACCTGGTCGACCACGTCAACGCCTTGGCCGGCGATGACGGATGCATCAATCGCCAGTCGGTTGGCTTGCTGGGCACTCTGGGCGTTATGCTGCACCGCGGAAGTCAGCTGATCCATGCTGGCGGCGGTTTCTTCCAAGCTGGCCGCCTGTTCTTCAGTGCGATGCGACAGGTCGCTGTTACCTGCAGCAATTTCTTTAGACGCCGTGTTAATGCTGTCAGTGGCATCCTTGATTTGGCTGATAATATGTTTAAGCTTTTCTACTGTGGTATTGGAGTCATCCTTGAGTTGTCCGAAAGTACCGGAGTAATCATTGCTGATGGTTTCGGTCAGGTTGCCCTGGGATAAAGCCCCGAGTACACGCACCACTTCATTGAGTCCGGTTTCGCTGGTGTGCATCAGCCGGTTGATATCTATTCCCAATCGGCGCAAAAAGCCTTCCTTGCCGTCCAGGTCCAAGCGCATGCTGAAGTCGCCTATCGCAGCGGCGGCGACAATCGCGGCAATCTCATTTTCCGCGATGATCTCGTCGGTGCGGTCGCGCCATTCGGCGACTGTGCCCAGTCGCTGGCCGTGCTCGTTGACGACCGGATTGGCGAGCACTACCATCGAGCGGCCGCCGACCAGCATACTGGCTTCATAGGTGCCGGTTAAGTCGGTGAGCATTCGGGCCTGATGCGAGGGATTTACGTGGAAAGCATCCATGTTAGCGCCGACCAGGGCGTCGAGAGATAATTTGGGAAACTGTCGACTAAGCTCAGTTTCGGCCCTGCCGAGAATATTACGCACCGATTTATTGACATAAACGATGTTGCGGTTGTTATCGGCGATCATCACGCCGGTGCTGACATTGTCCAGTGCAATTTTAACGCGCAACGTCTCGTCGGCGGCTTGGCGCTCCGCGGTGATGCGCTCCAGCAGATGTTGTTGCATGGTGTTCATGGAGCGCAACAGGTCGCCGATCTCATCGGAGTGCTGAGTATCAATGCTGGAGTTCAAGTTACCTTCGGCAATGGCTCCGGCAACCCGCTGAACGTTTTTCAGCGAACGTAAGATGCCGCGGCTGATCAATACGGTCAGCACGATAGCTGCCACGATACTGAACACGAAAATGCCGGCCAAGACGATTTTGTACCCCTGTATGGTGCTTTGCGCTTGCGCTTCATCGTCCGCGTTGCGAGTTGTTGCAAAGCGCACGACCTCGTTAATGGCGGCTCGATGATTTTCATAAGCATGGCGCATTTGCAGCAGGCTGGCCTGTGAGTTTTCGCGGTTACCGGCCTGGATGCCGGGCAGAAACCGCTGCTCGGCTTCATGGTAGAAAGCCTGTGCCGCCCGGTAAGAGTCGTCAAGCAAAGCAGTGTTAAGTTCCTGCTCCAAAGACTGCTCCAACCAATAATTGTGGCGGGACTCGTATTGCGTTTTCAGCGATTGAAAGCGATCCACTAAGGCGCCGATTTCATCAGGGGCGGCTTGGGTCAGCTGTAGCGCCACCAGATACGATTCAATAATATATTCGGGCGGCGGCAGCACATCGGCAATAATATCCTTGCCCTGCACAATGCGATGATAAATCGGACCGTTAACATTGAGCATGTTCATCGCTTTGAAGGTTGCGAAACCGAATGACGCAAAGCCGACGACTAAAGAAGCCACAATAGCTATAAAACGCATTTTGATAGTTAACCGGTTCGGATTTTTCATATCAATTGGCATGATGTATTTTCCATTTCATTGGGGTGACTGTTCAGTATTAGCCGGTTCAGCCCGGTAGCTATTGCGTCTGGCTATGTTTCTTTAGCAGCAATATTGTCATAGAATTTGATGCGTGCTGATATCAAGCTAAATACTTGAGTTCATGGCCATTCGGCGGCAATATCAATTAATAAAATACGCTCCTCGTCCAGTCTGAGAGACAGGGTTTTGCACAGCATATCCGTATTAAAATCCCGATAACGCTCCGATGTTACGATGCGATAGCTGTCCTGTGCCGATTCAAGCGCCAGCAATTGGTAGAAATAAGGCCGCCATGCCCAGTTAAAGCCAAGTTGCTTGGAATCTTCAAACCATTTGTTAGCGGCAAAATTAAAATTGGATGATATTTGATCGCCATGATTATTGCATAAATAAAACCGCAGTACACCGCTTTGTTCAAACGGATGCGCTGAAAGTTTATTGAGGTTGAAGTCGGTTTCCAGGGCTTCTCTCAGGAGTTCAATCAAACGCTTAATGTTGGAGATAAACTGAATCTTGTGTTCTTCGTTGGCTAAGGTTTTTTTCAGGAAATTTTTTCTTAGCAAGCCGATTTGTTTTTGATAATGCAGCGGCTCTTTAAACTCCGCTGTCGCGGGCGAAAACAGATAACCTTGCATATATTGAGCGCCGTTGCTTAAGCCGAAATGGAAGTCATTGGCGGTTTCCACGCCTTCGCAAACGATACGGCAGCCGGTGCGTTTCGCCAGACGGGTTATTAAATGGACTACATCACTGGCTATGCCGCCCTTGACGGCATTTTGGAATAACTGCATATCCAGTTTGATGACATCGGGCTGTATGGCCATGACTCTCTCCAGTTGGGAAAAGCCCGCGCCAAAGTCATCAATCGCTATTTTCAAGCCGCGACTGCGATACACGGCGGCGATGGCAACGAGTTTGTCCAGATCGCCTCTTGATTCGGTTATTTCAATAATGACACGGCTTTTGTCGACATTAAATTCGTCCAGCATCAGCAGGGTCGGTAATGAAGTAAAGTCGGTCAGCTGATCGATCCAGGCGGCTGAGATATTGATGGTTAAATAACCGTTGAAATTTGATTGGCTGAACCGCTCCAACGCCAGCCGACGAACCATGCGGTCCCAGTCGAGGAGTTGCTCGGCGGCAATGTCGGGCGAAGAAAATAAGCTGCCTGCCGAAATAACGCGGCCGTTTGCATCATGTTGCCGGGCTAATGCCTCGTAACCGATGATAGCGCCACTGGCAGCGCCGATAATAGGCTGGAAATAAGGGAATAGTTTTTTTTCTTGATTCATATTGATGAGTTGTTTGAAGAGTTCGACGTTGAACCCGTAGTACTCCGACGCTGGATTTCTAAGGGTTAAAAGCAATCGGTGTGCCAAAATTGTTTGGCGTAAGATATGAATTTTATTGGCCTTATTCAAACAGTTGTAATGTATCGGCTCTGCTTGAGTATTGGAGTAAGTAGCTGAAGTGCACTAATAGGATGCGTAATTCTGTGGCATTGCACCAGTCTGGTCTTGTCGCGGTGTTCATCGAGCTATAGTTAAAAATCTTTAATTCGCGCAAAGAGCGGCAGCGAACCTATTATTGAAGCGGTATGGATTATTATTACAGCAGCGGTCCGATAAGTTTTTATGTTTATTTGGGCAGTAAGGCACAAGGAATGCTGACGAATAATGGTGACCGGCAGGAATCAGGTTGATGACGGCAATAACAATGTCATCAAGCCGACGTATAATCTTTTAGTTCAGTCATTAACTGATGCGGCGCACCAGGCATAAAATCATGGCTTCATGATTGGACCTTAAACACAACAAATTATGGATTGACATTATGGCGACAAAATATACCCCTCTAAAAGATCACGATACGCCTATCAAAGTGCTATTTACCGGCTATTTATGTACGGTCGGCATAGGCTATCTTTTCGCATTAATCCAGATATTGTTTACCCATGGCATGGCGGACGGTAAATTCGGCTTGTCTGTCGATGATATTGTTTACAGTTACTACGGTAACCGTTCCGGTACGGTTTTGGAGCAAAAACTGAATGGCTCGATGAAGGATAAGGCGCCGGAACAGGAGCGTTTTAAAATCATGGAGTGGGTTAGGGAGGGCGCACTGATTGAAGATTACAGGGATGATGGTATCGACAAGATAATCGAGAGCCGCTGCGTGATGTGCCATAACGCAAGCGCATCCGGCATACCGGATTTTACCAAGTTTGAGCAGCTGAAAATTTTAACGGCGCAGGACACAGGCGCCACGTTTAGCTCGTTAATACGCGTATCCCATATTCACTTGTTTGGCATCAGCTTTATTTTCATGTTTGTCGGGCTTATTTTCAGTTTTGCGGAGACCCCTACAATTCAATATAAATGTATTGCTATCGGCATGCCCTATGTGTTTTTGATTGCCGATATATTGTCATGGTGGCTGACTAAAATTCATCCGATGTTCGCCTGGCTGGTTATTCTTGCCGGTATGGGCATGGCTGTTTCATTCGCGTTCATGTGGGTGACTGCTCTGTTGGAAATGTGGTTTTTTAGGCTTGTCTTTATTGATGGCATCGGCGCACACTATTTACAGTGGCGCGATAGCACGGAAACCTCAGTTGCCGATAGGGTATGGTTTTACACCAAGGTGCTTGCACAGCAGGTTAAAAAGGCCGCCTATTTTGCAAAAGAGCAATGGCTGACACGCGGCTGGCCTGTCATTAAGGACTTGTTAAAGAAATAGGCTGATCGCGGGCTGTAGCGGTGCAGCTCGTGGCATTCTTTAAACCAATAAATAACTGGCTTTCATCGCGTTCACATTCAGGCCCAGCCTGATCAATTATTGACCGCGCCTTTTTTACCATAACGATAAAAACAGGCGCGTCTTCCATTCCCGGCTTTCCGGCAAGAGGCTCTCTAAACTTCTTGCAAGCCAAAAAATACCGTTATCAAAAGCTCACAAGCAAAGCAGCTTAGACGATGAGAGAAAAACAGATTAATGCGGGGAATTTGTTTAAATGTTAGATATTTCGTTGAGCTATGCGGGGTTCAAACGGTACAGGTAGTAACGGTGATTGTATCACTGCGATTTAATTTGACGTTGGTATGGAAGGGATGTCAATAATGGCTCTGTCCATATTGAGCTCATCGAAGCGTAGATTTTTACTAGCAGGTAATAATACTTATAGAAATAATTTTTGATTGGTTTTTGATGCCGGCTCTATGGAAATTTAAGGCCCAGCTCGGGATACTGTTGTCGCGATGACCGGGTTAGTTCATCGAGAAAGATAGACGGTCATTGCACCCTCGTCAGATATTTTAGTTAACGACATCTGATTATATTTTTTAATATATATCCTATGGAGTAATGACAATGAAACAATTCAATAAAAAAGTATTAACTGCAAGTATTATTCTTGCATTGGGCTCTGTTTCTAGTGCATGGGCAGATACAGCTACTGATAGCTTTAACAGTAAAGAAATTACTAAAACCAGTACTGAAACTAATACTGACCTCAGTGTGGCCGACAGCTTTAACACTAAAGATATTACTAAAACTAATACCGAAACCAGCACCAATACTGAGACCAATACCGACAACAGTGTAGCTGACAGCTATAATACTAAAGACATTACTAAGACCAATACCGACAACAGCGTAGCCGACAGCTATAACACTAAAGATATTACTAAAACCGACACTGAAACCAATACCGATAACAGTGTCGCTGACAGCTATAACGACAACTCTGATAACAGCGTAGCTGACAGTTATAATTCCAGTGCTAAAACTACTACCAATACCGATAACTCCGACAACTCTGACAACAGTGTAGCCGACAGCTATAACACCAGCACTGATAACTCTACAAGGGATAACAGTTCCGCTTCTGCAAACGATGCCGCTGCTAATAACGGCAGCACCGCTTGGTCAGACCGTTCGGACAATTCTGACAACAGCTACGCTACTGCAGATGATGCGGCAGCTAATAACGGCGGCACCGCTACCTCAGACCGCTCTGACAACAGCTATGCCAGTGCAACTGCTCAAGGTTCTGCCGCAGCTAATAACGGCAGCACTGCAACGGCAACTACCGACAACAGTGACAATAGTGACAACAGTGCGGCATATGCAAACGGAATTGGATCGGCAGCGGCTAACGGTGGCGGCAATGCAACAACTACCGACAACTCTGATAACAGCGACAACTCTTTCCACGATTACAGCGTACTAGCTGCGGAAGGAGACGGTTCTGCGGTATCTAGGGAAGGCAATGCTACTGCCGAATATAAGGTGAATAATTCATCCTTGGATGGCACTGTAACAGGCGCAACAGTCAGCTACTCTACTGGCGATTATGCAGATCATAATAAATTTGTAGCCAAGAATACATTGGAAAATGCTTTCAACGGTAGCGCGGGCATTAACCAAAGCGTTCAAAACACTGCTTCTAACGCTCTGGCGCAACAACAAGTATCTTTCCAAGGCAACGTAAATGTTAATCAGTAGCTCCTTAAGCTTTCATCAGTTAATCCACTGATGATCCTTGCCGGTGAGCGAGCAATCGTTCACCGGCTTCTAGCTGCATATCATCAAATATGTAAAGAGGATGCTATGAAAACAATTATAAAAACCTTAGAAGGCTGTCTTTTAATTGTGCTGGTCATTATTTTGCACAGCCAGGAAGCAAGAGCCGATGCTCTTCAAGATCAGAGCGAGCTGCTTTTTTCTTCAGCCGAAACAGCGGCGCCGGATGAGCTGGATAATGCGAGCGGCCGGGAAGGCGTGGATATGACAACCCTGAATAACATGAACGTGCGGGCTACGCTAAGCGGCAACCAGGCAAACAATACCGTCAATGGTTACAACATTATCGATCACGGCGCATTTGCTCAGGCCAGCGGCATTAACAGTGTCATTCAAAACACTGGGAACAATGTCGTTATTCAGGATGCGACTATCGTCAATGTAACAATCATGCCGTAACAGTTCAGCGAAGGGCAACATGAAACGATCTCTTGCTAAATGCATTCTGCTGATGCTGCCCGTATGTGGCCATGCCGGCTCATTGAACTTTAACGGCATAGCGGGCGCCGGTAACTATGACGTTCCGGTAACGACTTTTGCGGAGCGGCGCTTCAAAACCATCTACAAGCAACAGTACGATTTCAGTTGCGGCTCGGCGGCTTTGGCCAGCCTGCTGACCTATCATTATGACGATACGGTAGATGAGCAAAGCGTATTTACCGATATGTATCAAAATGGCGATCAGCAAAAGATCCAAAAACAGGGGTTTTCGTTGCTGGATATAAAACTTTACCTGGAAAGACGCGGCTATCGATCCGATGGTTTCAAAATCAACCTGGATCAATTAGTTAACGCCAATGTGCCGGCGCTCACCATTATCAATAACAACGGTTACCTGCATTTCATAATTATTAAAGGAGTTAATCACGAGGAAGTTTTGGTAGGGGATCCCGCGGTAGGCGTAAAAGTAATGCCTCGCGATGAATTTGAAAAAATGTGGGAACACCGCATTTTATTTTTAATACACAACAAAAAAGATATAGCGGCGAAACATTTTCAAGATCAGCAGGAGTGGGCGCTTCGGGTCAAGGCGCCGTTAGGATCTGCTGTCGATCGAGCCAGTTTAGGCCTGTTTAACATGTTGCAACCCGGACCTTGGGATATTTAACTAAGCGGAGTGTGTAATGAAAACATATAAATCTAGCATCTACCGGAAATTCATGATGGCTGGACTTTGGATAACCGTTTTGGCCGGTTCGGGCGTATACGCGGATGAACCCGCAGGCATTACCGATCAACCATCTGACAGCTGGAGCCGCGCATCAGACAGTGAGTTGGACCAGCTAAGAGGTGGCTTTGCGCTTGCAAATGGAGTGAACATCGACTTTAGTCTCGAGAGACTGACTACTTTGAACGGCGCAGTAATTTCTTCCACATCTTTTCGATTGCCAGACGATGCTTTCTTGTTTCAGAACGGAGGCCTGAATCAAGCTCCAGTCATGACAGGGTCGGCCTTGAATTCAGTTATACAAAATAATATGGATAATCAGGTTATTAAAAATATGACGGATATTAATATAGCGGTTAGTAACTTGAAAAACATGGATTTGAACAGCAGGGGCATGGTGTTTAATAATCTTATCCTGCCCAATGTGCGTTAATTACAGGGAATCAATTGTAGCCTTGGGTTGTTGAAAAAACTCGCATTAAACCGTCCGTTTAGAGTCTTGCATTATCCTCATATCCTGCCTAACTGAATTGACTCGTATTTTAGAAATACGGGCTCAGCAATTCATTATCAGTCAACAAGATAAGTGTTTATACCAATTGTCGGCATCGGCATAATAATTTATAAAGTTAATGGGCCAACTCTTTGTTTGCGCATGTCTTTTTAGTGAGAAATTTTACTTATTCATAAGGTTAATTTAATAAAATATATTTAAGATAATTAAAGGAATAATTATTTTCTATTAATTGCTGAATCTAATTTCAATCCTAAATGACAATGTAGGGACTTATTTGCTATTAATCTAATATATAAAAAATGGAAATAATAATATGAAGATGAAATTTTGGCGTCGGAAATTTCTTCTGCTTGGGTTTATTAATGGGTTTATTTATATTTGTTGTGGTTTTTTTATAAACAACTGTTATGCAGAAACAGGCAAGCAAAATGATTCTTCGGCACAATATAAAAAACTGATTGCTGAACAGCAAAAAGAATTCCAGATACAACGACAAATTATTGCTGAGCAAGGGAAGCAACTGGAGGAACTGAAAGCGCGTCTTGATGCTTTAATGAATCAAGCGGCAGACAATAAACAGGCACCGGTCAAGCAAGCAGCCAATAAACCTCAAATTGTTGCGGCGAAAGATAACAGCCAGCCGCCATCATTGCCTAATAAGATTCCATCCAAGCCTGTAGGTCAGGCGCCCCCAAGCGCAACGGAAAAGCCAAGGCCGCCGGAAATACCACGATTAAGCGAAACCGTGGGTGGCGTGTTAACCAAAAAAGGCAATATCGTTTTTGAGCCGTCACTGTACTATGCCTATACCAGTAATAACCGGGTATTTCTTGATGCATTTACTTTCATCCCGGCTATTGCCATCGGTCTTATCGATATGCGCGAAGTTAAACGACACAGCTTTATCGGCACGTTGGGAACCCGTTATGGCGTGACGGATCGCTTGGAACTGGAGTTCAGGCTTCCTTATGTATACCGTGATGATACTCAGCGTTCCCGGCCGGTCAGTATCGGTGCGGGAATTGACGAGACTTTCAATGCCACCGGAAGCGATATCGGCGACCTTGAATTTGCCGGTCGCTATCAGCTTAACAGCGGAGCCAACGGTTGGCCGATTATTGTCGGCAACGTCATCGCAACGGCGCCTACAGGAAAAAGCCCTTTTGATATTCGGTCTGTACAAGCTCAAGGAGTTCCTGGCGCGACATTTCCAACCGAATTAGCGACAGGATCGGGATACTTCAGTTTTCAGCCCAGCCTTACAGCGCTTTATCCAACTGATCCGGCGGTCTTTTTCGGTAACCTTAGCTATAGCTATAATGCGGAGACCAGTACCGATGTAGGTGACGTTAATCCAGGAGACACGCTGGGATTAAGTTTTGGCATGGGTTTCGGTGTTAATGAGAAGTCATCGTTTAGCTTAGGATACTCGCATAAGCATGTTATGGATTCTGAGATTGATGGCGTAGAAATTCCGGGGAGCACACTGGATATCGGCCAACTTTTGGTTGGCTATTCTTTCAAATATACACCGCGGACTACTTTCAATTTATCGTTAGGCATAGGCACTACGTCAGATTCCCAAGATGTTACGCTTAATTTCAGGGTGCCAATGACTTTTGGTTTATTCGATAGCTAAGGAGACTGTGAAAGTATTACCCAAATCAGTTTAAAAGCATATTCACCACGAATGACTGCATGGACAGATATTTGCCAAGACACGAAGAGCACAGAGAAAAATAATTATTTTCAAATCAATGCATTGGAAACTTCGTGTCCTTCATGGTGAATTCTTTGATTTTGTTCTAAAACGATTATTTTCACAGTCTCTAAGGCGTTTCCACCACAAAGGTCCACTACTTAAGCAACTGGGCCATGGCGATAACGTTTTTCGCCATTTCGCCGATTGCGATATTACGATCCATCGCCAGTTTCCTCAGGGTATGATAAGCGTCATCTTCCGTAAAGCCTCGGGTCTTGATTAAAATGCCTTTTGCCCGGTCGATCAGTTTCCTGTCCTCAAGCCTGGATTTTGTTTTTTCCAATTCGCTTTTAAGCCGTTGCTGCTCCTTAAACCGTGCTACGGCGATATTGATGATACTGTCAATACGGCTGGCTTCCAGGCCGTTGACCACATAAGCGCTGACACCGGCCTTAACGATTTGATCGATGGTGTCGGGTGTATCGTCAGGTGCAAAGATAATGATGGGCAGCGGATGATTCTGGTTAAGGAACTCGATGTGCTGAAAATATTTTCTGGGGCTATCAATATTAAAAATGACAATGTCGATTTTGTTGTTCACCGTCAAGGATTGCAAGTTTGCTTCAAGCATTACCGTGCCAGTGACTGAATAGCCCTTAGAAACCAGTATCTTATCCAATAACTGATCTACCGTTCCATCTTCTATAAGCAGTACATTTAAGTTGTTCATGTTTTAACAATTTAGCCCCGCAGTTACCTTAGGTGACAACACACAATTTGGTATTTCTTTTGAATATTTTCGCACTTTTAGTTTCACCTGTTATTCATCAGCAGTTACGCTCGTTAATCGTCAGTTTTATCCATGCGACAATAAATACATAAAAACCAAGTTTGTGATCAACAGTATTGCCGATAAGCCTTTCCAGAATAATAACGGATTGCGCTGTATTAAAGGGATGGACTCTTTAGTACTCAGGAACTTGGGATTGGGCGTGGATAAGTCATACAGAAACTCCGATAAATCGTCATAACGAAATTGCGGGGTTATTGCGGTGGCTTTTTCTATTGCGCCGTCAATCCACATAGGAACCATTGCGTTATGGTGAAAACTGGGTACATAGTGAAGTTTTGCCAGATTCATTTGGTTGGGTTTTTCAGGCATATCCTGACCGAAAGGCAGGGCGTTGTTAAGCATTTCATAAGTAATGACGCCCAATGAAAACAGGTCGGATTTTGGGGTGCCGCGCTGCCCTAAATGATATTCAGGCGCGGTGTAATTTAAAGTGCCGAGTATGTTCTCCGTCTCGCCGCGATCCAGTGGGGTGATTTCCGTGATACCGGCGATTTTAACCGAACCGAAGTCGATAATTTTAACCGTCCCGTTTTTATCGAACATGATGTTTTCAGGCTTTAAATCCTGATGCAGCATTTCCATACGATGAAAAGCGCGCAAGCCCTTGGCAATTTGCTCAACTATTTTCCGGGTTTCTTTAATGTCCGGCTTGGGATTTGCGGTTATCCATTGCCTAAGTGTCGGGCCTTCGAGAAACTCGGTAACATAATATATACAGCTTTTTTCCCGATTGGGGCTGAGTATTTTCAGTACATTTTCGTGATGAATGCGTTTTCCGGCCCACTCTTCATGCAGGAAATGCTCAATATAATGGGTATCGTCATCATACAGAATAGACGGGGCTTTCAAAATAACCGGGGTGCCGGTTTTGGTATCAAAAGCTCGGTAAATCTGAGTGCGTTTACTGGCATGCAATTCTTCCTCAATCCGATAGCCGTCAAGCACCATGCCGGGTTCCAACGGTGGCGGAAAAGGCAGATTGGTGTGACGGCGAATAATCTCGTCTTCGTTGGCTTCGGGCAATTCATCGACTCTGACCAGCTGGCAGGTCAGATTGTCATCGCTGTGATTTTCACTGGCCTGTTGCATAATTTGTGCGGCAACCCGCGTTAAATCCGCACACTCTTGGACAAGTTTTTTTAAGACTTTTTCATCGATAAAGTCATGTATTCCATCAGTTGTCATTAAGAACAGGTCGCCATTTTCTAAAGGACACGACTGGTAATCGACCTCCAGATGCGGCTCTATGCCCATGGCTCGGTTCAGGTAATTTTTTTCTTTAACCCAGATGCGGTGGTCGCGGGTTATCTGCTCAAAATTACCTTGGCGTAAACGATAAATCCGCGAATCGCCAATATGAAAAATGTGCGCCGTAGTCGATTTCAGCACAATGATGCTGAGCGTGCTGACCATGCCCTTAGTCGATTCATAACGGCTTTGCCCCTGACTGTATAACCAGGAATTAGTCGCGGAAAGAATCTTTTGCCCGGCATGTTTGACCGACCAGGAATCGGGAGAGCTGTAATAATCGCTTAAAAAACTGATCACACAACAGTGACTGGCTTGTTTTCCGGCGTCACTGCCACTCATGCCATCGGCAATGGCAATAGCTATGCCTTTATGGAGCAGCTGAGACCCTTCCGGTATTAATGAACCGAAAAAATCTTCATTATCCGGCTTGATGCCTTTATCGCTGGCAGAACCGATGCTAATTTTGAGTGTTGGTTTGGGCATGGTTTATTAGGTTGGTTCAAGACGAAAGGCGAAAGGGCTGCTTTGGTTTATTAAGAAAAAAGCCAAGATTTCGAGTACATGGTGGAGTACAAGGCTAGCCTTGTACGTATAAACTGTTCAAAGCTAGCTTTGAACTCCGAATAAGAGTAGATAGATTCACGCCCACATTTTAGCCTTTCGTCTTTAGCCCTTCGCCGCTTTTAATTCAACTCAATCATTTCCACGGTTCCATCTTCCTGAACTTCGGCCATGTGGCCTTTCGGTTCATCGATAAATTGCACGGCAATCAACACCGATAACGCCACCATCGCTATGATTACAAAAAACACCGCCGGTGTAACGAACGATAATATCGTCAAAAACAACACGCCGCCGACATTACCGTAAGCGCCGACCATGCCGGCAATCTGCCCGGTCATGCGCCGTTTAATCAACGGAACGATTGCATAGACCGCACCGCAGCCGCCCGATACAAAGCAGGAGCAAGTCATGGTGATCAATACCGCCAACGCAATAGGCCATTCCGAATTAATCAGCGACATGCAGAAATAACCCCCCGACAAACCTAAAACAAAAATACTTAAGGACAATTTGCGCCCGAATTTATCGCTAATCCAGCCGCCCGCAGGCCGCGCAACCAGATTAATAAAAGCAAAGCTACCTCCCAGCAAACCGGCTTCGACCATGGTAACGCCATGCGACTCATGGAAAGTATCGAAGAAAAACAGCGGCAACATCGAAACAACGGCTAATTCCGAGCCGAAGGTAATGAAATAGGCCAAATCCAGAATGGCTACCTGTTTGAATTTGTATTTATGGATTTCATCGATCGGGTGTTGTAGATGCTCTTCATTAACGTGGATGATTTTATACACGTTATAGATAAATAAAGCCCAAATACCGGTATAGATACAAAGGGCGGCGAAGTTCGACAACAGGTTGGCGCCGGTCGGCGATAATTTCCAGGTTAACAGGCTCAAGGTGGCGTACAACGGGACGCTCATAAGGATATAGAAAAACAAGTCCCAGATACTGGTGACTTCCATCGCTCCGGCTTTCTTAGGCTTAAAGTAAGTCGAGCCCTTGGGTGTATCCGACACACTGAAAAAATAGATAATCGAATAAATCAGCGAAATAGCGCCCGTCGTTGCAATCGCATAACGCCAGCCTTCATCACCGCCAAAGATCAAAGCCAAAGCAGGTAAAGCCCCGGCCGCAGCAGCGGAACCGAAGTTTCCCCAGCCGCCGTAAATACCTTCGGCAATGCCCACTTGCTTGGCCGGAAACCATTCGCCGACCATGCGTATGCCGATCACAAAACCCGCTCCAATAAAGCCCAATAAAAAACGGGCCAAGGCCAGTTGCTCAAAACTGGTCGCAAAAGCGAACATAAAACAAGGAATGCTGCCCGCCGCCAACAGTGTTGAGTAAGTGCGCTTAGGGCCGAATTTATCAACTAAGATACCGATCACAATCCGCGCCGGGATGGTCAGGGCAACATTTAATATTAAGATGGTTTTTATCTCAGAGTTATTCATGCCCAGTGTTTGAGCGATCACCATCATTAATGGTGCATGGCTAAACCACACCACAAAGCTGATGAAAAAAGCCATCCAGGTCATGTGGAGAATTTTGGTTTTTCCCGAGAAGGAGAGCAGGTTAAGACGGTGAGCTGACATGATTGATTTCCAGTTATTAATACGACTAAAACTGGAAGCAGCATATTGCATGCCACATAAGCAATAACCGCAATCATGCAGAGTTATTCAAGAGGCAAAGTGAATTAAAAGATTAGATTGGCGGATAGTAAGCACCATAATGATGCGGTGCGTATCATCGTGGTGCGGAACGGATAGCAAAGTTTAAAAGTTTATGTTGCCCTGTAGCTAAATTTTCTGAGTATCGTTCTTTTCGTGGACGGTACCTCATATCAGCACACAATGAGTACAAACTACGCAAGCTCTTGAAATATGTCAGCACAATACCGGGCACTATCAAGCCATGTTTAAAATGAGCTACGCATTGCACAAATAATGAGCGTTATTTATTTATATGCACCATATTGGATCATTATTAATTTTATTTTTCAGTTTGATAATGAAGGAACCTTTTAAAATCATAGTCTCTGTCATTCTGGCATAGGCATTGCTCTATAACTCCAAACAGCAAACATCGTTATCGGGGTTGTATTATGAGCGAGAAACAAACATTAGTCGTTATTGGCAATGGCATGGTCGGGCAGTCTTTTCTGGCTAGCCTGGTTGAAAACGGCATTAAAGAACAATATGAAATTATTACCTTTTGCGAAGAACCCAGAGTCGCTTATGACCGCGTGCATTTATCGGCTTTTTTCACCGGCACAACCGCGCAGGAACTGTCATTAGTTGAAGACGGCTTTTTTGAGCGGCACGGCATTACCATTCATATAGGTGACAAAGCCGTAAGCATCGATAGGACCGCTAAAACCGTCACCTCGGCACAAGGCCTGACGATACCTTACGACAAGCTGGTGTTGGCGACAGGCTCTTACCCTTTCGTGCCGCCCGTTCCGGGGCATGACCGGGCGCAATGCCTGGTTTATCGCACCATTGAGGATCTCGAAGCCATTGCCGCTGCGGCCGAAACCGGCAAGGTCGGCACCGTGGTCGGCGGCGGTTTGTTGGGCTTGGAGGCGGCCAAGGCATTAATGGATTTAGGGCTGGAAACCCATGTCGTTGAGTTTGCTCCGCGCTTGATGGCGGTGCAGCTTGATGACGCGGGCGGCGCCATGCTGCGGCGCAAGATCGAGAATTTGGGCGTGACCGTGCATACCGGCAAGAACACCAGCATCATTACCGACGGCGAGCGGTGCATCAACAAGATGTGTTTTGCCGACGGCGAAGAGCTGGAAACCGACATCGTGCTGTTCTCGGCGGGCATTCGTCCTCGCGACGACCTCGCCAGAGCTTGCGGCCTTGAAGTCGGATCACGCGGCGGTATCGTTATCAATAACCAGTGCCGCACCTCCGATGACAGCATTTACGCAATCGGCGAGTGCGCCTTATGGAACGGCATGATTTACGGACTGGTTGCGCCGGGTTATGCAATGGCGCGCACCGTGGTAGCCGATTTGGCAGGCGATGACGCCGGTTTTACCGGCGCGGATATGAGTACCAAATTAAAACTGATGGGCGTCGATGTGGCCAGTATTGGCGACGCCCATGCCAAAACCCAGGGTGCGATGGTTTACAGCTATCAAAACGGCGACAGCGAAATCTATAAACGTCTGGTCGTCAGCCAGGACAAAAAACAATTGCTCGGAGCGGTGTTGGTCGGCGATGCGTCGGGTTACGGTACCTTATTGCAATATTGCCTGAACGGTATCGAACTGCCGGAGAATCCCGATGCGCTGATCTTACCGCACCGCTCCGACGAATCGGTCGGCTTGGGCCCGGATGCGTTGCCGGCTTCGGCGCAAATTTGTTCCTGTTACGATGTAACCAAAGGCACGATTTGCTCGGCGATTGAAGGCGGCTGCATGACCATGGGCGCGCTAAAGGCCGAAACCAAAGCTGCAACCGGCTGCGGAGGCTGTTCGGCGTTGCTTAAGTCGGTGTTGGATTCGGAATTGTCGAAACAGGGTTTTGAAGTCAATACCGATATTTGCGAACATTTTGCCTATACCCGGCAGGATTTGTTCAACCTGATCCGGGTTGAACAAATCAAAACCTTTGCCGATTTGCTGCACAAACACGGCAAGGGCAACGGCTGCGAAATCTGCAAACCGGCCGTCGCCAATATCCTAGCCTCGCAATGGAATGAGCATATTCTGGAGAAAGAGCATCTGGGGCTACAGGATACCAACGATACCTTTTTAGCCAATATGCAAAAAGACGGCACCTATTCGGTCGTGCCGCGCATCACCGGCGGCGAAATCAGCCCGGACATGCTGATTGCGTTGGGGCAGGTCGGCAAAAAATACAAACTCTACACCAAGATTACCGGCGGCCAGCGCGTGGATATGTTCGGTGCGCGGGTCGATCAATTGCCGCACATCTGGAAAGAATTGATCGATGCCGGTTTTGAATCGGGCCACGCTTACGGCAAATCACTGCGCACGGTTAAATCCTGCGTCGGCAGCACCTGGTGCCGTTACGGCGTCGATGACAGCGTGGGGCTGGCGATAGAGCTGGAAAACCGCTACAAGGGTTTGCGCTCCCCGCATAAAATCAAGTTTGCGGTGTCCGGCTGCACCCGTGAATGCGCCGAAGCGCAGGGCAAGGATGTCGGCATTATCGCCACCGAAAACGGCTGGAACCTCTACGTATGCGGCAACGGCGGCATGAAACCTCGCCATGCGGATTTGTTCGCCACCGGTTTGGATAAAGAAACCCTGATTAAATACATCGACCGCTTTTTGAGTTTCTATGTGCGCACCGCCGACCGTCTGCAACGCACCTCGGTATGGATGGAAAACATGGAAGGCGGACTCGACTACCTGAAATCGGTAGTGATCGAAGACAAACTGGGGCTGTGCGATCAGCTGGAGCAGCAAATGCAGTATGTGATCGACACCTATCACTGTGAATGGAAAACCACTATTGAAAATGAGTCAAAACTGAAGCGATTCCGGCATTTTGTCAACAGCGATCAACCCGATGATAACGTGGTGTTTGTGGAAGAACGCGGCCAGCTTCGTCCCGCCGATGAAGAAGAACGCAAACATTTTAAATTGGTGGAGGTAGCCTAATGGTTCAGTGGATAGATGTTTGCAGTGTTGATGACTTACAGCCTGATTCGGGCGTGTGCGCACTGGTTGAAGGGGAGCAGGTGGCGATTTTCTGGATGCCGGAATCGGACTCGAAAGTTTATGCTGTCGGCAATTACGACCCGTTTGGCAATGCCAATGTCCTGTCGCGCGGTTTGATCGGCGACATCGGCGGACAGCCGGTCGTGGCTTCGCCCTTATACAAACAACATTTCAATCTGCAAACCGGCGTTTGCCTGGAAGATGAAAGCGTAAAAATACCCGTTTATGCCGTTCGCATTGAAAACGGCAGCGTTCAAGTCAACCTTTCATCATTGCCGCATGACGGAGAGCCAGCGTTATGAAATACAACTATTACATCGCCGACGTTTTTACCAAACAGATTTTCAGCGGCGCGCAAATAGCCGTTTTCCCCAATGCCGAGGGCTTAAGCCAACAGCAAATGCAACTGGTAGCCAGGGAGTTGAACCTGTCGGAAACGGTGTTTGTATTTCATCGGGATAAACAAGCCGCAAACCGTAGAATGCGGATTTTTTCACCGCTCAGCGAAATCGATTTTGCCGGGCACCCGATTATCGCTACCGCTTTTGTGTTGGCAAGCTGCGGCGATATTGAACTGAACGACTCGATCACGCCGATGGTTTTTGAGCAGAACACCGGCCCGGTTAACGTTAATATTACCGCAGAGGACGGCCAGCCCAGCTTCGTGCAGTTCACCCGCAAGACAACTTCCATCATTGATCGCTTTACGCCCAGCGATGAGGAATTGGCGAGTTTCCTATCCATACAGCAGTCGGAACTCGACCATAAAAAATATGCCACACGCTTGGTGTCTTGCGGCGTTCCGTACCTGATCGTCCCGGTTTGGCGTTACGAAAGCGTCAGGAATGCAAAATTCAATTACGCGGCCTGGAGCCAATCGACCGCCCCGCAAACCGCCGCCCAGGAAATTTTGCTGTTCGCCCCGAAAACGCCGTTTGCGGATACGGATTTTAATGCCCGCCTGCTCGGATCGCGTATCGGCCTGCACGAAGACCCGCCGGTCGGCAATGCCATGCCGGCATTTGCGTCGTACCTGTGCTCATTCGATTTCATGCAGAAAGGCACCTACACCTTTGCCGTGGACCGCGGCGATGAACGCAACCGCCGCAGTGTGTTGAATCTGGAAATGGATCATAAGGGCAGCGATACCCTGACCATCCGGGTTGGCGGCGCGGCGGTGATGGTGGCTGAGGGGGTTATGAATATTCCGGCAGGATAACTCGACTAAACGCGGATACAGTTGTAAGTTGGATTAAAGAAGTTAGAAGTGCATTTTTGGTTGGCGTAAAGAGGCCGCTATCAATAGCCTGATGTATATAGTATTCTGTCTAACGGATCACAGGAGTTGCGTTATACACCTGTTATTGAAAATTAATATACATCTAAAAAGGTGTCTACTTCACGTTAGGCATCATGAGAATCACAGAGCAACAACTGGTAAGAGCGATTTATTCGGTCTGGGACTTTCAACAAGCGCTATCGGCGCTGTCTTTCCTCATTGAAGAATGTAATTTCGATGAAAATTATGAAAAGGTTCTTTTGCGACGTTTTCGATGTTATGAGTCCAATTTGATAATTTCAATGGCACGCCCTTTTGAAACCACAAGGGGAGGTACAACCATTGGCCTAAGAGCGCTTGGCATAAATCTTTCGGATAGTGAAAAATCTCTGGTAGAAAGAGTATTGCATCTTAGAAGAAAAATAGTTGCGCACTCAGATGAGGAAGAGATGCACTTTAGGTCAAGCACATTCTCAGTTGATGGGGAATTCAATATTCCTCATTTTCAATTTGACGAAGGGCTTAACTTCGGGGAGAGCGATCTTAGGCAGTTGGAGCTATTTCTAAGAAAGCTCCTAAGCGATATGAGCAAATTCTTCTTTACAGTTGCTCAGAATCAGCCAGAACTTCTTAATAAATACCAAAAGCCGAAGTCCGTTAGTGACTGCGGAGATGGTAATGCCTAACCCTACATTCGAGAGGGACTGCGCAAAGAAAACAGGGGCAACGTGGTAAGGTGTATTTCTCGTAGGGCGCAATAGCGATAGCGTATTGCGCCGCATGTTTACCCAACATCGAGGAATGGGTTTTGTATCCGCACATTGGGCCTAACGAATAAGGTTAGCCAGGTAGGGGGCGCATCGCGCCCCTTTTCGGAGCTTGGCATTCGTAAATGGTGCGCGGTGCGCACCCTACTTCGCTCATCGCCCACACCCTGCCTCACTGCTTGTTCGTGTTCCTACGGTCGTGCTTTTGCTATCCGCTTCTTTCAGGTTGACCTCGCGGTTTCCCCCTTGCGGTTTCGCTACGGTTGTCGTTACTGCTTCCGGTTATCTCCTTTCAGATAACAAGTTTTGGCCCATGCTGGGCACACTAGGGTACGCATCGCGTACCATTTCCAGACCGTTACGCCATTAAATACCCAAAAGGTACGCGATGCGTACCCTACCCATGAATCGCTGTGATCTAATCTGATCCTTGTTTGAATTTTTCAAGCAAGGATTTTTTATGCCCGACATTAAGTCTTGTAGGGTGGGCATATGCTGTTCGTGCCCACACCGGATGATGCAGATTATGTGGTGGGCAAAAAAAGCGTTGCCCACCCTACAAGGCTTTTCTCAAAAGACTTACCGCGCTATTCCAGAGCGCGTAGTTATGCCGGACAGGCGGGGCGAGGTGATACGGGCGTGGTGAGTTACTCGGGAAGCTGGAGCTTCCACGACTGGGTTCCCAAGCAGGAGCTTGGGAACCAGCGCATAAAACGTTGTAAGACTGATCAAGTCAGGGTAACGGGCGCAATCCCGTTACCCCGGTCAGTCTCGAATTCCAATGGAAATACATAGTAAGGTGTTGTTACATCTTTAAAGAAATAGATCTACACTCGTTAATAACTGTATTGTCTATTTGACGCTAGCTCGGGCACCGGCATCGGAATCGACCGTGCCTGTTATACGGTTTAGCAAGTTGGTTTGTTGTGATCTTCTATCGGCTTGAGTTAAATCGATCATACCTTTAAGTTCTGAAAAACGTTTCTCAGCTTCTGTTAGGAGTTCTGCTGCTTTAACCGAATCACCATCTTGTACAGCTGTTCGAGCTTTCTTCAGATAATCATTAGCACGGTTACGATTACGGTCGAGCTTATCATTAGCATTGATTTCTTTACTTAATTTTAATGCCTCTTTGATATCTTCAATAACGACATCGCTACCGGCATTGTCATTCAAAGCTATCAATGCTTTAGTAACTTGACCGACAGCCGCATCAATTCCTTCACTTGGAGTCATTCTGTTATACATACATGCCATACCCAAACAGATTTCAGCATTAGCCGAAAAAGATCCTAAAGAGAGTGCCAATGTAGTTGCTACGACTGCGGTTTTTAATAATTTCATGTCAGGTAATCCTTGTTATAGTTATTTTTATTAGGTCTGTAACCCCTTAGATATTAAGGAAATTAATTGGTTACATGGTTAATGTGAGCTTTGTCATAGCGCTTGTCAATATTAAATGGGTTAACTCGATTCCAGGCATTCAGCCAGGTGGGTACGCACCGCGTACCATTTTCAGACCGTGCCGCCATTAAATACCTAAAAGGTACGCGATGCGTATCCTACCCATGACTGTATGCATTCTTTTTTGTGTTTGTCACGCCAAGACTTATCGTATTTTGAAGTAAATTCAGGTGATAATGCCTCGCTATAAGACACTTGAGTTTTTATGCACTTTCAAATTAAGGAATAACGGTTATGAAATCCAGAGATAGACGGCGCGGGTTGGTGGTAGTCAATACCGGGTCGGGCAAGGGTAAATCTTCCAGCGCTTTGGGCATGGTGTTCCGCGCCGCAGGCTGGGATATGAAGGTCTGCGTTATTCAATACATCAAGGGGCAATGGCAGACCGGGGAACAAAAGGCCGCCGAACGGTTTGATAATATCGAATGGCATGCGTTGGGCGACGGCTTTACCTGGGACACTAAAAACCCCGAGCAGGATATTAAAACCAGCCGGGAAATTTGGGAATTCAGCAAGGCCAAGATTCTGTCTGAAGAATTCGATGTAGTGTTGCTGGATGAGATCAATTACTGCTGCGGTTATAACTGGATTTCCGGCCAGGAAATAGCCGACTTCATCCGCAATGAAAAACCGGCCTGGATGCATTTAATCCTGACCGGCCGCAATGCTGCACCCGAAGTGATAGAAGTGGCCGATACCGTAACCGAGATGACCAAAATAAAACACGCCTATGAGCAGGGGATCAAGGCCGAGCAGGGTATAGAATTTTAAGGTAAATGCGCAGTTTACCTGTAAAATGATGGGCAATTGTCACAATGAGGAGAAGAAAATGTCTGAAGCGCAAAAAATCATGATGGCTGTCGCAGCAGTTTTTGTCATCGGCTTTGTTATGGTCGGCTTAAGTAAAGAAGAGCAGCCTGTTGAACAAATTGAAGCCGCCGCAAAAATTAGAAATAATGTCGCCATGCAAACGATGGCCGGCGAAAAATGTCCACTGAAAATCAAGGAAGCAACCGGAGAGCAAGTCTTTTTCCCTTCTGAAGTAGCGGGTGATAAAGAAACTTATGTGACTTTGAAATGGGTAGGCGAAAATACCGATAAAGGCGGATTCAAAAATGCATCATGCACGTTACACGCGTCGCTGGGTGGAATCTCTGAGCTGATTATTGATGATAAGGTCATCATAAAGAAAAAAATATAGGCTAAATTCCGGGTGAATCATCTGTTGTAGGCTATTGGATTGATTCACCGGGCGGATAGTTCGGCGTTTTTTATTGCGTAATTATCGGCACTTTTAATCCACCTGAGAAATTTATGTAAGTACCAGGCACTGCAAGACTTACGCCTTTTAACCTGGATTGATGTATAAGGCAAAATAACAAGAAAATTTATGACAAAAACAATGATTAAAGGAGTTTTAAAAACATGGAAAGAAGATCGGGGATTCGGTTTTATTAGCCCGGATAATGGTGGAAAAGATATTTTTATCCATATCTCGGCACTCAAGGGAACAAGCCGCCGTCCGATAACGGGCGATGTTATTCATTATCAGGTTGCCAAAGATAATCGAGGCAAGTACAAAGCGGTTAATGCACATATTGAAGGCGTGGCAATTCGGGAAGACAAAACTGCTGCCGGTTTTTTTCATGCCAATAAACGTATCCTGGCGATAGCGCTGGGTATACTGCTGGTGGCCGCTACGGTTGCTGCGGTTATTCAGTTGGCTTAATCGTTGCAAAAGAGTTTAGGAAGAGTGCGTCGTGTGTCGGCAATAGGCGCTTTAAGCAAATACCTATTGCCGAGGCACTTATTTTTGGTGCGCTTATAAACGATTGAATACGGCATGAGTTTATATTTTCTTGTTATCGGCGCCGTCTTGCTGAGTCTTATTTATTTTGCAGCCAGGGCTAATAAAGCCAGGCAGCTTAAATACATCGAGCAGTATCATTTCCATAACGGCATACGCCGTAAATTATCCCAGAAGCATCCCCAATTAACCGAGCCGCAGCTTGATATGGTTTTTCAAGGCTTGAAAGATTATTTTCGCATTTGTCATCAGGCGAAAAAACGCATGGTGTCGATGCCGTCTCAAGTCATTGATGACGCTTGGCATGAGTTTATTCTTTCCACCCGTATTTATGAAAAGTTCTGTGTCAAGGCGATGGGGCGTTTTTTACATCATACCCCCGCCGAGGCTATGCCTACCCCGACTCTTGCGAAGACAGGCATTAAACGAACTTGGCGCTTGGCGTGCGCATTGGAGCAGATCAATCCTAAAAAACCGCTTCGTTTGCCGCTTATTTTTGCAATAGATGGTTTATTGAACATCAATAATGGCTTTATTTATCAGCTGGATTGTAAAAAAAATGGAGCGGAGGGTTACTGCGCCAGTCATATAGGTTGTTCTTCGGGGTGCGGCGGTTCTGGGGATGCGTTTGATTCCGGGAGTTCGGATAGTTCCGGCTGCGGTAGCGATTGTGGAGGCGGCTGCGGCGGCGGTGACTGAACGGTGTTAGTCTATAGATTCATATTACATTAAGAGGTTGTTATGACCGATTCACAAAAATGGCTGGTCTTTGCTTTTATCGCAGGTTCGGCCTGGCTGATTTATCTGCTGGCCCCGGTGTTAATGCCGTTTGCATTTGCTGCGATGCTGGCTTATTTAGGCGATCCGCTTACCGATAAGCTGGAAACTCATCGACTACTATCCAGAACCAAGGCCGTGCTGGTGGTTTTTTCTGTGATGACGCTGGTTTTTGTGCTGGTTTTACTGCTGCTGGTCCCTCTTCTGGAATACCAGGTCGAGCAGTTTGTCAGCAGTTTGCCTGCCTATGTCTCATGGTTGAATGAGACTGTCATTCCCTGGACGCAGAGACGATTTCATCTGGGCATCAGGCCGATCAACCTGAACCAGATTATCAGTCTTGTTAAAAGCCATTGGGAACAAGCGGGCGGCATCGCCGCGACGGTAATGAGCTCGGTTTCGCATTCCGGCGGAGTCATAGCCGAGTGGTTGATGAACCTGCTGTTGATTCCCGTGGTCACGTTTTATTTATTGCGCGATTGGGATGACCTGGTTGCCAAGGTTCATGACCTGTTGCCCCGCCGTATAGAGCCGACTGCCGCCAAACTTGCTTCCGAAGTTAATACCGTGCTGGCGGCTTTTGTGCGTGGGCAGCTTTATGTCATGCTGGCCCTGGGCTGCATTTACAGCATCGGCCTGTGGATGATCGGCCTCGATTTGGCTTTGCTGATAGGCATGTTGGCGGGGCTGGTCAGTTTTGTGCCTTATTTGGGATCAATTGTCGGCATTGTTATGGCTTGTGTAGCAGCGCTAGTTCAATTTCATGAGTTAATTCAGCTGGTGCCGGTCGCTATCGTTTTTATCATCGGGCAATCGCTGGAAGGCATGGTATTAACACCTATGTTGGTCGGCGATAAAATCGGTTTGCACCCGGTTGCGGTCATGTTCGCGGTATTGGCAGGCGGCCAGTTATTCGGCTTTTTGGGCATTCTGCTGGCCTTGCCGATCGCTTCGGTCATTATGGTGCTACTGCGGCATGTGCATGAGCTATATCGATACAGCGATTTTTACGTACGGCAATGAGCCTGATGAAACTGTTCAGGTCTGTCGTTTTCGGGCTGTGCATGGCGGGTGGGTTAAGCGATGCGTCCTTGGCCGGCGATGAAAAACGAGAAGCTGACTTTGCCGAAAGCATCAGCAATACGCTGACGGTGGGCAAGGCCGTGTGGCTGGAATCCGAAGGCAAGAAGTTTCTTGGCGTTTATACGGAAACAGTGAGAACCGGCGGCAAAGGCACGGTCATTATTCTCCATGATATCGGCGGGCATCCGAACCAACAGCAGCTGATTTACGGTCTAAGAGTGTTTTTTCCGGAGCACAACTGGGCAACGCTTTCTCTGCAAATGCCGCTTCGGGAAGCCGGCGTTGAGAAAGAAGAATATTATGCATTGTTTCCAGAGGCGGCGGCGCGGATTCAGGCCGGGATTAATTATGCCAAAAACAACGGTGCGGGAAATATTGTTGTCGTTGGTTATGGGCTCGGCGGGCTGATGGCGGCTTATGCTCTGAGTGAGCAGGCGATAGACATTAAAGCGCTGGCGGCCATTAGTTTACCGGTACCTGCTATAGAAGATAAAACCGCTCAAACCTTGGAATTGATCAGAAAAATCAAGATTCCGATGCTCGATATTTATGGCGCCTTAGATGTGCCGGATGTTACGGAAAGCGCCAGGGAACGACGCTTGGCCGGAAAAGATAATACCGGTTACCGGCAGGTTAAAATCAATGATGAAGGCCATACTTATCTACATGACGATGGCTTGCTGGTTAAACGGATATACAGTTGGCTGGAGACTTCTGCCGCGCAATGATTTTGACGGGGAACAGGGCGCGATGGATTTATCGCGCACCCATAGGGCAACGCTCAAAAGCATCGAGCTTGCGGCAGAGCAAGAGCCTCACAATAATGCGCGATTGTTATAATTCCGTTGGGCAATACGGGCTGGATTGCCGAGCACCAGGCAGTGGTCCGGGACATCTTGAGTCACTACCGCGCCAACGCCAATGGCCGCGCCATCTCCCACAGTAACATGAGCGCAGATTCTGGAATGTGCGCCGATCCATACTCCTTTGCCAATTACTGGACCCATGGCCGTATTTTCGGCCGTTCCCACCTTGGCCTGCTGTTGAATGTTGCAGTGCGGCCCGATAATGCAATTTCTTACCTCGACTCCTCCGAAGTGATTAATGTAGAAACCGGGAGCAATCGTTGCGCTTTGGTCCAGGTTGATGCCGTAGGCGTTACGCGCCCATGCTGCCAGTATCCAGTACAGAGGATACAAGGGAAGGGTAAAGGGCCAGCTGAAGCAATGTTTACGAACACCGCTTAACCAGCGCCCAAAACGGTATATCACCAGCGCCTGAAGTCCATAGTTTATCCAAAGTGAGCGAAGTACATCTTTTAGACGAAGGGGTTCCGTAGACCGATGCACGCGCAGTACATCGGCACGAATATTCTCGAACATTAACTCTCCCGTTTGGTATCCATGTATTGCATGACATCCAAATCCTGGCGCATTCGCAACTCGGAATTATCAAAATTCCGCAACATCAAGCGCGGGAAATTACCTTGCATGACTACGCCTGCGGGGATGCTTTTACTCAGCACTGTGCCCGGTAATAGCGTAGCGCCGTCTCCGACGGTGATCGCGCCGAAAACCACACAATCCGGACCAATCCATACATTGCGACCAATCTCGGGGCGGCCCTTATCGATGTGGTTCATACCCACGGTAACTCGTGTGCCAATGACAGTTCCGGCGCCTGCTTTTCGGGCTCCGAAAATGATATTGCCTTGGTCGGAAAAAGAAACGCCGCCCTCAATTTCGCAGTCCTTGGAAATATCGCTTTGGGTGCTGAGCTTCATCAGTGTCAACTTCAGCAGCCCGGCAGGAATTGACAGGATGCGCCAGAGCCATTTGAGTTTGCCGCCGTTCTTATGCTTTAAATAGACCCAGTGAGTCAAGCGATGGACCACTATTATCCGCAGGCCCGGTGACGCTATCAGCAGCCATAAACGTGACGCCGGATTCATGGCGCGATTCGGCCAGCGCCGTAGATGGGCAAGGTCGATATCTTTGCTTATCTTGACGCCTATTTGTTCATGAGCGCGCTGATTAAGCCCGGAAAGGGGATAGGCAGTAACGCCTGTACTCGCCGCCGGTTGAGTCATAGGGGTAACATCAACATCCTTGGCTAGCGGTTTCATCTTGTTGCCTGCTGGGCGGCGAGAGAGCCGGCGAAATTCAAAAAGACGGCGGCAACCAGTTCTTGTCCGCGTTCGTTGAGATGTCCGCCATCATTGGTAAGCTCGGGGCAGAGTGCCTCGACCGTTTGCCCATTCACCTCTACCCGGCAATGTGCGTCGGTTGAATCAGCCTCGGCTTTTGCAAGATCAAACAAACGGCCCGTGGCAGCGTATCGCTCACGCAGCAGTGCATTGAACTCTGCCCGTCTGAGATTATCGACAGACCCGCTGGGCTGCTTGCCTATGAGCTTTTTAGCCAAAGCCTTTGGGCCGGTTTGCACGGCCATCAATGGAGCAGTAACGGCCACGAAGCGTGTTTCCGGATGACGCTCAGCCAATGAGTCCAGGTTGGAAATATATTTGTTTGCTAACTCCCGGGCATCGGTAGCGGCATTAAAATCGACATAGCACAGCTTCATCATGGCTATGTCGGCATTTTGGGCGGCGCCGGCATCGATGGCGGCGGCAAAGTCCTCTATCTTGGATTGCGGATCACCGTTATTGCCGATGACAAAGTGACTGATGCCCTGCTCGGCGGGTGCTGTCCGCTGCTCGTGAATATTGAAATTAACGCCATCCCTGACGGCTAGCCGTTCTATGCCGTTGAGGATATTTCTGCCCACAGATTGATGGCCGAAGACCACTCGCGTTTTTTCCAGTGCCTGCCATTCCGGTTTGTTGGTTTGCGTTGTCATCGTTGATGTCTCCTCGCGCTTGGATTGATTGCATCCCGGCAGCACCAGCATTGTCGCTGCAATTAACCACCAGCCACATACATTTGTATTTGTCATAGGCTTGTTCCCCCGTGTAGCGTTATTTAAGAGCTTGCTTTCAGCCAAGTGCGGGCGGTTTGGTCATCGGGCCAATCACTGTCTCCATCGGAATTCCCGGCCAATGGAGAGCGGCAGTGGTTTTACGCTTGGCTTGAATGTCATGGTAAATAAATTCCGCCTGGTCAAGACCAATGCCCAGTTCCGCAGCCAGCTGAGAGGAGGGCTTGCTGTTGTTGTAGGCCAATAAGGCAATGTCCATCTTGTCGTAGGGCAGGGCATAATAAAACTCGTCCTGCCCCTGCGCCATGCTGTAGGTGTCGGTGGTGGGCTGAGCGTTGCAGACTTCTTCCGGCAGTCCCAGATAACGCGCCATGGCATAGACCTGCGTTTTATATAAATGCGCAATGGGTTTTACATCGGCCGAGCCATCGCCGTTTTTGACAAAAAAACCTTGATCGTATTCCAGGCGGTTGGGCGTGCCGACCACGGCATAATGCAGACGGTCGGCATGAAAGTACTCCATATTCTTGCGTACCCGTTGCTTGAAATTAGTCGCGGCGACGATTTGCAGGTAATTCTTCGAGTCCAGCCGCTCCTCGAATAATTGCCCATCAGGCGATTGCACAACCAGTTTGAAATAGTTGAACCCGCCTGTTTGCCCGCCGGCAATAATGATTTTGTTTTTCCATCCGGCGGTGTAGCTCGGAAAAACCGCGCGAATGGCATCGTCGCGCCACTGGTAGCAGCCCAATGCGTCCAATACCGGTGCGATATCGAATTCCTCGTAAGCGATGCCGAGCTGTTCCGCCACCATACGTCCGCGGATAGAGCTTTCGGATGCGGAGTCGCGTTCGGGTAACAGCAGGCCAAACACACGCTCATGCCCGACCGCGCGCACCGCCAATGCGGCGCAGACCGCACTGTCTATGCCGCCGGAAATAGCGATGACCAGCCCGCGGCGGTGTAAGTGGCTGCGTAATAACTCGCGCAAACGCTCGGCAATTTTTGCGCTTTCAGCCGCTTCGTCCAACTTGAGTGCGGCAGCAAGATTCATAGGCACGCTTCTCAGCGGACTATTAACATTTTTAGACATAGATAAATTCCTCAACAATCAATTATTCCAGGGTGGCCAGTAATGTGACGCACTGTTCCATAATCAGTTTGCGGGATAACTTGCCATTGATTGTGCGTGGCAGTTCGGGCAGCAACAAGACATGTTTAGGCACCATATAGTTTTCCAACCGTTCGTTACAAATATGTTTAATCTGTTGTACGCTCAGGTTTTCGCCTTCACGGGCAGCCACAAAAGCGCACACCGCCTCGCCCAGTATGGGGTCCGGAATGCCTGCCACCACGACCTCGTGTACAGCAGGAAGGCTGTAAATGGCGTTTTCAACCTCGGCAGGGCTGACTTTTTCTCCGCGGCTTTTGATGATTTCGTCGCTACGGGAGACAAAATAAAAGTCGCCATCCGCGTCCCGCCGGAACAGGTCTCCGCTTTTCAACATAAACTCGCCCGGTAGCAGGCCGGGCACCAACACTTCGGCAGTTTTTTCCGGCTGTTTCCAGTAGCCGCGCATCAGATGCGGCCCTCGCACATGCAAGGTGCCAACTTCGCCGGTCGCCACCTCTTTTCCGTTTTCATCCAGCAACAATAGTTCGGTGCCGGGTATGGCGCAGCCTACCGATTGCGGTTTGATTTCGGCTAGGGCGGGATTCAGATAGGCGCTGCGGATGCACTCGGTTTGGCCGTACATTTTGTACAGGCCGGCTTGGGGGAACATCCGGCGGATGCCGAGGATAAATTCCGCAGGCAGCATGGCGGCGGCATTGGTCAGCATGCGCACGCTGGGAAAGCGTAACGGTTGTTTGGCATCGTGCGCCAACATCATGGCGAAGATCGTGGGCACGCTGGCGAAGCTGGTTACCGCTTCGTCGTTCATGCGTTTGAATACCTGCATGGGATAAATAAACGAGCGCTCCAGCACCAAGGTCGCTCCGACGCGTACTGCGGAGAGCCATTGAAAAAGGCCGTAGCCGAAATTGAGCGGTAAAGCGGAAAATAACCGGTCGTTCCGAGACAAACCCAGATATTCAGTGATGCTGTCCAGCACAAACAATAGCGACTGGTGTGTATGCATCACACCTTTGGGAAAGCCGGTTGTGCCCGACGTATAGATCAGCGCGGCCAAATCCATGGTGATAGCTGACTGTGGCGGCAGGGTGGCCGGCATATCGGCCAATGCATCGTCCAGATTTTCAACGCCGTCCGGCAATACTTTGGATTTGGATGTGCATAATACCCGTAGCGCCGGCAGCTGCTCGGTTACCGGGCCGAACACTCGGATAAGGTGCTGCTCGCTCAGAAGTATCCCTGAGTCCGAATCACGCAGGATGAATGCCAGCTTGTCGGATTTGGTTTGGGCATTGATAAGGACAAAAACTCCGCCGGCCAACAGCACGCCATAGACTGACGCAGCGCATTGCCATGTGTTATCCATGAAAATGGCCACGCGATCGCCACGGCATACCCCGCTTGCCCGCAAAACATGGGCAAGCTTAAAAGCGTAGTCCGTCACCTCGCGATAGCTCATGCGCGCATCATCAACAACCAGGGCGATATGATCGGGATAACGCGCGGCAGTCGATAGCAAGATGTCTTGCAAGAGCCGGGGCACAGCAGTCATCATTCTTCAGGCGGCAACCGCTTGGGCTTGTTTACGCTGAACGAAAGCAGCCAAATTATCGACGGAATCCAGATTGGCCGGCAGCATTTCGTTGTCGTCTACTTTGATGCCAAAGGTTTCTTCGATGAAAAGGATGATCTCCATCACGCCGGTAGAATCGATAATGCCTCCATCTAGGAAAGAGCTGCTGTCCTGTAAGACTGACTCATCTTCGGTGAAGAGGAGATTTTCCATAATGTAGTGGCGAATAATTTTCTTCATATTCATAGCTATAGCCTAGGGTTAGGTTAAAGAAAGGTTAGGATTAGTTGCTCCGTGAGCAAGTTGAGAAAAAATTCTCAATAAAAAAATAGTGGCATAACTGAGTAGAAAGAACGCCAACTAACGCCATGTTATCTTTGTAGGCAATTGAACTGCCGCTGCTCGCTTTCTTGAGCAAAAAACCGACTTTTTTAGCGTCGAAATAACCGTAGCGCCTGAGCTTTTCTTCGCTTAGCAGATCCTTCACATAGTCTGGAGGATCAGCGGAAAAAAAAGCCGGGATGTCCGGGGCTCGATACGGTTGTTTATGGCGCTCAAGAATCTGTCTGGGCAAATGATTTTTCATGGCTTGCTTGAACAGGTATTTCTCGTTGAGCGCGCGCATCTTCAGGCGTGGATTCAGACGATTGGCGAACTCAATTACCCTATGGTCCAAAAAGGGGAAACGCCCTTCTACTGAATTAGCCATCAGCATCCGGTCCCCTTGAGAACAGAGTAAATAATCGCCCAGCAGGGTTTTGGCTTCCAAGTATTGTGCGCGGTTGAACGAATGCCAGTTATCAAAAGCGGGCGGTAATTGTTCGGTCAGGCGATTAACGGCATTGTCACGCAACCTGGCATTGAGTTCCTGCGAGAAAAAGACTTTGCATTGGGACGTAGTGAACCAGCGGGTAAGATGGCTGAATCCCGGCTGATCGGGTTTGTCCAGACCGATGCGGTAGTAATTATTCAAGTAAGTTTTGGCTTGGGCACCGGAGGTTTCCAGATAAGGATACAGCGCTTTGAGCAGCAACGGCCGCCATTCGGATTGAGGGTGCCGAGCCCAGAATTGGCGAATCTTGGCTTCTTTGAATAGATCATAGCCGCCCAGCACTTCATCAGCGCCTTCGCCGGTCAGAACTACCTTATAACCCGAATCGCGCACCAAGCCGGACAGTTGTCGCATAGGCGAGGGCGCGGTGCGGAGAATAGCGGTTTCGGCATGAAAAATAGTGGCCGGAAAGTTTTCGGCAATATCGCTGTTTTGGCAGAGTATCCGGCTGTTTTCAACGCCAAGATGCTCGATCAACTGCTGTTGGAAAACCGATTCGTCGAGCAATTGCTCTTCAAAGCCGATAGAGAAGGTCTTGAGCGGCGCGTTTGAGTGGCGGCGGATCAGTGCTACCAAGGCAGAGGAGTCGAGCCCTCCTGAGAGATAGGCGCCGACCGGTACGTCCGCGCGCAAGCGAATGGCCGTGGCGTCGGCCAGGATGTCGTAGAGCTGATCGGTTAAATCGGCGTCCGAGCCCTGGTGATAGTCGCCTTGCTCGGGAAAGCGCCAGTCCCAATAAATCGACTCGCGCAAATCGCCGTTTTCCAATACCAGCATGTGTCCGGGCGATACTTCAAAAATATCTTCAAATAGCGTATTAGGGCTGCGCGCCGCCCAGAAAGTGAATATTTGATCCAATGCGGTCGGGGAGATGCATGGCGCTTCCGGTAGCTGGGGCAATAAGGCCTTGATTTCCGAAGAAAATAGCAGTCGATCACTTTGGCGCGTATAGAAAAGCGGCAAAATGCCGGCCCGATCACGCACTAACAGTAAGCGTTGCTTGTTACTGTCCCAGAGGGCGATGGCAAATTGGCCGTTCAGGTGTTGAACAAAATCATCGCCATATTGCTCGTAGGCATGGACGATGACCTCGGTATCACTGTGGGTGTGAAAGCTGTGGCCCTGTTTGATCAAGTCCTTGCGCAACTCGACATAGTTGAATATCTCGCCGTTGAATGTGACCCATACGGTCCGATCCTCGTTGTGCAGAGGCTGAGCGCCTCCGGTAAGATCGATGATGCTAAGACGCGTGTGCCCCAGACCAATACGTTGGTTGGGATCAAGGTAGACTCCGCTGTCATCCGGGCCTCGATGGTACAGGGCAGGCAACATGCTAAGCACATCCTTCTCGCTAATTTTGATCTGCGTCGAGAGAGCTGCAATACCATTAATTCCACACATATTTATTCCTTAGCATCACGTTAAGTTTAAATATTTTTCAAAGTCTCATATTGAAACTAACTGGCTGAGAATCATTCTAAGCAGAAAAAAATGAAAAAAACATAAGTGTAAATACTAGGAATGTTATTGATTCTATTTAGATAAATTTTTTATTATTCTTATTTGAATATTTTTCCTTTGAGTCTGGTATTGAAATCAACAACCTGAAAAATGATTCGAAGCAGAAAAAACATAAGCATGGACGCTAGGGCTGTCGGGCTTAATAAAAGATTAATCTTTGCGTATTAGGACGATGCCTGCATTAAATACAAAAGCATCAGTACAAATCACCTTAAGATTGATGAAAGTAGGCTTTGAGAAGGTCTAAATCTGTTACAATGTTTAAATAACATAGATGTGCAAATCCGATGACGGCAAGCATCTTAGAGACGTTAGCTACCTTGATGTGGGTAAGGGAGCCTACACGAAACGTCGCAATTTATACGTGGTGCCGGAACTGTCTGGCACAATGCATTAACACTATCATAACAAGTTGAAAACTAAGTGGATTTAAAACATATAAGAAATTTCTCCATTATCGCGCATATCGATCATGGTAAATCGACGCTTGCAGATCGTTTTATTCAAATTTGCGGCGGCTTAAGCGACCGGGAAATGTCCGCGCAAGTGCTTGATTCGATGGATATTGAGAAAGAGCGCGGCATCACGATTAAGGCGCAGAGCGTTACGCTGGACTATAAAGCGAAAGATGGCGAAACCTATCAGCTTAACTTTATTGATACCCCTGGGCACGTGGACTTTTCTTATGAAGTTTCCAGGTCATTAGCGGCTTGCGAAGGCGCGTTGCTGGTTGTCGATGCGGCCCAAGGCGTAGAAGCGCAAAGCGTCGCCAACTGCTATACGGCGATAGAGCAGGGGCTGGAAGTGGTGCCGGTGCTGAACAAGATCGATTTGCCTTCTGCCGAGCCTGAGCGGGTGCAGGCTGAAATTGAAGAAGTGATCGGTATTCCGGCTGATGAGGCGCTGATGATCAGCGCTAAAACAGGCTTGGGCGTTGAGGGTGTGCTGGAGCAACTGGTGCTTAAAGTCCCACCGCCTGAAGGCAATACGGCAGGCCCGTTACAGGCGTTGATTATCGATTCCTGGTTTGACAGTTATCTGGGCGTGGTGTCGCTGGTCAGGATTATGCACGGCAGTATCCGCAGAAAGCAAAAGATTACCATCATGTCCACCGGCAAGTCGTTTATCGCCGAAAAAGTCGGCGTTTTTACGCCTAAACGCCTGGAAAAGGACATTTTAAATACCGGCGAAGTGGGCTATGTCGTGGCCGGTATTAAAGACATTTTCGGGGCGCCGGTCGGCGATACCATTACCTGGACGGATAACCCGGCAGCCGAGCAGCTCACCGGATTTCAAAAGGTGCAGCCGCGCGTTTTTGCCGGATTGTATCCGGTCAGTTCGGATCATTATGAGGACTTGCGCGAGGCGCTCAAAAAATTAAATCTCAATGACGCATCCTTGTATTTTGAGCCGGAAACATCGCAAGCTTTGGGCTTCGGTTTCCGTTGCGGTTTTCTCGGTATGCTGCACATGGAGATTGTGCAGGAGCGTTTGGAAAGGGAATATGATGTTGACCTGATCACGACAGCGCCTACCGTTATCTATGAAGTCATTACCCAAAACGATCAGGTTTTGATGATCGATAATCCGGCTAAACTGCCGGATACGGGAACCGTCAAGGAAATCAGGGAGCCTATTATCCGGGCTAATATCCTGGTTCCCGAGGCCTATTTGGGCGGCGTCATTACGCTGTGCATAGAAAAGCGCGGCGTGCAAAAAGACATGCAGTATGTCGGCAGACAGGTATCGCTGCATTATGAAATGCCGCTCAGCGAAGTGGTGCTGGATTTCTTCGATCGCTTAAAGTCGGTGAGCCGGGGCTTTGCATCGTTTGACTACGAGTTTTTGCGCTTCCAGCCGGCGGAGTTGGTCAAGCTGGACGTGTTGATCAATGCCGAAAAGGTGGATGCGCTGTCGATCATTGTGCATCGCGATCTAAGCCAGAACCGGGGCCGGGATCTGGTTGAAAAAATGAAAGACCTGATTCCGCGGCAAATGTATGAGGTTGCGATCCAGGCAGCCATCGGTTCCAAAGTTATTGCCCGGTCTACCGTTAAAGCGATGCGCAAAAACGTGATTGCAAAATGTTACGGCGGCGATATCAGCCGTAAGAAGAAACTCCTGGAAAAACAAAAAGCCGGTAAAAAGCGTATGAAACAGGTCGGCAATATTGAGATACCTCAAGAGGCATTTTTGGCCGTTTTGCAGCTTAATAAAGAATAAAATCAGACCAAAGGCAAAAGGCGCAAGGCGAAAAATACCTTTCGCTTTTGCCTTTGGTCTTTCGTCTTCAGTCTTAAACCTTTCACCTGAAATATATAAACATGGATTACGATTTTTCCTTTTTTCTTGTCGTCGCCACGCTGGTCACCGGTGTCGTTTGGGGCGGGTATTTGCTGGTGCTCAAATCAAGAGGGGAGGTTTTTGATGAAGATAAAGAGCCTTTACTGGTCGAGTACGCGCGTTCTTTTTTTCCGGTCGTATTGATTGTGTTATTGCTGCGGTCATTCATAGCCGAGCCTTTCCGCATACCTTCCGCGTCGATGATGCCGACTTTATTGATAGGCGACTTTATTCTGGTCAATAAATTCACTTACGGCATCCGCTTGCCGGTTATCAACAAAAAAGTCGTTGAAATGAATGAGCCCAAGCGCGGGGATATTGTGGTTTTTCGCTTCCCTAAAGATCCGAGCGTCGACTATATCAAGCGTGTGATTGGTCTGCCGGGCGACCGGGTCGCTTATTACGATAAAAAATTGCATATCAACGGCGAACCCGTTAACCAGGTCTCTTTGGGGCGCTATCAGGGCGTAGGTCAAGGCGAGGATATGACCGGCAATGAGCTTTTGTTGGAAGATTTGCTGGGCGTTGAGCATAGCATTCTGGTCAGAAATGGCGCTGTTTCCGCCGAAGGCGTTTATATAGTGCCGCAAGGGAGCTATTTTGTGATGGGCGATAACCGTGATAACAGCAACGATAGCCGTTACTGGGGCACGGTTCCGGAAGAAAACCTGGTTGGAAAAGCTTTTTTCATCTGGATGAGTTGGGACTGGCAACATAAAGGTGTGGGCCTGGACCGTATTGGCACAGTGTTAAAATAAACTGCACTATACTTATTGTTTTTTAAAATCATCTGGAGAGAAAAATGAATTTACCGCTTAAACGTCAGCAAGGTTTGACTTTGATTTCGCTTGTTTTTATTCTGGGTCTTATCGGTTTTTTTGTCATGTTGACACTTAAGATCGTTCCGATTTATCTGGATCACGGTAAGGTAAAGAGTGCATTGGAGGCATTAAAAGCAACACCGGAGCTGCAAACGAAAAGCGAATATGAGATCAGGGACAGCTTAAATAAACGCTTTAGCATTAATTATGTTTATGATGTCAAACCAGAGAATATTAAAGTCACCAAGCATGGCGGTTATGTAAAAGTGGAAATCGAGTATGAAACTGTTGTGAAATTGGTCAGCAACCTGAGCGCATTGGCCGAGTTTCATGACATTATCGAGGCCGGTCAAGAGTGATAAAAAAGCCTGAAGAGTTGTGCAAAAAGCTGGGTTTGGCGTTTAATAATCCTCAGCTTTTTACTACCGCTTTAACGCATCGGAGCGCAAGTTCGAACAATAATGAACGGCTGGAGTTTTTGGGCGATTCAATTTTGGGTTTTGTGATCGCCCAAAAGCTATATGAGCTATTTCCGGCGGCCAGTGAAGGCGTTTTAAGCCGGTTAAGGGCGGGCTTGGTCAATCAGAGTTCGTTGGCAGAGCTTGCCAGAAAACATCAGTTAGGCGATTACTTGTTGCTGGGTTCGGGGGAATTGAAGAGTGGCGGCTTTCGTCGCGATTCTATTCTGTCCGATGCTGTAGAAGCGATTATAGGCGCGTTGTACAACGATCAGGGCATGAATGCTTGTCAGCAATGGATCTTGCAGCTATTTGCGGAAAAGCTGAAAGGCTTGTCTCTGGATAATTGGCAAAAAGATCCTAAAACTCAATTGCAGGAGTTAATGCAGTCCAAAAAACTGGAACTGCCGGATTACACTTTAATGACTATGTCCGGGCTTGCCCATGAACAAACTTTCAAAGTTAAGTGTACGATAACATTAATAGCGGAGTCTTGCATCGGCACCGGAAATTCCAGAAAAAAAGCCGAGCAAGCGGCGGCCGAGCTTATGCTCGAATTATTAAACAAGGACACTAAATGAATTGTGGTTATGTCGCCCTGATTGGGCGTCCCAATGTCGGCAAATCAACATTGATGAATCATCTGCTGAAGCAGAAAATCAGTATCACCTCGCGTAAGCCGCAAACAACCCGGCATCGAATTCTCGGCATTAACACCACTGATGCGGGGCAGGCCATTTATATGGATACGCCGGGCATGCACAACAGCGAGAAACGGGCGTTGAACCGTTATTTGAACCGGACTGCGGATACAACCTTGACGGGCGTCGATGTGATCGTCTGGTTGATCGACGGCTTGTCCTGGCATGAATATGACGAAGCTATTTTCAAAAAGCTGGAGCAGGCGGGTTTGCCGGTTATTCTGGCTGTGAACAAGGTTGATAAAGTGGCCGATAAGGAAGCCATTTTAACCTTTTTTAACGAAGCCCAGCATCGTTTCCCGTTTAAGCATTTGGTGCCGATTTCCGCGCTAAAAGGAACCAATCTTGATCAGCTCGAAAGCTTGATCATGGCGCTACTGCCTGAACAGGATTTGATCTATCCCGAGGATCAGATTACCGACCGGTCCGAGCGGTTTTTGGCGGCTGAAATTGTCAGGGAAAAGCTGACCCGGCGCTTAGGCGATGAATTGCCTTATGCGCTGACGGTGGAGATAGAAAGATACGAAGAAAAACCCAACATCACTAAAATATACGCGATCATCTGGGTGGAACGCTTGACCCAGAAAAATATCGTGATCGGCAAAGACGGCGAGATGCTGAAAAAAGTGGGTACCGACGCCCGGCAGGATATAGAAAAGTTGATCGGGCAAAAAGTGTATTTGCAACTTTGGGTTAAAGTGAAAAAAGGCTGGTCGGATAGCGAGCGGGCCTTGCAAAGTTTAGGCTTTAATGACTGAATCCACCGTTTATTTGCAACCTGCTTTTATCCTGCAGCAGCGCAAATACCGTGAAAGCAGTCTGATTATTGATGTATTGACCCGAGATTTCGGCCGGATTTCCGTGCTGGCCAAAGGCGTAAGAAAAACCAAGTCAAAAACAGCAGGATTGTTGCAACCCTTTATCCCCTTACTCATTTCCTATGTCGGCCACACAGAGTTAAAAACGCTGACCGGCGTCGAGCGCAACGCCGGTTTCGTACCGGCTAGCGGCATGCACTCTGTCCCTGGAGATCGCCAAGCCGGTTCCAGACTGGCTTCTGGCATACACTCCATCCCTGGAGATCGCCAAGCCGGTTCCAGACTGGCTTCTGGCATACACTCCATCCCTGGAGATATAATTCAGCCGTTTAATGAGATAAAAGGGCTTGCGCTTTATTGCGGCTTTTATATCAATGAGCTGGTGGTTTGTTTTTTGCACAAATACGACCCCCACCCTGAAGTGTTCAGCGATTACGGCGAATGCTTATTTGCTCTCTCGCATGGCTCCAGCATAGAAGCCGCATTGCGGTTATTTGAGCTTAATCTGATGGAATATGCCGGTTATGGTTTGCAGTTGGAGCATGATGATAATCAAAGCCCCATTGAGTCTTCTAAAAAATACGATTTCAATGTGGGACAGGGGCCGGTTGAAGCCGCGAATGGGCAATTTTCAGGCAGGACTTTGCAGGCGCTAAGTGCCAGGGAACTGATCGATCCTCAAGTTTTAAGCGAAGCGAAAATCCTGATGAGGATAGTTATTGATGCGTATTTGCAAGGCAGGCAGCTTAAAAGCCGAACGGTCATTAATAAAATCATGAAGCACACCAGCGCCGAATAAGGCTTGTTATCCCAGCTGTAATATTTTACCTATCGCCAGTTACAATAATCTCAAACGGAGTGGACGAGGCTACAAACCTTATCCGGCATAAAAATGAATAAAACACAGATATTATTAGGCGTGAATATCGATCACGTCGCCACCTTGAGGCAGGCTAGAGGTACGCTTTACCCTGAGCCGATTCAGGCCGCAGTAATTGCAGAACAGGCGGGTGCCGACGGTATCACGGCGCATTTGCGGGAAGATCGCCGGCATATCCAGGACAGGGACATCTATTTGTTAAAGGAAATGCTTCATACCCGGCTGAATATGGAAATGGCGGTAACCGATGAGATGGTCAGTATAGCGGAGAAAGTACGGCCTTTTGCCTGCTGTCTGGTGCCGGAAAAGCGTGAAGAGTTGACCACTGAAGGAGGGCTGGATGTCGCCGGCAACCTGCATCGCTTGCAATGGGCTTGCGATAAACTGGCAAGTGCGGGTGTTGAAGTTTCGCTGTTTATCGATCCTGAAGAAATACAGATCGATGCAGCGGTAAAGGCCGGGGCGCCGGTCGTTGAATTACATACCGGGTGTTACGCTGAAGCGGGCAGTCCGCAACAGCAAGTCGAAGAGCTGGAACGCATCAGGAGAGCAGCTGTTTATGCGCACAGTGCCGGGTTGCAAGTTAATGCCGGGCATGGTCTGAATTTTCATAATGTTGAAGCTATCTGCATGCTACCCCAGATAGTCGAACTTAATATCGGTCATTCGATTATTGCGCAAGCGGTATTTTCGGGCTTGGCTCAGTCGGTCAGAGATTTGAAGCAAATTATGCGCAGTGCAAGATTGCAGAGTGCTTGAGGCATTGTTGGGCTGAACAAGACAAGTGGCGCTGGAGTTTTATGAATTCACCTCGATAGGTGATCGAAGCAATAATCAGGATTTTATGGCGCACGTCATCAATGAGTCTTATGCGCTGTTTGTCGTTGCCGATGGTTTGGGCGGGCATCATGCCGGAGAAAAAGCGTCCCGGTTCTTCTGTCAGGGCTTGTTAAAAGTCGCCGAAATATACAGCAAACAGATGGATCAGGATCCCAGGAATGCTTTTTCGGCCTGGATTTCATCGGCTATCGACGAAATGAATGAGTTGTTTGCGTTCGATAGCTCAGGTCATGATGCCCATACCACCTGTGCAGTTCTTTATCTTGATGAACGGCGGGCGCTGACTGCGCATTGCGGCGATTCGCGGATATACAGGATGAATCCACAACAGATCTTGTGGCGAACCCGGGATCATTCCATTCCGCAACAATTATTGGATGAAGGTCAGATAACCGAGCAGGAGATGGCGCAGCATCCCGAGCAAAATCAGCTAACACGCACAATCAATATCTTAAAACCGCATGAGGCGGAGATTAATCAGTATCCGGCCATCAAAAATGGAGAGACTTTTGTGCTATGCTCTGATGGTTTCTGGGAGTATGTAAAACCATCAGAGCTATTGCGATTGGCTAAGCCAGCCATTGATATGGACGAGCTAGCCAAACTGGCGCGGTTAGCGATATCTCGCGCTCACGGAAAAAGTGATAATGTCACCGCGCAGTGGATAAGAAGGTTTTAAATGTGGAATTAATTCGGTACTGCAAAACCGTGTTTTTGCATACGGTAAAGCAAGGTGTCGCGGGAAATGCCCAGCAGTTTTGCGGACTTGCTGCGATTGCCTTTAGTGCGGCTCAGGGCTTGATGGATTAAATCAGCCTCTAGGCTATCCAGCTTTAGGCCGGTTTCCGGCAAGGTGAAATCAGTTGTAGCGGGTGCATGGCTAGCAATTTTGGCGCTAAATTCAGGAGGCAGGTTTTCCGGTTCGATAACTCTGCCTGCCAATAAAATGCTGAGTCTTTCGCATAAGTTACGCAACTCACGAATATTGCCCGGCCAAGCGTAAGCTTTCAGTGTTTTTAAAGCTTGCTTGCTGAATTTGGGGGCAGTCAGATTATATGCATCTTCGAATACGGCCAGAAAGTGCTTGATCAGCGATTCAATATCTTCGGTGCGTTGCGCCAGTGACGGCAGTTCTAATGGCACAACGTTCAAGCGGAAATACAAATCCGATCTGAACTCGCCCGCTTCGATTTGCTTGTTCAAGTCAGTGTTGGTTGCAGAAATAACGCGGACATCGACTTTGTAAGGCTTAATCTCTCCGACTGGGAGGCATTCCCCGGACTCAAGAAAGCGCAATAATTTTGCCTGGATCGACAGTGGCAGGGAATTGATTTCATCAAGAAACAAAGTGCCGCCGTCAGCGGCCTGGAACAGGCCTTGTTTATCGGAGGTTGCTCCTGTGAATGAGCCTTTCTTGTGTCCAAACAGTTCCGATTCGATCAGGCTTTCAGGTAATGCCGCACAATTTAAGGTAATAAAAGGTTTGTTGGCGCGAGCGCTGGCTTGTTGAATGGCGGTAGCAAGAACTTCCTTGCCGGTACCCGTTTCGCCTTTAAGCAACACGGTGACATCGGTTGCCGCAACAATTTTGGCGCTACGGATTAAGGAATCCAATGCAGGAGATTGACCGATGATCGCGTTAAAATGATCCATAGATACCTCTTAATGTAATGCCGAATGAGTTGTAATCGCCATGGGATTAAGCCAGGGCAAGGCTGCCAGTAGAGCCAGCGCAATCATGAACAGACCGATCGCCTGTTTAAAACGGGGCATTCTGGATAACCTTGTGAGTATTCCGGTCATTATACCGACACCCATGACTGCCGGTAAAGTTCCCAGGCCGAAAAACAGCATAGTCAATGCGCTTTGTTTGATGTCGCCTGCGGTTGCCGCGAGCGCCAGGGCCGAATAAACCAGACCGCACGGCAGCCATCCCCATACCATGCCGAAAAGAAAAGCCTGACAGCAGTTTTTAACCGGGATCAGTTTGCGGCCGAAAGGTTCAATTATTTTCCAGAAACGCAGGCCGGCTTTTTCAATATAAGCAAAACGGGGAAACCATCCTGCTATATAGAGTCCGGCTCCGGCCATGATGGCAGCGGACAGCAATTGTAGCAGCCTGTGTCCAGTGATTTCGCCCATTGGCATAGTGATCAATGCTTCAACGACACCCGCTAATGCGCCAGCAATCGTATAACTGGTAATGCGGCCAATGTTGTAATTAAACACAAACGGGAAAAGCCGCTTTTTTTGGTTCCGTATTTCCGGGCTAAGGCTTAAGGTCAAGGTTCCGATAATGGAACCGCACATGCCAATACAGTGCATGCTGCTGAACAGTCCCATCGTCAAAGCGACCAGATATGAAGTGGTAAAAGCGAGATCAAATTCCATAGTCGCAAGGCATCATTATAAAAAGAGTAGGGCGGTTAGATGGCCGCCCTTGTTGATACGCATTTATTGAAACTGCGAAAGAATCTGTCCCTGAATCTTCTCGGCCATGGCCTTGCGGTTTTCGGCATCGCGGATGGGGCGGCCGACAACGATATAGTCAGCGCCATTCTGGAAAGCCATTTCCACACTGACCACCCGTTTTTGATCGTCTTCTTCGCGGTTATCAACCGGCCTGATGCCCGGAGTGATGACCAGCAACTTGTGGTCGAGCTCTTTTCTCAGCATGGCGACTTCAAGGCCGGATGAAACAATGCCGTCGCAGCCGATTTGCAAAGCGCGTTTAGCACGGGATAGAACCAATTCGCGGACATCGCAGGCAAAGCCTAAATCGTCAAGATCGCCGCGATCCAGACTGGTTAATGCGGTCACGGCCAACACTTTAAGGTCGCCTTTTTCCTTGGCGGCGGCTTCCATAATCGCATCATTGCCGTGAATAGTGGCAAGATCAACACCTTTGCTGCTCAGCGCTCTAATGGCGCGGCCCACGGTTGCGGGAACATCGAAAAACTTCAGGTCGACAAAGATTTTCTTGTTTTGCTTTTTCAACCATTCAATAAAACCGAAATAATCGCCGGACATAAACAGTTCCATGCCGACTTTATAAAAGATCACCGAGTCGCCGAGTTCTTCCACCAAAGCCTGCGCTTCGGCGATGCTGGGAACATCCAGTGCCATAATTAATCGTTCACGGACAGGGATGGATTTGGTTGAGATAAATGATTGAGACATGTTTAAAAGTAAAGTTAAAAATATAAAACTCTGTAGGATGGGCTGAGGCATGAAGCCCATCGATGTTCACAACGGATAGGCTTCGGCTTATTCAGTCACTAGGCCTTGTTCATGCCAAGCCTGTATGCCGCCGTTCATTAAGTAAACCTTGGAAATCCCTGCCGCCTTTAATATCAGCTGGGCTTGTGCGGAACGCATGCCGGCTTGGCATTGGGTGATAATCGGTCGGTTTTTATAAGGTTCAAGTTCAGGTAGCCGGTTATTCAACTGGGATAACGGAATACGAATGGCACCGTGAATATGATGCTCATTCCAGTCGTCCTTTTCACGTACATCCAAAATAACCGCTCTGTTCGTAACGCGCATTGTTGCGGCTTCTTTAGGCGAGATAACATCAGTTTCAGCCATTGCAAAAGGGCTGGCGGTCAATAAAAAAGCACCGAGTCGGCAATACCTGAAAAATAGACGCACTGAAACACTCCCGAACAATAAGTCGATATATATTACCGGAACTTGTTTTAACGGTGAATGTTAAAATTCACTATTGTCACAATAGTCCTCGATTATGAACTCAACATTGATACAAATGACCTTGATAATGGTGTGCGGTGCAGGCTGGCGTTTTGCAAAACCGGCGGGCTTATCAGCCGAGCATACGCGGCAAGTGCTGACCACAGTGGTCTATTATTTGCTACTGCCGGCCATGGTTCTGGAGGTCTTATGGACTGCTGATATTGGCTTGCACTCTTTTCAGTATACCTTGTTGGGCGTGGGCAGCATTGTTTTCGCGATGTTTTGCCTGTGGTTGGTTGGGGCGCTGTTCAAGTTTGAAGACCGGCGTTTGGGGGCGATGATACTGGCGGCGGCATTTCCCAATGTCACGTATCTGGGCTTGCCGGTATTAGAGCAAACCTTTGGCAGCTGGGCCAGATCGGTGGTCATTCAGATGGACCTGTTTGCAACCTCGCCATTATTGTTTACTGCAGGGGTTATGGTTGCGCGGCACTATGGAGAAGACACCGCAGAAAAGCCAAAATCGTTGTGGCTGTTTTTTAACGCGCCGCCATTCTGGGCGGCAGCGGTTGCCGTTATTTTAAATATTAACGGTCTGGTAGCCCCGGTTTGGTTTTCCGGGGTGCTGCAAAAATTATCCGCCAGCGTCGTGCCGTTAATGCTGTTCTCTCTGGGGCTGGCCTTAAGCTGGAAAACGGTAACGGTTCGTAACATGCCGTATGTTATCCCTGTGATAGCCATTAAGATGGCGCTGATGCCGTTGTTTGCGATGCTTTTAGCCCGGCATTTGCCGATAGCGTTCGAATACCAGGCTGCGGCAGTACTCGACCTGTCGATGCCGAGCATGGTGTTGGGTATTGTTTTTTGCGACCGTTACCGCTTGGATAGCGCATTGTATGCGATGGCGGTAACGATAACGACGGCAATCAGCCTGATTACGCTGCCGTTCTGGCATAGCATGCTGATGAACTCAATCAACCGTTAGATCGATCATTTAAGCGAAGAGTTTATACCATGAACCCAACCCTAGAAATATTTTCCCAAGGCGAAGAAGTTATTACCGGGCAAATCATCGATACCAATGCGGCTTGGCTATCGGAGCAAGTCGTCGCCATGGGCTTTACGGTAACCCGGCATACTGCTGTGGGCGATAAGTTGGATGATCTGATAGCCTTGCTGTGGGAAATTTCAATGCGTGCGGATTGCTGCATTTGTACAGGCGGTCTGGGCCCGACCAGTGACGATTTGACCGCCGAGGCTGTTGCCAAAGCGTTTGGCCTGCCGCTGGAATTCGACGCGATTGCTTTTGAGCAGATTAAGCGTTTTTTTACGCTCAGAAACCGGATCATGCCCGAATCGAATCATAAGCAGGCAATGCTTCCAAAAGGCTCCGAGCGTATTGACAATACCTGGGGCACCGCGCCGGGGTTTTCCCTGCAAGCCGGGCGCTGCTGGTTTGCTTTTGTGCCTGGCGTGCCCATGGAAATGCGCCATTTGTTTCTGGAATCCATCCAGCCGACACTGGCAAAGCGGTTTGTATTGCACCCCGGCAAGTTAATCACCATTAAAACGCTAGGCGTAGGCGAGTCGGCCATTCAGCAGCGCATCAGTGCGATTGAAATTCCGGAGCCAGTGCAGCTGGGTTTTCGTGCAGGCCCGGATGATGTGCAGACCAAACTGCTGTTTCCGCATGATTATCCTGAAACAGCCATGGCCGCGTTGGTGTCTAAGGTTGCAGAAGAGCTGGGCGATTATGTTTTTGCTATTGACGGCTTAGTGCAGGCCGAAGGCGATTTGGTGTCTGTGGTTGACCGGCTAATGAGCGCCGGAAAGCACACGCTGGCCTCCGTGGAAACAGCCAGTCAGGGCTTGCTGGCGGCCAAGTGCATAGGCGCAGATTGGTTGTTGGAAGCACAGTATGAGCAATCACTGGATAGGCTAGGGCAAAAACTGGGGATTACAGTAAATGCTGATGATATGCCGGCAACTACAAAGGCCATTGCCGGCGAAATACAAAAGACCAGCGCCGCCGATTTTGTGCTGGTTCAGCTCTACGCCGGGGATAATGAATCATTTCACGATAAAGACCAGGCCATTATTCTATATAATACGTTGCTGACTGGAGACGGATTTCATCAAATTACCCATTCAGTGGCAGGTCCGATCAAACGCAAGCAAAATCAGGCGGCGTTGCTGGCACTGGATTTATTACGACGTTATTTACAACATAAAGAACTTTAAAATGCCCTTATTACGATTGTCCAACGTTTCCATTGCTTATGGAACTCATGCTTTATTAAAAGATGCCGACTTTCAGCTGGATGCTGGAGAGCGCGTAGGCTTGTTAGGCCGCAACGGCGAGGGTAAATCAACCTTAATGAAGATTATTGCCGGCAATATTCTGCCCGATCACGGTGATATCTGGCGGCAACCCGGACTAAGACTGGCGTGGCTGGAACAAACGCCGGAATTGCCGGATGACGCGACTATCTACGATGCGGTTGCCGGAGGCTTGGGCGAGTTAGGCGAGTGGATTACCCGCTATCATGCAATGTCCTTGACCATGGATTACAACGATGAAAAGGCCTTGAATGAGCTGGGCGATTTGCAGCATAAACTCGAAGCCCATAATGGCTGGCATTTTCAGCAACGGGTTGAAACCACCTTAAGCAAACTGGATTTGCCCGGCGAATTGAAAATCAGCGGCTTGTCCGGTGGCTGGAAGCGGCGCGTAGCCTTGGCTAGAGCGTTGGTTATCGAGCCGGAAGTGTTATTGCTCGATGAACCGACTAACCATCTGGATTTTGAAAGCATTGCCTGGCTGGAAGAGCAAATCCTGAATTTTCAGGGCGCGGTTTTATTTGTGACCCATGACCGGGCGTTTCTGCAAAAATTGGCGACCCGGATTGTCGACCTGGATCGTGGCAACCTAGTGTCGTGGCAGGGTAATTACGACGATTATCTGGCCCGCAAAGCCGCAGCATTGGAAGATGAAGCTAACCAAAATGCCGAGTTCGACAAGAAATTGGCCGATGAAGAAGTCTGGATCAGGCAGGGCGTAAAAGCCCGGCGTACCCGCAACGAAGGTCGGGTCAGGGCGCTGGAGAAGCTGCGTAATGAGCGCGCCCAGCGCCGGAATGTCCAGAGCACCAGCAAAATGACGCTGGAGCGGGGCGATGCTTCCGGCAAGAAAGTGATCGAAGTCAACGACATCTGTTTTGCATACGAAGACCGGCAGATTATTAGGCATTTCTCGACATTGATTCAGCGTGGCGACAAAATCGGCCTGATTGGCGCGAATGGCGCGGGCAAATCGACGTTATTAAAATTATTGTTAAAGCAATTGGAACCTACCAGTGGCACAGTAGAGCAGGGCACCCGGCTCGAAATCGCTTATTTCGATCAGCTGCGCGACCAGCTCGACCCGGAAATGACCGTCGCCGACACTGTCGCGGATGGCAATGATTTTGTCGAAATAGCAGGAAACAGACGGCATGTGATGTCGTATTTGGGCGACTTCCTGTTTGCACCCGCCAGAGCGCGTTCGCCGGTGAAAAGCTTATCCGGCGGCGAAAAAAACCGTTTGTTGCTGGCGCGGTTATTTACCAGGCCCGCCAACCTGATCGTCATGGACGAGCCGACCAATGACCTGGATTTGGAAACTCTGGAGCTGCTTGAAGAAAAGCTGGTCGAGTTTGACGGCACCTTGCTGCTGGTCAGTCATGATCGGGCTTTTCTGGATAATGTCGTGACCAGCGTCTTCGTGCTGGACGGCTCGGGCGAAGTCGATGAGTTTGTCGGCGGTTACAGCGATTGGTTGAACCATGCCAAGTCCGCTAAACAGGCCGAAAAAGCCAAGGCGCTCAAACAGGAAAAACCGGCAGTCCAGGCGCCTGTGCGCACCGGAACCAAAAAAAAGCTCAGTTTTAAGGAGCAGCAAGAACTGGATAAGCTGCCGGGGTTGATTGATGAACTGGAGAATCGGCAAACGGAATTAAATCAGCAGATCAGTGGGCCTGAGTTTTACAAACAAGATCAAGCTGTCATTGCCAAGACTTTGGATGAACTGAAACAGATTGATGAAAAACTGGAGCAAGTTTACGCACGATGGGATGAGCTTGAAGCGTTGACTGAAGAGAGTGGCGGTTAGCAACAGTAGGCGCTTCCGGTATTTGCCCGGCATGCTTATCTCTTGCGCTCATGCAGCTGTAAGCGAAGGGCATTGCGCTTTAGCACAATATCGATTATTCTACACGGCTTCCTGTGGTCTGCAGGAAGTCAAATATAGGAGAGATGGCCGAGCGGTCGAAGGCGCACGCCTGGAAAGTGTGTATACGGCAACGTATCAAGGGTTCGAATCCCTTTCTCTCCGCCATTTAAGCTACTGATTATTAAAGAAAATAAGTTTTTCAAAATAAAAAGTGGCGGTAATTTGGCGGTTGATAGATGGCAATAATCGCCACATCAGTTCAAACTTCGCCATTTCAAATTCCAGCTCTTAATAGCCTGGCTCTTAGACATTCCGTCGCTTAAGCACCAATCTAAGGTTCAAAATTTATTTCAGTGCGAATTTTTTTCGCAAAAACCGCGCGGGTGAGGAGGAGTGATTTTCGGGCGGGGCGGGGACGTGTGGGCGATGCTTTGGCTTGGGCTTCAGGTTGGGGGTCGGCTTCGGCTTTATGGCCGTGCCTGGGTGAGTGTGCCGGGCTTGCGCCCGGCTGTGGTGGCTAGTGGAGTGTTGCGGCTAGTTGTTGGATCAGGACGTTAAGGAGGCAGTAGATCTGCGTTGGCGTGATGGTCTGTTGCTCTACTGCGGCACTGATGCCTTGGGCCGCACCTTCTAGAGCATGGATGAGTTGTTCTTGTTGTTCTGTCATCGCACGCTCCTGGTTAGGTTAGCTTGGCTTGCTTGTCATCGAACAGGTCGACCTGGTTGTAGTCCTTTGCTATCCATTCATCTGGCGGTATTGGCTGATTGACTATGTTGCAGAGTCGGCGCAGTTGGTCTTGTAGTAACCGCCGCCTGTAAGCATTTTTCGTATTTATGATTTGTAAGGATATGCTGTCAATCTGTTTTGATATATTGATCTGGTCTTTGATATCGATGGTCCCGAAGAAACCGGTTCTGCGGATCTCGGGCAGGACGGTTTCACAAACCCAATTGGCAAACTCTTTGGCTTTGGGCTTATTAGAGCGAAAGATGAGGTGATAAAGGCCGGCTTCGTTGATGAAATAGGCGTCTCTGTCGCCTTTTATGGTGGTGAGTTTTACCACCATAAACCAGTTTTCCGGCATGTTATCGAGTGTGTGTCCAGTCCACTCTATATCAAGAACTGAACAGACGTCTTTAGCACAGAACCAGACCTCGCTATTTTCATCAGTGGCGGTTCTGACATCAAGATCTGAGAACCGGAATGGATTGGCCAAGGTTTTTAATTGATGAGTCATGTTACACCTCCCGAGTCAAAGCGGATGGTAATAACAGAGCGCGGCTCACTCGGATAGCGCGTTGATAACGGATTTGAAACAGACGGACAGGAATTTTGTAGTGTTGCGGTGCGTTGGCGAGCAGCCAAGATAAGAACTTGTTCATGAGATGACTCCTTATGTGCGGTTAATTACCACCGGCAGGAGCTGCAAAACTCAGGGCGGTGGATGATGTATCGGGTTTGCAGACCGGCATAAGGACCGGCGAGCCTTGCGACTCCCCAATACACCACCCACCATAACGAGATGTGAGGGGCATAAAAAAAGCCATGGGCCTTAAGAGGCGCATAGCTGCTGCGCCTTATGAATCGGTCTGCAAAAACCGTCTCTCGTTTTTTGCGAGAGCGTGATTAGAGTAGATGTTAATTTTTTATTTGTCAAATGAGGAGAGCAAATGACTTATACGACCTTACCGACTTTACAGCCTTTTAGCATTGATATGCTGAAAGATATTGTCGCCAATTTTGTTCCGCCACGAGCTAATTGCAGCGTTCCAAGAGCCGCGTTTCTTGGGAGATATAAATATATGTCCATGTCAGACCAGAGCGATATATGCCAGCAATTAGGGTTTGAATATATCGACGATATCGCGGTCGAATCTATCGATGATGAGGAAATAGCAAAGCTCACATCAAAGTGGAGAGACATCACTAACTTTACGCGACTGATTGTGATTGGCGAAGCATACGACGATAGCATCTTAGAAGGCCTGTACCGACGCTATAAACCCAGAAAAGATGGTGTCATCCGTGAGCCGATTATTATTGAAAACTCAATTCCGGTGATGATGGAGTCCGAATTAGTCAAGATTCATCCAGAGTATCCAAATATCAATAAATCAACTTCCTGGAAGAATTTGTCCATATGGAAGCAATAAGAAAAACATTGCAAGAAGCAATCGGTACCGGGGAAGTAATAACAATTATTTATCATGGCGGCAGCGAACCAGGCACAAGCAGAATGATTTCTCCAATTAAAGTTGATAATGGAATAGTCAGGGCTCGTTGCTTAACAACCAACAAGGTGAAAGGTTTCTTAATAGATAAAATCGAGTTATCAGCATCGGATAAGATCGATTACACGGGGCAACATAAAGAGCCTCAAGAGCCAGAAAGCCTTGCCGTAGGTATTAAACCTTTTCTTAATGAACTGGTAGAGCATGGGTGGATCATTCAACAGGATGAAGATGCGGTCTGCTTATTTGAGCGTTTTAAAAATGGAAAGCCGAAGAAGCAGCCAAAGTTGTATCTAGCTTATTACCGAGATCCAGATACCGACAAGCGGTTTCAGAAGCCGTGGGCAACATGTGGCTTAGCGTTTAAATACTTTAACCGCGCGGTTGATAAATTCATGATCACGGCCCGGGAACATGCGCCGATTATTAATAACAACAATTCAACAAATGAGGGATTAGAAAATGGCTAAAGAATCAAAACATGTAGCAAAGTTTAGAGCGTCGCATCTTAAAGCAAGCGAAGCAATTAAGGCTTTCGACGATGGTTATATTGGCGAAGCAATGGGAAGTGGAAGTAAAAGGCAATATAACGGATCACTCATTGTGACAAACGAGAGGGTCGCGTTTTATCGCAAGGGTATATTCGGTGAGGTTTTGGAAACTATACCGCTTAAAAGCATTACCTCCATAGAGCGCAAATCGCTTTTAGGTCATCGAACTATTGGCATTCATACCTCGCATGATGCATTGGTTTTTAAAACGTTCAATAAAGACGGCGAGGCAAAATTAATTGACGCAATAGAAGCTGGGCGAAATAGTTCAAGCGCTAGCGCGAGCAATGATGCCCAGACCAAACAAGAATCCCCACTTGAACAGCTAAAGAAACTTGGGGAATTGAAAGATTCTGGCGTAATAACTGATGAAGAGTTTTCAATCAAAAAAGCCGAACTTCTTGAGAAGATTTGAATGCTGTAGGACGTAACTAGCGAGTAGTTTTGGCTGATGGACAAAGCCCAACACTTTGCAGATCCGATGCGTTGGGCTTCCTTGCGTCAGCCCAACCTACAGCTACAGCTCTATCAAGCCGTTAATCGTCCAACCGCACCATCAAACTCATCAGTTCCCATTTCACACCCCACAAACCGCCGCCCCAACTCCCGGCAAGCGATCGCCGTCGAGCCGCTGCCGACAAACGTATCCAACACTACATCGCCAGGCTTTGAACTGGCCTCGATGATATGCCGCATCAGATCCAGCGGTTTTTCGCAGGGGTGTTTGCCGGGATACCATTGCACCGGTTTAAAGTCCCAGACGTTGGTGTAGGGGACGTGTTTGGTTACGGCAAATTGGCGGCGCTGTTGCTTGATGGTTTTGTATTCCGCTTTTAGCTGTTCATAGGGTTTTAAGGTGCCGCCGAATAACTGATCCATGGTTTGATAATTCGCCAGGCTGGGGAAAGTCCATTGCGACCGGTCGAACCAGTGTCCGGACATTTGGCAGCCGCAGGCCTGGTCGATTTGCTTTCTTGAAACGCCGGCGGCGGTTCTGGCATCGTCCAGGTAACTGCGGATCGGCTCAAAAGCAAACGGCAGCTTTTTGCGGCTTTCGGCAAACAGGATGTGTTCTGTCTGCGGAAAGTAGCGGCGCAGCGATTCCTTGTTGCAACCGTTATGTCGGCCGGTCGGCTTGCGCCAGATCAGGTGGTTCAGCAGGTTAAAGCGCTGGCTGACGGCGAGGTCAACCTGTGTGGCCAGATGCGGACCGGCAAACAGATATAAGGATCCGGCTGGTTTTAATACCCGGTGATATTCCACCAGGATGCTATCCAGCCAGGCGAAGAAATCGGCTTTGCTTTGCCATTGGTTGTCCCACGCTTCGCCTTTGACTTTGTAATAGGGCGGGTCGGTGGCGATCAGATCGATGCTGTTGTCCGGCAGTTGCGCCAGCAGGGTTAAACAGTCGGTGTTATGTACGGTGATGCCGTTGTTTTGGTAAGTTCTCACGAGTTTCACTCTTGCAATGACACTCGTGGTGTTCTGGTTTGGGGCTCTCGGCTCTCAAAAAATTAAGTGTGCGGCAGCGTGGGCATTTAATCTGTAAGGATTGGTAAATGCCGTCGCCCAGCTTTTTGCCGCAGGCTCCGCAGCGGATTTCTTCCATAATTAATCGTAAACCTTAATCCCATGCTGGAAGATCAACGGTTTGACCAGCCAGTTCGTGAGTGCAATCACTTAAGAATTGGATGCGGCCATCAGTTATGAATGAATGACAATGCTGGCAAGTGAATGGTGAGGGATCATTTGGATGGTCCTTGTTATAGGTACACCAACACTTATCGCGCGGTTCGTTATAGGCATAATGGCCTTGCTTAGCTAGTATGGACGGAGTGAATGATGGCTTATCAATATCACCATTCCAGTTCCAAGTCGCTCCAGGATTACCATGAGTGATCGTATGCGATGTCTTGCAACCTGGGCACCAAAACAGCAAGCGGTTATCTCCATCGCTTTTTAAAATTTTTGAAAGCCGTTTCATAACTTTATTAGGTTAGTGTTGTTCATGCCATCCATAGCATCTGGATCCCGGCAATCCCTGCCGGGATGACGATGTTTCTAGGCCGGCGGCGCAGTTTCAGTAATGTTATCCAGCCGCGTTTTCACCGCCCCGGTATCGGTCCCGATCTGGGCAACCTGGGCGCCTTGGGTGCATGCACCTACCGACGGGTGCGTGTGCGTTTCTAAAATGTTGCACAGGTTAATCACCAGCTGCATCAGCTCGGATAATTGTTTCAGCACGTTTTCATTGCTCGACCCGACCCAGCTCTTCGGCGCGATCGATCTGAACTTTGCCTTGCTGACGATATTCAAATCGCCCAGCGCCGACAGGTCGAAGCGTTGGCCGCTGGTCAGTTGCAGGCCCATGTTGGCGACGATCTTTTTAATGCCGCCGATGGTTTCGGTGTCATTGGCGTCCACGGTCTTGTCGCTTTTGCCGTAATTGGCGCTGCGCTCGGTCGCGGTGCAGGTCTTTTTCAGGCTGGTATCGGACATCGTGCCGTCAGTCACCCGGCTGTGGTTGCCGTTTTTGTCGATGGTCTGGTAACTCTCCGCCGACTGCTGCAGGCGCATTTCGCCGCGTTCGACCGGAAACTGGCTGCGGCCGTGCGGCAGGATGCAGCGGATAAACGGTTTATTGGGCGAACCATAGGCAAAGCCGATCTCTACCCAGGCTCCGTTCTCCGGAAACGCCGCCATGCCCATTTCATGGCCGGATACCGGCATCGGCAAGGCCATATCTTTCAGCACCGGAAAAGCCGAATCCGGATTGCCGTATTCGTCCAGAATCTGCACATCGACCGCATAAACCGGCCGGAACTCGTCGCACACTTCGCCGCCTTTTGGCGTTTCGCGCGCAGTGACCACCTCGGCAAAGCGGGGCAGGTGATAGCCGCCGGCCAGCTCCGGAAAGGCCGATTTAATCATGCGTTTTATGGCTTTTTCCACGTTACCACCATTTGGTTGCCGCTAAAGTCCACTTTGGTGACGATGTTGCCGTTTAGCTTTACGCCCGGGCGCAGCGCCGGTACCGCCACCAGTTTGGCGCTGTTGTTGGCCAGATGCTCGGTGAACATCTCGCCGCCCAGCTCGATAGGTTTGTCCGCCCAGCGCGAGTCCTGCCAACTGCCGGCATAGATCACGCCGTGGCCTTGCTGCTGCCAGATATAGTTATCAATGCCGAACACCCGGGCCATTGACTGCATGGCCTGATAGCCGTTGCCCAGGTTGTAAAAGTTCGCCACTTTCTTGCTGCTGTAAGCGCTGTCGCCGACGCTAAAAGTCAGGCCGGTTTTGGTGTGGATCTCGCCGATCACTTCCTGCATGGTCACATGGCGCAAATCCAGCCGCAGTGGAGCGTACAGCACCGCCGACAGCTCCCGGCAAAACAGTTTTTGCCGCCGGTCCAGGGTGTTGACGGATTCGACATAGCCCAAGAACACCCGCTGCATGGTGTCGTGCGCGGCGTAACCCAAGGTAAACGAGACCACCTGTTTGGCCTGCACTGGTTTGTCTCCGGCATCGATTAAAAACTGCGCCCGGCCTGGCGAATCCAGATCCAGCAGCACCCGGTCTTCACTGACGTGGTAAGCGGCGTTATTGATGTTGAGTTGACGGTCTAGTTTCATCAGCCACCCAAAAACGCATCCAGGCCTTTCAGCTTTTGTTCAAAGGGCGTTAGTTCCACAGCCTGTTCCGTTACCGCAGCAGGAGCCGCCGCCCCAGCCGCCTGGCTATTAACCGGCGTGCCTTTCGGGGCCTGTTCGGCGACTTTCTTTTCCGCTTTCCGAGACTCTTTCTTTTCCGGTACCGAATGATGCTCGGACAGCGTAAAACTGATGCTCCAGTCCTCGGTCGATTCGTTTTCCTTGACCGACAATGTCTCGTCGAAAAAGCCCTGGCGCATGTTCATCGCGTTGGCGGTGGGGTTGACGATGTGGTAAACCGCCTGCTCGCCGGCTTTGTTCTTGGCTTCGGCCAGATTGACCAGCAGGCTTAAATCGTCGGCGTCGATAAACCGGATCGTGGTTTGCACCTTCAGGGTTTTGCCCTTGTCGCCTTTTTGCGCTTTGGCGGTCGAACTGCTGTTGCCGGACATATCCTCGCTGGCAAACTTCAAGTCGATCGACACTTTCTGGTTATGCCCGGGGATCTTGGTACCGTTTAAATGAATGCTCACGCGATGATTTCCTGTAATAGCGCCAGATCAGCCACGGAACCGGTAAACAGCATGATTGCGGTCAGCGTGTAACGATGGTCCGGCGTGTTTTGCAACAGGGCGTTGGCAATATCGGCGTCGGCATAAAAACGCCAGCCGGCACCGCCGGACAGCTTGTCCTTGGCAGCAGCCAGCGCCGCGGCAATGGCCGCATCGGCAGCGGTTTTTTGTGCCTGGTAAAGATCCAGGTTGGCCAGTGGGCCGGTTGACGCAAACGCCGTGGCTTCGGCTTGCGCCTGCTCCATCAGCGCCGATTTGCGCAGATCGGCAATAGCGCCAAGCCCTGACAGGTCCATGGTTTGTGTGGCAATCGCACCGGCGGCGGCCGGAAGGTTGAACTTTTCGGTTTCCAGATTAACCAGCGCCGCCGCCTTGCGGCCGAGGGCTGCGAACTCGCGCACCGGGAACACCGCATTTAATGCGGCAATGTCGCCGGCAAAATCGGTCAGGTTAGACGCTGCGATCGCAATGCCCAACGCCGCCGGCTCGTTGGACAGGGTTTTGGCAAGGGCGCTGGCTGCATTGGGAAAGCTCAGGTAGCGGTAATGGCCGGAACCCTCGCCGACGCCATGCAGCCACGGATGCACCAGGCGTTTTTGAATGCCGCCGCCGGATTGGCTGTCCAGCGTGGCGGCATTACCTAACGGCGGGTTAATGGATAGCGTCGTCCAGGTCATTACCAGGTAATCGCGTCAAGTTCGGCTTGTGTGCTTGCGGCGTTAATGGCGTCAAGTTTTGATTCGTATTTATCCTGAGCCGCAATCACATGAGTCGCAACAGCTAGACCGACAGACTTGATCTGGGCTGCTGTATGCGAGCGTCGAGCCCAAACGCCATTGCTGTCATTGCACCAAAATTTATATGGCGATCCAGACTCTCCTTCAAGCAGAGCCTTTGATATCAGGCCGTTCATATTCGCCTGATCGTTTGCTCCAGTAGGATAGTGATGCATCTCTCCAAGCACGTCACAGTCAATACCAGCTGTGATAGTATTAGTAACCAATACTTTGATTTCTTCGGTTTTTTCGGACTTTAATTGCTGCAATGTTGGAACCGTGTTAGCGGGGTAACCGTTGGCGTCAGGCACAATAGAACGGCCTCGGTCATGCTCTGCAAATAACTCAGCGTGGTATTCATCGGTAATTTTAATGCCACCGTTATCCGTTTCTGAAAATGTGAAACGGTTATCCTCTGCTACCCATTTTGCGAAAATCATGATTAGTATCCTATTGCTAAATATGTTGCATTTTGATTACCAAGCGCAGCGCGCAAGTTGAATCCGGATGCTGTTTTAGTTTCATACCAGACGGCTGCGTTACTGGTGTTAATTGTCACTCCGACCAAAATTATAGCGTTGCAAGCATTTGGGAACGCGATAGGGAAAGTGATAGCCTGTGCTGCACCAGGGGTAGCGCTAGCGGTCACGGTACCCCATTTGAAAAGCAAATTACTTGGCAGTTTTTGAAGTCCTGTATCGGCAAGGGTAGACCCGAATAGCCCCGTGTTTTTTAAAAATGCAGCCGCATTGCTAGTAATAATTTTCCAAACTGATCCAGTGCTAACAACTATAGTGACCTCCCCTGTGGTCATTAAATAGGGCGCTATGTTCGCTGTATTGCCGGGCAGTTGTAATGTGTCAGAACCTTGCGCATTAATCGCAAAACTCGACATATTCGATGAGTTGTGTTCAATGATGAACGCAGACCCAACCGGCACGGAAGATAAAAAAGGCAATGCCACATTGACTGCGCCTGAGCCCAGATTCGATATAACATGGCTGCCTGCGGTCGATGCTGCCAGCGTGGTACTGGATGAAATAACCTGCAACGTTGGCCCAGCCTTTAGCCCAATGCGCATGGCGAATGCCGTTGTCGCAACCGAAGTATCACTATCAAACTGAGCCGGAGTTGGTGCTGTTGGATTTCCGGTAAAGACCGGAGACGCTAACGGCGCCAATAATGAAGTAACAGCCGTAATCGCCTGTCTAACCCGCTGCGACGTCCAGTTCCTGATCGTTGTCGCTGCTCCCGCTTCGGCTTCCGCTTGCGGCACGATATTATCAGCACTGACCCGCACATCCGTCACACTGCCGTCTGCGGCAATATCGGCAATCTTGGTCACATAATGCTTAAACCCGTTGGCATCGGTGTAATCGGCATGCGCCACCGCATCAATGGTAAAGCTGACCACCGCCGACACATCGGAAATATCGCCCTGCAGCGATACGTCCAGCCAGACCGACTTGGGCGGGCCCTCCACGGTGACCTGCTGAGTAACGGCGCTGGCAATGCGCACGCCGCCGACATAGCCGATACCAGCCGCCACATCGTAAGTGGTTGTCGCGCCCTGCCGTGTGACTTTCCAGCCATCGCCGAAAAAGCCTTCATGGCCGTAAATGTCGTAATTGCTCAGGCGCTCGCGCTCGTCGATGCCGTGCAGCCTGGCGTTGAAATCGATCTGCCAAGTCGCAGCTGGCACAGCAATGGCCGCGGTCGCCTGAATGCCGGAAAAAGCGATCAGGAAGTTACGCGTCAGGTTGTTGCCCGGTATTGCTCCGGTGGTTTTGCGTTTTTGGATCAGCGGCGTATAGGTACAGGCAATCAGCACGCCGTCGGCGTCCTTCAGCCCCACCCAGTTAAAATCGTAGTCGCCCAGGGATGAGTCCATGACCAGCGAGTAAACCACCTGGTTGCCGTTGACGTATCCGGACGAAGTGACCGGCAAGGTCGCCATGATGTTGCCGGCTGCCGGCATTGCCTCGATGCGGTTGGCAGGTTCAGCGCCAAGTCCTGCAATATTCGCCAGCACAAAGTGGGTGATGTTCAGAACCTGCGCCGCGCCTTGCTTGGCCGCTATCTGGGTTTCACCCGCAACAGTAATAAATGCCATGATCTCTCCTTAAAGTTTAGCGACAGCCAGATCCCAGCTGTTTCCTGTGGATCTGTTGTCAATGGTCGCATCAGCCAGCCACGGCGATTCGGTTTGCTGGGCCGCATCAAACCACCAGGTGTGCCCGGTATCCTTCGCATCAATGGTGACGATAATCGGCGTAATCACCTGCAACTGGTAGCGCCGGCAGGTGCGGCCGTATTTTTCGATAATCTTTTGCAACAGCTCCATGTTGTCGGCCAGCTGCGAATCGCTTAAGCGCAGCAGCACAACGTCCCAGTCCACAGGATCAACGCGCTCGTCTATCTCCAGATAGCCGATGCCCAACCGCTCAAAAATGCGGATAAACCCGGCCTTGCTGCCGGCGTCTTCGGCGTTGACATAGGCAAAAGCCACGCGCTTTCGGTACAGATCCAGCGGCTCGTCTTTAAAGCGCTGGATGTCGCGCTGATAGGCCAATAGGTTTAACACGCCTTCGCTGCAGGTCAGCGCGTCGAACTGCGTCAACGGCCATTTCAGCCAGGTTTCAATTTGTGCCCAGTAAGCCGTAGCCGCATCGCGCAGCTTGACCAGCTCAATGCCCTCCAGCCAGAACGGCAGCTTGATCGGCTCCATTACTCAGTCACCGCCATATTGATGGTCAGCGCTGATAAGGTCGGCACGTTCAGCGCCGAAACAATGTCGGCTAGGTTGAAGTCCACGCTGTGAATGTCCGGAAACTGTTTGTGCAGTTCCTGTCCCAACTTGGAAAAACTGAACCGGCTGTAAGGGTAAGTCAGGGTAGGGCCGTAGGCTTTGTTCTCGCGGAACGCAGCCCGGATAAAAACATCGACATCCGTTTGCAATTGGGTGATCTGCGCGGCGGTTAAAAACGGCTCGTGCCAGACATCGACAATCAGCGCATGGTCTGTTTCCGGCATCGCGTACACCTGCAAGTCGTCGCCGTGGCCGTGATGGCCCTGGTCGGTAATGTAGGCATTGATATCCGCCAGGTATTGAACCGCCGGAGCATTGAAATCGAACAGCACAAACGCGTTTGCTGTGCCGGGGCCGCGCGGCGCGTTATGCTCGAACCAGATCGCATCGATCGCCACGCCCGGGAATTCACTGATCAGCGCGCGGTACACGCTGTCGGTGTGAAAGTCGCTGGCCGTGCCGAACTGGTTGCGGACCCGTTCGCGCAGGTCGTCATTGGTTTCGGTTTCGGTGCCGGGTACGGTCATCCATCCATCGGCATTGGTTACCGAGGTAATGCCGGCGATCGGCGTTTTTAAAATGCTGTAATAGCCGACCGCCAGATTGTAGGCGTCGCCCACCGCAGCCGCCGTGCAGTTGACCGCAACGGTCGCCTGTCCAGGAACAAACGCGGTGTCGGCGTCGGTGATCATCTCGTACACAAAACCGTTGATCGATGCGGTCTGGATCACCGTCCCCGCCGGTACGGTATAAGCCGCGCCGACATCGGCCCGGGTAAACGTGATCTTGCCCTTGGCCTTGCCGGCCGGTTTGCGTTCAATATTGACCGCCCAGGCCAGCAGCTCCAGCCAAACGCCGGTGGCCGATTTAACAAAACTGTTCGGCAGCACCGTTTCGGCCATGAATTTGACCAGCCACAGCACAGGCACGGTGATTAATGCCGTCACGACCCGCCAGAACGGCGAATAGGCGTTGTCGTTGCTGATCGTGCTGCCTTGCGCGGTCACTTCGGCTTTCCACGCGGTTTCCAGTTCCGGCTGCGTGGTCGGGATGCCGTTGTCGCGCAGAATCTTGTAATAATCCACATCGCTCATGCACTAACCTGCAATGAAATAGGGCCGAACTTAACCGTATCGGCGGTGATGAAAAACAATTCCGTATCCTGCCGGGTGATCTTGATCGTGCCCGGCACCAGGCGCAGGTCGTCCTCGATCTTGAGTTCCAACTGTTGCATCAACAGCTTGACCTTGGCGTTGTCGCGCTCGCCGATGCAGGCCGAAAGCAGACCGCAGTCGCGTATCAGGTGTTTGGTGTCTTGAATGATGCTGTCCCTATCGCCGAGCAGCGCCGGTTCATTGCCGGGGCCGGGCGTCAGGTCGTTGTCGGTGATGCGTAGGTCGATGTAGTCCATGATTAGCCTGCCGCCATCGCGATTTCATCGGCCAAGCGTTGTCCGGTGACCGGCTGTCCGTAGTTGTGGACGGTAATGCCGCCGACGCTGACCGATTTGCTGTTGTCCGAGTTGTTGATTTGGCTCATCAGGCCGCCCTTGGGGACGTTTGCGGTGCCACTTTGCGTTAATGCGGTTGGGGCCGCGATCGGTTGCGGGGGCGCAGCCAGCGCCGAAAGCGACGGTGCGCCGGTCTGCGGGCTGGTCAGACTATCCGGTTGGGAAAGTTTGCTGAGTATCGGCGGCGTAACAGGTTGGGCGGCTGACGGCTGAGCAATTCCAGCAGGGGCGGTTGTTCCGGGTACAGGCGCTGCTGACGCCATATTGATATTGACGCCTGGGATTTTATTAATCATCCCCAGCACTGAGTTAATGCCGGCGCTGATGCCGGCAAACGGATTTAAAGCGCCTAGCCAGCCGGTGAAACTGGTCCACCAGCTTTTAATGGTGTCCAATAACGTAAGAATTACAGCAATACCAGCACCGACGAGCGCAAAAGGGTTTAAGGCACCGATCCAGCTAGTGAAACCGGTCCACCATTGCGAAATGGTGTCAAAGTTGCCAATAAGCAGCCCGATGCCGGCACCGACGAGCGCAAAAGGATTTAATGCCCCGATCCAGCTAATGAAACCGGTCCACCATTGAGTAATGGCGTCAAAGTTGCCAATAAGCAGCCCGATGCCGGCACCGACGAGCGCAAAAGGGTTTAAGGCACCGATCCAGCTAGTGAAACCGGTCCACCATTGCGAAATGGTGTCAAAGTTGCCAATAAGCAGCCCGAGGCCGGCGCCGACGAGCGCAAAAGGGTTTAAGGCACCGATCCAGCTAGTGAAACCGGTCCACCATTGCGAAATGGTGTCAAAGTTGCCAATAAGCAGCCCGATGCCGGCGCCAACGAGCGCAAAAGGATTTAAGGCGTTGATCCATGCGGCGAAACTGGACCACCACTGCGGAATGCGCTCAAAAAAAGCAACGACGGAATCCACCCACGCAAACACGCCGGTCGATTCCAGCCATGCCCCCGACCAGTCGATCACCGCTTGCGTCCAGGTATCCCAATAGATAATAGCGGCGGCGATCACGCCGATCAGTGCGCCAATGCCCAGCACTATCCAGGTGATAGGGTTGGCCAGCAGCGCCGCCGAAAAACTCCAAATGGCAGGGATAACATTTAATAGGCCACCCTTCATCAGCCACAGAGCACCTTTAAAAAGTGCTGCGCCGCCTTGCCAGCCGACCAATAAAAACTTGCTGATGCCCACAGCCACAGACAGCGCCGATAGCGCGGCAATAATGCCGATAATGCCGAACACCGCATAACCGATATAGGTTGTAATGTTCGGGAACAGCTCCATCCAGCGCATCAGCTTTTCGCTAATACTGACGATGCCGTTAAATACCGGCTTCAATACCGGCAGCATCTTTTGACCGAGCATAATCATAAGCGCATCGCCAGCGCTTTTAGCTTGTTCCCACGGTTGCACCATGGCGTTGGCCATGTCGATCGCGCCTTGCAGGCCGGTTTGCTTGCCGACTTCGTTAATGCTACCGCTCAGGCCGTCGATATTGGTCGACAGCAGCTTGACCAGCGCCGTGGCTTCTTGCGTACCGAAGGCTTTCTTCAACAGGTCGGATTCAGCGACCGTATCAATCGCCCCGTACTTGCCTTTAATCTTTTCAAGGATATTCACCATCGGCAGCATCTTGCCCTGCGAGTCGGTAAACTTAAGCCCCAGTTTTTCTTGCGCATTGCCGACGCCGTCCAGGAACGCGCGGTACTTGGTGCCGGCCTCGCTGCCCGACATCGTTGCTTGTAACGTACCCAGCACCGCCATTTGTTCGGCCATGCCGACGCCCATGGTTTGCGCACCTGCGCCCAGCGTGGTGAAAGCTTCGGACATGCCTTGGCCTGTGGTTTTGAAGATATTAACCGCGACCGCCGTTTGCCCGGCCATCATGTTGATCCAGTTGGCCTTGCCCATGGCGTCGGCGTTTTTCTGGAAAATGCCGTACATGGTGCCGACGTAATTGGTAATGGTGCCCATGTCGGCTTTGGTGCCTTTGGCCAGAATGGCCGAGGCATTGGTGAACGCCGGCAGCTCGTTGCCCGACAAACCGGAAATGGCGCCCTGAATATCATACGCAGAGCGCACGAATTCAGCCGCCGATTCGCCGTATTTCACGCTGAATTTCAGCGCGGCGCTGTTCAGTCCGTTGAGCACGTCCTGGCCAACGTTCATGGACGATATTTCGCCCAACGCCGTCTGCATTTCCTTGGCCGGCTGCAAAATACTGTCCAGAGAATAAGCCGCACCCACCAGCCCCGCCGCCCCGTAGCCGATTTTATTAAAACCGCCCTGGATGTTGGTGGTTACCCTGTCCATCGTGGACATCATGCCTTTGGCCGGGCCGGACATGGCGTCCAGCAGCGACACTTTAAACAGTAGGTTGTTGAGTGCAGTCATTATCCGTTAAACGCTTTTGCTATGCCGTTGGCGATTGCGGCCCGGGTGTTGTCCCAGTGCCGCTTGTCCAGCCACAGCGCTTCCGCCATGGTTTGTTCATCGATCGGCTGCCCTGGCAGCCAATGTTTAGCCAGGCTGATTAGCTGGCTGTATCCGTTTTGCTCGATGGCGTCGGCGAGCTCTGAGACTTTTTTATGGTGATCTCAATATCTGCGCCGCTGTCCTGTGCCAAGAGGCCGGCAACCTGCATCACGATCGCGCCGTTGGGCACGCCGTCGTTCAGGATCAGTTTTTTAAACTTGTCCTTGTCGTCTTTAGCGACCGTGCGTTGCAAAAAGTTGTACGCCGGCGCCACTTTGTTATTGGGCATCTGCTCGTTGATGTACTGGTTAAAATCGGCGGTGCTGACATTAAAATTCAGTTCTTCGCCGCCAATGGATACTGTTGTGGTTGGTGCACTCATACTCTTCCCCTTTATCAATTAAAAAAAATGTAGGGTACGCAGTGCGTACCTGCTACGGATTTAAAAGGTACGCACTGCGTACCCTACGGAATATCAGCCGAACAACTTAATGGCTGTTTCAACCAGGCCGACTTTATCCAGCATGTAAAAGCCGAAACCGCCGATCAGGATGTATTTAATGTCCCTGATGTCGCTCAGCGCTTTATCGGTTGCATCCTGTTTTTTGAACAGAACACCGATTTTTTCGGCATGTTGGTCTTGTACTATTTCAAGTCGTTGTATCTTCAAGTTACACTCTACAGTCGGCACAAAACCTCCCTATTTGCCTTTAAAAAACGCCTCGTCGCCGAGCAGCTGCACCGCGTTGTAATACTTCATGGCCCGCCATTGCCTTGGCAGCATCAACCAGCCGCCTTGGTGGTTAATCAGCGTCAGCAGGTTCATCAGCAAATTGCGGTCGGCCCGTTCCTTGTCGGCCCGAGATGCGCCCACGTCATAATCGTAATCATGAATGTTGAACGCTTCGGTGCAGTCCAGCCCGTACATGGTGTTCGGGATGATCGAGCTGATCCATTTTCCGGCCGCGCCCGCGCCGTTGCAGATCAGCGCCTTTTCTTCCGGCAGCAGGTTCTTGTAGCCCCAGCTGCTGATTAAGCTTGGGCCGCCGCTTCCGCTTGTTTGGCTGTCGGGCATAAGTCCGCCTCGTCCAATAAGGTGTAGCTGAAACGATTGCCGTATTTGGCCGCCGATTTATGCGCCAGTTCCATCACTGCATCGAAATCTTCGCTGTTGGCGAACACCTGGCAGCCGGCCGACACTTTGTCGGTTCTTAAGGTATGCACATTGGCTCCGGCCCGGTGCAGGTTGATGCCGAAATAGCCGGATTCCTCGCGCTCCATGTCCAGGTGCGCGTCTTTGTTGCGGTCGCGGTACACGGTCATCGGACCGCGTTGCACCAGGGCGATGTATTTGCCTTGGTGTGCGCCGATCTGCCAGCATTTCTTGTAATGCCCAGTTTTTAAAATGGCCGTGCCGTTAACGTTGATCGGGCGCTGCAGGTAATACAAGCCCGGATCGGTGGTGATCGGGTAGGTCAAAAGCTGCATTTTCCCTGCGGCGTCTTCATGCAGCACGCACAGCAGGTCGTTAAAACTGTTGGCGTCGGTGTCTTGCGAGCGTATGCCGATCAAGGTGAGGTTCAGCTCGCCTTTGAATAGGGGTGGCATCCCTGCCTGAGAGAGCGCATCCTGTAACTGTTTAATCGTTGGCTTTTTCATTACAGATCCCTGATGTCATTGCTGCTTAAGTACGGCACGCCGTCGATGCGGACAAAATCCGGGCTGGTGACTTCAAACTGTATTTTGTGCTTGTTTTTCTCGCCGCCTTTGCCGTCCAAGTTGAATAGGTCCGATATTTTCAGCAGGCAACCGAACAGCTCGATTTTTTGTTCGTTGTCGATGTTCTTGCCGATGCAGACAATGTCGAACGGCGGCAGCTGTCTAAAGCTGCCGGAGACTCTGGCCGAGTCGATCAGCAGCTTCATGTTGGCGCTGTCGATCTCCAGATCGCCTGTGCAGGCGACATCGCCGTTGACATAACCGTCCGGAATGCCGCGCGTTTGCACGGCTTTGCGGTTGTCGGCAATGCTGGCGCTCAGGTTTTCGACATGCACCATCACGTCGCCGAGCATCACGTCGAAATCCTGTCCTGATAAGTGGTTTTTTTTGCTCATGGCTGATTAATCCTTATACGGGTGCAGTTAAATCCAGAATGATGTTGGCTGTCAGGTCTTTGGGTATTTCAAAAGGCCGGGCCTTGATGAAAATCTGCACCTGGGTGCGCGTGATCCACTGAATGGCGATGTCGCCGTCTACCGGCGATTTGAGTTCAGCGGGAAACGGGATGCCCTGAAAGTCGTAAGACCGGCTCATCTCAAACAACGGACGCATCAGTTTGCTGATGGCCCAGGCCGTGCCGATAGGGCTGGAGTTAAAGCGCCGGTCGCCGACCAGGCTGATCAGCACCAGGCGAACTGCCCGGGCGGCCTTGTCGACCACGCGCAGGTTTTCGACCACCGTGTAATCTCCGGTGGCAACGTCCAGCATTTGCCCGTCCGACCAGTACACGCCTTCGTAATCGGGGTAGAACTGCGGCACGCTAAAGCGCTGGTCGTTCAAAGCCTTGGCGTGGGCGTTGTTGTAGATGATGCCGTCCTTGTCAACCGGCAGGGTTGATTGATCCTGTCCGACCAGAGAGCCGGTATTCACGCGCATCGGCGTATCGGCCACGCTGGTTTGGTAGTTGCACAGGCGGCCTGCGTAAATGCCGACTGCGTCGTTGTAAATGTACGGCACCACTGATACGCGCATCGCCGACAGTGTTGTGGTTAAGGCGGTCAGCGCGGTGATGTACGCAGACCAGGTTTGTCCGGTGACCGCCGTGGGATCGATGGCTTCGGCAGCGGCGATAAAGAACAGCCTGCGGCCGTAGGTGGTGTTGGTTTCTTCCGATTTGGTGTGCATGGCGGTCAAATCGGCCTGAACGGCAACCGGCGTACAGATAACGCAAGCCTCGACCTTGACGTTGTTGTTCATGGCCATGTCGAACGCCGCCGCCCACAAGGTGCCGTCGGCGACAGGTATGGCGCAGCAGGCCCAGTTTTGACCGGCGTTGGCTTTGGCGGCCTTGATCTGGCGCTTGATCTCTGAATCGGCAGCGCCCAGTTCGGTGTCCAGGTTGCTGTCCGAGTTTAAAAACAGCAGGGTGTTCTGGTTGGTTAATCCCTCGCCGATAAATAAAAAATATTTCTCGACGGTCGGGAATGGCCCTTGATTTAAATTAAGGGCGTTGACTGTAATTTTACCTAGTGGCATGTCGTTTCATCTCCTGTTCCATGTCGTCGTAAATTTGTTCAATGTATTGCTGGATTTCCGAGGCGGTTGCGCCCAGAAAGCTCCGTGCTGTTAAGTGCGTAATCCATGAGATATTCCGGCTTATGCCTTGTTTCTCGCGCATTGAGCGAATAATTGTCCCGGCCTTGGCAACGGTCATATTTGATTTAATCCAGCCCAAACCGGCCGTTTTAGTTCGTCCATTGACCTTGGCTTTAAAGCCCAGTGCTCTTAACTCTAATGCTTGCCTATTAGTGGCCGGCGCAAAGGCCGCTGCCGAAAATGCGGCCGAATTTGCAGCGCTTACTCGGCTACCGTTTAGTGTTCGCCGCGCTCTGCTGCGCATGTTTATTGTCTCGGTTGACCCATGCTGCTGAACTGCGGCAATACGACCCGAGCGGGGCTTGTAAAACCCAACGGTTGCACCTTCGGCGTTAGCCTCGATTACTTTTAATTCTTTTACCAACCGGCTGAGCATTTTGCGGCGGTCGTGTGTCCGTTTTCTTTTTCTTTCTTTATACGGATTTCCGTCTAAATCGCGCTGTTCACGCACCCGGCGTTTGCTGTCCTGTATCACCTTTTTGGCGACCCTGGCCATTAGCCGTTTACGCCGAAGTGGGGCGAGAAGTAAAAGCCCCATCTGCCGCCTAAATTCTGGTCGCCCAACTACCTCGGCGCGAACACTCCCAGTCATGTGGCAACGTCTCCAGTTAATACATAATCAATCTCTGGATCGGCTACGCGGTAATTCTTATTGTTTAGTGTTATGGTTCCAGCCAACGCGTCCTCTACGGCGTAAACGTCCTGCTCGAACTTGATCTGCACTTCAATGTTCGCGGTGCCGTTGTCCAGCACGTCCACATTGGTTTCCGGTACCGGTATGTCATCGGTGCCGTTGCCGTTCGCTAGCAGGTAGGCGCAGATTTGCCCGAACAGCTCTTCGACCGGATGCTCGTTAAACGGGTAATCGTCAATAAAAAACAGTCCCGTGTACGTCTGCCGGTACAACACAATGCCCGGGGCATTCAAGCCGGTGTCCAGTGTTGCAATCTTTCCGGACGGAATGATCTTCGGCTCGTCGGCGACGCTTTCGATGTTCTCAGCCGCGACCAGATCCAGATTGATCAGCAGCGTGGTCAGTTCGGCCAGTTGTTTCATATCAGCACCGCCAAGGTGTTGGCTTTGCTATGCATCACTTCGTCCGGTAAAAACCGCCGGTAAAATTCAGCGATGGCGGCCTGGCTTTCATCCAGCCAGTGCGTTTCCATGTTCGGTCCTTCCTTTGCCTGGTTCTCGGCTTCAGGACGGCGGTTAATTGCGGCGAACTGCATCAGCAGCCCGGCCTTTGCGCGGCTGTACACCGCGTGCTTGTACAATTCGGTCAACACCTGCTTGGCGTTAATCGCCTCCGGATGCGCCGTGGTGTAGGCCGCTAAAGTGGCATAACCGTCCTGCACCAGCTTGGCTTTGACTTTGGCCAGCTTCAGGTTGACCTGCAGCAGCGCCAGGGTTAAGCCGGTGGTAATCACGCCGTCCGCATACTCGGAGGGGATGCGGTAATTGTTCAGCAGGTCAGCCAGAGCCAGATCGGGCCAGAAGCCGTCGTTGGTGATGGCCGCCGCCGTGGTCAGCGCGGGTTTGCCGGTCAGGCTCATTAGCCGCAGATCCCGTTTTCAGGGATGAACGGATATTTCAGCCGGATCAGCCGTAACGCTGCATCCCTAACGACGAACGTACGGGCTTTGTCGCAGTAATCTTTTTTTGCCTGGATGATTGTGTCTTCTTCACGAATGACGATGTGGGTGACATCGCCCAACTGATAGCCGTCCTCCAGTTCTGGGGGGGAACAGGCGGCAAGCGGTACCGCCAGCACAGCTAAAAGTCCTAAAAAGCCAATCTTTATACTTTTTTTCATGTCCTAATCCGTCAATGTAGGGTGCGCAGTGCGCACCATGTTTAGTGCCTGGACAAACAACCGGCTGCAAGCATCGGCCGAAGCGACGAGTTGCGGCGGGTGGTTGCCAGCCAGGGCTTGAGGAGACTGGTTAGCGCTGCCCGATGTCCAGTTTCAGGGTGAACACTTCCGCCGACACCGGCGCATACGCATTACGGGCGACCAAGGCCCACCAAAGGTTTCTGCTCGCCGCAGCGCAGCGGAAATCCTTGTCGATGTTGTTAACTTGATAGATGCGGTTTCCTGCGGCGTCGGCGCCGGCGTTGCCGATAATGGAGCCTGATCCCGGCAAGCTGATGATCAGTTCGACGCCGGCGGCTTCGGCATCGGTCGGCGCAAAGGCGGCGTTGTCGTTGGTTGCTGTGTAGGCGGCATTGAACAGCCATAATTCAAAATCGCCGGCGGTTGCTGCCTTGCTGGAATCGATTAGCGTGACGGAATTGATCGTGCCGCCGCGACCGTTGGCCAGTGCGGCGTTGGTCAATACGTTGACTACGGGCGCCGAGTCGCTGTTGGCAATGATGTCGCCAGCCGCATAAGCGGTGGTGTCAGCCGGCCTGGTCAGCGTCGCTTGAAAGCGCTTGTGGAACGGATGCTGTTGAAATCTGTCGTATTTGTTCATAGGTTTCTCGATTTAAACTATGGGTTTAGTTTCGCCAGGGCGGCCGCTTTCAGCTTTTTAACGCCGGATTTTCCCGGGTTAATGGCTTCCGCTTTGTCACAAAGCACCACGACGGTCTGATAGTCGCCGCTTAGATCCTTGTGCTTGGCCAGCATCGAAAACAGCTTGCTCATGAACAGCGGATGCACGTCCCACTGATCGTTTTCGGCGGTTGCGGTAAGCAGATCCAGATATGGACTGGCGCTGTGGACGGCTTGCAGTTGCTTGTTTGCCCAGTCGTAGATGAAATCGCACAGGAACGCCTTCATATCGCGGTTGAACTGGGCCGGCATCTTCTGGCCTTGTTTGACCAGGTGCAGCGCCAGATTCAAACCGTGTTCGATGTCGCCGGAATCCAGTAACCAGATCATCACCTGCACCGCTACGTCGTTCGGGTAGTTGTCCCCGTTTTTGATGTAGGCGTTGACGAAATCCAGATAGGTCGGCAGCACGGTTTGTTTAATCCGCGCCTTGCCTTCCAGCGTGGGTTCGGCCTTGATCTTGACCAGGTCGATTTCCATCGCGGACTGGTATTGATCGAGATAACCCTTGTCGATACCGACGGGTCCGACAGATTTCTCCGGAGCGGCGGATTCCGCTCCGGATGACATGTCGTAGGGGTTTATTCCGGTTTCTTCGGCGTGTTTTAATTGTGCCGACTTGATCTGGTCTAATTTATTCCGGCTCATGGATTAAGCGAAGGTGATGTTTTCAACAAATGAAGCCGCCAACTCTTCTTCAACCACATAACCCAGGTTGACCGAGTTGTAATCCTGCACTTCGCTCTTTTTCGGGTAGTCTTGTTGCGTACGACGAACCGAGCTGTCTTGATAGTAAATAGACAGGTTGCTCAGCGGCGTTACCATCAATGAGCTGTCCGGGAAGAAAGGTGGAGCCATTGAAGGCATGCCGGCATAAGCTTTGGTAATCAGGCCTCCGGTCATGGCTTTTTCAGTCGGCGTGTTGCCGTTCAGGCTGAAATAAGTTTCCTCTTGGTAAGCCTGAATGTCGGAACCGATCAACACCACCAAATCCGGGCTGTTTCTGAACTGCGGCGCCAATTTTTGCTTGGCGGAATGCGCCAGCACGTCCAGGTTATTGAAATCCGCGCCGCCCAGTTCAATCGGCGCCAGTTCGGTACCGACCGTATATTGCGAGGCCGAGTTGAATGCACGGATTATTTGCAGCCAGCCTTTATTCAGGTCTTGCAGCAGCGGATACGTGTCAATGTCAGTCGCAGTTGCTGCCGTTGTGCCGGTCCAGCCGGTTTGCAACATGTCGTTGGCGATCGCCTGGCGCACCAGCGCCATATAACGGTCGGCGAAATCGGGGAACTTGGACCAGGCGTCGATAGTGGCGTATTTAAGCGCCACGTCGAATTCGGTAAAGAACAGCTCGTAACCTTTGGAATCTGTGCCGACCAGATTCTTAGCGGAACGTTCGCCGCTAGATGTGTTGGTACGGCTAGCCACGCGGCCAGTCAGGCTTAAGCCGATCTTGTCGCCTTTGAGTTCGGTAACGGGCAATACATTAATTAATTTCAGGAACGCGTTGCCGTCCTGAACGATCTTGTTATAAATGGTTTGGGCGACTGATGGCGTGGCCGAATAATTCTGGCCCGCCGCCGGATTGCCGACCGGTATGCCGAAGGCATGAGCGGTGTTTGTAAAATGCTCGTCAAGAGCGCGTCTGGCTAAGATGCTTAAATGCATGATGATCGTCCCTTAAATGTATTTGCTTAAATTAGTGCCGTCGCCGTCATGCTCGCCGGACTTAGTGCCTTCTGCCTTGTTCACAGCGGTGTTGAATTCTTCACGAAGCGTTTTCAGTTCGTCGGCCAGCGCCTTGAAGTGATCCTCGTCTTTGGCATTGTCTTTTCCATCGCCCAGCTTTTTAAGCAAGTCGGAGAACTGCTCGGAAAGAGTTTCGACTTTGCCGTCCAGTGCGGTGTAATCGACGGTTGGCTTGCTGTCGGTCGGTTTGTCCGTGCTGGCATCGTCTGCAGGCTTTAGGGCATCCAGTTTTTGTTCCAGAGCGGTAAATCGTGCAACGAGTGCTTCCAATGCTTGTTTTGACATAGCGTCCTCTTCGGGTTGGGTGAATTTTTCGGCGAAGCGTTTAAACCAGCCGGGTGTCTGGTCATCGGCAAACGTGTGCGGGGCGTGTTCGGTGAATACCGACAGCAGCGCTTCTTTATTGTTGATCGCGCTAAAGCGCATTTCGGTTGTGCCGGTTGATGCCGGGCTGTCTGTCGCTGCCAAGCCGGTCAGGTAAAACTCGCCGGACTTTCTAAAGTCCGGGAACAGCTCCATGCTAGTGAATAGCTTTTGTCCTGCATTGTTGATGCTCAGGTAGTAATCGTTAGGAGCGATAATGGCGAACAGATCTACGCCGCCTTCATCGTTCTTGGCGGTGCGCAGTTCTTCGACCGTGCCCATGTTGTACCAGCGCTCATGCTCCGGCCAGATCAGCGCGGTGAACAATTCCTTGTTGTAGTTTTTGGCCGCTTGCTCCAAGGCAGACGCATCGATGTTGCGACCGTCAACGGTGGGGCCGCTGCGTCCGATTCGTTTCCATTCGGTTTTTAGATTTTTAGCCATGTTTACCGGAAAGTGAGTGTTCAGTTGCACTCAATTTTAGGTGTCTAAACGACCTTAATCAAACTGATTAAGTCCTTGTAATTCCTATATTTTCACAGAGGAATTACGCGCAATTACAAGTACTCTTTTTTGCGTGTTTTAGTCATAAAATGACCGCTTACTATAAAAAAGGGCAAACCATGAGGATTAATCACGATGAAATAACCGTAATCTGGGCGCAGATAAACGCAGGCCAAATGGTGCCTGGCTAATGGGAGCCAGGCACTACTCGGCACAGACTAAAGCGCTGGCCGAACAGTTCTACATCAAAGGCTGGAAGATTGAAGAAATCGCCGCCGAGATGGGCATTGATGCGCGCACGCTCTATAACTGGAAAAAAGCCCAGGGCTGGGACGATAAAAAAGCGGAGTCCAGTGCCGAGCTGACTATTGCCCAGCGCATTAATGTGCTGGCGAACCGCGAGAACAAAACCCCGAACGAGATAGCGGAGCTGGGTGCGCTGTGCTCAACCTTCGGAAATCTTAAAATACAGCTCGCTCAGGCCGAGGCGATTAAGGCCGGACGTAATGTATTGCCAGATCTAGTTTCGGCTGACTACGGCGATTCTGAAAAGCCGAAAAAATCGGCCGGCGAGAAAAAAACGTCCAAACGCGAGAAAAAGGTAAAGAACGACATCAGCAGCGTATCCGAAGAGCTGATCATGTCGGTGATGCACAAATTGTTCTTTGCTTACCAATTGGTCTGGTGGGCTGCAAAGAACTGTCCGCTGTTCCGGCGCAACCGTTTTATCCTGAAATCGCGGCAGATCGGGGCGACCTTCTATTTTGCTTTTGAAGCGCTGGCCGATGCGATCCTGACCGGCGAAAACCAGATATTCCTGTCGGCCTCGCGCGACCAAGCGGAGGTTTTTAAAGCCTACATCATCGCCTTTGCCGCTGAACACTTTGATGTCGAGCTGAAAGGGCAGGGCGTGATCACGCTGTCCAACGGGGCCGAGTTGCGTTTTTTATCGACCAACAGCCGCACCGCTCAGTCGTATCACGGGCATTTATACGTGGATGAATGTTTCTGGATACCCGACTTCGACAAAATGTGGAAAGTGGCGTCGGGCATGGCGGCGCACAAAAAATGGCGGCGCACGCTATTTTCAACGCCTTCTGCGATCAGCCACCAGGCTTATCCGATGTGGAGCGGCGAGAAGTTCAACAAGAACCGCAGCGAGGACAAACAGGCCGAATTCGACATCAGCCATAAGGCGCTGAAAGACGGCGTGCTGGGGGCTGACAGGATTTGGCGGCACATGGTCACGGTTAAGGATGCAGAAAAGCAGGGCTGCGAGCTGTTCGACATCGAGGAGCTGCAGACCGAGTACAGCCCGGATGATTTCGCCAACCTGTTCATGTGCCGGTTTATCGATGATGCCAAGTCGGTATTCAACCTCGGCACCATGATGACCTGCTACGCCACTGAGGATTATGTCGATTACAACGCCAATGCGCCGAGACCGTTCGGCAACCGGCCCGTGGCGATCGGCTACGACCCGAGCCGCACGCGAGACAATGCAAGCCTGGCCGTGCTGGCCATACCGCTCAGGCCGACCGACAAATGGCGGGTGCTGCAGACGCTGGACTTCCACGGCCAGAACTTCCAGTACCAGGCTAACCGCATCAAAGAGATTGTTGACACGCATAACGTTCAGCACATCGGCATCGATGTCACCGGCATCGGCTATGGACTGTTTGAATTAGTCGTGCAGTTCTACCGGCGAGCAACGCCGATCAACTACAGCAACGAGACCAAGACCCGGCTGGTGATGAAAGCGATCGACGTGATCGAGAACGGCCGCTTTGAGTTCGAGGCAGGCAACAAGCAGATCACGCAGGCCTTTATGATGATTACCAAAACCACGACCGGCAGCGGCGTGATTACCTACTCAGCGGGGCGCACCAACGCCACAGGCCACGCCGATGTTGCCTGGAGCATTATGCACGCGCTGGCGTATGAAGCGATTGCGCCGAGAAAGAAAACCACCGCCACATTTAGTCAGGCGGCATAAACATGAATGAACAGGAAACCACAGGAACCCTAATGACCGACACGACCGACAACAAAAAAACCGGCACCCCACTCTGTTTTTCTTTCGGCGATCCGGAACCGGTATTGTCCAGAAACCCGGTTGATTATCTGGGTATATTCATTGATCCATTGGGCGAATATTACCGGCCTCCTGTTTGTCTCAAAGGCTTGGCCAACCTGATGGGCGCTAATTCATACCACGGCACGATACTGCACTTCAAAAAGAACATGATCCTGAAATGGTTTGTGCCGACCCGGTTGCTCAGCAAAAAAGACATGCAGAAGCTGGCGCTCAATTATGTGGTCACGGGCAACGCCTATCTGCAAAAGCTGGGTAATCCGTTCGGAAGAGTCAACAAACTGCAGAACCTGCCGGCCTTGCCGATGCGCCGCGCGCGCAAGAAGAACCACTATATCAAGCTGCTCACCAATAGCGATTCGATGACCGGCGATAAGATCGAGTTCAAGGAAGGCGAGGTGATCCACCTAAAAGAGCCGGAGCTGAAGCAGGACATTTACGGCATGCCGGAATACCTGGGCGGCATCCAGTCGGTGCTGCTGAGCGAGGAATCGACGCTGTTCAGGCGCAAGTATTACCTGAACGGTGCGCACATGGGTTACATCCTGGTGACCAATGACGCGGATCTGGACGATGAAACAGCCAAGGCCATCGAAGAGCAGGTGAAGGGATCGAAAGGCCCTGGCAATTTCCGGTCGCTGTACCTGAATATTGGCCGGTCGCAGTCTAAAGAGCCGGTACAGATCATCCCGGTCGGAGACATTGGCACCAAGGACGAGTTCGAGCGCATCAAAAATATCACGGAACGCGAAATGCTGGCCATGCACCGAATGCAGCCAGGCCTGTCCGGCATCATCCCTCAAAACACAGGCGGATTCGGGGATATCGAGAAAACCATGCGCGTGTATCACGAACTGGAAGTGACCGCCATGCAAGAACCGTTTTTAGAACTTAACGAGCTGATTGGCGAAGAGGTGGTGAAGTTTAAAAAACCGGATTGGAATGCGTAATCTGTAAGTCATTAATTACGTTTATGTAAGCTGCAGCCTGTTTTGCCTTAAAATACGATCATTTATTTTTAAGGAGATCACAATGGACAGAAAATTTGTAGCTGACGAAGTTAATAAGCATTTTGAGCCTATCAAAGAAGTTATTAGCGCGATCAAGTTCGCCAAGGCGGCTATCCCGCGCGACGGATCGCCGGTCGATGGTGCAGGTATCTATGCGCTGGTTAAGGTGCTGACCGAGGCGTTGGACAGCTCGGTTGAAGTGGCGAGAGAGGAATTGATTGAGTATATGAGTTCTTGGAAAGAGTGATTTAGATATAGTCCGGGTTAGGCGATGAGGGAATAAAGCCTATCTCTGACAATCGAGTTCTGCCTCGCGCAGTGATTATGTACTTGACTAGAGAACCATCGCTAGCCATAGGGATGCTGACAGAATCGATCAACCCGGCCTTTATTAATTCCTGTATATCGGATTTAGAACACCACCGAGGCGTATTCTCTTGCCTAAGTTCGGAATGTCCGTAGCCTGCAGCTAATACCAAAAGGTGTTTTTCATGGTCAATATGCATTGATTATCCTGGTTTAAAACAACTAATAATAGACGTTTATTTGCTATAATCCGCGAAACAGCGGAGAAACTAAATGCGCGTAGTGTGTCCACATTGTTCACAAAAAGCAAAGATTACGTCCAGTAATGCAATGAGCGATACCGTTAAGGATCTTTATTGCGTCTGTCTGAATACCCGCGAGTGCGGGGCCAGTTTTGTCTTTACCTTGGCCTACAAGCATGACCTCAACCCGCCCCAGAAAACCACGCTGCAAATTGCCGCCCATTTGATCAATAACCTGAAGCCGGAACAGCGCAAGGTGCTAGCGGCTCAGGTGGATTGGATCGGGTGATTTATAGGGTGCGCGGTGCGCACCTTACCAAGCTTGACATACAGGACATTCACATGTGTCCTGACAAGTTGAGCAATGAATCTCAATAAAATGAAGTGAAGTCCTGCCAAAACAATCAGGACATTGACCAGTTCCGCCACAAAATTTGCATTGGTTGTCATTCTGTGCTACTGGATCCACTTCGCAATCTTCACAAAGAAACTGACGCTCTTTGCTCGTCCGCATATCTTGCGCATGTGGGCCGCAGTTCATCGTGCAGCGCTTGGTGGTCTCGTCAAATAGCGCTAACGCTTCTGGGTCTGCCCGACGAAACTCAATCGCTTGCATAGTTTGTGCTGTCATTTTCTTTTTCATCCTCGTTCTCCTACTCAGGCAGAATTGTTGCTGTTGGCGAGAATTCGCTAATTACCGTTCCAACCATAGCCTCTAGAATGCTTGACGATCTGATATAGCCTATGCGCAAGTGTCTCTGAAGCATGGACACGCTAACTTTTTTACGCTCTCTAACAAGTTTTACCGCTTCATCATAGAGTGGGTCATTTTTACCGCTGAATGGTTCTTTTCCTTCGCTCATTGTTTGCTCTCCTCAATGTTTAAAAAATCTTAAAATGTGCGCAGTGCCGCCCTACACGGCTAAGGCCTGGAATCAGTTCCGCAGTGTTCGCAGTCGCCGCCCCAATATTGGTGTGCCGACATAAATCGCTTACAGCCTTCACATCGATAGGTTTCTTTTCTTTGTCGTTTGGGCTTAATCAGTATGATGCCAGTACCGGACAACGCCTCATCGCGCTTGATATATTGCATATCGACAGCTGGCCGTGTTTTCTGGTCAATGTAGCTCTTAGGCCATGGAATATCAGTCTCACGTTCGTTGTGATGACGAACGGCTTCATCCTTGGTGTATATATGGGCTTTGCTAATATCAGTCGTATAGCCTTTGCCGTCTTTAGCCCACCAAAAAACATCGTTTCCGCAATAGCTACGACTATCTTGAAGGTAGAATTGATCTACATCTGAGCTCATATTTTTCTCCTCAACGCTTAAAAATCCAACACCGAATCGTCCGGCCTTCAAGCCTGGACCGGATCGCTTCGTTTCGTAAATACTGCCGCTTTCTGCTGGTCGGCAGGTGGCGGCGCAGGTCTTTGCTGTCGATCAGTTCCTGTTTCATTTCGCCGCAACGCGCGCGGAAGTGTTCCAGGTTGACGGCGATTTCCGTGTCCGGGTTGCTTGAGTGGTTCATGACGTTCTCTGCGTACACGTCGCCATTTTCCGACCACTGCGCCTTGCTGTTCATGTAATCGAACGTGGCCCAGAACTGCTGCACGACCGGGTGCTCTTCGTTCAACGATTCCTGCCGGGTTTCGGCCATTACAACCAAGGCGCGGTGGATATCGGCAATGGCGGCAGCGGAGATCGGCAGTACCAGTGTCAGACAATCGGAGAAGGCCATGATTTTGGCGTGGTTCTCGATGATCCGCTGCAGCTTGATTTTTGGGTTGGCCTGCAAGGTCTGGCGGTGCTTGGTGAACTGCTCGTTAAACTTTGCCAAGACGGAGTCGGCTCGGGTGACGCTGTGCATCAGGAATCCGGACACGTCCATGACCGGCAGCATGTTGAGCCGGTCAGAGGCGTGCTTGCCTTCGATCGAGTGATGCGATCGGTCGAACTGTAGATGAGTGATCCGGCTCATGATGGCTTCGGAAGCGACGACGGGGATGTTCTGCACGATCATCAGCCCGGCTTTGAAGGTCGGCTTTTTGGTGCTGTTGTCCTGAGATTTAACGCCGGTGACTCGTCCAAACTCGCCGTCGAACAGGTCTTTTTGTTCGTCCCAGTTAAAGGCTTTCATGTGCCGGTCTTCTGCGACTTTCTCGTTGTCGGTTTCGTTGAAGACAACCGGCAGATTGGACACTTCGGCCATTTTGCGGGTGCGGCCTGCCAGCGTGGAGCTATTGGGGTTGAACGATTCGCCCTCGCGGCCCAGCAGTTTCCATAAAAAATCGACCATGTCGGACTTTCCGGAACCGGCCTCGCCGACTACTTCAAAAAACGGATAGCTGCGGTGTTGTTGACGGATCTGCTCGACAAACAGGCAGCCGAACCACCACGATAAGGCGACCATGCCGCCGGTGCCGAATGCGGATTGATAATCGGGCAACCAGTCGGCGACCAGCTGGGTGTTGAGTTTTTGTTTGATGTCCACGGTGGTTTTGATGCCGGTTTTTTTCAGTTGGAAAAAGGATTCTTTGTTCAGTTTGATGATCTGTCCGTTTTCGACGGCGTGATCCAGGTACACGTAAGCGCCGGTGCTGCTGTCGTAGCCGACGAAGTCCAGAGTTTTGACGATCTTGGGGATGCGGCCCATCCAGTGCTGGTACATGAAGTCCAGGTCTTTGGTCGAGCCGGTAAACAGCGCCGACGGCGTTTGCTGCATCACCGACTTTTTAAAGTCGCCGGCACCGCCGAAGGTTTTACCGCCAAACGGAAGCTGCACTTCGGCAGCGCCATTGCTGAATTTAAGCCTGAAAAAATACTGGCCGTCTTCGCCGTTGTCGGGCTTTTGGAAGTAGAGAAAGTCCATTTTAAAGGTGGCGATTTCTTTGATTTTGCTGGCATGGGTGAATGCCTCGCTTTCTGCTTTTAGCGCCTTTTCCGGACTGGTTTCTAAAATGGCGGTCTTTGCTTTTTCAAACTCGGCATCATCAATGCTGAATGAATAAGTGGAGTTGCCGAACACAAACACAAAGTATTTTTTCTTGCGATTAAACTTCCACATCGACAAGGCTTTTTCATAGTGGTTTTGCGCCAACTCCAGCCTGCCTAAATGCCGGTATAGAACCATGTCCTCTTTGTTCAGCTTTCCGGCTTTGTACAGGTCGTTCCAGTCTTGTTTGTCTTCGTATTCGCTGGACATTGCCGCCGCGACCAGTTCTTTCATGTCGCGCAGTTTATCGGCGTGTTTTTTCAGGCAGCGCCGGCCGGTGGAATCGTTATCGACGGCTATAACCCATTTAACCTGTTTGCCCAGGTGCGGCTTTATGGCTTCGCTGGGGAATGTGCCGCTGGACATGATCGCTACGGATTTAAAGCCGCTCAGGTTTAAGGCGATAGCGTCGAGGATGCCTTCGCACCAATAGATCTCGTCTTTTTCATTGATCTCAAAGCCGGGCGGCTGCCACCAAAGGCCGCGAAAGCTGCCTTTAAAGCTTTTGTTGCGGACTTCCTTGCTGCCGTCTTCTTGGGTGATGGTGACATCGTCGATCAGCCGTTCCCACATGATGGTAAGGGCATCGTCCAGATAAAAGCGCACCGACGCGGTGCCTTTGTCGCCGTGCGGGTGCCAGTATTTGCCTTGATCGTACCAGCCTTTAATGTGTTCCGGATCAAAGCCACGGATTAGCGACAGGTAGGCATCGGCGGTATGGTTTGGAGTTTCCGGAGTGGCCGGATATTTTTTGTTCAGGTCTGCGAATAGTTCCGGGAACAATTCTTTGCTGGTAGCAGTCCAGGTGCAGTTGTTGGTGCGGTTGCACTGCACCATGCCGGGCTTGGCTGCCCAGGTCCAGAGTGTTTTTTTGCCGCAGCCCGGGCAAACGCCTTCGCGCAGGTGTTCGCCCACGGCTTTAAATTTGAATTCGCGGATTAGGTTATCGACGATTTGTGGGGTTAGGTCAATTCTCATAGTTTATACACCGCACATCCCTTCGCATTCGTTTCCGAACAGGTCCGTTTGATAGGTTTTTAGCATTTCTTCAAAATCTATTGTGTCGAGTGGCTGACAGGATCGGTGCAAAAACGGCTTTCCTCGAAAACCGGATACATGAGACATAGAAATCTGAAAATTCCTTTCAAATGCGACTGCACTATCAAATGAATCTGGCTCTTCTTTTTTTAGTCGAAGCCACTCGGCAGGCGAGTGATAAGGGCAAAATGAGCAGCTTGAACGCGGCGGTGTTGGGTAGCCTTTTTCCTGCATCCATTGCAAACATTGATACCGAGTAAACCGTTTTTCAATCAATGGCCATCGGTTTGTTATCCATTTGTCGCGGCTTGGCTTCATCCGCTGAGCTTCATCCAGGCTAATACCCAGCCATTGCTCGACGCCTGTCTGTTTACCGCCTAATTCGCGTAGTTTTTTGCGGATAGGATCAATTTTAAAATCGCTGGTGCACTGGCGCATCATGATGCCGAATTCTCCGGTATCTTCATCAAGTATGAATGCTGGCGGAGCATGTTTCTGATATTGATTGCCGTTCTTTGATGTTTTGATAATCAATGCTTGCTCAGCGAGATTGCCACGAGTAATACGGAAAACAGGATACGGTAATTGCTTTTCAAGCCAATCTAGCCAGACATAAACGCTTTCTGGTTCGGCCTGCACATCAGCAAATATGGCAAAATCCGGCATTTCAATTTCACCGTTGGCGGCCATTAGCGCTAATGTAGATGACTGCACACCCGCTCCAAGCGATAAAACTCTTAATGGTTTTTTATCTGCGGTCATTCAACTGCTCCTGTCATGTCACGGTAAGCCGCCAGGCGCACGGCTTCCAGTTGCCGTGCGGTCGGGTTTTGGCAGTAATTCAGGCGCTTGACTATCTGGCTGATAAACCGCTCCAGATGATCTCGCCGGTGCTGCGGCCAGTATTGCCGTAGCCAGCCTTTGTCACTTAGTGCTTGATGACACATGGGTATTCTCCTTGGCTAATAGTGTTTTTATCTCCTGAGCCAGTTCCCACAGCACGTCATCACGCCAGTTGGGTATCATCCTGATGTGCAGGATCTGGTGAAACAGCCGAAAGCCTTCGGCGTCAAGGCGGTGCATTTTACCCAGGCTAAAGTTGAATGGGCGGTCTGTCCAATAGGCGCTGAGCAGGGCTTCGCCGAGGTATTCGCCCGACCAGCCACCGTCACGGACACGGCGCAATAGGGCGTCGAGTTCCAGTGGCATGGGGGTGATGCCGCGGTCTATGGCTTGCTGTGCCAGTATTGAATCTAGCCGGGCGGCCAAGCGATCATTGGCGGCTGTTTGTCTAGTCATGACCGGGCTCCTTTTTTCTTGCTATGGCGTTTCCATTGATCCCATAGGTCCTCGAATATCTTTCCACCGTTATCCATGAACTCATGAGGTTCTCTGCACATTTCTTTCCGGCAGCGGATCACTACCAGGGCGGCGCTGTACAGCTTATCGTCAAGGCCGCAAAGATCGGTAATGTCGAAGTTGAATGCGTAGGAGTTATAGGCGTTCAACAGCAACATCGCGCAGGCCTTTGAACCGCCGCAATCTTTAACGGCGATTTTCATCAGGCTGTCGACGGCGTCGGCATAGTGTTGGGTTGTTAGTTCTGGCAATAGGTGGGTGGCGTTACTCATGATTTTTTCTCCTCAATCACTTTTAGTCCGGTTTGCAGATAACCGCTGAATTCATCAACGGGAAACCGGACGGTGGCGTTAAATGCGTTTTTTAACGCGGCGATATTGGCATCGTTTTTTAGTGTGTCTGCCAATGCCGGGTTATCGGTTTTTATGCCAGTCCACAGCGCCTGTTTTTGATGCGCGGTGAGACTGGACGGGTCGACCATCCGTTGATATTTGCCGACGTTGACAAACGGCGGGATTTGGCGGCGGTCGTAATCGCTCATGGTTAATAGCTCTGTGCCGGGCTGCTGGTATTGACGGCCAGAAACAGATTGATCGGTAAAAGTTCAAAGTGTCCGTGTTGCCCAACGGCGACGGCGACTTTGTCTGCCGTGCAATTGGCTAAGTCGATTCCCCATTTAACGCCGTTGGTTTCATGAGTTTGCACCATGTTGGCGATCAGCTGTTTGATCTGGTCGTAGCTGAAAAAGTCGTCTTCCATACCGGATACGTACAAGGCGGTCAGGTCGATAAAGCGGCTGCGCTGTTTTGGCAAATAGGCTGGGCCGTCTTTTTGGATGCGGGTTTCTATGGTCATCATGAGTTGCGCCATTTTGGCAATGACGGGGCTGGGTGTGGATACTGTTTTTTCCATGGTTTTGCTCTCTCAGTTGCGGTTTTGTAAACGCACCAGTCTGACGGTCGGTGCGCGCGGGGTTTTGGGTCTGCGCATGCCGTGCTGCGGCATTAGGTTGCTGAACATGATCAGCAGCAGGACGATTTTTAGCCCTGGGTTGATGGGGTTGCTCAGGGTTATTTGTACTAGGCCCGTTTCTCTGGCGATGAGTACGATTTCGCTGGAGCCCCGGGCGTTGAGTTTGCCGGCGATGTTTTCGATGTGCTTGCCAATGGTTCTGGGTGAGCGAAACAGGCGCAGGGCTATTTCTGTGCTGAACAGGCCTTCGCACATGTAGCGCAGGACTTCGGCTTCTCTTTCGGTCAATGGACCTTTATCGATGATTTGGGCATGTATCCGCTGCATTTTAGGTGTTCCAACGTATTTTTTAGTGTTGTTGTGTCGTTGATAATGCAAAAAATCCCCTCTTTTTGAGAGGGGGTGCTAATCAGCTAGCAGGAGGTGACACTTTGGGTTGTTGTTTATCTCTTTGTCTGCGGTCTCGGATGGTCCTTCTCTGTTCGCTCTGCTCAACGATTTGATTGTTGTAGATCTTCACGTTGTACAAGGCTTCAAGTCCGGCGTTGAAGATGGTGCGGTACAACGAGCCTGGCATCAGGTTGAGTTCTGCGGCTTTCTCATCGACGAACTTTTTGACATCTGAGTGATGCCGAATGTTCATCATACTTTTCACGCAATTTTTAGTGTTGTTTGTGGTTGGCATGGCGGAACCTTGTATAATTAAAGAAAACTTTTTGTTTAATAAAAAACTTATGCCTAATTTAACCCCTAAAAAACGACGTGTAAAGGAAAAATCCCCTGAAATTGAACGTTTCAAGGAGTTCATGCGGTCTAATGATTTAAAGGATGTTGATATTTATAAAGAAACCGGCATTTCTACGCGAACGATAAATAATTTTATTTGGGAAGATAAGCCGATTGGCGGGCATTTATTGCGCGAATTACACTCAAAATTCAACGTTTCTTTGGACTGGTTGTTAGCGGGTATTGGGGAGATGATGTTGGGTAAGAGCGGTAACGTCAGAGAATCTACGGCGCATTACGCGGTAAATCAGGGTATGAATGAGCGTGCCAGACGGATGCATTTGTTTATCGATCACTTCATGTCCGCGGCTTCGGACGATGAACAGGTGTGGCTGGAGATGCAGTTAAAAATCCATGTGCCGCAATATTTAAAATTTCTGGAGCAACAGCATGAACAGTGAGCAGATTTTTACGTTATTTAATGATCTTGATGACGATTACCGGATGCTGGTGATCGATGCGGCTGCGGTTGGATGTTATCTGTTTCAGCAAGGTCATGAAGTGGCCGGCACAAAGCTGGTGCATACCGCCATTACGTCTGCCGGGTTAGATCCGGCCATAGTGCAATCGCTGTTGGATAATCCTGAAAAAAGTTTTGAGGCGCTGGCAATGCATGCCGAGGTGAGGGCGCTGGTTACTAAAATTTCTGGAAAGACCGTCGGAAAAGCGTGACAAGTGTGACAGACAAAAAACGTGTTAATCTTTATTTTTTTAAATCAATTGGTTGCGCATGTTTGTTGGGAATGTTTTTAGTGTGACATTTTTGTGACAAAGCGTGACACGGTATTTTTGTATATTCGCCGTAGGCCGTGGTAATCGTGGTCTGCGGCGTTTTTTTTGAAGTGTGACATTTTGTGACATAAGTGTGACGTCAAAGCGTGACAATGTCACGGTAATGTTACGGTAATGTCACAGTAAAAGTGTCTTTAAGTATGCTATGTAAGTTTATGATTATATTTATATATATGATGTTTGTTAATTTGTTGTCACGTTTGTCACGCTTTTCCGAGGGCCTTTCCAAAAAAAAAATTTCAGCGCCAACGCGTGTGCGTGCGTGCGCGTGAGGTGTATATAAGTGTCTGTAAAACAATTAGAAAGCGGGAAATGGCAGGTTCAGGTAGACCGTAAGGGAATTCCAAGGGTAAGAAAGTCGTTTGATGTCAAGTCTGACGCTGAAATCTTTGAACGAGAGTATCTGCTATCGCACCAAAAACAGGACAATGCCAATGTCGATCGGCGCACGTTGTCTGAGTTGATTGGTATCTGGCATCGGTACCACGGTATCAATCTAAGCGATAGTAAGGCCAGGCTGGCCATCCTGGAGCAGATGGCCGTGGATCTGGGAAATATCAGGGCTGTTGAGCTGACGCCGGAGCGGTTTTTGGAGTACAGGTATGCGTGCTTGAATCCGCATGATGATTCGGTGGCTAAAAAGTTCTTTTCTAATCGCCAAGTTAAGCCGATTACAGCCAAAACTTTTAACAATCGCCATGGTTACTTGGATGCGGTTTATCGAAAGCTGCGCAAGTTGAATATTATCGATTATTCTAGCCCTATCGCCGATACGGATATGATCAGGGTGCATGAGCGGCAGCTGGGGTATTTGTCAGATACGCAGATCGATGAGCTGTTTGCACTGTTGAAGGCCTGCCGGAATGAAAGCGTGTGGTGGATTGCGCAGTTGTGTATCCGTACCGGCGCACGTTGGGGCGAGGCCGAGAAGCTGAAACGAAAGCAGCTGCACGCGGGGAAGGTGACATTTGAGTTTACCAAGTCCAAGAAAATAAGGTCGGTGCCGCTAGATCCGGAGTTTTATGCGGAGTTGCTGGAGTTTGCTAAATACAAGAATCCGGAAGACCGGATTTTTAAGGACGCCATCACGGCATTTTATCGGGTGGTTGGTCGATCATCTATGGAGTTCAGCAAGGGGCAGGCCACGCACATTCTGAGGCACAGTTTTGCCAGCTATTTCATCATGAACGGAGGGAACATCCTCACGCTGCAGAAAATACTTGGCCATAGTGATATAAAAATGACGATGCGATATGCGCATTTGGCTCCAGATCATCTGATGGATGCGGTAAAACTGAACCCGATGTCAGCAAAATGAATTGGCGGTAAATTGGCGGTGGAAAACGCCAAAAAACGCCAATTACCGCCATTGTTGCCAAGTGTAAAAATCATAAGACAATGAAATATAAGCGCTTTTTATGTTTAAAAATAATGTAGTTAGTTTTCGAATCCCTTTCTCTCCGCCATATAAGCGTTGATATGGCGTCTCAACCGTTAAAGGTTGTCATTTTAATTTCTATCCTAGCCAATAGCATCTGCTGCATCGCTAATTTTTAAAATTTATTGTGCTGCTTTTTTTTACAAAAAATAGTGAGGGTGAGGATAAATTATTCCGGTGCTCTGCGGTTAGCGGCAAGATTTATCATTGAATAACATGCGCTGCAAAGTAGTTAAACGGTCTTTGTTCCAGTATGTATTTATCATCTTGGATGATTAATGCGGATTTTGGTTTTAGGAAAATCTGAGGGTGAAGTGTCGGAGTGAATTCCGGCGGAAGTGACAGCAATAATTAGAAGCTAAGGTTTTGTCGAACTGTGCGGCAGAAGAGTTCAGATGAATCTCAAGGCTATAAAGCCTTGAGACTCTTAGAGATTAAGCAATTCAAGTGAATCAGTCCCATGATAATTGTCCAGATTTTCCCTTTTTGCGGTTCAGATTAACATTGCTGGCAATGGCCGCTGTTGCGAATAACGCGGATGAAATGATGAATTCGCCTGAAAGAAAGCCCAATAAACCTGTTATAAATATCGTTCCTATTAAAATGTCTTTGTATAAGTCGCTCATGAGTAAGTCCTCGTTTAAAGTTGAAAAGGTTTTTTAAAATTACTGCTCAACTATAGTAAAGGATGCTATTGTTGACAATAGCATCATGAGTAGATGGATTGTTTCCTTATTTGATGCGTTGAATTCATAAAACGTTCATATTCATAGTGTAAAAGGTTAAAAAAATTTAATGCCGAATTGTTCTCAGTGTTGAGTGTTGATCAGTCAACGGCGTGAAAATAGTCATACACAATGTTTTTAATAGCATTCATAAATTTGGGTTTGTTAAATTCTAAAAAACATTAGGGAACTCAAAAAGCAGGGTTGACATTGCCAGATAGCGTCTATAGAATGGAGCCAGCTCGAAATAGTTTTACCGTTATGCTTATCTTTACGAAGTTCTTCAAGTGATTGTTCGTCCTGTTATCATTAAGTAATTCTCTAATTTCCCAGCTCCATCAGCCTTTATAAGGCTTCAATTACTACAAATAGGAATGCACTATAATGACTACAGGTATAGTTAAATGGTTTAACGCTGAAAAAGGCTTCGGTTTCATTCAGCAAGAAAATGGCCCAGATGTTTTTGTTCACTTTCGTAACATTAACAGCTCAGGCTTTAAATCTCTTGATGAAGGACAGAAAGTACAGTTTACTGTTACTCAAGGACAAAAAGGCCCGCAAGCAGAAGAAGTAACAATCATCTAAATTGCGTGCAAAGAAACCGTAGCTTCTTCGGGGGCTACGGTTTTTTTATGCCCGTCAATCAAGAATCAGCCAACTTTAGCCGTTACCCGTCCAAAGGAATTAACAATAGCGCCTTCAAAAGAAGAAGTTGACCTGAAAACGAATGCCCCGGATAGCACGGAATATCAGGAACTCGAGAGTCTCAAAAGAATAGCCCAAGATATTCTTGATCGTGTAAATTCACTGAAGGATTTGTTTCCGCGTATTGGCGAATTAAGGGCTTGCTTGAGAAACGCACTTTGTTGAAGCTTGAGCCAGAGGTGAATTTAGGCAAAGGAAGAACATTGCTTGATAGCGGCTTGGTGGTTTCTCCGCTCGCGAAGTATTCCGTAGCGCCGCTTTTGTTAAAAGGGGTGGGGCGGCGGTGCAGGATGCGGCCAGATCGCCTCATGCGAGTTCTGTATACCGGGCAGCGGCCTTTTTGCATTGCTGGCGTTACCGCTGATGGCAGTGTTTTCGGCTCGGCAGGAGGTTACATCGCTATTGGTATTGGCAATTCAGCCTTTTTGTCGATATTGCCGGGCAAGGCGAACCATGAACGGGTGGAAGCCAAGTCCCTGGATGAAACCTTTGATGTTGATTTTCAAATGAGCTTTGTTAATATTGAAGCCTTTTGTCACGGGCATAAACCGAGTTTTTAACTGTCACTTAAATAGGAGACGGTATATAATCTCATGCTTTTATTCAATCATTTACTAAATTCATACCGGAAAAAAACATGCTGGGTAAGTTGGTTAGATTTGTTATAGGTAGCCGTAATGACAGGCTGATAAAGAAGAAAAGAGTGCTGGTTAAAAAGATCAATGCTCTGGCTTCTGACTACGAAAAATTATCTGATGATGCATTAAAAGCAAAAACGCAGGAGTTTCGTGATCGCTTGGCGCAAGGTGAAAAACTGGACAATCTGCTTCCAGAAGCGTTTGCGACAGTCAGGGAGGCATCGACACGGGTTTTCGGTATGCGCCATTTCGATGTGCAGTTGATCGGCGGCATGATCCTTCATGACGGCAAAATTGCCGAAATGAAAACCGGTGAGGGTAAGACTCTGATGGCGACCTTGGCGGCCTATCTGAACGCTTTGCCGGGCCGCGGCGTGCATGTGGTTACAGTGAATGATTATCTGGCCAAGCGCGACTCCGAATGGATGGGCAGGCTTTACGGTTTTTTGGGCTTGACTACCGGCGTGATTATCAGCCAGATGGATAGCGACGAACGGCGCAAGGCTTATGCGTCAGACATTACTTACGGCACCAACAACGAATTCGGCTTTGATTATCTGCGCGACAATATGGCTTTTAGCCTGGAGCAAAAAGTCCAGCGCGATTTAAGCTTTGCGATTGTCGATGAGGTGGATTCGATCCTTATCGATGAGGCAAGAACGCCGCTGATTATCTCCGGGCCTACCGAAGAAAGCACTGAGATCTATGTCAAAGTTAACGAGATCGTCCCATTCCTGACCAAACAGGAAAAAGAAGGCGAGCCGGGCGATTACACCGTTGATGAAAAAGTACGTCAGTTATACCTGACCGAAGCAGGCCATGAGCGGGTTGAACATCTAATGGTCGAACATGGCTTGATGGCGGAAGGCACCAGTCTGTATGACGCGACCAATATCCGCCTGATGCATTATCTGAGCGCTTCGTTGCGGGGGCATATCTTATTCAAGAAAGACGTGGATTATATCGTCGCCAATAATGAAGTGATTATCGTCGATGAGTTTACCGGACGCGTGATGCCGGGACGCCGTTGGTCGGAAGGCTTGCATCAGGCGATTGAAGCCAAAGAGCATGTCGCCATTCAAAATGAAAACCAGACGCTGGCCTCGATTACGTTCCAGAACTATTTCCGCTTGTACGAAAAACTGTCCGGTATGACCGGTACTGCGGATACCGAAGCGTTCGAGCTGAACAAGATTTACGGCCTTGAAGTTGTAGTCATTCCTACCCATCGCCCTATGGTTCGCAGAGACTTAGGGGATGTCGTGTTCCTGACCGCCGACGAGAAATACGTCGCCGTTGCCGAAGATATTAAAGAGTGCGTTAGTCGTGGGCAACCGGTGCTGGTGGGAACTACATCGATCGAAAACTCCGAGCGCTTATCCGCATTATTGCAAAAACAGGGCATTAAGCACGAAGTGCTTAACGCTAAGCAGCATGAGCGCGAAGCCCATATCATTGAACAGGCCGGTTTGCCGGGCGCGGTGACTATCGCAACCAACATGGCTGGCCGGGGTACCGATATTGTGCTCGGCGGCAATCTGGAAGCGGAACTGGCGGCACTGGGCGAAGAGGCCACTGAGGCCGATAAAGAGCGCGTTCGCGGCGCCTGGCTGGACAGACATGAGCAGGTTATCGCCTCCGGCGGCTTGCATGTCATCGGTTCCGAGCGCCATGAATCGCGCCGTATCGATAACCAGTTAAGAGGACGTTCGGGTCGTCAGGGCGATCCCGGATCAACCCGTTTCTATCTGTCGCTGCAAGACGATTTGATGCGTATTTTTGCATCGGATCGCGTGGCGGGTTTGATGCAGAAATTGGGTATGGGCAATGGCGAAGCCATTGAGCATCCTTGGGTAACCCGCTCTATCGAAAGCGCTCAACGCAAGGTGGAAGGCCGCAATTTCGATATACGTAAAGAAATCCTTGCTTATGATGATGTCGCCAACGATCAACGTAAGGTGGTCTATGCGCAGCGCAATGAGCTGATGGCGGCGGAGGAAATATCCGACATTATCACCGCGATACGCGCGGATGTGGTCAACAATGTGATTACTCAATATATTCCGCCAAAAACCATGGTCGAGCAGTGGGACACCAAAGGTTTGGAAGAGCATTTACATCAGGAATTTAATGTTGAAATTCCGGTACGTAAGATGCTGGCTGAAGACCACTCATTGCAGGAAGAATCTTTGCGTAAACGCATTATCGATATCCTGGAACAAAACCACAAAGACAAAGAACAGCAGATGTCTAAGGAAGTGTTGCAGCATTTTGAAAAGTCAGTGATGCTGCAAGTGCTGGATAACAGCTGGAAAGAGCATCTGGCGGCGATGGATTATTTGCGTCAGGGCATTCATTTTAGAGGTTATGCGCAAAAAGATCCCAAGCAGGAATACAAGCGTGAAGCGTTTGAAATGTTTACCAGCCTGCTTGAACATATCAAGTATGAAGTGATAGGGATTCTGTTTAAGGTGCAGGTCAGGCAGGAAGAAGACGTTCATGCGCTTGATGAGCAAATGCAGGCGCCTAAGGAAATGCATTTCGAGCATGCCCAGGCTCCCACTTTGGACGCTTATGAAGAGTCGTTGCAAGCGCCTGAACAGGAAGAAGTTGCCACAGCAGAACAACCGTTTGTCAGAGAAGGCAATAAGGTGGGTCGCAATGACCCGTGTCCTTGCGGCTCAGGCAAGAAATTTAAGCAGTGCCACGGTCAATTAAGCTGATCTAATTGGCAAGGAGCGGGTTCTAAAACCCGCTCCTTGCGCCTATCAAAACAGTTCCTCAGTCAGTTTTTCATCGGGTTGATCGGAACCGGCTAAGGAACCGCTCGGCGTGAAGCTGGTCGGCACATGTTCCGTCTGAAAGAACTCCCATATCCCTCCTTTATCTGCGGCAGCTGCTAACAGGCCGGTCTCAGGATTTATAAACGCTTTGACTATCCCCTCCGGCATTTCAAGCGGGATTTCCGGGATGCCTTTCAGGGCGGTCTGCATGAACTCTACCCACATCGGCAATGCGGCGACGCCTCCCGTTTCAAGATTCCCTAATGGAGAAAAGTCATCAAATCCGATCCATGCGGTCGCGACATTTGCTGGGGTATAGCCATTAAACCAGGCGTCGCGCTGTTCATTAGTGGTGCCTGTTTTGCCGGCAAGATCCTGTCTGCCGAGAACTTTTGCGGCTGTCGCCGTGCCATGTTGAACGACGTCTCGTAACAGTGAATTCATCAGGAAGCAAATTTGCGGCGAAATAATCCTGGGGGCGTAGTTGCGGTTTAATTCCTGGTCGCTGTCGCAGGCAGGGCAGGCGGTTTTGGGCTTGGCTTGGTAAATGATCTCGCCCTCGTTGGATTCAATGCGTTCAATAAAATAGGGTTTGACCAGGAAACCGCCGTTAGCGAATGTGGCGTAAACCCGTGCCATGTGCAGCGGCGAAGCATAGCCGCTGCCCAATGCCAGAGAGAGGGTCTTGGGAATTTGGTCTTCAATAAAACCAAATCGCAATGCCGTCGCGACCGCTTTTTCAATACCCATGTCCTTCAATAAGCGAATGGAGATAATGTTTCTTGAATGAGTAATAGCTGATCTGATGCTGGTCGGACCGTAGAATTTTTTACTGTAGTTTTCCGGCCGCCATTCATTTTCCTGGCCCGGATTGTCGATGACGATGGGCGCATCGTTAATCAAGCTGGCGGGGGTGTAACCTTGTTCCAGAGCCGTAGTGTAAATGATGGGCTTAAAGCCTGAGCCCGGCTGTCTTTTAGATTGGGTCGCGCGATTGTATTTGTTGCGGTAAAAATCAAAGCCGCCGGTTAGCGCCAAAATGGCACCGTTGGCAGGATTTAATGAAACGAATGCCCCTTCTACCTCGGGTACTTGCGTTAAAGCCCAGGTGTTATTCGGCAATTGGCGAACGCGGATAATATCGCCGGTTTTTAGCAGGCTGGAGACAGCGCTGCCGGCCCATTTGCTGTTTTCCGGCGGGATTTCGATGGCTGTTTTGTCCTGAAGGCTGACTGTTACGAGATTGCTTTTTACCCGTATCACTGTGGCGGGTAATGTATCGCCTATGTTTGTAAGGACGACTTCAGTCGCCTTTTGGCATGCTGACTGACCGAAGTCGCCTCTACAATGCCGATATCCGTGGCGTTCGTCATAAGCATGCAAGGTATTGACCAGCGCCTGATTGGCTGTGGTTTGCAGCGTACTGTTGATGGTTGTGTAAACCTTGAATCCGGAGGTATAGGCCTGCTCGCCGTAGAGCTCGAAAATTTTCTGCCGCACCATTTCTGCCAAGTAAAGCGCTGAAATCTCAGGTGTGACAACCTGTATTTTTGCGGTAGAGGGTTGCCGGGAAGCATTCTCATAGTCCTGCTGAGTAATATGGTTAAGCTCAAGCATGCGGTGCAACACATAGTTACGCCTTTCAATCGCCCGCGCCTCATTAGTAATGGGGTTATAGAGAGAAGGCGCTTTAGGCAAACCGGCAATCATGGCGTGTTCGGCCAGGTTCAGCTCATTTAAGGATCTGCCGTAATAGACTTGAGCGGCGGCGGCAATGCCATAGGCCCTGTGGCCCATGAAAATCTGATTTAAATAAAGCTCCAATATTTCGTTTTTCGGGTACTCATGCTCTATTTTTAACGCCAGCATGATTTCCTTTAACTTGCGGGTGTAAGTTTTTTCGCTGCTGAGCAGGAAGTTGCGGGTAACCTGCATAGTGATAGTGCTGCCGCCCTGTTTTTTCTTGCCGGTTAAGGCAAGTTGCAGCCCTGCACGAATCAGGCCTTTAAAGTCGACGCCGGGATGCTCATAAAAACTGTCATCTTCTGCGGCAATGAAAGCATTAATGAGTTGTTGCGGGACTTGTTCTATATTAACCGGTGTGCGTTTTTTTTCGCCAAATTGAGCAATCAGCAGATGATCTTTGCTGTAAATACTTAAAGGTATCTGGTACTGGACATTATGCAGGGTCTTAATATCAGGCAGGTCGGCTGAGAGTTTGTTGTACAAAAAATAGCCCGAAATTGCTGAGCCCAACATTATGGTCATAAAAAAAATAGCAAACCATTTTAGGATTTGTCCGCTTAATGATTTTTTTGCCACAAGTAATCCTGGGAAGCCGCGAGAGAGATAAAAGCCTAAGCTTTAAAAGAATATAAAGGTAGATTTTTTGCTGAATGCTGACTGAAATTTTCGTGCTGGAAGTAAAAACAACCGGCTACATAAATAAATTGAACATTTTAAGCATCAAAACAAAAAAGGCTACTATACTTTTGCGAGTAATAAGTTCTGTGATTGTAATTATAGCGGATAACTCATGGAGCAATCGCGGTCCCTCGCATCGTTGTGGGTTATGCAGGAGGTACTATTCCATGGATGGAAGAGACGACTGCAATGATGAGGAAGGTGGAGCACCCACAGTAGGGTAGGCGCTTTAGGCGCAGCTTCCGCTCCTGCTCACGCTAAGTACCTACATCTATGTAGGCAACGCAGGGAGCAATTGCCGAGCGACCAGTGATGCAATTGATCGATCACATTATTCATCAAGTTTTTCAAGGGTTAATTCATGAGTTGGTTTAGACAGAAACAGAGTGCGGTTCTTGGTATTGATATCAGTACTGCATCTATAAAGTTGCTCGAATTGAGTAAGGTCGGGGCTCGTTACCGGGTTGAGAGCTATGCCGTATCACCTTTGCCGCAAGATGCTGTCGTTGATAAGAATATAGCCAACATTGAAGTGATAGCTGACGCCATCAAAGCCGCTTTAAAGCAATCCGGGTCAAAGCTAAAACAAGCATCTGTCGCTGTGGCAGGGTCTTCAGTGATGACCAAGCTTATACCTATGTCGGCTTCATTAACCGATGATGAAATGGAAGAGCAGATTATGGTTGAAGCTGACCAGTATGTGCCTTATTCGCTTGATGAGGTCAATTTCGATTTTGAAGTACAGGGTGAAAATGAAAACAACCCTGAGATGGTCAATGTACTGCTCGCGGCATCGAGAAAGGAGATTATTGACGATCGTGTGGAAGTGCTGGCGAAGGCGGGCTTAAAGGCCAAAATTGTCGATGTAGAAGCTTTTGCAATGGAAAATGCTTTTACCTTGCTGATTGATCAATTGCCGGATGCCGTAGAGGGTCAAACGGTAGCCATTGTAGACATCGGGGCAACCATGACCTCCTTAAATGTTTTACATAATTCCCGTACTGTATACACAAGAGAACAGAGCTTTGGCGGCAAACAGCTGACCGAAGAAATTCAGCGCCGCTACGGGTTAACGTATGAGGAGGCCGGCTTGGCCAAAAAGCTGGGTGGACTCCCTGACAATTATGCCGTTGATGTGCTTGAGCCGTTTAAACGGGCGATGGTCCAACAAATTCAGCGGTCCATACAGTTTTTTACTTCATCCAGCGCGAACAGGCGCATCGATAGTCTTATTCTGGCGGGTGGCTGTGCATCAATACCCGGCATCGACAAATTAGTTCAACAAGGTGTAGGGGTGCCCACTGTTATAGCAAACCCTTTTATCAACATGGCCTTATCCAGCAGAGTAAAGCCTCAGTCATTAAGCAATGACGCTTCTGCAATGATGATCGCATGCGGGCTGGCATTGAGGAGCTTTGACTGATGGCAAAAATCAATTTATTACCTTGGCGTGAAGAGCTGCGGGCGCAGAAAAAACGGGACTTTATCAATGCTATTGGCGTGTCTGTTTTGGTTACAGCGTTTATCTTTGCCGGGGTTCATATGTATATAGAAGGACTGAAAGCGTACCAGGAGCAAAGAAACAAAATAATACAGGACGAAATAGCGTTGCTGGATAAAAAAATTGAAGAAATTAAATCGATTGAGGATCAGAAAAGTAAGTTGCTGACCAAAATAGAGTTGATTCAGAAGTTACAGGGCAGTCGTCCGGAAATTGTGCATTTGTTCGATGAGCTTCCCAGAGTTACACCTGATGGGGTATTTCTGGCTACATTCGATCAGAAGGGCGCAGAGCTGACTTTTCAAGGCAAGTCCCAATCCAATGCGCGCGTTTCAGCTTTCATGAGAGCTATTGAAGCCTCAGCTTGGTTAAAAGTCCCAACACTAGATGTGATTCAGTCGACAACCAAAGTTAGCCCTGAGCAGTTAAGCGATTTTACTCTGCATGCCAAGCAGGGTAATCAAAATGCGCATGCAGCAGCGACTGGAGGGAAATAGTGAATCTTTCAGAAATTAATTGGGATCCTAACGAGGCAGGGACTTGGCCATTGCCTATTAAAGTAGCAACGATCATAGCAATATGCGCCATGGTTTTCGGGGCGGGCGTTTACTACGACACGCTTGATCAGTTGGCGGCGCTTGATGCCTCGGAGAAGAAAGAGCTGGAACTAAAACAGTCGTTTGAGATTAAACAAAAAAAATCAATCAATCTTCCTGACTATAAGCAGCAACTGGCGCAAATTGAGACACAATTGGAGGATATGATTCGTCAGATGCCTACAAAAGAAGAAGTGGCAAGCTTATTGATTGATATTTCTCAGACAGGGTTGGCTAGCGGTTTGGAGTTCAGATTATTCAAACCTGGAGCTCCAATACGTAAAGACTTCTACTTTGAGTTGCCGATCAATATTGAGGTTATTGGCAAATATGAGGAACTGGGTTTGTTTGTCAGTGGATTAGCCTCATTGCCTCGAATTGTTACCGTACATGATGTAAATATTATTCCGGAAAGTAAGGGTGCTAAAGAAGGGAAAATGAGAATGAATGCCACTGTAAAGACTTATAACGAAGGCGTTAAAGAAGAAACTACAGCGGTTAAAACGAAAAGAGGGCAAAAGTAATGGAAGACAATAAGTTACTGTCATCTTGGCGGCTGCGCCCATGCCGACGAAGCGGCTCGCAAACAGCGTTGCAGGCTAGTTGCTTGGTTCTTGTGACATTGCTGGCCGGATGCGGCAATGATGATTTTTCAGATTTAAACCGTTATCTCTCAGAAGTTAAGGCCAGGCCTAAAGAGCCTATTAAACCCTTGCCTGAAATCAAGGTGATTGAGCCTTTTATGTTTAAACCGGAAGGCCTGCGTGATCCATTTAAGCCGCTGGAACAGCCCGAACAGGCTGAGGGCGTTGATGTTTCAGCGGGTACCGGTATAAAACCCGATACCACTCGGCGTAAAGAAGAGCTGGAGTCATTTCCTTTAGACGGCCTAAGAATGGTGGGTACTGTCGATATGAAGTCGAGTTTGTGGGGCTTGGTAAAAGCGAGCGACGGCACAATTTATCGCGTCAAGGTTGGAAACTATATGGGCAAAAATTACGGAAAAATTATACGGATAGTCAGCGACAAAATTGAATTGATGGAAATAGTCCCTGATAAGCCGGGAACGTGGCATGAACAACCCGCTTCAATAGCATTGACAGAGTGATTCTGAGGATAAGAAATGAATAATAAACAAGACAATGCCGTAATAAATACACTCAGGTCACAAGATAAAACATGGCGGCTATTGTGGACGCACATTGGGTTAGGCTTATTTTTATTTATCATTCAAGCTACGTCTGTCAGAGCTGACGAGCTGGCCTTATCGAGCATCGACTTCGCGACACAGCCGGAAAACAAACTGCAAATTGAAATGGTTATGACGGGCCCCGCTATTACCCCGCAAATATTTAAGACGGATAACCCCGCGCGGATTGCGTTGGATTTTCCGGGTGTAAAAAGCGCGCTGGCCAAAAAAATGTTCCCGATAAATCAGGGGGCAGCGAGCAGTGTTTATGTGGTTGAGGCCGCCGGCAGAGTTCGCGTCGTTGTTAACCTGATTGAGTCAATACCGTTTGAAACCAAGCTGGTTGGCAATAAGGTGCTGTTGACCCTGAGTCATGCAAAGGCGGTAGCGTCTGCTGCAAAGCCAGTTGTTGGGAAACCTGCAACCTCTTCCGCTGCTCCAACAAAATCAGTAAATTCGGTGGTTGCAGCATTAATACCTGCGCAAAATATTAGCGGGTTCGATTTTAAGCGTGGCGAAAAAGGTGAAGGACGCATACTGATTTCTTTGGCTAATCCTAATACCATTGTTAATTCCAAAAAACTAAACGGGAAAGTTGTTATAAGCTTTTTAAATACCCGGCTGCCTGATAGTCTGGCTAAACGGTTGGATGTTTCCGAGTTTGCAACGCCTGTTAAATTTATTGATACGGTCTCGTCTGATCGGCAAACCACTATTACCGTGGCCATGCAAAATGAGCTTTACGATTATTCCGTTTTTCAAGCGGACGGGATGTTGACTGTTGAGTTTCGTCCTTTAAGCAATGAAGAGAAAGATGCACTGGACCGAGCGCGTACCAAATATACTGGCGACAAGTTGTCTTTAAATTTTCAGGAAATTGAAATACGTAGCGTTATTGCAATTCTGGCTGAGTTTACCGGGCAGAATGTAGTGGCAGGTGACGATGTAACTGGCACGATTACTCTAAAGCTGGATGATGTGCCTTGGGATGAAGCACTGGACTTTATCATGATGACCAAGGATCTGGGCAAGTATGAGACCGGTAATGTCACGTTGATTTCACCGTTGGATAAAATCAAAGACTACAAGAAAAAACAACAGGAAACAGAAAAAGTCGTTGAGCAATTAGATCCATTGCTGACTGAATATATCAAAATCAATTATGCCAAGGCCGAGAACTTTAGAAACTTATTAAACGGCCAAGATACCGGCGCTTTTGGTGCTTGCGGAGTGACTGGAGCTGCTGCCGGATCATCGACTTCAACCGGAAGCATATCATCGTCATCCGCAGGAAGTTCTTTGATGGATGGGCAAGCAAATCAAGGGGCGGGAGCAAAAGGCTCAGAGGTAAATAATGACAAGTTCGGCTTGCTTTCGATCCGTGGATCGGCCGTTGTCGATGCCAGGACCAATACCTTGATAGTACGGGAAACGGCAAAACGCCTAGAGGATATAAAGAAACTGATACGTAAGCTTGATGTTCCTGTACGGCAGGTAATGATTGAGGCGCGCGTTGTTATTGCCGATGACAGTTTCACTGAAAATTTAGGTGTCAAGTTTGGGGCGGCAAAAGCAGGATTTCTTGATTCTAATAAAGCCTTTGCAATTGGCGGCAGTGGGACTAGAAGTGACATGAGTACGGCGGGTCAGGAGCTAACAGTAAATGATACGCTGGTTGATTTGGGTGTAACCGCATTGTCTGCAACTCCCCCAGGCGCTCTAGGCATGACACTCGCCAGAGGCGCGGATTATGTATTGAACCTTGAACTTCAGGCGCTGCAAATTGAAGGAAGAGGCGAAATCGTATCCAACCCAAGAGTGATGACCATGGACCGCTGCATGGCGGTTATGATGCAAGGTGTGCAAATTCCGGTTACAACGCAAGGGAGTGCAAATACACCGGCAACAACGACTTATATTGATGCCGTCCTTAAGTTAAATGCCACGCCGCAGATTACCCCCAGCGGATCAGTTATTATGAATCTATTGATTACAAAGGACAATGCGAATGACACCAGTAACCCGGTCTCAGGTAATCCTGGTATCGATAAAAGAGAGATTAAAACCTCAGTACTTGTTGAGGATGGTGAGACTGTAGTTTTAGGGGGAGTTTATGAAGGCACCGAATCAATAGGCAAAAATAAGATTCCATTTTTTGCCGATATTCCTGGCATCGGCTTTTTATTTACCAATTCAACAGAAAATAAAACCAAAAAAGAATTGCTGATTTTTGTTACCCCAAAAATAATGAAAGATAATATAGCTAGTGATTGATTGCTTCTACTTGGAGCAAAAAGGGGGCATAATGCCCCCTTTTTTAATGGTTTAACCCGCAGGAAGACAGGTCATGGCGCGATCAGAGAATATATATTTAGTTGGCCTCATGGGTGCAGGAAAAACTACGATAGGACGGCAGTTAGCCAGAGCGTTAAAATTGCCTTTTTATGACAGTGATAAAGCGATTGAGGAAAGAACCGGCGTCGATATTCCAACCATATTCGAGTTTGAGGGAGAAGAAGGTTTTAGGGATAGGGAGCAGAAAATGATTCAGCAATTGACGCAAATGGAGGGCATCGTATTGGCTACCGGTGGTGGCGCTGTTTTGCGTGAAGAGAATCGCAGGTTATTGAAAGAAAATGGGTTTATAGTTTATTTGCAATGTTCGGTAGAAAGGATTTTGGAACGGACGCGCAGAGACACGCAACGCCCCCTGTTGAAAACCGATAATCCCAAGGATCGGATAGAAAGCTTATTCGCACAGCGAGAGCCGCTGTATCTGTCTTGTGCAGACTTTAAAATTGACACGGGCGTCATGCAAAGCAAAGAAGTAGTCAGCCATATTTTAGAAGAATACAACTCAGCTAATCGTAAATAAACAGAATATCGGCAATTGCCAGTATCGCTCTACCTCTTGCATTCAGAGAACCGCATATTTAGGTCGGGCTAAAGTAGTGCAAGCCGACACATCGAAGCAACAAATATCAGGTTAAGCTACTGCTAACCTAATCTACAAACGTTAATAAACATGAAAAAATTACTGGTTGAATTGGGTGATCGTAGTTACCCGATCTATATCGGCTCCGGTTTATTGAGCCAGGCTGAGCTGTTCGTAAAACACATAAAGTCTAAGCAGGTTGTTGTGGTCACCAATGAAACCATTGCGCCCTTATATTTGAACGCAGTTTTAAAAAATTTGCAGGGCTATGTTGTCGAAACAGTGATATTGCCCGACGGTGAGCAATTCAAGACTTTGGATTTTGTCACGCAAATTTTTGATAAACTGCTGGCCTGCAAATTTAGCCGTAATGCTACCTTAATTGCTCTAGGCGGCGGTGTTATCGGTGATATGGGCGGTTTTGCCGCCGCCTGTTATCAGCGAGGCATTTCTTTTCTGCAAATACCCACCACTTTGTTGGCGCAGGTTGATTCTTCAGTCGGAGGCAAAACCGGAGTTAATCATCCGTTGGGCAAAAACATGATTGGTGCGTTTTATCAGCCGCAATGCGTTATTGCCGATGCTGATGTTTTGGATACGCTGGATGACCGTCAATTATCTGCCGGTCTGGCCGAAGTGATTAAATACGGCCTGATCAGAGATGCCGAATTCTTTACCTGGCTGGAAAACAATGTCGACGCGTTACTGGCTAGAGATAAGCAGGCATTGGCTTATGCCATTGAACAGTCGTGCATCAATAAAGCCGAAATTGTCGCCGAAGATGAAACCGAAACCGGAATCAGGGCGACACTAAACTTAGGTCATACTTTTGGACATGCCATAGAAACCGGTGCCGGTTACGGTCAATATCTGCATGGTGAGGCTGTGGCGATCGGTACCTGTCAGGCCGCCGATCTTTCCAAAAGAAAAGGCTGGTTAAGTGAAGGCGATAGTGCACGAATTATTGCGCTGTTTAAAAAAGCCAGGCTACCCGTACTTCCGCCGGAACAAATTGATGCAGATCGGTATCTGGAATTAATGGCAGTGGACAAAAAGAATGTGGACGGTCAAATCAGACTGATTCTGTTAGAAAAAATCGGCAAGGCAACATTGCCCGTAGACGTAGATCAACACTTATTGGAGATGACTCTTAAAACCTATGGTAGATGATGATACTTTTACTTATCATGTGAAACACAAGCCGGCTGATCCGATAAACAAGCCCGCTCGGTCATTGATAACAAAGGAACGAACACAGAAGCTTGATTTATTAATTCATCTGCTTTCAAATCTGACGCAGGCCCTTGTTGTCTGCGGTCCGGAAGGCATCGGTAAAACGACGCTGCTTAAAATTTTGCAAGAACGCAATACCGAATCATGGCGGTACTGCCTTATACAGGGTAATGCCGCCGTCAGTTTTGAGGCAATTCAGGCGCAGCTGCTTAAGGCTCAATCTGTTCAGTCGTTATCAGCGGCTTCGGGGCGGCCAGCGGGTCAATATAAACAAGTCGTACTGATTATTGATAATGCGGGGGCATTGGTTCCCGGCCTGATCGCGGCGATCATCCAATATGCAGCGGCAAGTCCTGTTTTAAAAGTAGTTTTTGCTTTAACGCATGATGAATTGCAGGTAAAGCGAGTATCTGATCGAGCGATTGATAATTGCCATATCATCGAAATTCCTTCTTTATCGGAAAAACAATGTGGCGATTTTTTGCAGCATTTGTCAACAAAGCCTTATGCAAACGTGTCGTTCAACGCTATCGGCGACAACATGGTGGCGCATATCTACCAGAAGACGCATGGGGTTCCGGGAAGGATTATCACCGAAATATCCGGTTTATCCTCCGGCGCCAAGCCGGGCGGAAAATTGAAACGGGTACTTGTGTTTGCCGTTGTCGCGGCAATTGCCATAGCGATAGGCGTTCAGTGGCTAATCTCATCGGCAATTGTTCCTGCATCCCTGCAATCGTCAAAAGACAATGCTAAAGAAGCAATGGCGCCTGCTGCTGTCGAACAGAAAGCGAACAGTACCGAAGTCGCTCCTCCAAAGCCGGAATCTCAAATAATGCTCCCGCTGCCGCCTGCCAAGGATGGCGGCCGAGACAGTTCCCGACAGTCCTCGACATTTCCTCCATCCATGGAGGACAGAAGTGCCGCAATCGGTCTGGAACCGATGCGGCCGCCTGCTCAGCATTCGGCAAATGAAGCGAAAGATGCGTTAGAGTCTTCAGGCGAAGGCAATGTAAACAGGGATGATCGACAATCTGTAACTCCCAAGGCCACGCCTGAAGCCGTAAGCATGGCTGCTGATAAGCCGTTAGCGAATGATGCGCCTCATTCCTCGGCAATGGCTCCAGTATCCATGCAATCCCAGGCAGATTCTATGCCGGTTGATGGCAAAGAGGACAAACCAAAGCAGCCTGATTTAACTAAAACAGCCAATAGTGTCGAGCCGCCTGCCGACCAGAAGCTGGAAGTTAAAAGCCAACCCGTGCCGTCAACTACAGTTGAAAAAGACCAGAAACCGGACAAGAAGCAATCTGATGCCGCGCAGCAGAAAACGGCTGAGCAGCTTTGGGCTTCGCAAGAAAAATTAAAACAAGCGGAATTGAAGAAAACCCTTAATAGTGTAGAGCCGTTTACAGCCAACCCAGTGTCGCAAAAGCCGGTAAAAGCGGAGGCAATCCCTGAAGAGCAAGCCGTAGAAGCCGCAACACCTAGGCAAACGGGGCCTGATCGCACCGCTTCCCTACCGATTGCAACACTTCCATCATCCCCGGCAGTCGTAGCGTCAGCAGATCATTTCACATTGCAGCTTATGGTGTTATCGAAGCAATCCTCTGCGAACGACATACTCAAAAAATACCCGGCGATGGGGCCGGATATTAAAATCATCAGGACGATAGCCAATAGCAAAGAGAAGTTTATTTTGGAATATGGTTCATATCCTGATGCCGCATCAGCAAACAAAGCAAGGGAGTCCTTGCCCTTTGAATTCCACAGAGCCTTGGTAAAGAAAATAGCTCGATAAAAACATAGGCTATATCGACAGGCTTATATGTTGCCCATGGGCTAAAAACACCATAATTTTAAACCGGAACAATTAAATTCATGACCGCATTAAAAAACGATACTTTTATTAGAGCGCTGTTAAAACAACCTGTGGAGTACACACCGATCTGGATGATGCGCCAAGCGGGACGTTATTTGCCGGAATACCGGAAGGTCAGGGAGCAGGCCGGCAGTTTTATGGATTTGTGCACCAATCCTGAACTGGCCTGTGAAGTCACTCTGCAACCGTTGCGGCGTTTTGGCTTTGATGCCGCCATTTTGTTTTCCGATATATTGACCGTTCCCGATGCCATGGGGCTGGGGCTGTATTTTACCGAAGGCGAGGGGCCTAAATTTACCCACCCGGTCAGAACGGCGGCAGATGTGAATAAACTGCCGATCCCGGATCCGGAAACGGATTTGCGTTACGTGATTGATGCAGTCCGGCTGATAAGAAAAAACCTGCAAGGCAGCGTCCCGTTAATCGGCTTTTCCGGCAGTCCCTGGACGCTGGCGACTTATATGGTCGAGGGCGGCAGCAGCAAGAGCTTTCAAAAAGTTAAAGGCATGATGTACGAGCAGCCCAAGTTAATGCACACCATGCTGGATAAGTTGGCGCAATCGGTCGCAGCTTATTTGAATGCCCAGATTCAAGCGGGCGCGCAGGCGGTCATGCTGTTCGATACCTGGGGCGGCATGCTGGCGACCGATGATTACAACGAGTTTTCCTTATACTACGCCAAGCAAGTAAGGTCGTTGCTAAAAACCAACGTGGACGGACAGCAGATTCCAACTATCCTGTTCACTAAAGGCGGCGGGCTCTGGTTGGAATCCATGGCCGATTCCGGCTATGATGCTTTGGGCCTTGACTGGCAGACCGATATACATCAGGCTCGCGGCAGAGTAGGGCATCAAGTTGCCTTGCAGGGCAATATGGACCCGGTTGCGCTCTACGCCAGCCCTGAAATTATCACAGAAAAAGTAAAAACCATTTTGCATAAATACGGCTCGGGTTCAGGCCACGTGTTCAACTTGGGGCACGGCATTTTGCCGGATATGAATCCTGAGCATGTTAAAGCGATGGTTGATGCCGTGCATGAATACAGCCGGGCTTATCATCAGGCATAAGCATTGAAAATAATCTAACCAACAAAGAGGTTGCGACCATGAAACTATTGAAAACTTTTTTGGCAGCTGGAGTGCTCGTTGTCAATGCGGGCGTTAGTGCAAAGAGCCCAGACAAACCCATTGATATAGTGGTTCATAGAAGCCCGACCTGTACCTGCTGCGGCAAGTGGGTGAAGCATTTGAAAGACAATAATTTCAATGTCGAAGATATCGTCACCGAAAACGTACAGGCCATCAAGGATAAACAGGGCGTTCCCCGAGAAATGGCGTCTTGCCATACTGCCATCGTCGACGGTTATGTTGTGGAAGGCCATGTACCTGCAAATGACATCAAAACGTTATTGCAAACCAAGCCTAAAGTTGTCGGCATTGCTGTTCCCGGCATGGTCAACGGCAGTCCCGGCATGGAAATGGGCGATGCAAAAGACGCTTACAAAGTGGTAAGTTTCGATCGTGAAAATCACACCAAGGTATTCAATAGCTACGAAGGCACAAAATGATTCATGCCGGGCTGTCCATGCCCGACTCCTTTTCGGCGCCTCGCGTGCAAACCGGCTCCAGGCGGATTTGTCTGGCCGGCGACGTAGGTGGCACAAAAACCATCCTAGCGTTGTTTGAAACCGAAGAAAATGATGTTAAGTGTTTAAAAAAAGAACAGTTTACCAGTGCCGATTATCATACTTTTGCCGAATTATTAGCGTCATTTTTGACTGATGCAGGGCACCGGCAGATAACAGCCGTTTGCATCGGAGCGTCCGGCGTTATTGCCAACGGTAGCTGCGAAACAACCAACTTGCCGTGGGTGCTCAGCAGCAAAGAAATCGGCGAGCAGTTCAATACTCGAAACGTTTGCTTGCTAAATGACCTGGAAGCAACGGCATGGGGTTTATTGGACCTGCCGGAGCACAACTTTGTCGAACTGAATCCCGATGCAGAGCGGCAGCAAGGCAACATAGCCGTGATTGCCGCCGGCACCGGCTTGGGTGAAGCAATAATCGCCTGGAATGGCTCCGCCTATCATATTATCGCCACTGAAGGCGGACATTCTGATTTTGCACCGACTAATGAGCGGGAAATAGCATTACTCAAGTACCTGCTGGAAAAATACCCTGGGCATATCAGTTGCGAACGGCTGATATCCGGTGAAGGATTAGTCAACATTTACCAATTTCTCAAGCACGTCAACTACGCACAAGCAAATCCGGAAATCGAACGGCACATGACAGAGCGGGATCCGGCCGCAGTCATAGGCGAATCAGGCATTGTAGGAAGTGACGCGTTATGTGTTGAATCGTTAAAATTGTTTTGCAGTCTATATGGCGCGGAAGCTGGGAACTTGGCATTAAAATGCTTGCCTTATGGCGGTGTTTATCTGGCCGGAGGCATAGGGGCAAAAATCCTGCCCATGCTGCAACAAGGGGAATTTATGCGCAGCTTTTTAGCAAAAGGACGCTGCCGGGCCGTGATGGAAAAAATATCGGTTAAAGTTTGCACCAATCCTGAAGTCGCCTTATTGGGAACGTTAAATTACGCAAAAAAATGGCTAAGTTAAGCTATACATTAATGCCCTAAACAAAGTATGAAGTTATACTTGTGACAGTAAAACTACAGATTAAAATGTAGTCGAAGAGCCGGGTATGCTGGGATAACTAACAGTCATGTCAAATTTTAAATGGCCTTGCCGTGGTACTCTAAGGTACGATTAATATTAAGGCCGATGTAGCTCAGTTGGTAGAGCAACTGATTCGTAATCAGTAGGTCGCGGGTTCGACTCCCGCCATTGGCTCCATTAAATCAATGCGTTGTGATAATAAAAATAATTGCGGATTTATATGTAGACTCAATGTAGACGATAAATTCGCATATTTGAGATTGCTTGGGCTTCTCTTTCGAGCGCTATCTGCCAGAAACTTATATTCGTAAGAGGTCGGTTCTGATCCTGGACGTGTTAAAACGCATGATAGAACTATTGGAAGCGAAAAGTATTCCACTGAGTAGCTAAAAATGAGTAATTTCTTAGCTGTTGGCTTCCGATAATAAGTATTTAGCCTGCTATTTATTATAATTGTTTCACCGTCTTCTTGATCTCATGGTCTGTGCCAGAAGAAGACGTAGAGTCGACAGCGATTAGCAAATATAAAGCCGTGACAGGAGAAGCCTGGATAATTACGGAAGTTCTCATGGCATTGTCAGAGCCTAAGTTATGTCGCAAATTTGGACGAATCAGGTAACAAGCTAATTTAATGTTGGCGTGCCGACATAGATGAATCTAGACGCCAAAAAGAGTTATCTTTGCCAGGACAAATTCAGCACCTACAATGTTAAATATTCACAATAATTACAAAATAAAGCTATACTAGACACTATAGGCGGTGTCACATATGACGGAATATAAAAAGTTATTTAAAAAACTTGAAGACTTAAGTAGTAGTGCGAACACATCATGCAGGGAATTTACTCGTGTATTAGAAGATCTTGGATTTCAAATAGAGAACTGTGGAAGTGCTGGGCATAAGATAGCGAAGCATCCGGCCATCGCTTTAATTGAATATCCTGATTATAACTGTGGGCATAATCAGGGAGCAGCAGTTAAGCGCCCCTACATCAATAAGCTGTATAAATTTGTAAAACAGCATGAAGATGCGATTAAGGAGTATTTAAAATGAATTTTGATCCTGAATCTTACACAATTACAATCCGAAAAGAAGAATGCTATGGCGAAATTCTATATGTAGGTCGAGTAGCAGAATTTCCTAACATTAGTGTATTTGAGGAAACTTTTGAAACGTCGTATTCCTTGGTTGTAGATGCAATTCAAACGCTTAAGAAAATTGCTGATGAAGCACATGCAGACTTTCCGCTTCCATATCTTGCACCATCGGATGAGTTTAGTGGGCGTGTTACTTTGCGGCTCCCAAAATCTCTCCATGCAAAAGTTTCAAGAATGGCCGCCCAAGACGATATAAGTGTAAACCAATTTTTGGTGACTGCTGTTGCGAGCTATGTTGGGGAAAATGACGGCATATCTAAAGTTGTTTCAGATGCAACAAACTATCTTGGGTATTTTATTTCTAATGCAGTAACCCATGTGGTCAACAATGTAGGGTCCAATTGGAAGATTACTAAATTTACACAAAGTGGCGAGACTCCGTTTACCCCGTCAAAACTATTAAATATAGAGGGGACGAAATTGCTTCTAGCTTGTCCCGCACCAAGATAAACATATACCAAGGTATCTTATAATGACCGAAAAAACAAAGTTCGAGTTTACAAACAAAGAATTGGTAGCACTGATGCTGAAAGCCCAAAATATCCATGAAGGAAATTGGGCTTTATCAGCTAATTTAGCGTTCAGCGCAATGAATATTGGGCAGTTGCCTAATGGCTCAGATGCGTCACCAGCTGGCGTTGTTGCTGTAGTAGGTCTTGCTATAGAGCGTGTATCTGAGCAGTTGCCATTTTCTGTAAATGCGGCTGAAGCTAATCCTAAACCTCAACCCAAGAAATCTTCCCCTAAGAAATAAGCTACATTTTGTTATAGCTTTGATGGGCCGCAATGGGTCCTGGGTGTGTCAAAACGCAAAGCCCATGATTATGGTGAAGATAACAACCGATTAGTGTCTAGATTGCGCTACGCAGTGATATAACTTAGTATTTAGCCATTCTTTTGCAGGCAAATAGAAGAAGGGGCGCTGGGGCTTTTGTTTGTGAGTTTTGACACAGCCAAGGCCGGAATCAGTCATTCATCAATGTCAACTTATCAGGAGGATCAATCTCTTCCCTGAGACGGATAGTTTCCGGAATGATTTTGAAGTTATTGTTGTTGAGTATAGTCCTCAATTTTTCCCATGGTTACAAGATAGTCAGAAATTCGCTGCATTGGTTCTCGAAGCCGTTCTACATCAGAAATAATATAGCCTGCTGTCACGTCATTGTGCATTTTGTGGTTGAGCAGACGTTTTAACGCATACGCAGAAACGTCGATACTCTCCGCAACGGTAATATAAGTTCTACGTAAATCATGCAGAGTAAAAGATACTCCGGAAATATCACACACTTTCTTGATTTGTCGCTTGGGTTCTATCAGATAGCCGGTTTTACCAGAGCCGGGGAAAACAAAGTCGTTTTGTTTAGCCTTGAGACGATCTAAAAAGATGTTATAAAGAAAATCGGCAATCGGCAAAGTCAAAGGCTCGCGGTTTTTGGTGTCGATAATGGTAAAGGTGCGATGCTGCATATCAACAGAGTCCCATTTTAGGGTGGCTGCCTCTTGTTTGCGTAATCCAGTAAATAATATAAAAAGCAGGTAGTCGGCCACTAACGGACCACCAAGGTTGAACTGGTCGTTTTTAAGTGTTTGCACACCTTGATACCACGCCGGAAGCTGATGCGGTCTAATTACGGTTTGCCGCCGTTCGACGCGATACCAAGCGCGAGTTTGGTTGAGACGGACTACCGGGTTTTCTCGAATTAATGCCTGTCCTTTATGATCTTCATATTGAGCTATGGAGAAATTGAACAGAGCGCGTAAAAAACGCATCGATAGATTGGCGTAGGCTTCGCCGTTTTCTTCCCCAAGTTTGATATGACGTTTTGCGACCATATCTTTGGTAATGCTCAGTAATGGTTTTTTGAGCCAGTCAGGAAAGGCGACTTTCATGAGACGCTGATAATCATATAAAGTGCGTGGTTTGAGCGATTTTCTGGCATTGAGATAATCGGTAAAAGCATCCCCTAACGTTTTGGCTTGTAGGACTGCCAGTTGCTTGTCTGCAACCGGATTGCTGCCAGTGGCAATTTTGCCCAAGAGTTTTTGGGCTTCTTTACGGGCTTGTTCCACGGTTAATCCGGGATAGCGGCCCAAGGTGATCCGTTTAACTCTGCCTTCGATGCGCTTTTCGATGATGAAAGACTTGGCGCCGTTGGATGTGATCCGCACAGCGAAGCCTTTCAGCTCATTATCGCGAAAAAAGTTCTGTCCTTTTTCTGGTGGTGTAAGTTTATCAACTAGTGATTTGGTGATTTTGATTGATGCTGTAGTGCTTCGTGTAGACATGATGTTCCTCAGTTTGAGCTATTGCCATGTAGACATAATGTAGACAATTGATTACAGCCGTAGGAAAGAGTTTGAGACGGCGACTAAGGTCAAGCCAATAAATACAAGGCTTTTAAAGATTTTCTAAGAAGGCTTCAAACAGGCTCAGACTCAAGTATTAGAATTCGTAATCAGTAGGTCACGGGTTCGACTCCCGTCATTGGCTCCATTAAATCAATATGTTGTTTCGCGATTTCCTTTATATGTTATTTGCGGGGTTACGCCGGGGTCACAATTAATGGATTTTTAGCGTTTTCTAAATCGGATTTTTTAAAATATAGTTCACCGATAGAGCCAGATATAAAAAACCTTTTCTAAGAAAATTTCGATGGAATGATGAAAAAAGATCACTTAAGCGAATCTGAAGTCTGCGGTAAACATATCTTTAGTGCTAATCTTAAGCTTAATATTGATACGCTAAATGACACGAAAGGAAATTGGTAGTGATAACGGATTACCATGCCAAGTATTACGCCTATGAGCTTACTCGCCAATGTGCAGCAGATGGTGTAGATAGGCTATCCCAGTCCTTATTCGACGCAACGGTTGATCTCAATCCTCATCAAATCAATGCTGCGCTGTTTGCCTTAAACAATCCACTAAATAAAGGCGTTATTCTTGCTGATGAAGTAGGATTGGGGAAAACCATTGAAGCGGGATTAGTGCTTTGTCAGTATTGGGCAGAGCGCAAACGGCAATTGCTGATTATTTGCCCTGCATCTTTGCGCAAACAATGGGCTCAAGAGCTGCAAGACAAATTCAATCTGCCTTCTCAGATTCTCGACGCCAATACTTGGAGGCAATTAAAACAGCAAGGTGTTGCTAATCCCCTCAACAATTATTGCATCAACATTCTTTCCTATCATTTTGCCGCACGATTAGAAGAATCGTTAGTTGTTGAGCAGTGGCATCTGGTTGTCATGGATGAAGCTCATAAATTACGTAATGCTTATCGGCCCAATAATAAAATGGGGCAAGCATTAAAACGAGCTTTGTATGGTCGGCAAAAATTACTCCTCACAGCCACTCCCTTACAAAATTCACTATTAGAACTGTACGGATTATCGACGCTACTTGATGAGCAACTGTTTGGCGATGATAAATCGTTTCGCCAACACTACATGGGTAACGACGGCATCGGCCAACTCAAAGATCGTCTGAAAGGGTTCGTAAAGCGAACTTTACGTAAACAAGTTCTGGAATATATACGCTACACACAACGCAAGACTATCACTGTTCCCTTTACACCAACCCATGCAGAAATGCAGCTCTATAACGGTATTACCGCTTTACTTGAGCGTGAAGATAGTTATGCTTTGCCCAAGCGACAACGCCATCTCACCGGTCTCATTTTGCGCAAGCTGTTGGCGTCCAGTACCTATGCCGTCCATAACACACTAATTACCATTAAGCGCCGCTTGGAAACTCTTCGTGATCATCAGGTGGACGATACTGACTTCATTGCGGAACTGATTGAAAGCGACGACCTGGAAACGGATTATCTTGAAGAGTTGGAAAGTGGGGCAGTAGAAGATTCCGAGCAGGCCATTGATAAAGAACAGCTTCAACTTGAAATCATCGAGTTAAGCAGTCTCATCGAACAAGCTGAAAAAATCAGTGATGACAGCAAAGCCAAAGCATTATTGATTGCCTTGAATCAGGGCTTTGAACAAATGGCCTTAATGAATGCGCCGCGTAAGGCTGTTATTTTTACCGAGTCCAGACGTACCCAGGAATACTTGCAAAATTATCTTGCGAATCACTACCCAGATAAATTAGTTACTTTCAGCGGTACCAACAATAGCCCGGAAACCACCCGTATTTACCAGCAATGGCTGGAAGAACATCAAGGTTCCGACAAAATCGCCGGATCGCCGCAAATAGACAGGCGAACGGCACTGATTGACCACTTTCAGCATCATGCTGAAATTATGATTGCTACAGAAGCCGGAGCCGAAGGGATCAACCTGCAATTTTGTTCCTTGCTGATTAACTACGATTTACCTTGGAATCCTCAGCGTGTAGAGCAACGTATCGGTCGCTGTCATCGCTATGGGCAAAAATTTGATGTCGTCGTTATCAACTTTCTGAACCAAAGTAATTATGCCGACCAGCGCGTGCTGGAGCTATTAACCGACAAGTTTCACCTGTTCGATGGTGTCTTTGGCGCGTCAGATGATGTATTAGGCTCGATAGAATCAGGGATTGATTTTGAAAAGCGCATCCAAGCCATTTATGAAACCTGCCGCACCACCGAGCAAATAGAATCGGCTTTCACCCAGCTCCAACAGGAAATGGAAGTCGACATCAATAAACAAATGCAGGAAACCCGGCAGCAATTGCTGGATAATTTTGATGAAGACATCCACAACTTACTCAAAATACAGCTTAATCAAGCGGAGCAACGCTTAGATAAAATTGGTCGTTGGTTCTGGGCGCTAACACAACACCAACTCAGAGCCTACGCAAACTTTGATGACCAGAATCATCGTTTTCATTTGCAACAAAATGTCATCAATGAAGCGCCACTGGGGCATTATCAACTGATTACCCGTGGTCAAAATCAAAGTACAGAATCGCATAACACCCACGTCTACCGTCTCAACCATCCGCTCGGTGAATGGGTGCTGGATACAGCTAAACATCAAGCAACACCCACTGCACATATCCAGTTCGATTACGCCGCACATGGAGCAAAAATTAGCGTACTAGAAGCATTGCTCGGGCAATCAGGCATCTTAAAGCTGCAACGCTTCAGCATAGAGGCATTGGAACGCAGCGAAGATCACCTGCTGTTTTCTGCTGAAACCAGTGACGGCAAACTTCTTCCTGCCGAGACAGCGCAGAAATTGATGCAACTGCCTGCAAGCCAATGCCAACAGCAAAGCGTTGTTTCGACCTCTCGAATTGAAGACGCCCTCAGTGCGAGTCAGAGTGACATCATCAAAATGGTCAATAATCGCAATCTGACGTTTTTTGAGGAAGAAGTGAATAAACTGGATCATTGGGCGGATGATTTAAAATTTGGCCTTGAACAAGGCATCAAAGACATTGATCAGCAGATTAAAGAAGTCCGACGCAATGCCAAAATTGCACCTACGCTGGCGGAAAAGTTATCGTGGCAAAAGCAACAGCAGGAACTGGAACGAGCGCGCAACAAACAGCGCAAAGAACTCTTTGACCGTCAGGATGAAGTCGATGAACGCCGAGAAGCCTTAATTGAGCAACTGGAAACCAAGTTAAATCAAAAAACAGAATCAGAAGATTTGTTTATCATCCGCTGGCGTTTGTAATAACAGGGCTTGCCTATTGTCAGGATGACAGTTTGCAACCATAATGCAACTATAGCCCACGCCGAGGAATTAACCATGCCTGCACTGACCATTAAAAACATCCCCGAATCGCTTTATCAACAACTAAAAAACGCCGCCGAATTGCATAGACGCAGCATTAATAGTGAAGTCATTGTTTGTCTCGAAAAAACCTTAGCCGCCAGCAAAATAACGCCTGCCGACCGCTTAAGCCGCATCGAGCAACTGCGTTCCGGTATTAAAACTAACAACATCACACCGGAAGATATTGAGCTGGCTATTAACAGCGGACGGCCATGATTGTTGCGGACACCAACATCATCAGCTATCTATTTTTGCCGACGGTCTATTCCGAAAAGGCGAGCCGACTTTATCGGCAAGATGCCGAATGGGCGGCTCCCAGCCTTTGGCGTAGCGAATTCCGTAATGTGCTTGCACTGTACATCCGGCAGCAAATCTTAAGTTTGTCAGAAGCATTGTCAATACAAGAAGAAGCCGAAGCGTTAATGGCGGATCATGAATTTTCAGTAACATCCGTGCAAGTTTTAACGTTAATCGATAGCAGCCAGTGTTCGGCTTATGATTGCGAATTTGTCGCTCTGGCAAAACAGCTATCGGTAAAACTGGTTACCGAAGATAAAAAAATACTGCGGGAATTTCCCGAAGTTGCGCTATCACTAGATGACTTTTTTGTGAGCTTTCAATAGAGAAAATTGCTATTTTGACAGAAAAAGCAACTGGAAAATAATTGGGCCTTATAAAGAAATAAAATTCTCACACATTGGGTGAAACATAAAACAATGTCAGCAACAAATTTCAAAACTGAAAACAACACCTACCGTAAATTGATCGGAAACGGACTGACTTATCGCATTCCGCGTTTTCAGCGTGATTACAGCTGGACAGATGATGAGTGGGAAGACTTGTGGGTAGATATTTTGGGTACCATTCAGGAAGATGGCGAACCCGCCCATTATATGGGTTATCTGGTTTTGCAATCGCAAGATGAAAAAAGTTTCGATGTTATCGATGGGCAACAAAGGTTGACCACTTTAACGTTGATAGTGTTGGCCGCCCTCAAAAATCTCCAGCGTTTAATTGAAGACAAAAATCAACCGGAACGTAACCAACAGCGACTGGATCAAATTCGACAGACCTATATTGGTTATCTTGATCCGGTAACCCTCATCTCACGTACAAAACTCACGCTTAACCGGAATAACGACCATTATTTTCAAACTTATCTGGTTCCGCTCGGCCACTTGCCACAACGTGGATTCCGGGCATCCGAGCATAGTTTACGTAAAGCCTTTGAGTGGTTTGAAAAACGAGTGCGGGATTACGCCAAAAAAGCCGGAGGCGATGAAGGCGTTGCCTTGGCCACCTTGGTGGAAACCATGAGTGATCGTCTTTTTTTTACTGTTATCAGTGTTACAGATGAGTTGAACGCTTACAAAGTATTTGAAACCTTGAATGCTCGCGGCGTCCGTCTTTCATCTACTGATTTACTGAAAAACTATCTGTTCTCCGTACTACATCGTGATAATGAACATCCGCACGAAATGAAAGTGCTGGAAGACCGTTGGGAAGCTATGGTGACACGATTAGGCAGTGAGAGCTTCCCCGACTTTTTGCGTATTCACTGGATCAGCAGGAAAACCTTTGTCCGTCAGTCCGAGCTGTTCAAAACCATTCGAGCCAAAGTAACTCATCGTGCAGCGGTATTTCAACTCCTGCGCGATATGGAAGAAGATATGGATACCTACTTGGCGCTGACCAATCCCGAAGCGTCGCAATGGCATCCCGACCTGAAGGGATATGCGCAAAACCTGCGCATGTTCAGTGTCAGACAACCTTTCCCATTGCTTTTTGCGGCCCACCGCAAACTGCCGGACGCTGACTTTGCCAGCCTGCTAAGAAGTTGCGTCATTATCTCGTTCCGTTACAACGTGATCGGCAGCCAACCCACCAATGAGCAAGAACGGGTTTATTATATTGTCGCGCAAAAAATCGCCAATGGCGAAATTGCGACAGCCACCGCCGCGCTGGAAGGTATGAAATCAGTTTATCCGAACGATGACGCCTATAGGGCTGCTTTTTCTGAAAAAATTATCCGCACCACAAACTCCAGAAATTTGCGTATTGTTCGCTATATCCTCTGTGCCCTGGAGAAGCAAGCGAGCGGGAATGATTACGATTTTGAGAGTGACAGCTTCAATGTTGAGCATGTCTTGCCGCAAAACCCTGAAAATGACTGGGGAGCTTTTAGCGATGAAGAAATCGATGCGATGGTTTATCGCTTGGGCAATATGGCGCTGTTGAGTAAAAGCGTTAACAAAAACCTGGGCAATTCCGGGTTTGATGTAAAAAAACCGGTGCTGACTGAAAGTCAATTTGAATTGACTCGAAAAATAGCAGAAGACAATGCTGATTGGACACCTGAGCGTATAGCAGCTCGCCAGAAAGCATTGGCAAAATTGGCAACATCTGTTTGGCGTATAGCCCAACTATCGTAAAGATAAATAAACCTGATTTGTAAGGAACTCCAGCTAAACTAAGGCAACGGATATGTACTACTAATTGGCAGAAGAATCATTACTAATGAAGAAACAAAAAGCCCCGATGACTCCATCGAGGCTTGATGCCGACCAAGTATCCCTAGTCCGATCTAATTATCGGCTGATTATCTGTCGCAAACAAGACATAAAAGAAATCCATACGAGCATAAAGCATGAGCAAAACCAAACTGGAACTGACCTGGATCGGCAAGGATAAGCGGCCTAAGCTGGAGCCGAGGATATTGTTGGAAAATCCGGGTTTGTCGTATCACGCCAAACATCGGGTTAGCGATAACGATCAGTTCGATAACAAGCTTATTTTCGGCGACAACTTGCTGGCGTTGAAGGCGTTGGAACAGGACTATGCAGGCAAGGTCAAGTGCGTGTTTATTGATCCGCCATACAACACCGGCAGCGCGTTTACACATTATGACGATGGGCTGGAGCATTCGATCTGGTTGTCGCTGATGCGCGACCGGCTGGAGATTATCCGGTCTTTATTGGCGGATGACGGTTCGTTGTGGATAACGATTGACGATAATGAAGCGCATTATTTGAAGGTGTTGTGTGATGAGGTGTTTGGAAGGAGGAATTTTATTGCTAATGTAATTTGGCAAAAACGAACCTCACCAGATGCCCGTATACATCTTGGCGGGGCTCATGACCATATAATGGTCTTTGCAAAATCAACTGAACGCATTAATTTCAATAAGCTCAGCATTTCTGTTGAACAAGCTAAAAATTTCAAAAATCCAGACGATGACCCGCGTGGTGCTTGGGCTTCCACTGATTTTACTGCTCAAGGTTGGCGACCTAATCAAATGTATACGTTACAAACACCGAACGGATTGACATACGAGCCACCTCCAGGTCGTTGCTGGGCAAATATCGAAACTGAATACAAGCGGCTACAGGCAGAAGGTCGAATGTGGTTTGGTAAAGATGGAACGGCTCGACCTCGCGTGAAAAGCTATCTTTCAGAAAGCGGGGGAATCAGTTCGTGGACTTGGTGGACTAACTCAGAAGTTGGTCATAACCAAGAAGCCAAAAAGGAAATTAATATTCTATTTGGCGCTAATAATGCCTTTGATACTCCAAAGCCGGAGCGGTTAATTGAGAGGATTTTGCATATAGCCACCAACCCCAACGACCTGGTCCTCGACTCCTTCGCAGGTTCCGGCACCACCGGTGCCGTCGCCCACAAAATGGGCCGCCGCTGGATCATGATCGAACTGGGCGAACATTGCCACACCCATATCGTCCCGCGCCTTAAAAAAGTTATCGACGGTGAAGACCAAGGCGGCATAAGCAAAGCGGCTAACTGGCAGGGCGGCGGCGGTTTCCGTTATTACAGTCTGGCGCCGTCATTACTGGAACAAGACCGCTGGGGCAACTGGGTGGTCAATCTTAACTACAATCCGGCGATGCTGGCGGAAGCGTTATGCAAACTGGAAGGCTTCACTTATGCGCCGTCCGATGCGCAATGGTGGAATCATGGCTATTCATCCGAGCAGGACTTTATCTATGTGACCACGCAAAACCTGTCGCATCAGCAACTGGAAGAGTTGTCCGAAGAAGTCGGCGGCGACCGTTCGTTGTTAGTGTGTTGCGCGGCGTTTCGCGGCAAAGCCGACCAGTTTCCCAATCTCACCTTAAAGAAGATACCGAAGATGGTGTTATCGCGTTGCGAATGGGCGCATGACGATTACAGTCTGAATGTGGCGAATTTGCCGATGGCGCAAGCCGAGCCGGAAACGGATAAGCCGAAGAAAACCAGTCTTAAACAAGCAAATCCGGCACAAAACGATCTCTTTGGTAAAGAATCATGACGCAAAGGATCATTATTATTGCAGGTCCTAACGGCGCAGGAAAAACCACTTTTGCTCGCGCTTTTTTACCACAAGAAGCGCATTGTACGCGTTTCATTAATGCGGATTTAATTGCCGCCGGTTTGTCGCCGTTTGCACCCGAAATCATGGCCGTTAAAGCAGGTCGATTGATGTTGCAGGAAATAGCTGATTGTGTCGCCCATCAAAAGTCTTTTGCCTTTGAAACAACACTCTCCGGGTTAGCGTATTTACGTCATATACAAAAATGGCAGGATCAAGATTATCGAGTCAGTTTGTTTTTTCTAAGTTTACCTACGGTTGATGTCGCCATAGAGCGAGTTGCCTTCAGAGTTCAGCAAGGCGGTCATCATATTCCCGAAAACGTTATTCGTCGGCGTTTTATCGCTGGCCGTAAAAACTTTGAACAACAGTATCGACATGTCGTTAACGACTGGGCGTTATATGACAATGCCTGTGAAGAACCGCTATTGATTGAATGGGGAGAAAACTCATGAAAGCATCCGAAATACAACTCGCTAAAAATCCGGACTTGATTGCATCGCTTGTCGCTATCAAGCGTGCCGCACAGTTGGCAAGGCAAACGGCAATACAAACAAATACGGCCATTGTGGTGATCAAGGATGGCGTGCTGTGCAGAATTTCTGCCGAAGAGCTCAAACAACAGGAACACGCATGAATCAGAAAGCCCTACAACATGTCACCGGGCGTCTTTCGTTACGCACACCGCAACGGCAATCGTTAGAGGCGTTGGCTACAGCGATTGCAGCAACGCCGGACATGCTCAACCCGAAACGGGATGTGGAAGTTTTATTGGAAGTTCTAAAAAGCGAGTTTCCAAAGTTATCGGATTTTGAACGGGAATTTCCGTCCTTGTGTTTTGCCTTGGCGACCGGGGTGGGTAAAACCCGGTTGATGGGCGCGTTTATCAGTTATTTGCATTTGGCACATGGTATCAGCAATTTTTTTGTGTTGGCGCCGAACCTGACGATTTACAACAAACTGATTGCCGACTTTACGCCCAACACGCCGAAATATGTATTTAAGGGTATTGCCGAGTTTGCAATCAATTCGCCGAAAATCATTACCGGCGATGATTATGAAGTGAAAGGCCGTGCGTTGGATGCGTTTACTTCAGTCGCCATTAACATCTTCAATATTTCCAAAATCAATTCCGAAGTACGTGGCGGTAAGTCGCCTCGGATTAAACGCTTGTCGGAATATTTGGGCGATAGTTATTTCAATTATTTGGCGCAATTGCCGGATTTGGTGCTGTTGATGGATGAATCGCACCGTTATCGCGCCGATGCCGGGGTGCGGGCGCTTAATGAGTTAAAGCCGTTGCTGGGACTGGAATTAACGGCAACGCCGTTCACTGAGAGCAGCAAGGGGCCGGTGCCGTTTAAGAATGTGGTGGTGGATTATCCGTTGGCGAAAGCAATGGATGATGGTTTTGTTAAAGAACCCGCTGTTGTCACTCAGCGAAACTTTGATGCTTCACAGCATACCAAAGAAGAAGTAGAGCGCATCAAGTTGATGGACGGCATTCGTTTGCATGAAATGACCAAAGTGGAATTGCTTACCTTTGCACACGAAAACGATGTAGCGGTGGTTAAACCTTTTATGTTGGTAATAGCCAGGGATACGACTCATGCCGCCCAATTGGTGGGGTTTATGGAATCGTCAGCATTTTTTGATGGCCGCTACCAAGGCAAAATTATCCAAGTCGATAGCAGCAAGAGCAGTGCCGCCGAAGAAGAAATGATAACCCGGCTGTTGGCGGTTGAAAGCCATGATGAACCGACCGAAGTGGTGATTCACGTCAATATGCTGAAGGAAGGATGGGATGTGACCAATCTTTATACCATCGTGCCGTTACGCGCGGCGAATGCCAGAACCTTGATTGAGCAATCGATAGGCCGTGGTTTGCGCTTGCCTTACGGTAAACGTACCGGCGTCACTGCCGTTGATAGATTAAATATCGTTGCTCATGATCGTTTTCAGGAAATTGTCGATGAAGCCAATAATCCTGAAAATCCGTTGCGTATGCAGCAGGTGATTCTCGATGCGCCTTCCGATGAGGAAAAAGCCGAAAGTGTGACCGTGGGTTCAAATCTGGATGGTTTGATTAACGGTAAAACCGGCGGAATGCTTTATCAAGGTTTGGGTAATAACCCACCTGTGTTTAGCGGTGTTGCCGAAACGACAGTTGCGCAATTCGCTATCGCTGAATTGAATAAGCTGCAACACAATCCTGGGACTGTTGCCACCAGCAAAGCGTTATTGCATGTTGATGTACAAAAATCGGTTACTCAGGCTGTCACCGAACATTTAAGTGCAGGTCAACAATCATTGTTTGATACCGAGAATCCGGTTGATGTCGCTGAGATAGTCGCTAAAACTACAGCGCTGATGGTGAATCATACAATAGATATTCCTCGCGTAGTTGTGGTGCCTAAAGGCGAAGTCAGTTATGGTTACAAGCCGTTTACGTTGAATCTTAGCGGATTGAATTTGCAACCGTCTGAGCGGGATATTGTTATCCACAGTCTGCAAACCAATGAGCAAGAGTTGATGGCTGCACAAGTTGGTTTGATCGAGGCAAAGCCGGAAAATTACATCGTTCACGCCCTGATTGATTATGACGATATTTCTTATGATGACCACGCCGATTTAATCTATGACTTGGCAACGCAAGCCGTTGCTCATCTTCATAGCTATCTATCAGAAGATGAAGTGAACAACGTTTTGAGCAATAACCGCCAATTACTTGCCAAAACCATCCATACGCAAATGGCGGAGCATTTTTGGGAACAAGCTGACACTTACGAAGTGGAAGTGCGCAGTGGTTTTACCCCATTAAAAACTTGCGCTTATACCGTCGCTGCCGGTCAATCTGTTCAGCCTTATCGAAATACCGTAAGCGAAAAAGGTAAAATCAAGCAGATGCTGTTTGGCAGTTTCAGTAAGTGTTTATATCCCCTACAGAAATTTGATTCCGATACCGAGCGCCGTTTTGCCGTGATTTTAGAGCGCGATGCGCAAAAATGGTTTAAGCCTGCCAAAGGCCAGTTCAAAATTTTCTACAAAGACGGGGCTGAACATCCTGAATATGTCCCCGACTTTGTTGCTGAAACCGAAGACTGCGTTTTGATGGTGGAAACCAAGTCGCAAGCGGAAATGGCTGATTCAAAGGTACAAGCTAAAGCAGATGCTGCGGTTAAATGGTGCAAGAATGCTGGCGACTATCTGCTGAAAAACGGCGGCAAGGCTTGGAAGTATTTGTTAATCCCACACGATGAGGTGAAGGAAAATTTTCAGTTAGGGGATTATGTGCGGAAGTTTCGGAGGTTGTAACTTTGACCTGTCTGCCATTTAAGCATTTTTGCTGGTTATAATTTCACCGGTACAAGTGTGGAAAACGGCTTTCAATATTTTCCACCAATCAGCGTTAAATTTTTCAGTCAATAATTATAAAAATACAATAATATCAACATGGTATAGATTTCATGCTGAAAAATTTAACGCTCTTTTGTGTTGTAAATTGGCAAAATTTGGACGCCGTTTTCCAGCATAAGGCTGCTTAACGTTGTGTCCGGAAAAGTGTTGACACATCAAGATCGACGTTTACATCTGTAAGATGCAATAGCGTATTGCGTCGCATGGCGAGATTGCCATACGGCGAAATACGCGATACCAACAGTAGGCGCTTTAGGCGAAGCGGCTATTGCGCCCCACGGTCTGATGTTCAAGAAGGTAAGGAGACTCTTGTTACCACTTAACAGCAGCGAAAGCACGCGACAATACGGCTCGGGCCTCGAACATTGACCTTTTCGTATCTTCGACGGCGCTGCTAGCCTCGGCTAAGGCTTGTTCGGCACTACGGGAATGATCCTGGGTGCGAGCAGTAGCCTCTTGGGTCTGCTCGTGCAGTTTCCGCGCATCATCACGCAGCCTCTGCGCTTCATCGCGAGCCTGTTCAGCCAAGTGCTGGGCATTTTGAGTTTCGGAAAGCGCTTGTTGTAGTTGTGATAATACAAACTCGGCCTGACCACGAAGACCCCGTATCCTATCCATCTCCGTTTGCGCCTCACTGCGCTGTTGTTCAATTTCTTTAGCGCGGCTGGTCGACTGCTCAACAAACTGGGCTATTTGGTCGGCATGTTCCTGAGTTTGACTCACTGTCTGACCGGTTAAATAGGCGGATGATTGAGCGTCGCTGGCAAAGCGAGCGGCTTGTTGCGCTTCGTCCTCTGCTTTGCTAGCGGCCAGAGCTGCCGTTTGGGCGCTGCCGTTTGCATCCTGAGCTGAATTGGCGGCACTTTCAGCCTGTTGTTGGGCCTGTTGGGCGTAATCTTGCGCCGTTTGTGCAGAGGTCTGGCTTTCAGTCGCCGCATTGGCGGCTGTTTCGGCATGGGGGCGGGCTTGTTGCGCTTCGTCCTCTGCCTTGCTAGCGGCCTGAGCTGCCGTTTGGGCGCTGCCGTTTGCATCCTGAGCTGAATTGGCGGCATTTTCAGCCTGTTGTTGGGCCTGTTGGGCGTAATCTTGCGCCGTTTGTGCAGAAGTCTGGCTTTCAGTCGCCGCATGCGCGGCTGTTTCGGCGTAGGTGCGGGCTTGTTGCGCTTCGTCCTCTGCCTTGCTAGCGGCCTGGGCTGCTGCTTGGGCGCTGTCATTAGCACTCTGAGCTGCGTTACCGGCATTTTCAGCCTGTGTTTCAGCATGATGGAGGACTAATTCGGCTTGATGGGCATGTTGATCAGCTTGGACTGCATATTCTGAGGCGGCTTGTGCCTGTCGTTCAGCGTTCCGTTGAGATTGTTCGGCAGATTGACAGAAATCTTCACAACGGTTTGCCGCCTGTCTTGCGCGATCAGCTTCTTGATTGGCAATATCGAGTGCTTCGGAAATATATTCGGACATGAGCGTTACCTTCTTATTATATGGGTAATTTATTATTGTGGTTTAAAGCTGCTTGGATTCTATCAGCAAAACTATTGACTGAACAGTTAGAAGCCCTATTTGTCTTTTTTCCAATCCAAAGTGCTGATACATCGCTTCATTACTTGGTCGAAGAGACGAGCGATGAGTTCGCATCTCGCCAAGTCCCATACGGTAACCAGGACGTTCTGGGATGTCATTTTATCTGACACTTTAATCACAAGTGCTCAACGTATAAGGCCGGCTAATACTGGCTTTTGTGTCTGTTTCATGGGGCACTGGCGGGACATTTGCTGATAAATAAAGGCAATAAACGACAACAAATAGTAACGGAACAGTAATCCTAACTGGTTGATCATTTAATTGTTATCTGTTGTTTTGTGAATTACTGTTGTTACGCACAGATAGTTTTTGTTCTGTTTGTCGCACTGCCTGGAGGTAGAGTAAGGATGAGCTCAACTCGCGGCGCGGCGCGCCTTTAACTGCGTTCCCACGCAGCGCGTGGGAACGAGCGGAACTGATTGATTGCTTTATTGTTATCTGTTGTGTTGTTTTGTGAGTTTTATTAGCTTAACCAGATCCGTAATCAGTAGGCTATGGGGCCGACTCCTATCATTGGTTCCCTATAAATCAGCGGTTATGTGTTTGCGCATAAGCCATTCTCAGGTAGCAGATAGGTAACCGGTTGATTGAAGTTACAAAAACTGATTTATTCAATAACGTCTCTTAAATCTCTGCGCTTGAATAAGCCTCATCATGAGTAAACCTGACTCTTTCCTCCGCCGAGCGTCCCAAGGCTTTAGCGAACCATGGGGGAGGCGCATCAAATACTTTTTGAAATTCTTTTAACTGGTCTACCGCTTCGGTCACATCGGGAATCTTGATCGGGTAAATATCGGCGCGTATTACTTTAGCAGCGGCCGGGCCGCCAATCGATTGCACGAACATGACGTGGCAGTCTTTGATCAAATTGGCGCGAAACAGGTTTCTGTCATCGCTGCTGTCGGCTTCGATAGTGGAGCGTATATCCACCAGACGGTAATCATCCCGTGATAACTGGTAAACCAGGAAACGGATACAGGAACCGAAATGGCCGTTAATCAGCGCGCCGCTGTTAGAACCTATCGCGACGCGGATGGAATCGGGCATATCGCCGTCTTTATAAGGCATGATTTCCGGCAGGTCTTCGTCTTCGGCTTCATCGCCCCACAGGTAACGCACGGCCAGTTTGATGTTGGCAAGACCGATGCCGATATCCTCGCCATCTTCTTCGCCATCCAGGCTGCCTAGACCGGTTTTCAGATTGGTGACGGTGATGGACTTTAATTTCTCATCATCCAAAGGCGAACCCACTCGCTCGTGTAATATTCCCAGCAGTCTGGGTACATCGATACCGGGCAAGATGCGTGAGGCTAAGGCAATGCGTAAGGCGAGTTCTCGGGGCAATGCTTCCATTTTAATCTCCTGATTTAACAAGCTGGGACAATAATTTGAGTATTTTTCGGGTGGAGGCTAAATCCAACGCGGTGAAATCGTCGTGCGTTTTAAGCGTTGGATCGGCACCGGCCGCTAAGAGTTGTTCGACAATGTTTTCCCGGCCGCTGGATGCTGCATAAATCAAAACGGTAGCGCCGGAGGCGGAGTTTTGATAATTAATATCGATGCCGGCATGAATCAGGGCCTCGATGCAGTCGCTGTTTTCGGCATAACAAGCGGCCCACAATGCGTTGTTGCCATATTGGTCATTAACATCCAGCGCGGCATTCTGTTCGATCAAAAAGCCGACCACATCGCTACGACCTTGCTGACTAGCCAAGATCAACGGAAAAATGCCGTAACTATTCTTTAAAATTGGCTGGGCTACAGAAAAATAGTTATTTTGTAACCAGTTACGTATTTCAGGATTTATCATGCTTGCTGGTGTTTTTCTTTCCAGCCGGAATAACCGCCTTCCAGACTGTAAACATCCTTAAAGCCGAAATCGCTAAAAAACTCGGCCAAATGTTCGCTGGCATGACCGTAATAACAATAAATCAACAGGCTGCGTTGCTTATCGCCGCGTTTCACTAATGAATCTTTTAAGCCTTCATGAACGTGCAGAGCGTCTTCCAAATGTCCGGCTTTGTAATCTTTCATATCCCTACAGTCCAGGATCATAGGCTTGGATTCCTTAATCAGTTGTTCGGAATCGGTAACGGAGATGGTTTTGTATTTTTTCATGGTCGTGTTAAATGACTTCAGAAAGTCATTCCTCAAGAAGCTGCGAAAATTGTAGGAAAACTAACAATGAAATAGATTTTGTTGCTATTAAATGTAATAAGTTGCTCTATTTCTTAACGTTAAGGGCTATGTAAAAGCCATATAAACTCATCAAGCAAGTTGTTTGCCATAATCCTGAAGGGCCGGTGTTTTCTGGGGCGGGCGAGATATTTCAGGCAAAAAAAAGCGCCCTAGTCGAGAAAATAGGACGCCGAAGGTACAACGCTCAGGAGAGGCTTGCAAACGAGACTAATGATATAAATTATTATGCAGTAATAATGCCAACATTTAATTGTTTCGTATTTCAATTAGTTGCACTTGTTTGTCTCGGTCTAAATAATAATCCGTATAACATTTGCACCAAACGCAACAATTTATGATAGTGAATTGCCCTAATTTAGTGCATTTTCTGCTGATTTTTCCAGGTCCATGCCCCGGAATATTGAGCAACGCTTAAATACATCCAAAGTCGGCGTTGCTTTTTTGTGCTGGCAAAATTTTGCGACCAGTTTGGAAAGCCCTTTGATGTCCCGGCCTGTCGCTTCCGGGAAGCTGGTCACTAATTGATTGATTAAGTCGGCATCAACGTCCAGGTCGAATTGCTCGACCATGACTTGCCAGATGCGGCGACGAGCATCAGTGTCCGGCGGATAATATTTAATCAGTGCGATACAACGGGAAACAATGGCTTCATCAATGTCATCGACACGGTTGGTGGTCAAAAACAGCAGGCCGTTGAAATATTCCAGCACTCTTAAAAATACCCCGACTACCGCATTCATCGCGATATTATTATCGCGCCGCTTGATGTAAACATCCGCCTCGTCGATCAACATCACAGCGCCCCAGCGTTGGGCGCGGGTCAGTACGTCTTTTAAGGCTTTTTCCATTTCGCCGACATTGAGTCCCAATTGCCCGGAATGTACGCGGTACAGAGGACGTTTGATAATTTCGGAATAAACTTCGGCCGTTAAGGTTTTACCGACTCCGGCAGGTCCTGCGCACAGCACCGTGGTGCCTCCCGATTTGCCTTCAATAATGTCATCCATCAGGACATCCATTTCGGCGGTAAGAATATCAATCAGGTCGATCTGTTCTTCGCGAAGAATCAGCTTTTGCTTTAACTCCGGTTGATATTGATAAGGCTTGATGTCGTTCACATGAATCCATAAATGATGGTGCAGTTCCAGGTGAAACATCAGCAGGTAGCAATGCACCGGCAGTTCGGTAAACAAGCCTTTGGGGATTTCTTTTTCTGATGCTTCAACTTCATTTTCGACCTTGCAGTCATAGCGATTGCTTCTGGCGGCTTTGCGTAAATATTTAGCCAGAATGTCGCCTTTGGCATCCATCGTTAACACGCGTTCGCTGAGGATGCTTTCATCATTAACCAGGCGAGCCGATCCGCCTTCGGTAGACAAAACCACGACATCTTTGCGCGCCCAATCGGTGTTGCGATGCGACGCGGTCGGATCTTCGGCATAAAACCCGGTGCCTTTGCCTAAAAACTGTGTGCCGGACTGGCCGCACCATTCGAAATAGCGTTCGGCGGCAGCGTCGTAAGTGGCGATAAGCTCAGGCGTTTCTTTAAGAAAACCTTTGGCGACGAAGATTTCCGTGACCGTTTTATTGGCAATGTCCCGTGCGCGGATAGTCATGGTTGAGATCGCCACTTTACCTTTGGCATTGGCTTTGAGCTCAAGCGTGACGCGTCCGGTTTCTTCCTCGCCCGAAGGCGTAAAGTCCAGACGGGTGACCACGTAGGCCATCGGTTTGCCGGCCGCGTTAGTCTGGAATAGCCAACCGCGTATCGCGTCATTAATCAGATAACGCGCAATAGCCGGTAGCAGCATTTCCAGGTCATGTTCTTCAAACCTGACCGTATCGTCGTTCATCGCTTTTTGCAGTGTTGACAGCAATGCCACATGGCCCTGCATTTCAGTTCCGGCTTTTTTATAAAGACCCTGCAAAAAATTGAGCTCGGAATTGGACAGTTGCTTGAAGGACACTTCGGCTTTATTGCCAAAGCGCAACTGGTCATTCAATGCTGATAGCCCAGGGAACTCATTAACCATGGCTTCTACATATTTGCGCTCAATCTGAAGTTTCATAAGATCTCTTTATCAATGCGTTGAAAGAATAAAGCGGGGAACTAAGCAACACTGACGAGCATGAAGTCCCGTCAGTGTTGTTAGCTATAACAAGTGCAGAAAGTTTTCTTTTAGTCAGGTGGTGCAAAAGAGCATCAGCAGCGTGTTAAATTGCGCCTACTGCCGCGTCTTTTATCACTTCGATGATGTTGTCTTCCGCTTCGGCAAATGAGACGAGCGGAGATTTTGGGTTATACGATTTGGCCGCGGCATAAGCGATGGCGACTTTATCTTCAGCGGATTGACCTTTCAGCTCGCTTTTTTCAATATACAGCTCTTCAAGCAATTCGTTCCAGACCAAGCCGTCCTTGAAAGGAATTAATTTATAAGTAATGCCTTCCAACTCGACCTGTAAGCCTTTACCGATATTTTCCACATAAATTAAAGCGATGCAGTCGTCGCTAATATCGGCTTTATATTTTTCGACCAGAACCGGCAGTAAATCGAGCGTAGGCAGCAGGCCGTTTAGAAATTTAATCTTGTCGTTTTCAATGATCAGAGCGGAATGAATTAATAGGGCTTCGGGTGGTCTGCGGTCAGTGGTCGAGCCTTCGCGAAGAGTTCCTTCTTTTATAACCAGGTCGCCGCGATAAGCATAAACACCCGCTTTACCGGTTTCTCCATTGACCAGAGTGACGGTTAATAATCCTTTAGCTTGATAGGTTTCTAATAACATTGTTTTTTCTCCTGATGATGGGTAGATGATTCAAAATTTTGGCTTGTGTCGGCCTTGTTTTATGAGCGTCGAGGCAGGATTTATGAATGGCGTAGCTCACACTATTAATCAAAAGCCAAATCAATCGGCGCTGAGGCTTTAACGAAACCTGGCAATGGCTTAAGCGTACTAGATGGCATGACATTATCCTTACGACTATGAGGGTAATGATTTAGCTAAAGCAGGGTTTATGCCATGTTGCGGTATTGTTTTATTTCGCTTTTAAAACAGGTGGATGGGAGTGTTTTTGATGATTTTAACTGCGTGGTTGTTGCTGTCGAACTCAACAACAAAAAAGTATTTTGTAAGAAATTGTAAGAAACCTTACAGTTTTATGTATCACAGGGCTTTGCTGGTTAGCGAAAGCGGAATTCGGTTTCAGGAGATGTAGGTTTTAAGAAAATAGGTAACGAGACTGTGAAAGTATTCGGTTTAAGAGACTAACCACGGAGGGCACAGAGAACACGGAGTTTTTAATGTATTGATTTTATAGGATTATTTTCTCCGTGTTCTCTGTGGTAAATAACCCTTTCAGCCTGATTTGGATAATACTTTCACAGTCTCTAACGCTTCGCAAACCTTTCTTTTAAAAGTAATCCAATACGGATGCAGGAGTTTCATTTACTGCCCGCTGAGTAGTTAGAAAATAGATGAGTGCAGAGTATCTCTACGGGAGTAAAAGCCTAGCCCAAGGAAGCGATTGCTTGTTGCGGGAAGGTGAGTGACTTTGTTGCGCAGGAAATTTCTGCCCATCTTCCGGAGTCGGAAGAGGCCATATCGACGGGTAAGTCGGTTTGCTGGGATGAAGGCGAATGCTCCAAGCTGGGACCAAAACAGGTGCATTCCTCATGGAAGCCCATCGCAGTCCAGTCAAATCAGAGCATTTCCCCCGACTCGTTAAAATGAATCTTCCGGACTTCATCATCTTCGGCTATTTGCGCGTGTTTTAACACGCCGTTATCGTAATATTGGTAGCGGTGCTCGGACTCAACTTCGCCGTAAACAATTTTCTGGCAAAGCAGCATCCTGTCTTGGGCGTCAAAACTGCTGCGGTAATAGGTGTTGCGGTTATTCAAGCTTTCTTCGGTTATTTCGTTGACCAGATTTAGCGGGAGTTTGATGCCGCTATAACTGATAAAGTAGCGGAACGCGGTTTGTTGTTCTTGGTTCATAATGTCCAGCGTTTAAGAAAATAGATGGATGGAGAGTATTTCTATTATTTGATCCAGGGTCAGGTTCTCATTTTCTCCGACAATATTATGCGTAGAAATAGGATATTTCAGGTCTATGCCGTAACGTCCTGAGCTCTGGCCGAAGGTGTAGATGTAAGCAGAAATATCCGGCTCGGTAACCGTACATAAATCGATGGCCTGGAAATGCGGCTCCTGATTATTCAGCGCCAGCGTATTTTCACCGTAACGATGCACCAGTTCCAACAACAGCAGCTTAAGCGGAATATCTTTATTAATGGCCCAAACATTCATGACGGCACGAAAGGCTAAACTTTCCTGACTACGACAGGCCGAGCGTAATAATTAAGTATCAACAGATTTTGCGCTTTGTTGATTAACCACAGCGAAACTAAAAAACTTACTATGGCGCTGCCGGCAATCCATAAATCCACGGATTGGGAATTATCCGGAACCAGCCAGTCGGCCATGCCTGCACCAATAAACAGGGCTATTAACGGCATCAGATACAACAAAAGGGAAGCGCGCAGCAGCAGGCTTTCATCAATGGCGACCATGACCTGATCGCCGGTTTGCAGTTGAATGTCGCTATCAACCGGGACTGATTTTTTCTTAAGCACGCTGCCGATTGCGTTGGTGCTACACGAAGCTTTTTGCAAACAACCGCCGCACGCGCCGTAAGGCCCGCTTTCAACCCAAACCTGATGGTTTTCTATTTTCACTACGACCGCTAATTCTTCTATCATTGCTAAACCATTCAATCGGTACGAAGTAGATGCTGTAGGGCGTGCCGTGCGCGCCTTTGGAGCTAATTCTGATTAGAAATGTGTAGGCCGGAATAAGGCTTTTCGAGCGTCAGCGAGAATAAGCGTTTCCGGCGGAGCATACTTTTAATCCCAAGCTTCTGATAGCATTTTTAACCAGGTCTTCAGCCTTTCCGGCGTGAGTTCTTTTTGGTTTTCCTGATCCAACGCCAAACCGACAAAGCGGTCATCGACCACAGCTTTAGAGCTCTTAAAGTTATACCCTTCGGTATCCCATGCGCCGATCATCGTAGCGCCGCATTGTTTAAATTGCTGATACAAATAAAACATCGCATCGACAAATTCTACCGGATAACTTTTTTGATTGCCCAAGCCATAAATTGCGACATTGATACCGCTAAAATCCTGCCCGGTCAGCGTCGGTAAAAACTCCTCCCAACTTGCCGTCGCATTGCCGGTTGATAAGCCGGGTAGCTGGCCTTCGCCATAAGTGGGCGTGCCCAGAATCAAGGTTTCATAGGTCTGTAAATCCGCGACCTCGGCATTGCGGATATTCACCGGCTTGGCGGCGATAGCCGAACCCAATGCCGTTGTAATGTCTTTTGCGATCCGCCGGGTATTGCCGGTGTCCGTGCCAAAAAAAACGCCTACTTTAGCCATGACTTTTCTCGCTCAGTGTTGTGTTTGCGGATTAGACCTTCCAGGTTTTTACTGGAGCCGCTCCCGGCGGCTCCAGCACTTCTGACCTCCATGGATGGAGGAAATGCCGAGGACTGCCGGGAGCAGTCTCGGCCGCCATCCATGGCAGTCGGTCGCATCGGATCCCTACCGATTGCGACACTTCCGCCATCCATGGCAGTCGGTCGCATCGGTTCCCTACCGATTGCGACACTTCCGCCATCCATGGCAGTCGTAAAACCTGGAAGGTCTGTTACTACGATTGAATTTGCAGCAGCCCGCTTGCCTGTTGTTTTTCCTGCCCTTCATCCGGGGTAAACGCCTTAACGCTGACCGCATGAAGTTTGCCCGAAGCCAAAGGGTCTTTTAACGTTGCCAGAACCAATTGCTGTTTTTTTACTATGGATAAATCGTTAAATTGCGAGCTGATTACCGTGATTGTTAAATCGCAGCCTTCGCCTTCGATCATGACTTTGGCATCGGCAATCCCTTGCTGCACCAATTGCGTCACTTGGTCGGCAGTTAATACGTCATTCCCGGCCTCCGCTTTTTTCGGCGCGGCGGATTCTAACAAGGGTAAAAGGCTGCCGTTGGTGGACATTTCTTCAATAATGTCGCAACCGCCGACCAGTTCGGCGTTGACGAACAATTGCGGATAAGTCGGCCAGTGAGAAATGCTCGGCAATTTTTCACGGATAAACGGTGCTTCCAATACATTCACATAAGCGTAAGGGATATGGGTCGCATCGAGTATGCCGACCGCTTTGGCCGAAAATCCGCATTGCGGATTGCTCGGTACGCCTTTCATATAAATGATGATCGGCTGGGCTGCCAGTTGAGCGCGGATTTTGTCTTCGGTTTTCATAAGCTTCTCGTTGTTTGTTAATTAATTCACCACGAAGCCAAAAGTAGGCGCTTCTAAGCGACACGAAGGTCACGAAGAAAAACAAGATAAAAAATTTCATGTTCTTCGTGTCGCCTAGAGGCGCCTACTTTTGGCTTCTTGGTGCTGTTGTTTATACGGGTTCCCAAGCTCCTGCTTGGGAACCCGCCTCGCAGATATTGAACAGTAGTACGCACAACGTATCCGTTTCCCGTGTCTGAATTGCAAGGCTGGTCTTGCAATTCTGAGCCGTTAGTACAAGGCAAGCCTTGCACTCCATTTGGGCTTAATTTAATAGCAACGCGTTAAAGATGCGTTGCATACTTTGTTTAAACTATGCATTGCGTATCCCCCCGTGCAGCGTCTAGGAACAAGATAAGTACCCTACCAAAGCACGAAGAACGCGAAGTTTTACTTTGCTTTTCTTCGTGTTCTTCGTGTCTTCGTGGTGTTATCTTCTCTTTAGCTTTCGCTCTACCCGGCCTGTTGCCTGATTTTCTCGGTCTTTTTTATCAATTTGATCTCGCCTTCGCCTTTAACCACATCGGCATCGACAATGCATTGCTCAACGTCATCAACAGAGGGAATATCAAACATGGTCTTGCGCAATATCTGCTCCATAATGCTGCGTAAACCGCGTGCGCCGGTTTCGCGCTCGATGGCTTTTTGGGCAATTTCGGCCAAAGCGTCATGTTCAAACTTCAACTCGACGCCTTCGTAAGCAAACAGCTGCTGATACTGACGCACCAAGGCATTTTTAGGTTCTGTTAACACCTTAATTAATGAATCCACATCCAACGGTTCCAAGGGCGCCAATACCGGAAAGCGGCCGATAAACTCAGGAATTAAGCCGAATTTGCGTAAATCGCTTGGCTGGGTCGCATTCAGCATGGCTTCCAATGCCGGTTTTTCAGACGATTTGCTCACTTCGGCATGAAAACCGATAGCGGAGTTGGTCGGCACCAAGCGTTTTTCGACATATTTTTCCAAGCCCGGAAACGAGCCTCCGGCAATAAACAGGATATTGCGCGTATCCATCGTCACATCGCCGTCCTTGTTGCGTCCCTTGGCCGGAACCTTGACATGCGAGCCTTCGACTAATCTCAGCAACGCCTGTTGCACGCCTTCGCCGGACACATCGCGGGTTCCGGTTTGCTGTTCGGGACTGCGGGCAATTTTGTCGATTTCATCCAAATAAACGATGCCCCATTCCGCATTGGTCATATTGCCTTCCGCGACATCCAACAGCCTGACCAGGATATTTTCGACATCGTCGCCGACATAACCGGCCTGGGTCAGTGTTGTCGCATCGGCAACCACAAACGGCACCCCGACAACTTTTGCCAAGGTGCTGGCTAACAAGGTCTTTCCGGTACCGGACGGCCCTATCAGCAGGATATTCGATTTGCCGATTTCAACATCCTTGTCGAATTCGCCCAAACCGGCATCGCCGCTTTCGTGCCTCAAACGCTTGTAGTGGTTATAAACCGCAACCGACAGTATTTCTTTAGCCAGATGCTGGCCGATGATGTACTGGTCGAGATGTTCTTTAATTTTTGCCGGGATAGGCAAGGTGCCCTGCATTTCGGCAAGCTCTTTTTTGCGGCTCCAGTTACTGACCACCTGATTGGCTAAGGTCACGCAAGCCCCGCAAATATAACCTTCGCTGCCGGCAATCAAAGGCACCGAAGCGGATTGCTCAATACCGCAAAAAGAACAGTGTTTGGTCTCTTTTTCGCTCATGATTTGCTTTCCTCGGATTCGAAAGTGGCTAAACCGGCTAACCAGGCGCGCTGGCAAGTACGCCGGGCGCGGTCGTCCATTAGTTGACGTATTTTGGGGGCTGCTTTGGCCAGGGACAGAGTTTCGGCTTTTTGTATGCTCTTGCACAACAGCACATGAAAGCCGATTTCCGATTTGACCACATCGCTGACTTCCCCCGGCTTTAATTTGAACAACACTTCATCCAATTCAGGATATAGCGTACCGCGCGGTACCGTACCGAGAACGCCGCCCTGCAAAGCGGTAGGGCATTCGGAATGTCTTAAGGCCAGGTCGGCAAATTTGTGCGGCTTTTTACGCAATTTATCCGCAAGTTCCTGGGCGCGTGTTAACGCCGCTTCATGGGTGTTTTCAGCATAGTCCGGGTTAATGCTGATAAAGATGTGGCAGACTTCACGCTGCTCAGGGCGATTAAATTGCTCGGCATGCAGATGGTAATAAATGCCGATATCGGCATCGCTGATAGACGGCGCACGGCTGGCGACCAGTTCCAGTACGGTATTAACCTTGCACTGGCGATGCAGCGATGCTTGCAGGCTGTCTTGGGTCAGCTGGTTTTTTTTCAGATCGCTGAAAAAAGCCTCTTCATCGTTATAACGGCCTTGGATTTCCTGATAGGCCTGTTGCAGTTCCTGTTCAGTAATAATCACAGCCGACGCCTCCGGCGTATTCAGCACTCTGCTCTCAATCCTGAATTCATTTAAGGCCTGAGTTTTTGCCTGCTGTAGCTCCGCTTCCGTCAGATCATTGGGCGATTTTTTGAATAAAGCTAAAGCGGCCCTTAATAAATTGTAGGGTTCCAGCTGGATAGGTTTCTCAATTACCGCCATATCAAACCTCTGGTTCGTTAAATGACTCAGGATGCGCCGGGGCAAGCACGGTCTCGGGCACTTGCAAGACTCGGCCTTGAAAAGCGACGTGATATTGGATCAGTTCGTTATCCCTGATGACTTTAAAAACTTCGCCTTCGGTGCCTTTAGCAAACAGGACATTACCCTGCATGCCTAAATCCCTGGTGCAGACCACCTTGTCCCTGAACTCAAAGCGGCTCGGATTCCAGGGTTCGTCAGCGCCGATTAATTCTTCCAGGCGGCAGCCGACCATGCGTCCATGATTCAGGAAATGCACGGTAAAAATCACTTGGTCTTGCAGAAAAGTGCCGACTTCAATGACATTGCCGACACTGCCGCGACGAATCAACAGCGTACCGACATCCATGCCCGGATAAGTGCCGTCGTTGCGGACATTTCGGGTCACCCGGACCGATTCGCCATATTCAAACCGGCCTTCGTCGAAGCGCTCCGGTTTCATGTTTTTATATCGCTTAAAGAAACAAACGCCGTTTGCGACAACTCACCCATTGCAAACACTTTAAAGACCTTTTCGGTTTGTGCATCGGACTCGACAAAATCCTGGTAAGCCCGTTGCAACAGCTTGGTGTAAACCGCTCTTTTCGGGGCTTCGTCTTCCGGCATACCGCCTTCGGCCTTTTGCAAGTAATCATGAAAACGCTGCAAAATATGCAGGCGGTTGACATGCACTATGCTGGGCTCATAGTCCAGTTGAAAATATTGCAGGAAGTCTTCAGCCGATTCCAGTTCTTCCAGTTCTTCTTCAAAACTCATGGGTTTTCTCCGGTAATTAAAGGGGCCCGACTGAAGCGACGTCCTGAAATAACAGGTACAGCGCCAGGATAATAAACACCACCAGAGGCGTAATGGTCATCAATGAATCGATTAACTCTTTTTTCAACATGATCTTGCTCCATTTAGCTTTTGAGTCTGCGCAGCACAACTCAAACAATCGTGGTTCAAAAATATTGGGTTATGCTGCGCTTACCCAGCCTACATCTGTTTTACGTTTGATCATCAAATCCAATAAGCCATGTAGGGCACGAGACTGTGAAAGTATTCTGTTTAAGAGACTAACCACGGAGGACACAGAGAACACAGAGTTTTAATATCATGAATTAAAAGGATCATTTTCTCCGTGTCCTTCGTGTTCTCTGTGGTAAATAATCCTCATCAGTCTTATTTGGATAATACTTTCACAGTCTCGTACGCTATGCGTACCTTTTCGATATTCAATGGTACGCACTGCGTACCCTACGTTGCCGTATCCGTTTTTCGCTTAATCACCAATTCCAATAATCCCTGTGCGCCGATTCTGTCCTTGCTATCAAGCTCGACCAGCTTCTCAAAAATTGCCTGACTTACATCGAGATTCTCCAAGCGCATATTCAAAAAACCGATGGCTTTCAGGGTGAACAAATACAGTCTGACATTAGTTAATAATGCAGCCGGCGCCTCGGTAATATGGCTGATCTGCAATTCGTGCCAATGTTCGGGAAAAGCTATCGTCGGCCTGATCACAACCAGGGCTTTGCTGGTTGCCGCTAAAGCTTCTTCCAGCCGATGCTGGTAATAGTAAAAACGGTTTAAGGCCACCAATACATTCAACGATTCCGGTGCAATAAAATACGCTTGCAATAAAGACAACTCGGCATCGCCGCCGGCATAATTTTCCGCCGCCGTTGCGATTAACTCTTCAACGCCTGCGACATCCGGTTGTTCGAAATACAAACCTTGCGCTTCAAAATCCAACAGATCTATCATCTACAGCCTCGCCGCCAGTTTTACCGGACTGTCTTTTTTGGGAAGGCAGACGTTTTCTGCTTCACAATGGTCGCAATCTTCTTCAACCGTTACTTTGGGTGATTCGGTTTGCTTGGCTTCCAGTTCATCAATCCGCTCGATCAAACAGGCAATCGCTTTGCCGACCGGATCGGGAATCAAATGATGATCCAGATCAATGCCGTGCCGGTTTTGGATTTGCGTGCCTTTGCTTTGAATAACGCGGCCCGGAATACCCACTACCGTGCAGCAGGGCGGGACATCTTTAATGACCACCGAATTGGCACCGACGCGGACATTGTTGCCCAAGGTAATGGCCCCAAGGATTTTGGCCCCGGAACCCACCAGGACATTATTGCCCAGAGTCGGATGGCGCTTTTCCTTGTTCCAGGTCGTGCCGCCCAGCGTTACGCCGTGATACAAAGTGACATCGTTGCCGATTTCGGTGGTCTCGCCGATCACCACGCCTAGCGCATGATCGATAAATAACCGTCTGCCGATGGTCGCGCCGGGATGAATTTCAACATTGGTAAGAATCCGGGTGGTCGCGGCTAGAATCCTGGCGGACAGCTTCCAGTTTGCTTTCCATAGGCGATGGCTGATTCGGTGCATCAAAACCGCATGAACGCCCGAATAAGTCAGCAATATTTCCCAGACGCTATGCGCGGCGGGGTCGCGGCCAAAAACACAGTGGACATCTTCATGCCATTGGGCCAGAAAGCCCTGCGGTGTTTGTGCTTGGCTTTTAATGTTATCTGATATGGCCATAACCATTTTTAAACTCCTAATTGAATGCGGAGGTGATCCTAATACCTTCGTCCCACGCGTTGTATCGGTGCCATTAAATTAAGCTTAAGCGGTTTAAGCGGGAGTGCAGGCTTTGCCTGCTTTGCAAGCAGAGCTTGCACTCCAAGATACACTGCCTTAACTTAATGGCAGCGACCTAGCGCGTGGAAACGAGCAGAAACTAATTTAAACTCCACTCTGTTTTACCCAACCTGGGCGGCCCAGGTATCCTGAAAAAAGAACCGGGATAAAGATCGTCCTGATCCGGTATTTCCAAAGTATCATTAACTTCCGGTTCGCTTGACGGCAGTTCTTTATGTTCGTTCATGATGATCGCCCTCTAAAGATTTTGATGAAAAAGATTAAGCTCTTCGGTTCTGGGTGATCTTTTGGTATCACTGACAAAGCGCCTAACCTGGGTTAATAAGGCTTGCGCCTGTATTCGACTGACTGCGATGCCTATCTGTTGATAAGCGTGAATCACACCTTGGGTACCCGAATGTTTACCCAGAACCAGTTGATGGCTGCGACCGACAATGGCAGGGTCAACGCCTTGGTAATTATTCGGGTCTTTTAAAAAACCATCGACATGAATGCCTGCTTCATGACTGAATACGCTTTTGCCTATCAGGCTTTTCCGGCTGCCGATCGCATCGCCCGATGCCCTGGCAACCTGTTCGGAAAGGGCAGGGAAGTTCTGCAAATTAATCCCGGTTTCAATGCCGTAGAGTTGCTTTAAACCAACCACTACTTCTTCCAATGCCGCATTGCCTGCACGTTCGCCCAAGCCATTCACCGTGGTATTGACGTGAGTCGCACCGGCCAGAGCCGCAGCCAATGTATTGGCGGTAGCCAGCCCTAAATCGTCATGGGCATGCATTTCAATTTCAAGATCGGTTGCTGTTCTTAACTTTTTGATTGTCTCGAACACGCCGAACGGTTCCATAATGCCGACCGTATCGGCAAAACGAATCCGGCTCGCTCCTGCCAGTTGTGCGGTTTCGGCCATTTTGATCAAAAAATCCACATCAGCCCGAGAGGCATCTTCCATACCGACGCAGACTTCCATATTCAAACTTCGCGCTTCCTGAACGCAACTGGTAATGGTGTTTAGTACCCACTGCCGGCTTTGCTTAAGCTTGTGCTGAATATGCTGATCCGAGGCGGATATCGATAAATCGACCTTGTGCACATTCAAGCCCAGGCAGGCATGTAAGTCATCACGGCGCATTCTCGACCAGACCAGCAGCTTTGAGGATAAACCTAAAGCGGCAATTGCCTTGATCTCGTCCCGTTCTATCGCTCCCATCGCCGGAATTCCGATTTCCAGTTCCGGTACGCCCAAGCCCGCCAACTGCGTTGCAATCGCCAGCTTTTCGTCCAGCGAAAAAGCAACACCGGCCGACTGCTCACCGTCGCGGAGCGTGGTGTCGTCGATGATGATAGTGCGAGTCGGTGTTGTCATAGCGCATCTCAAGCTACTGGCAAATGTTTAAGGAACAGGGCTAATGCCTTTAACTGTGTTAAAGCAATATGCTTGCCAATTGTTGATGCCGTGAAAATAGCGGGGTCGGAGTCTGGATTGGTTTAATACCGACAAGACAATGCAACGCAGGGATAGGGAATTGTCGTAAAGCTGACAAAGTGGGCGTTGGTTTTTAGCTGGGGTTAATTTGAATAAAATCTTTGCTTCGTTTAATATTCTCCCAATTCGGGAGAAAAAATAATTAACTTATGCGGGTAATAGCCAAAAGCACCATCAAGAAATTCTGGGAACAACCCGCTTATCGCGATGCCAAAGGCCCGTTAGAAAGCTGGTACGAAGAAGCCATCAAAGCTAATTGGCCGTCACCGCAAGCCATAAAAGACCAATATCGGAATGCCAGCATTTGTAGCAACAACCGAGTGGTATTCAATATCGGCGGCAATAAGTACCGTTTAGTTGTGGAAATGCAGTATCGAGCAGGAATCGCCTGGATAAAATTTGTCGGCACCCATGCCCAATACGACTTAATTAACGTGGAGACAGTCAATGAATATTAAGCCCATCCGTAACGATGACGAATTAAAAGCCGCATTCCAACGTCTGGAAATAGTTTTTCAAGCCGAACCCGACACACCCGAAGCCGACGAAATGGAAGTGCTGGTTACCTTAATTGAAGCCTACGAAAACAAGCATTATGCAATAACGCCGCCCGATCCGATTGAAGCCATTAAATTCAGAATGGAGCAACAAAACCTGAATGCCCGCGACTTGGAAGCCTACATCGGCAGTAGCGGGCGAGTTTCGGAAGTGCTTAATCGTAAACGGCCGTTGAGCCTGAGAATGATCAAACGTTTGCACGACGGATTGAGCATACCTTATGAAAGTTTGCTGGCGGATGTGGGGTAAATTAAGTTCCACATAATGCGGCGACAAGCTTATGGATCGCTTACAAAATCATCAACATTCGTTTCGGAGAATGCTTTAAATGGACAGTGAACCGCTCGACCCGCCGTATGCGGAAGTCTTTTCTATTCCTGAAAATGGTACGCCGGATAATATTACTCAGGCGGGTTGCCTGGCTTTGGCTCAGAAGGGAAAAGAGGCTTGGAACGCTTGGCGCTCAGAGTATCCGGTCAGAGGTGAATATCCTGATTACGAAAACATAGCCGATTTCAGTAAAGTCGATTTTAGTAAAACTCCCGTAAATTTTGATGGCTTTATATTTGGTGATAACGCCATTTTTTTTGACGCAAAATTTGGGGTGATTACACAAGGTCAAAGAGCAGAATTTAGTGAGGCTCAGTTCGGTGTTTATACGGATTTTACTGGTGCGCAATTTGGAGAGTTTGCACAATTTAAAGGCGCTCGGTTCGGTAGTAACACGGAATTTGCGGATGCGCGATTTGGTTATATGCCAAATTTCGAGGGTGCTCACTTCGGCAGTAGGGTTGACTTTAAGGGGGTAAAGTTTGGCGAGATGGCGGATTTTGTAAAAGCTCAATTTGACTTTGAAACGACCTTTGAGGATGCGCAATTTAAAGATAATGCGTGGTTTACAGACACTACATTTGGCATTAATGCACAATTTACGGGGACACAATTTGGCAATCAAGCCCAATTTGATGGGGCGCGGTTTGATGAAGGTGCTCAATTTTTGGGTACACAATTTGGCGACAATGCGAGTTTTATGTGTGCACAGTTTGATGGAGAAGCTCAATTTATAGGTACGCAATTTGGAAGTGGAGCAAACTTTACAGGTACACAATTTAAAGAATCAGTGTGGTTTTCTGGCACCCAATTTCGGAACGATGCGAAATTTGATGATGCATGGTTCGGCAATAACGCAAAATTTGTTGGTCGGAATTGGGGAGATTTACACCATGCTTATTGCCAATCAAGGTTAAAAATAGCTAAAGATTGGGCAGAACAACATGGATTAAGTCCTGACACATTCAAATCCATCTCGTTTGCCGGGGCCACTTTCGAAGGTCAGGTTGATTTTTCAGGCCGCACGTTCACAGGAGTCACTTCCTTTGGTCGTCTTGCTGAGATTGTTAAAACGCTTAACTATACGTCGGATGGACAGCGCATAAAAAAAGAATTACCTAAAGGCCAGCCAGTAAAATTGGGTAAACCCCCCACTGTTCCATGGCTGTAAACTACATCAAGACACTACGTTTGATGGAGCAGACTTTCCTGAACCTTCATCCGACCCTACTGAAAATGACATCGCCGACCGTGCTTACCGCACACTCAAATTGGCATTTTCCCAACATCAGGCAACCCGCGAAGAACAGCGTTTTTTCCGCTTGGAAATGGCGGAAGAAACCCGACATGAGCCGCAATATGCACGTCGTCTACTGTTCCGACTGTACTCATTTTTCAGCGATTACGGATTTAGCGTAAGCCGTCCATTTGTTTGGTTATGGCTGATACCGTTACTGATCACTGTGCCAATTTATAGTTGGCTGGCGAATTTTATGCTATGTTTTCCATGGCAGAGCGAATGCCAAATACGCTATGACCTGTTACAGTTCGCTTTGATACAAGCTTTGCCATTGCCCGGCTTGGACAAATGGAGCGATAGTTTGCGGCAGTGTTTGTTTCCGACGGCAAGCGGCGCTTGGCAAGGCATTATGCTTGCAGGAATATTGATGCTGCATAAAGCGTTTTCATTGTTAGCGTTTTTTCTAATGGGCTTGGCGTTGCGTAATTTATTTAAAATGAAATAACTCGATTAAAATGCGCCAAAGGCTGAAACGAAAAAATGTTTTAATCATTACCCGACATATTTAATAAGTCATCACTGCGGCAGGAATCTCCCAATTATGAACATAACCGAACTTCATCAGCTGTCCTCTAAAGAAAAACTTCAGATTATCGAAGCTCTTTGGGGCGATTTGGTGGGTGACGAGAGCAGCTTCCCCGATCTATCCTGGCATGAAACAGAACTTAAAGCGACCGAAGATAAATTGCTGGCTGGCGAGGTCGACGTTTTGGATTGGCAGCAAGCCAAAAAAGAATTACGCTCGCGGTTTGAATGAAAATTCAGGTTCTTCGATCCGCCATGGAGGATTTGGCGGCAGGCCGTAGATTTTATGACCGACAAGAAATCGATTTGGGCGATTATTTTTTCGACAGCCTTTTTGCAGAGATTGATTCATTGGCACTTTACGGCGGAATCCATGCCGTGCATTTCGGCTTCCATCGTTTGCTGGCAAAACGCTTTCCCTATGCCGTTTATTATAAAGTGACCGATGACAAGGTGATCGTCTACCGCGTACTTGATTGCAGGCGAAATCCCAAGAGGTTGCGTAAGGCTCTTGATTTGTAACTCGATTCGCAACGCTCCGCCAATAGGAAACGTTGCGAGTTAGACCTTCCAGGTTTCAAAAACCTGGAAGGTCTGCATATATCGGCGTGCTTCTCGTCTGACGCCAGATAAGCGAGCAACAGCATCAAGAATACGTCGGAGCAAAAGCCTGTTCAGGATTTGCCACAGGGCCGTCTCCTTCCCAATACGGCGACAACTTGCGCAAGGTCGCGACAATACCGGGCATCACTTCCAAAACCTTATCCACTTCCGCCATTGTGTTATAGCGCGAGAACGAAAAACGGATCGTGCCGTGTGCGGCGGTGTATGGAATATCCATAGCCCGCATTACATGAGACGGTTCCAAAGAGCCTGATGTACACGCCGAGCCGCTCGATGCCGCAATCCCAGCTTTATTCAGCAGCATCAAAATCGACTCGCCTTCGATATATTCAAAAGCGATGTCAGTGGTATTCGGCAGACGGTTGTACATATCGCCGGTGACAAAGCAATGCGGAATCGCTTCAGTAATCCCTTGCTCCAGACGGTCGCGCATGGCTTTGACTTTGGTGTTTTCATATTCGATAAACTCTAACGCCAGTTCGCAGGCTTTGCCCAGGCCGACGATGGAAGCACTGTTTTCGGTTCCCGCTCTTCTGCCGCGCTCCTGATGACCGCCGCGCAATAAAGGACGATAACGCGTGCCGCGGCGCAGATATAAAACGCCGATGCCTTTAGGTGCGTGTAACTTGTGGCCGGATAATGACAGCATATCAATCTTGGTATCCTGCAACATCATCGGAATCTTGCCGACCGCTTGTACCGCATCGGTATGAAACATCACGCCTGCGGCATTGGCCATCTCCGCCATTTCGGCGACCGGGAAAATCGTGCCGGTTTCATTATTGGCCCACATTACCGATACAATCGCGACTTGGTCGGATAACAAGCGTTGATAAGCGTCCAACTTTAAACGTCCGGCTTTGTCGACCGGCATTCTATGGATCGTGTAGCCATCTTTTTCAAGATAATCGCACAGACTTAAAATCGCCGGATGTTCCACCGTGGTGGTAATGATTTCTTTCTTGTCCGGTTGGGCCTTAATCGCGGACAGGATGGCCGTGGAGTTGGATTCGGTGCCGCAGGAAGTGAAAATGATCTCGGAATCATGCTCGCAGCCGATCAAAGCCTGAACCTGTTGTCGGGCCTGTTTGAGTCCGCGCGCCACGCCGTCGGCAAATTTATGGATCGACGATGGATTGCCGTATTGCTCAAGAAAATACGGAAGCATCACATCGACCACCGCAGGATCGACCTTGGTGGTCGCGTTGTTATCAAGGTAAATGTCAGCCATCACGCCACCTCTATATTGACCAGTTTCGCCATTTCCGAAGCCGGCACGACTTTAATAAATTCGCCCATGACTTCCATTAAGCGCTGTTGGATTCCGGCAATGGTCATCGCCGCCATTTGGCAACCGTTACAGGCGCCGGTCATGTTGACGTAAGCGGTGTTGCCGATGACTTCGACCAATTCCACATCGCCGCCGTCCGCCATCAGTGCCGGTCTTAACGACTCCAGCACTTGCTCGATCTTTTTGATGCGTTGCAAATTGGTCAACGGCGCTTTAACGGCGGCGACTTTTTCCGGAGCTGCTACCGGTGCGGCATTAGGGTCGAATTTTTCGCCTTTTTCAGCCAACACTTTTTCCAGAATCGCTTCGATGTCTTCATGGCAAGCTGCGCAGCCGCCGCCGGCTTTGGTAAAGTTGGTCACGTCTTCAACGGTGCGCAGTTTATTGGCCCAAATCATTTCTTCGATCATCACTGCATCGATTGCAAAACATTTGCAGATCAGCGCGCCTTCTTCATGATCGTCTTTCCATTCTTCGCCGCGATAATTCGCTATTGCCGCTTGCAGGGCTTCACGGCCCATGACCGAACAGTGCATTTTTTCGGGGGGTAAGCCTTCGAGTTGGTCGGCGATATCCTGGTTGGTGACTTTTAACGCTTCGTCCAGCGTCATGCCTTTAATAATTTCGGTTAACACGGATGACGAAGCGATCGCCGAACCGCAACCGAATGTTTGAAAGCCTGCTTCAAGGATAACTTCACTTTCGTCATCGACTTTCAAGGTCAGTCGCAACGCATCGCCGCAGCTGATTGAACCCACTTCGCCGGTCGCATTGGCATCGACGACGGCACCCGCATTTTTTGGGTTAAAAAAATGTTCTTTAACTTTATCTGAATAGTCCCACATGACTTTATCCTCGGAATTGGGTTGGTAACGTGTAGGGTGGGCACCAAAGCAGGCGCTTTAGGCAATACATTTGGTCCACCAAAACGCGACAAAAGGTGGGCAGGAAAGTGTTGCCCACTCTACGTTTAAGAACAGGTTTTTGTTCCAGTACCATCGCTACTGGTATTAAACGATGTGCCGCAAGCGCAGCTTTTAGCGGCATTGGGATTGGTAAATTTGAATCCTGAACCATCGATGCTGTCGAGAAAATCGACTGACATGCCGTCCAGCATCGGCAAACTGGCCGGATCGATAAACACTTTCACCTCGCCGCAATCAATGATGGTGTCTTCCGGCGTATGGCTGCCTTCGAGTTTTAGCCCGTATTGATAACCTGAACAGCCGCCATCGGTAACTTCTATCCGTAAACCGGCTGTAGGGGTTCCCGAGTTGGCAATAAAGCGGCCGACGGCGGTTATGGCTTTTTCTGTTAATGTAATCATTTTCATGCACTCCTGAGTATGTGGCATTGTTCTTGTTAATACCTAAAGCAACCTGTATGCCATTTTCGTTATTTGTTATTGAATGGCTTGTTTAATAAGGCCTTAACAAAGCGCTCACACAATAAACGATGTACGACTGGACGGGTTTCAATGACACAATCGGCTGACAATGTAAGGTTTGCTACAAAATGAGGAGATGAGAAATGAACATAGAAGATTTAGATGTAGGCGATGTTGTTTATGCTGCAAAAACGATTACCGATGACGGCTCTATACCCGATGGCTCCGAAGGTGAAATATTGGCCGAAGCCGGAACTCGAGGGGTCATTACGCTAATAGGACATGTCGAAGAAGAACCGGATCGCAGCGTTTTTCTGGTACGCTTTGAAGATAAGGATATGAACCTGGGCAACCCGATCGGCTGCTGGGTTGATGATTTGGCGGTGGAGCCTAAGCGGATTAATTAACTGAGGTTTATGGCTGAAAAGCTTTCACCATAAACGACGGCAAGGACAGATTTTTGCTCCAGGCAAAATCTGCATTGATCTCCAGGGATGGAGGGAATGCCGCAAGATTGCAGGAGCAAACATCTGTTCCATATAGGCAACGCCGATTCTCACTACGGAGCGTGGGAAGGATCGATAATCAAGGAATACAGGCTTTGCCTGTTCGCAAGCAGAGCTTGCACTTCACTGTTCCGACTTAAATTGGCGACTTTTTGGATTTAACCTAATTATGAACAAACAAACCGAAACCGTTCTAGCCTACCACAACCGCACCAAACACAGCCTGGAACGCTACGCCAAAGGCCCGGAATCCATCGATTGGGAAGACCAACCCGACCAGTTTCGGCGATTTTCGGGGTGCGAGAATATCACGCTGCCCTTACCCGGAGCCGAACTTGAACCGTTGTTTAGCGATCTGGATCACCCGGAAACAATATCCGTAAAACCGTTAAACCTGACGAATGCCGGTCTATTGCTGGAATTAGCTTTCGGTCTGTCGGCATGGAAGCAATACGGACCGAGCCGCTGGGCATTGCGCTGTAATCCGTCCAGCGGCAACCTGCACCCGACCGAAGCTTACCTGATCAGCACTGACGACGACCTGATCAAATCAGGTGTGTACCACTATGTCAGTCACGATCATCATCTTGAACAACGTTGTCGGTTTTCCGACAATTTGCCCGATTCCGGGATATTGATTGGTTTGTCTTCGATCCACTGGCGCGAAGCCTGGAAATACGGTGAAAGAGCTTACCGCTATTGCCAGCATGACCTAGGCCATGCCTTGGGAGCTTTGCGATATGCGACGGCAACGCTGGGCTGGTCGGTTGAATTACAGGCCGAATGGTCGGATGACGACATCGCCAAATTATTAGGGCTTGATCGGGATGATTTTAAAAAATTGGAACATGAATTCCCCGATATTATTTGCCGGATTCATACCCATGCCGACAGCAAGCCATTAGACATCAAAGCCCTACTGGAAGCCGCGCAATCTGGAACTTGGTCCGGTAAAGCCGACAGCCTTCGTGCTTATCATATGTATCAATGGCCGATCATTGAAGAAGTCTCGGCTGCTGCAAGTAAACCACAAACAGAAGAGCCTGAGCGGCAAGTCGTACAACAGCCGGTTATAAAACCATCCTGCACAAAAACGGCAACGCAGATCATCCGCCAACGCCGCAGTGCGCAACAGTTTGACGGCAAGATGGCGCCACTCGCGCAGGCTGACTTTTACCGGATGCTGGCAGCTGTTTTACCCACTGCGGCCGCGTTCGAACTGTGGCGTTGGCCGCCGAAAATTCACCTGTTTATTTTTGTCCATCGCGTTGAAGGTTTAGCTCCCGGCATCTATGCACTGCCGAGACATCACGATGCCCTTGAACCCTTGCAGGCCGAAACCCTGACAGATTTCGACTGGCAGCCAGTCTCCGAACAAGTACCGCTTTATCACTTATATTCAGGCGATTGCAGGCAGATTGCCAAAACACTGTCCTGCCATCAACCTATCGCCAGCGACAGCACTTTCAGTTTGGGCATGGTCGCGGAATTTGGCGAAACAGTCCCAACGGCACCCTGGCTTTATCGGCGCTTGTTTTGGGAATGCGGCTTGATAGGCCAAGTGCTGTATTTGGAAGCGGAAGCGGCAGGCGTTCGCGGCACCGGTATCGGTTGTTATTTTGATGACAGCGTGCATGAGGTTTTAGGGTTCAAGGGCGAACAATTCCAAAGCCTTTATCATTTTACCGTGGGTAAACCGCTGGAAGACAACCGGCTGGAAACGTTACCGGCTTATGGGCATTTGAACAGGTAGGATGGGTTTCGGCTACGCCTCTACCCATCCTACCGCGCTGAACAAGATAAAGAAGCCGCATGATTACTGAGATTGCACTTCGGAGTTGAATCCGCTAATTAAAACAATATATTGAGCGATATTGTGAGAAATATACGACAAATTAGGTTTTTTATAAGACAATTGATGAGTACATACACGTTAGGCTTATAAGGAACAACAATGCCAGAGAATGAAAAAATAATATTTGTGGCATAGTGATGCCAATTTCCAGTATTGATGGTTGCTTAGAAAATCCTTGGTCTGAAGTCCTAGAGATACTGAATGAAGCGATAGAGAGTGCTGGATTCGAAGGAAACTTAGTCAGTAACGCAGATGACGTTGGAAAAATTCATAAACGAATTATTCAGAATCTTTACGATAATCCTATTGTTGTTTGTGATGTAAGCTGTAAGAATCCAAACGTAATGTTTGAGCTAGGTTTGCGCTGGTTCCCAATCTCCAGATTGGGAACCCAGAAGGCGAAGCTCCAGCTTCGCGAGACGGGAAGCTAGAGCCTTTCGACAAGGCTCAGGACAGGCTTCCAAAACTGAATCCCCAAGCTGGAGCTTGGGAACTAGCGAACAATATTTATACGGTGGCTAATATGACTGAATTATTATCCGAGCGGATTACGATGGACGTTAACATTTGTCATGGCAAGCCGACTATCCGGGGCTTGCGTTATCCGGTTGAAAATATCCTGGAATGGCTGAGTTCCGGCATGAGCGTCGATGAGATTCTCGCAGATTATGAGGACTTGGAAAGGGTAGACATTATGGCTGCATTGGAGTTTGCCTCCCGTCTTGCCAAGATTAAACGGATTGAAATGCTGGCGGCATGAGATTTCTTGTCGATGCGCAACTGCCGCGGCATCTTGCGGCAAGTCTAACGTGGTCGGGGCACGACGTTTTGCATACCTTAGATTTGCCGTCTGGAAACCGTACACCGGATTGGCGGATCAACGAGATTTCGGTGGAGGAGCAACGCGTTGTCGTTACTAAGGATGCTGACTTCGTTAACTCGTATTTGCTTTCGGGAGTGCCTTAAAAGTTGCTAGTGGTGTCGACGGGAAATGTTAGTAACCGGGAGCTTGAAGGCATATTCGCGAAAAATTTATCCACGATTGTTGGGGCGCTGGAAATCTATGAGTTTGTGGAAATTACCCGTACATCGTTGATTGAACATAAATAGTGTCTGAACGAAAAAGCCACAAGCCACGACACAAAAGGGATACAGCGATTTAATGAGCCCGAAGATTTTTTTGTATCATTCTTCGTTTTGCTTCAGGAGCGAAGTGCAACGGCACTTACGAGCCTACTGCTATCGAAGATTCAGCAATTCATCCGATTTTTTATAAATCTTCGTTTCATTATTTTGTCTGAACAACCCGATATACATGCTGTCCAGAGTTTTCGTTCAGGCACTAAATAGCCAAGTCACGCCTATTAGGCCCTACAAAACTGATTCAACGTCTTCGCCGCTGCACCATCTGCGGATCGGCGGTGATTTGGCGATAAATTTCCACCCTGTCGCCATCCTTTACCGCGGTATCCAGCGGGGCGATTTTGCCGAATATGCCCACTTTCTGGATGGACAGGTTTATCTCGGGATACAGTTTTAATACCCCGGACAGATTAATCGTTTCTTCGATGGTGCTGTTATCCGGCACTTCCAAGCGCATCCATAGTTGTCTATCGACTTGTGCATAGCAAACTCCGACGTTCATGATTCCTCCTCAGCAATCACTGGGGTTAATACGGTTACTGATGATTTTCTCTGTTTTCTTTCTGCAATTTTTTGATCGACCAAGCGTTTCCCGACAATCAAAAAAGCCAGCATGATGAATCCTCCGGGCGGCAGCGCCATCAGTAAAAAGCCTTTGTAGTTGGGGATGACGGTGACTTCCAGAAACCTGAACGATTCGCCCAGCAATACTGATGCATTAGCGAACAACGTACCCGATGCGCTGATTTCTCTTGCCGCACCGAGCGCGACCAGTACGATCAGGAAGCCTAAACCCATCATCAATCCGTCCCACAGCGCATGCCTGACCGGCTGCTTGGAGGCAAAAGCTTCGGCGCGGCCCAGCAAGGCGCAATTGGTCACGATCAAGGCAATGAACAAGCCCAACACTTTGTAAAGTTCATGCGCCCAGGCATTCATTAAAATATCGACCAAAGTCACCAGCGCGGCGATCAGCAACACGAAAATCGGGATGCGGATTTCGCTGGGAATTAAATGCCGGGCTACTGAAATCAAGCCGTTGGAAGCAACGATAACCACCAGTGTAGCCAGGCCCATGCCTAAGCCGTTGGTGGCTGTGCCGGTCACTGCGAGTAACGGGCACAACGCCAGGTTTTGCCCGAATACGATGTTATTGTTCCAAATACCGTCGGCGGCGATTTTGCGATAAGTTTCCGATAAAAACATGGTCATGCCCTCAAGGATTGATCAGCTGGTCTTGATGCGCTTTGAATAACTGCAAGCCGCGGTAAATGGCTTGCACCGATTTGCGCGGAGTAATGGTCGCACCGGCAAATTGGTCGAACTCTCCACCATCCTTTTTTACTGCCCATTTTGCCGGTGCTAAATTGTCCAGGGAGCGCCCGGTAAACTTCAAAATCCAATCCGATTTGGCGACTTCAATCTTATCGCCCAGACCTGGCGTTTCTTTGTGGCTCAGTACCCGTATACCCAGGATATTGCCGTCGCGATCAATGCCCATAATCATATTGATCGCGCCGGAATAGCCGTCGGGTGCGGTAAACTTGAAACACACGGCGCTGACCTTGCCGGACTTTTTGGCAATATAAACCGTGGTTTCGTCAGTGCCTATGTTGTATTCGGCTGAAGGAATAGTCAGCGTGTCTTGCAGCATGTCGTTATCGTAAAGGGCGACGGGTACGACTTCTTCCAGGGATTTTTTTAAATCTTCATCGAGCCGGCGCTGGATCGTGCCTTCGGTGCTGCAATTGGTCACGCCCAGCAATACGCTGGCGATTAAAGCGAAGCCCGCTAACACGCCGGTTTGAAATTCCAGTTTGGGCCTGAGTTGGGCCAGATTCGAGGGTTCCAGCCAGTTTTTCAGGAATTCCCGGTAAACGGCGATTTTTTGTTTCAGGCGTTCTATGGTTGCTGGGTCAAGTTTCATGGCTTACGCTCTGGTTCAATTTTGATCGTTTCTTATCGTTCCCACGCTCCAGCGTGGGAGCTAGGGAAATTCTCACCGCTGTAGGGCGCGCCGTGCGCGCCTTTCCCGATGTTTGAAAAACGTTGCTATCTCTTTGGCGCACATAGCGCGCCCTACTCGATTAACATTTTATTTGTCTTATATTTTTTTCTTAGCTTATGCGTAGACCGGAATAAGGCTTTCGCCTCGTTCCCACGCGTTGCGTGGGAATGCAGTCAATGGCGCGCTGCGCCGCGAACGATGAGTTGCCGGCAATGCGTCTTCCAAATACTGGACGCAGCGCGTCCTGTAATGCATTTCCACGCAGCGCGTGGGAACGAGGTATTAACATTTTTTTCTTAATTTATGCGTAGGCCGGAATAAGGCTTTTCAAGCGTAAGCGAGAAAAAGCGTTTCCGGCGAACTCGTGCACTATTTGCCGGAAACGCCTTTTCCGCTAACGCTACAACCAGCTTATTTGTGCCCTATGGGTATTCCGGCCTACGATGTTTACTATTTCGGTATCTCAAGCGGCTTGCCTTTACGATCGCGCCCATAAATTCGGGGTTTGATGTAATAATCGATCAACGGCGTCGCAGAATTCATTAACAGCACCGCAAAACCCGCGCCTTCAGGATACGCACCCCAAGTGCGGATAATGTAAATCAGTAGCCCGCAACCCGCGCCAAATACCAGTTGCCCGGCAGAGGTATTCGGCGAAGTGACATAATCGGTGGCGATAAAAAACGCCACGCACATCAACGCGCCGGAATTCAAATGCAGCAATGGGCTGACATAATGCTCGCTGTCCACGGCATGAAAAAATCCGGCTAATAGCATGACTGTCATGAGTAAAGACACCGGAATCTGCCATTGAATGATGTTTTTTCGGATTAGCCACAAGCCGCCCAAGCCCAGCAACAGCGTTGAGGTTTCGCCCAAACTGCCACGGCTCCAGCCGATAAAATTCAAAAAACCGGAATAATCTTTCAGTATGTCGGTCAACAAACGGTTCTGGGAAAATTCGGTTTTAATAAATCCCAATGTAGTCGCGCCGGTGCTGGCGTCGATATTGTCCAAGCCTGAAAAAGTGATATGCCAGCTTTCGATCAGGCCCGGCGAGTTCGAAAAAAACAATGGCGATACATTCGCCCAAGTGGTCATTTCGATAGGAAAAGAAATCAGCAAAGCAACGCGAGCCAGCATCGCCGGGTTGAACAGGTTTTGTCCCAAGCCGCCGTAAACCTGCTTGCCTAAAATGATCGCTAGCCCGGAGCCGACCACCCCGATCCACCAGGGCGCCCAGGGCGGCAGCGTAATCGCCAGCAGCCAGCCGGTCAGTACCGCAGAGCCGTCCATAATGACCGGTTTGGCTATTTTGCCCTTGAGCCGCATGCATAAGGCTTCAAACACAACCGCCGACAGCACGGTAATAATAAACAGGTTGATTGCGGGCCAACCAAAACACAACAGCCCGAATGCCGTTGCCGGAGACAGCGCCAGCATGACTTGCCACATGATATGGCTGACGCTCTTGTTGGTGCCGACATGCGCGCCGCTGCTGGGTTTCATATGTACCATCATACCGATGCCTCCTGTTCGGCCTTCAGCCGTTCGCGCTCAGCCTTAGCCGCTATCCGTGCCTGTTCCTCTTCGCGTTGTTGTTGGGCGATGCGTTCCATGCGGGCATTACGCGCATCGATCAGACGTTTGGTTTGCTCGGATTTATGCTGGGCCTGTTGTCTTGCTATGACTTCGCCCGAGGCATATTTAAAATACTGCACCAGTGGAATATTGGACGGACAGATATAAGAGCAACAACCGCAGCTGATGCAGTCTTTTAAACCCAAATCCACCGCCGCATCCAATTGGTTAATGCGGATATTGTTGGCCATATCTAAAGGCCTGAGTCCCGCCGGACATACGCTGACGCAACTGGCGCAACGGATACAGGGTTGTTCGTCGGTGTTTTTGAGTTCGCTTTGGGTTAATGCCAAAATGCCGCTGGTGGCTTTAACAGTGGGCAAACTGGTATGTGGTAAAGAATCGCCCATCATCGGGCCGCCCATAATAATGCGCGCGGTTTCATCCAAATTGACTTCGCAAAAATCGAACAGTTCTGAAATTAACGTACCGAAAGGCACTTCGACATTCATCGGTTGTTTCACCGCGCCGCCGGCTATGGTGACTACACGGTTCAGCAAGGGCTGACCGTAACGAATGGCTTTATGAACCGCATAAGCGGTGCCGATATTATGGATGGTCACGCCGATTTCCGACGAGCGGCAACCGACCGGGACTTCCTTGCCGGTGATATAACGGATCAACTGCCGATCCCAACCCATCGGATAGCGAGTGGGGATTTGGATGACGTTAACCGGCGCATAAGGATCGGCTGCGGCTCGCATCGCAAGAAAGGCTTGCGGTTTGTTATCTTCGATCGCGACCACCGCGTTTTCCGTTTCCATGCCGTGCAGCATCAAGCGCACGCCGTCGATAATCTGTTCGGCGCGCTCTTGCATCAACCGGTCATCGCAACATAAATAAGGCTCGCATTCCGAGCCGTTGATAATCAAGGTATCGACATGGTTTTCACGGCCCATGTTCAGCTTGACCGCAGTCGGGAAGGTTGCACCGCCCAAGCCGACAATGCCTGCCGCGCCGACGCGCAAGCTGATCTCTTCAGGATGTAGCTGGAACGGATCATCGACAAGTTGTGTTTTGATCCATTCATCCTTGCCGTCGGTTTCCAGCACGATAGTACGGATAGGCAATGCGGACGGGTGGGGGGCAGGGTAATCGTTAACATCGATAATAACGCCGGAGCTGGGCGCATGTACCGGCGCAGAAATTAAGCCCTGGCTGTAAGCCAACAATTGCCCTTTCAGCACTTTTTCACCGACCATGATCAACGGCTCAGCGGGTTTTCCTACATGCTGTTGCAGTGGAATATACAGTTTTTTCGGTAGCGGGAAATTGCTGGCTATGGGCAATGCAGCGGTTACGGCTTTATGCTCCTCTGCATGTACGCCGCCTCGAAGACGCGGTTTTGTAAAAAAACTTAACATAGTGCATTCCTCCTTGGCGCAGGCGCAGGCAAGGGGGGCTTGGCCCAACGCCAATTACGCAAAGTGACCTCGACAGGGTGCATTTGCAGACATTCGGTTGGACAAACGTCGACGCATTTCTTGCAGGCGATACAAGCATCGGCAACCACGGCATGGATTTGCTTGGGCGCACCGACAATCGCATCGGTAGGGCAGACTTTAAAACAACGGGTGCATCCGGTGCAGGTGTCTTCGCTGACTCTGGCAACCAATAACTCAGGTTCTTTGACATCGCTTAAATCCAGATCCAAACCCAATAAAGCGGCGATTTGCTCAGCCAACGCGCTGCCGCCCGGAGGGCACATCGTGGCCGGCGCATTACCTTCGGCCAAGGCTTCGGCCGCCGGCCTGCAACCCGGGAAACCGCATTGGCCGCATTGAGAACCGGGCAGCAAGGCTTCCAGCTCATCGACAATCGGGCTGCTTTCGACTTTTAAATACTTGCCGGCAATACCCAGCAGCAAGCCTAGAAACAGCCCTAACAAGGTTAAACTTACAATGGCGGATAAAACATACATAGTTTATTTCCTGTAAATCATTTGCTGTAAAGCCCTGCAAAACCCATAAATGCCAGCGATAAAATCCCGGCGGTAATAAACGCAATCGGCGTGCCTGCAAATAAGGTCGGGACTGCCATTAACGCCAGACGCTCCCGCAAACCTGCAAACAACACCATCACCAGCGTAAAGCCGAGCGCGGACCCGAAGCCGAAAATCACGCTCTGCATAAAACCGTATTGCTCCTGCACATTGAGCAAGGCCACGCCCAACACTGCGCAATTGGTGGTAATCAGCGGCAGGAAAATGCCCAATATCTGGTACAGCACCGGGCTGGTTTTATGCACGACCATTTCGGTGAACTGCACCACGGCGGCGATCACCAGGATAAACGCGAGTATCCGTAAAAACTGGATATTAAACGGCGCCAAAATAAAGTGTTCCAGCATCCAGCTGGTCATCGCAGCCAAGGTTAGTACAAAAGTGGTTGCCAAGCCCATGCTCAATGCCGAATCCAGTTTTTTCGAAACGCCCATAAATGGACACAGCCCGAGGAATTTCACCAGAACCACGTTGTTGACCAGAGCCGTTCCTAATAAAAGAAGAAGATATTCACTCACTGTTTTTTCCAGTCTGTTCTGTTGACTAGACCACAGCATCAATTATGCCAATTCGACAAATGTGCAGACGCGACGCGTTTTTGCTGGCCGAGCGCCTTGCCAAAACGCTACAAAATGGTGCGCAAAAACTGTTGTAAGTCATACATATCGACAGCGATCAAAATGCGCGTGTCGTAAACCCTACAAAATCCTGTTGCCCATGAACGCCGCCCTGTTCATGGCTTTGCCTTAAAAATTGAGCTAATAACATCGAAGCCGGAGTCATGCAAAAGACCTTAACGTTTATGTTGGCTTTATATTTGCTAGTAGATTGTTAACGCCCTCTCACACCTGGCATAACTTATGAAAAAAACCTCATTGCGATTTTTGCAGGCGCATACCAACATGACGCAGGTCATTGGTGAACTTGCGCCTGATTTGTTTAGAGAAGGATTGACAGATAACGGCAACGATATGCTTTACAGCTTGTTTGTTGAAGCAGTTGAACAAGTGCCGATAGCCATTTCCATTACCGATAAGAAAGCCAAAATCCTTTACGTCAATAAAGAATTTTCCAGAGTCACGGGTTACCAGCCTCAAGATATTCTGGGTGAAAACGAATCGATTTTATCGGACAAGCGCACGCCCAAGGATGTGTATCGTGATTTGTGGCGCACCATCAGTACCAAGAAAATATGGCGAGGCATCCTATGCAACCGGCATAAATCCGGCGAGCGTTATCTCTCCGATTTGACCATTGCCCCTATGTTGAACGAGTCGGGAACCATCACTCACTACATCGGCATGCACCGGGACATTACCCAATCTTACGAATCGGAAAAAAAGGTCATCAACCAAAAATTACTGATCGAGTCGGTGATTAATTCATCGCCTATTGCGATGGTGGTACTCGATGATCAGGACAGGGTTATTTTAGATAATCACAACTACAAAGCCTTGGTCAGCGATCTTGATAAAGGCGAGCCTGCAACTTACTTTTTAAAATTGTTGCGGGATGAGATGGGCGATTTATGGTCGCAGTTGAAAAACAAAGAGCAAGGCTTTAACAACCGTGAATTTAAAATAGAAAGCAAGGGAGGCCATAAAATCCGCTGGTTTTCCTGTGCCGGAAACTGGTTTATCGAGAATGAAGTCAATGCCGATGCTTTTTTTGATCAGGCATCCAAGCAATACCTGATTCTGACGTTGACCGATATAACAAGGCAACGTAGACAAATGGAAGAGCTGCATATTCAAACTTTAAAAACCCTCATGTCTGAAGATGAACGGGTGCGAGGCATACGGGAAACATTGCTGGGTGCGATGCACCAAATTCAGATGCCGATGAACCAAATTAGGGCGGCCGAGCAGATCTTACGGCACAAAGGCGACGATCAGCATGCCGGTTTGTTGCAGATATTGCAGCAGATTCAGCAATCGGGAGAAGAAGCGGTTGCGACCATGCAAAAATGTATTCCCGCAATTTCGCAAACCGCCGTTATTCCGGTCAACTTGAACCAAATTCTGCATGAAGTGCTGCTACTCAGTAACCAACGGATCTGTAGTCATGATATAGACGTGCATTGGCAGCCCATGTCGGAGCTACCCACCGTATTGGGTTCTGAAAACCGCCTGCGCATCCTGTTCAAGCAACTGATCGACAATGCGATTGATGCTATCGGCGAGTCGAACGGTCAGGAACTGCGGCTCAAGATCGCTACCTATAGCGATGCCGACCTGGTTTATGTATGCATTGAAGACACCGGTCCCGGCATCCCGGTTGAAAAACGCGCCAAAGTGTTCGAACCTTTTTATACCACGCGCCCGATGGGCGGCAATCAGGCGGGCATGGGGCTGGTGATGGCAACGGAAATCGTAAACCAGCATCAGGGATTCATTGAAATAGATCCGGATTATGACCAAGGTTGCCGGTTAAAAATCAGGTTTCCTCTGCACAAACATGCGTTTAAGGAGGTCGAGCATGGCTGAGCGCATCCAACTGATCGAAGCCGAACTGGATACCTTGTATATCGTCAGCCAGGTATTAAACAGTCCCCACGACTTGCACGCGAAATTAAAGGCGGTTTTGGAGATACTGCACAAACGGTCCGGCATGCGTTCCGGCATGATCACACTGCGGGAAATTGAAAATAACAGCATGATTGTCAGCGTTGTCCATAGCAACGGCTCAGATAAACTTACCGAGACGGTGCGATACAATCCCGGCGAAGGCTTGATGGGCGCCATCCTGGATGAAGGCAGCACCATTGTCATTGAAAAAGTATCTGAAGAGCCGCGTTTTTTAGGCCGCTTGGGTTTATATGATCCTGAACTGCCGTTTATCGGCTCACCCATCTACATAGAAGCCGGCGACACCATCGGCGTGCTCGCCGCCCAGCCGGATAACAGTCTGTTTCTGGGCGAGCGCGCCCGGTTTATGGAAATGATCGCCAACCTGATCGCACAAAGCGTCAAAATGCTGCGCGGCATCGAACGCAAACAACGCCATCTGCTCAGCGAACGGGACCAGCTCAAACAGGCGCTGATCAAGAACTACAGCTTTGAAAACATCATCGGGCACTCGCCGCCGATGCTGAAAGTGTTTGAACTGATCCGCCAGGTAGCGAAATGGAATACCACGGTATTAATCCGGGGCGAATCGGGTACCGGTAAAGAAGTCGTCGCCAATGCGATTCATTTTAATTCGGGCTGTGCCGGCGGGCCTTTTCTAAAGCTCAATTGTGCCGCCTTGCCCGATACTTTGCTGGAGTCAGAATTGTTCGGCCACGAAAAAGGCGCGTTCAGCGGCGCGCTCAGCCAACGCAAAGGCCGTTTCGAATTGGCCGACAACGGCACCCTGTTTCTCGATGAAATCGGTGAAATTTCCGCCTCGTTCCAGGCCAAGCTGCTGCGCGTCTTGCAGGAAGGCGAATTCGAACGGGTCGGCGGCAGCCAAACCATCAAAGTCAATGTGCGCATCATTGCCGCCACCAACCGCGACCTTGAAGAAGAAGTCACCAAAGGCGAATTCAGGGAAGACTTGTACTACCGCTTGAATGTCATGCCGATCCACATGCCGCCATTGCGCGACAGGACCGAGGACATTCCGCAGTTATCCGAATTCCTGCTTGGCCGGATTTCGGAGCAGCAAGGCGGGCGGCCGCTGGAAATCAAGGAAAGCGCGATACGCATATTAATGAAGCACAACTGGCCCGGCAACGTCCGCGAGCTGGCCAACCGACTGGAACGCGCGGCCATCATGAGCCAAAACGGCATTATCGATCGCGACGTCATGGTCAGCACCGGTCTGGAAGATGAAATCGGCACGGGTATCAGCCTTAAACCGCAAAAAGCGCCTGCGATTGATTTTAACGATGAAAACATGGACGACCGGGAGCGGGTCATTGCCGCGTTGGAGCAAAGCGGCTGGGTACAAGCCAAAGCCGCGCGCTTGTTGAACATGACGCCGAGGCAGATTGCTTACCGGATTCTGACACTGGATATTACTATGAAGCAAATTTAAGGAATCTCTGAGCAGGTTTTTCACCACGAAGAGCACGAAGAGCACGAAGTTTATATTTATTCTTCGTGTCCTTCGTGTCTTCGTGGTGAATCAAAAAATTTAATCAATAACTCCCCAAAGTACTTGGAGCAACAATGACTATTTTATATGTGCAACACGATTATGCCGTCTTCGGCTTTGGTGAAACCAGAAAAGAAGCCATCGCTATGGCAACGCAATGGTTAAAAGACGAAACCGGCAAACAAGGCTGTTCAGTTGAGTATGCAGAAAGCTTGCTGGTAGCTTCTCCCAAACCCGGCCAAATGACGCTGTACAAAACCGATGAAACCATCCCCGGCGATGCCGAAAACTGGGGCGGTGAAGAGCTTTTGGAATGGTATTACGATGTGGCTTGAGGCGAGTTGTTATGCCCATTTATTAATCAACGCGATATAATCCGGTTTAACCTAACCTCAAACGAGTGCAAAGCCATGAGCGTTGATTATCGCAACATGATTACCATCGAGCCCGGCAAACGTAGCGGCAAGCCGTGCATTAGAGGGTTACGGATTACCGTTTATGACGTGCTTTCCTGGCTGGCCGATGGCATGAGCCGTACTGAAATTGTCGAAGACTTCCCGGAATTAACGGATAACGATATTACCGCCTGTCTGCAATTTGCCGCCGATAGGGAGCGGCAATCCGTAATCATCAAATCGTTATGAAGCTATTGCTTGATGAAAACCTGTCACGGAGAATCATACCGTTCATCCAAGACAGCTATCCTGGTTCAACTCAGGTGACTTTGATCGGTCTGGAGCATGTCAATGATAGTGTTATTCGCCAATATGCCATTGATAATGGCTACATTATCGTCACCCAGGATGCGGATTTTTACGAAATGGGCCTGATTCATGGGCAACCTCCCAAGGTCGTTTGGCTCAAGATGGGCAATCATTCAAAAACGACGACTATCAAAACCTTGCTAGACAATAAGCAAGCCATTGAACAAGTATTAATTAGTGATAATAAAGCCTGTATTGAGATTGTATAATCCGTACTCGGTTTAGATTTATTTTTCATCGGGTGCAATCATTAAGCCTTTCGGTTTTGCCAGCTCACAAAACTCCTCAGCAGAATATTTCATTATTAGGGCAGCAAGTCCACTTGCGATCATTGGTATTCCTATCCTGAAATCGCCCATAGTTGTTACAACTGCCGCTGAGAAATATCCCTCATCGAAAACCTTTGGTACTCGATTTGCCCAAAGTTTGTAGATTGGACTTGATGGTTTACAAAACGTTTTCCACGCAACCCTACGAAGAATAGCAAAAGTAATACGACCAATATGCTTTGGTTGTTCTATCTTTTCAGGGGCAGGTAATAATTTTCGATCAGGAACTGGAAGCTGCTTGATTGAATATGTGCGAACGTCGCTTAAGAGCTTTACGCTAGCCACAGGAACACTATTGCCAATTAGCTTTAATATTTCATCGTCAGTGTTACGCTGAATCAAAAAAACCGCTTTGGCTTCAATTTCTTTAACATCAAGTTTTTCCCCGCCCGCACCAATCAGCTCGGCAAGAATACATTCTTCTTCGATCCTCTCAATTAATCGCTTCTGAAATTGATGGCGAGTACGGTCTGACGTAATGTTATTAATTTTCGATATAGCTTCGTGAATGAGTTCCTTTGACTCAGATGTCTTCTTCTCACGTAGAAAGCAAACGGCAAGAAGGGAACTAGTACTCAGTCATTTTTATAATGTCGGGTAGAGCTTTTTCAATTTTACCCGCGCCTCCTCATTAGTAAATCTCCATTCCATGGGGCGTGCGATAGCATTTCTATTTTTTTGCCAAGTTGCGACTTCTATTC
>Ga0208116_1000011_pt1 | contig 176494 bp, 166 predicted proteins | sample LakWasMeta9_HOW4_2_FD_183859 | JGI IMG/M metagenome (GOLD analysis project Ga0208116, IMG submission 183859) | Freshwater sediment methanotrophic microbial communities from Lake Washington under simulated oxygen tension - Sediment Metagenome... | ecosystem: Environmental > Aquatic > Freshwater... | reverse complement strand
ACCAAAATGTCCGCCCTCGGGGCCGCCATGCGAAAGCTGGTGCACTTATGCTTTGGCGTCTTGAAAACTCGTCAACCTTATCAATCTAATTACGCGATTTAAAGTTGACTTTCAAGACGGTATCTACCTGGCTACCCATCCTCCGAGCTACGAGCTATTTGACGTTGCCCCTCTAAGAAAACAATCCGTTGAAATCATCTAACCAAAGCGAGCTTTCCCGATTTGGAAAAAAGTAAGCGCCACCTCCTGAATCGATAAAATCGCCCTGCTCGGGCAGGAGGCTGCCTTTACTGAGAAAACCGACACCAATTACACCATTTCGACTGGAATTAGAAAGAAACTTGCTGACGCCTAAACGCAAAGCCGTCGGTGGCAGCGATGGGTCTTTGTCCTGAGACGCGATAGAGATGATTTGCTCTTCATCTATCCCAAACAACTCAACTAAGAACATGCCACCACGAATGCCGGATAGTTGATTCTTCTTCACTGAATCGCTTAATGTGTCAAAAATCGCCTTCATGAGCGTGTCATCTTTAGCACTTTGTACGGCAAACGCAAGTGCTCCGCCATCCATTTTCCCAATTACTATTGCTTCACGATTTCGTGTATCAGTTATTTCGTCTAGTGCAGCACGAATCTCTTCAGGATTTAATGTATTCTGAGTAATTTCTAATCGACTTGTATCGAATTCAGTGATATTTAGGATTGAGCCGTCTGAGAAGGCTGCGCTTTGCCCGCAAACAATTTGCTTACCTACCTGCTTTGCTAATTTCTTTCTAGAGTCGTAGTCCTTAGGGAAGCGGTCAGGAACTGTCAGAACGATGGAAAGACCTGTTGTGCTCAGTGTCTTCATTTTTGCTTCAAGGTGAGGCCATAACAGACCATAGAATTCCAATACTTCTTGTTTATGAACCTTTCGACCTTTGTTTGTTGAAATCGATTTACACTCGACTTCCAGGCCTTTCGGCCCAAGCCCCTCAATAAAAAGGTCAAATCTGCCAATTCCAGTCATTTCTGGCCAACTAATCTTCAGTCCTCGCCTTGAAAAGTGAGTTGCCGCGCTAAGCTCTAAGCGCAATGCACGCATATCGTCTGGGTTTTTCAATGCGCCATGGATTCGTCGTATGAGCTGTACAGTGAATTGTTGGGGTGACACATCAATTATGGAGAGTACTTGAGCGGCAAAGCCTATTGCCGGATAGATTGAGTGATTATTAACTTCCCAAAACGGAATAGTCCCGAATTCTGAAGTTAGTTCACGTAAATGTTCAAGTTGGAAGGCGATCGAGTTTTCGCTCTGAATGTAATCAGCAAGAAATCTATTCGCTTTTATATTTTGCTTCAGTTGTGCAATTCGGTTTTTCCAATGTTTATCACCCACAAGGTCAGTGAATCGTTTATAGATTTCAGGGATTGCCACTGTCTGTATTTCGGTTCGAATCATTGTGGGCTCTCCTAGCTCAAATCTTGATTAAAACAAACTATCCCACATCTCATCCACCTTCTTAACCACCTCTGGAGACATCACGATAGGCCGCCCCCATTCCCGGTTGGTTTCGCCCGGCCATTTATTAGTCGCATCAAATCCCACTTTGGAGCCTAAGCCTGAAACCGGCGAGGCGAAATCAAGATAATCGATCGGCGTATTTTCCAGTATGGTCAAATCCCTGGCGGGGTCCATGCGGGTGGTCATCGCCCAGATCACATCCTGCCAGTTGCGGACATCGACATCGTCATCGACGACAATCACGAACTTGGTGTACATGAATTGGCGCAGGAACGACCAAGTGCCCAGCATCACACGTTTGGCGTGCCCGGCATATTGCTTTTTCATGCTGATCACGGCCATGCGGTAGGAGCAGCCTTCCGGTGGCAGGTAAAAATCGACGATTTCCGGGAATTGCTTTTGCAAGATCGGTACGAAGACTTCATTTAACGCAACGCCGAGGATAGCCGGTTCGTCGGGCGGTCTGCCGGTATAGGTGCTGTGATAGATCGGCGCTTGGCGCTGGGTGATGCGTTCGATAGTGAACACCGGAAAATCGGCGACTTCGTTGTAATAGCCGGTGTGATCGCCGTAAGGGCCTTCCGCGGCGAATTCATCCGGATAGATAAAGCCTTCCAGCACGATTTCAGCGCTGGCCGGGACTTGCAAGTCGTTAAGCAGGGATTTGGCGACTTCGGTTTTTCTGCCGCGCAATAAACCGGCAAAGGCGTATTCGGACAAGGAATCCGGCACCGGCGTGACGGCGGCCAGTATGGTTGCGGGATCTGCGCCCAAGGCTACGGAAACGGGGAAAGGCTGGCCGGGATGGGCGGCCTGGAATTCCTTGAAATCCAACGCGCCGCCTCGATGTGCCAGCCAGCGCATGATGACTTTGTTTTTAGCGATGACTTGCAGGCGATAAATGCCCAAATTCTGTCGGTCTTTATTCGGGCCTTTGGTAATCACCAGCGGCCAAGTAATCAAAGGCGCAGCATCTTCCGGCCAGCAGGTTTGAATCGGGTAATCGCCGAGATCGATTTCATCGCCTTGCCGAACCAGTTCCTGGCACGGCGGCGAGCTGATTATTTTGGGCGCCATATTCAGCACTTGCTTGAATACCGGGAATTTCTCCCAAGCGTCTTTCATGCCTTTGGGCGGCTCAGGTTCTTTCAGGTAAGCGAGCAATTCGCCGATGCCGCGCAATTCGGTGACCGATTCAGCGCCCATGCCCATCGCGACCCGGCGCGGCGTGCCGAACAGGTTAGCCAGCACAGGAATATTCGCGCCTTTGGGGTTTTCGAACAGCAACGCGGGACCGCCTCGTTTTAAGGTGCGGTCGCAGATTTCGGTCATTTCCAGGTAGGGATCGACTTCAACGGTAATGCGCTTGAGTTCGCCCTGCTTTTCCAGTTGTTTGATAAAGTCGCGCAGGTCTTTATAGATCATGCCGCGATGCCGTTATGTCTGAGTAGCGCATCAATGGTCGGTTTGCGGCCGCGGAAGTTGATAAATAATTCCATCGCATCTTGGCTGCCGCCTTTTTCAAGGATGTTGGTCAAAAAGGCTTTGCCGGTTTCCTGGTCGAATATGCCTTTTTCTTCAAACAACGAAAAAGCGTCGCTGGATAACACTTCCGCCCATTTGTAGCTGTAATAACCCGCCGCATAACCACCCGCAAAAATATGCGAGAAGCTGTGCGCGAAACGGTTGAATTTGGGCGGACGGACAACGGCAACCTGTTCCCGGACCTGTTCCAGGGTTTCATAGATGCGGCCGCCTTTTTCAGGGTCGTAATCGCGGTGTATCCTGAAATCGAACAGGCTGAATTCCAGTTGCCTAACCATAATCATGCCGGCCTGGAAGTTTTTGGCCGCGATCATTTTATCAAACAAGGCATCCGGCAATTTCTCGTCGGTTTGGTAATGGCCCGACATCAACGCCAGCGCTTCCTTTTCCCAGCACCAGTTTTCCATGAACTGGCTGGGCAGCTCGACCGCGTCCCATTCCACGCCGTTAATGCCGGAGACGCTCAAATGATCGACCTGGGTGAGCATGTGGTGCAAGCCGTGGCCGAATTCATGGAACAGCGTGGTCACTTCGTCATGGGTCAGCAGCGCCGGTGTATCGCCGGCCGGCGGGGTAAAGTTGCAGGTCAGGTAGGCGACCGGCGTTTGAATGGTGTCGTCGAATCGCTTGCGGCTGACGCAATCGTCCATCCAGGCGCCGCCGCGTTTTTTGGCGCGGGCGTAAAGGTCGAGATAAAACTGGCCGCGCAGTTGGCCGTGTTGGTCATGTATCTCGAAAAAACGCACATCGGGATGCCAGCTGTCAAAGCCGGTAAGCTCGGATATTTGCAGCCAGTACAGTTTTTCCACGATCGCAAACAGGCCGGGCAGGACGCGGGTGATTGGGAAATAGGTCTTAACTTCTTCCTGCGACAGCTGGTAAAAATGCTGGCGCATTTTCTCCGAATAATAGGTCATATCCCAGGCTTGCAGGTCTTTGATGCCGTAATATTTTTTCGCGAATTCGCGCAGTTCGGCCAGGTCCTTGCGGGCATGCCGCCAGGATCGGTCAGCCAAGTCTTCCAGAAAAGCGGTAACATCATCCGGCTTTTCGGCCATTTTGGTCGCCAGAGACAATTCCGCATAATTGTTGAAGCCGAGTAGGCGGGCTTTTTCATGGCGCAAGGCCAGGATTTTTTCCATGTTTTCGCTGTTGTCCCAGTGTCCGGCATGCGGGCCTTGGTCGGAAGCGCGGGTTGCGAAAGCTTCGTAGTGTTCTCGGCGCAATTCGCGGTTATCGGCGTAAGTCATCACCGAAATATAGGACGGGAATTGCAGGGTGATCATCCAGCCGTCTTCGTTGTGGCTTGCTGCGGTTTGTCTGGCTTGGGCCAAAGCGGATTCAGGCAGCCCGGCCAGATCCTCTTCGTCTCGGATAATCTTGCTCCAGGCATTGGTTGCATCGAGCAGGTTTTCTTCATAGTTGCTGGCAAGACTGGACAATTCCTGGCTGATGTCTTTGTAACGTTGCTTTTTTTCATCGTCCAGGTCGATGCCGGACAATTTAAAGTCTCTTAAGGCATTGCGGATGATTTTTTGCTGGGCGATATCCAGTGTCGCAAATTCGTCGCTGTCGGCAATAAAGCGATACGCTTTAAACAGAGCTTCGTTTTGCCCCATTTCAGTCGAATAAGCGCTGAGCTTGGGCAGGCAGGCATTGTAGGCGTCGCGCAGCTCATCACTGTTGACCACGGAATTCATGTGGCTGACCGGGGACCAGGCTTTGCTGAGCTTATCGTCCACATCTTCCAGGGGGGCGATCAGGTTTTCCCATGTGTAGTGCTGCGTGGACTGGAGATGTTGCTCTACAGATGAACGGGCTTCGGCCAATAACTGATCGATGGCCGGTACGACGTGTTCCGGTTTGATTTGGGGAAACAACGGCAGTGTGGAGTTGGCTAATAATGGATTATTCATAATAGTATCAAGAAAGAAAGTTCATGGCGGCATGGATGCGATGCTTGGCTTTGTGCAGTATATCCAAAGAAAAGTCGGGGGTTAATTTTCTGTTTTTAAGTTTTGTGTAAGCGGGTATTGAGTTCAGGTACGGGACTTCCTTGGCTCTGGTAGTGCCGAAATAACTGTGCAGTTTGGCGAGTATGACTATATCCACCAGATTCAATTTATCACCTCCGCTTTCATAGAACCAGTCTTCAGCGTTCTGGGGGATACCGGCTAATTCCGGAGTAAAGCCCAAAGTGTGCAGCACCAGGGAACCTACCGACGGACTCAAAAACGGAATGGCCGAGTCCAGTATATCTAAATTTGGGTATTCATTCGGATTCTGCTCGGCAAAATGCAATATCGGTATCGTACCTATATCACTGATTAGGCCGGCTAATAACGCATCTTCAGGATTGACCGTGCCGCTTCCTTGAGCAAGTACAAAACTCAAGCTGGAAACATAGAGGCTGGTTTTCCACAAGTTCTGCATTTTTTCCATCAGTTCCGGGTTTTGGCACTGGAATAATTGCTTCAGGCTGATACCCATGACCAATTTGCGCGTTTGGTCCAAGCCCAGTCGGGTAACAGCCGCGTGGCAGTTAGTGATCGGTGATATGGGCGAATATAGCGGGCTGTTGGCCAACTGGATCAGCTTGGTTACGATAGATGCATCTGTCCCGATAATTCTTACCGCCTCAGTGATGCCTAGGTCTTTCTCTATCGCTTCTTTTAGTTTTATCGCGACATTGGGCAATGAGGGTAGGATTAATCTGTTTTCCCGATAACTTTCTGAAAAACTGGCAAAAAAATGATTGTTAGCAATTTGTTCAGGCAACTCAATATCAAGGAGTTCAACGACAGCGGATTGCCGGGCGCTTTTATCCGACCATTGACAGATAAATTCACCTGAAATTGCCAGAATACAAATGTCTGTTGTAGCGATGGCCGTTGCTCCGCAAATTTTACTGCTATTGAGCGGCAAATTGGCCCGCGATGATTCTGTCGACAGGGTGTAGTGGTTGTCGCTGTCAGGCTGAAGATCAACACTTCCATCAAGCAGATAAAACACCGAATTGATTTCTTGGCCCAGCCTGAAAATTACAGAGCCCTGGGTATAACGTAAGGTCGTGTAAGCGAGTTGCTCAACATAGGCATCATCCATGTCCCGAAGCGGAGCCAGTCTTTTTAGAATGGTCAGTGGTAGTTTTTTATGCTCGGTGGTAGCAGGCTCGGAACAGGCTGGTATGTTGGGGTTAGCGCTGGGGGCGGCAATGTCAGGTTTTTTTTCCGGGGCGGATATCTTGGGCCTCCGGAGAAATAATTTAGTCAACCAATTCATGATGCCATCGCGGGTTATTGTTTGGGCGTTATGTGACGTGGGTCTTTATAATGATGTGTATCGGGAATGTTGAAAAAAAGGGTGGTTTGGGACAGATGATCGTGCCAGCTGCGCTGATTTTTATCGATAAGTATCCACAAGAAGCCCAGTCCGAAAAAGCCCCATGATAGGAGGGCGGCTAGGAAGCGGAGTAAAGCCTGCTTCCAGCTGATGGGTTTCATATCAAAAGTAAGTACTCTTATTTTCCAAGCCCGCAGGCCCAACGTTTGTCCTCCATGCGTCCAAAACCACGCGTAAAACAAGAAGCTGACTAGCAGAAGATAAACTGGGAAAAAAAATTGTTGGCTAGTGAATGCTTCGCCTGCGTTTAAAGGGAGCAATACTGCGGTCGCGACAAATAAAACGGCGATCAGTAGCAGGAGGTCGTAAAATATAACTGCCAGGCGACAGAAAAAACCAGGTTTTGATACGGGATCATTGCCTGGTTTTTGCGATATATTCTTTGTTGACCCAAGCAATTAAATTTTGAATAAGGCTAGTTTTTGGCCAAAATACATGCACATCGCCATTAGCGCTCCCAGCATTATCAGCGAAAACAAAAAAGGCGGTCTGTGAAACAGAAGAATGAAGAAATCTGTTGCAAAAAGGCTGGTTAACAAAGGTTGGTCTATTAAGCTATTAAGAATCTTTTTGAACATAACAATTCCAGTCAAGCACGCTAATGTTTGTGCGATGTTTAAAAAAGGGTTGTCTGATCTTTTATCTGGTATGCGCAATATGATGTAATTTAGAATTGCTTGAAAAAATCAGAGTGGTGATTCTACTCCATTCAAAAGAGGAATGTAAAAGAAACTTGCGGATTGGGTTAGAATTCATTAGCAATGATATAATCAAAACAATTATAAAAATAACACGGTGTAAAGACTATTTTAAACTTCATTAAAAAAATTATTAAATCGGCCAGAAATGAAGCTGAACCTGTCAACGCACAGGTCAAAATATATTCACGCGCTGAACATAATATTTCACGCTCCCAGATCAGTGAAAACGCGCTGAAAGTTTTGTACCGTTTGCAAAAGGAAGGTTTCGATGCTTACCTTGTCGGCGGTTGTGTGCGTGATTTACTGTTGGGACGGGAGCCCAAGGATTTTGATGTCGTCACTAATGCCGATCCTGACCAAGTTAGAAAAGTATTCCGAAACTGTCGATTAATCGGTCGCAGGTTCCGTCTGGCGCACGTGCATTTTGGTAGGGAGATTATTGAAGTTGCGACTTTTAGAGGCGCGGGAGAAGAGCAAAGCGACAAGCAGGTACTCAACAAGGAAGGCCGGCTGTTGCGGGATAATGTCTATGGTACGATCGAAGAAGATGTTTGGCGCAGGGATTTTACTGTTAATGCCCTTTATTACAATATAAAGGACTTCTCGGTAGTGGATTATGTCGGCGGCATGGCCGACCATAAAGCCGGGATAATCAGGCTTATCGGCGACCCTGACATGCGTTTTCGTGAAGACCCCGTGCGGATGCTAAGAGCAGTGCGTTTTGCGGTTAAGCTCGGTTTCAACCTGGACGCTGAATGCGAGAAAGCCATACACAATGATGCACAGTTGTTGTCCAGCATCCCGTCCGCCAGGCTTTATGATGAAGCAATAAAATTGTTTTTATCCGGTTATGCGCTGCAAACTTTTGAAATGCTCAGGCATTACGGGCTTTTTCAAGTGCTGTTTCCAGCTACAGAGAATAGTTTGGGAGTGGAAGAAAACGGTTTTCCTCGATTGTTACTGATTAAAGCGCTGGAAAACTCGGATAACAGGATCGCAGAGGGCAAAACGGTTACCGCTTACTTTTTATTGGCAGCCTTTTTGTGGGAGCCGGTACGGATGTTGGCCAAAGAAAAAATGGCGCAAGGCGAAATTGAATATATCGCCTATCAGGATGCTGCCAGTGAAGTTATTGCCAGGCAGATCAGAAGCACTGCTATGCCGCGCCATATCAGCACGGCTATGCGAGAGGTTTGGGCCTTGCAGCCCAAATTCAACGCGCGTATTGGCTCTAAGCCCAGCCGTTTAATCGGCCATCCTCGTTTTAGGGCGGGCTATGATTTTCTGGTATTGCGCGCCGAAACCGGAGGCGCCGACCCCGAATTGGCTGAATGGTGGACCAGATACCAGAGTGCCGGTGAAAATGAGCAAAGAAAAATGACTCAGCCGCCACGTAACAAAAAGTCAGGACGCAAAAGAAGCTATCACAGAAAAGGTAACGATAGCACTCCAAAAACAGAACCTTAGAGTTTCGGTAGCTATGGAAAATTCAAAAGCTGACTTAATAACCGCTTATATAGGATTAGGCAGTAATCTCTCAAACCCTGCGGAACAAATTAAGTCAGCGCGCACTGCAATAACGCAAACTCCCGGAGTGCGGGAGCGGTCATTTTCCAGTTTGTATCATAGCCCACCGATGGGGCCTCAGGATCAGCCTGATTATGTTAATGCGGTGATGTCTGTTGCGACCGACTTGTCGCCGATAGACCTGCTGCGTCAGCTGCAGCGCATTGAAAGCGATCATGGGCGGGTCAGAAAAAGCGAGCGATGGGGGGCAAGAACGCTGGATTTGGATCTGTTGATTTATGGCGAACAGCTTATTGATCTGCCTGATTTAACCGTGCCGCATCCGGGTTTGACTGAACGAGCCTTTGTCTTGTATCCCTTGTTTGAGATCGCGCCGCAATTAGTGGTGCCTGGAAAAGGCCATATTGCCGATCTGCTTGCCCGCTGTCCCATCAATGAACTGAAGCGATTGGATTGACTCTTGTTTCAGCCAATGCCGACATCTTTCGGAATAAAATGAACCCATATGCTTCTGCAGCTACATTAAAGCCGTTATCAATTACTGATCTGGCAGCCATGAAACAACGCGGCGAGAAAATTTCTTGTTTAACCGCGTATGACGCAGGATTCAGTGCCTTGATAGACAAGGTGGGCGTCGATATGATGTTGGTGGGAGATTCTTTGGGGATGGTCATTCAAGGGCATGATACCACGCTGCCGGTGACTATCAGGGATATGGTTTATCATACCCGGTGCGTTAGCAATGCTCGCCAACGGGCGTTTATTATTGCCGATTTGCCGTTTATGACTTATAGCAGGCCTGTCAGTGCGGCTAAAAATGCCGGCAAGTTAATGCAGGCTGGCGGAGCACAAATGGTTAAGTTGGAAGGGGCGAGAATCGATTGCGTCAAATTTCTTGTCGGTCAGGGTATTCCTGTTTGCGGGCATTTGGGTTTGTTGCCGCAGTCCATTAACCAATTAGGCCGCTATAAGGTTCAGGGTAAGGAAAAGGCGGCTGCAGAAAAATTACTGGCCGATGCCCATCAATTACAGCAAGCAGGTGCCGGTCTGTTGGTATTGGAGTGCGTTCCTGCAACACTGGCTAAAAAGATCAGCTTGGAGTTGACGATCCCTGTTATAGGTATCGGTGCTGGCGTAGATTGCGATGGGCAGGTGCTGGTGCTTTATGACATGCTTAATATCGGTACAGTTAAACGTCCGCGCTTTTCCAAAAATTTCATGACTGACGCGGCGAATATCGAGGAGGCTATCAGTGCCTATCACCAAGCGGTTAAGCGGGCTCTGTTTCCAGCGGCCGAACATAGTTTTTAAGACTTATGCACATAGTTAATACAGTATCAGGATTACGCGATGCGGTTAGAGCGTGGCGTTCGGCAGGACAGAGCATTGCTTTGGTGCCAACCATGGGCAATTTGCATGCGGGGCATCTGGCATTGGTAAGCAAAGCCAAGGAAAAAGCGGATCGGGTGGTGGTCAGTATTTTTGTTAATCCTACCCAATTTGGTGTTGGTGAGGATTTTGAGACCTACCCGCGTACCGAACAAGAAGACCAGGAAAAGCTCAATGCATCCGGTGCGAATTTATTGTTTTTGCCAGCTGTTTCAGAAATTTATGCGTCCGATGCAAAAACGACTGTGTCGGTTGCTGGTTTATCCGAGTGGTATTGCGGGGCATCAAGGCCGGGACATTTTGACGGGGTTGCGACGGTTATTTGTAAATTATTCAATATGGCGCAGCCGGATACTGCCTTATTCGGATTAAAAGATTTTCAGCAGTTAACAGTGATACGGACAATGGTCAGGGATTTAAATGTTCCTGTTGAGATAGTCGGTGTAGAAACGGTTCGGGAAGCAAGCGGGCTGGCGATGAGCTCCAGAAACGGCTATTTAACTGCAGATGAAAAAGCTGTCGCCGCAAAACTGTATCAGTCCTTATGTATTGCGCGTGACGCTATTTTAGCGGGACAGCAATCTTATGAGGAAATCGAGAGCAGGGCATTGCTGTTTTTACGGGATTCAGGTTTTCAGCCGGAATATTTTGCTGTGTGCAGGGCGAGCGACTTAAAAAAAGCAGGCGCGAACGATATGGATCTGGTTTTGTTGACGGCGGCGAGACTTGGCAGAACCCGATTAATCGATAACATTTGTTTTTCCAGATAAGCAATAATAGGGTTTGTACGGATTGAAAAATGCTAAAAGTTGATGCATGGTTACAATTAATGGATAATACGCGGTTCTCAAGAGTATTTATATAGTTTTTATTATGCAAATCACAATGCTTAAAGCGAAATTACATAGAGCCAAAGTAACTCATTCAGAATTGGGTTATGAAGGGTCTTGTGCGATTGACGGCAATATTCTTGATTTATCGGGTATCAGAGAATACGAGCAGATACAGATTTATAATGTCAATAATGGTGCGCGTTTTACGACTTATGCTATTCGTGCCGAAGACGGGTCCGGGTTATTTTCAGTTAATGGCGCCGCTGCCCGTCTGGCGTGTCCTGGTGACCTGATTATTGTCTGCGCTTATGCAATCTTGGATCAAAAAGAAGCGGAAAATCATAAGCCTACCCTGATTTATTTTAATGAAAAGAACCAGGTTCAGCGTACGTCCAACTCCATTCCTGTTCAAGCTGCATCCGCCACTTGATTGCCTGTTTTATTCACGGCGCAAATCGAAATTGCTGTTGCCTTGAATGTACTGATTTTCCGAGCTGCTTTTTATTTTGGGTCGGCAATAGTCCTTTAAAGCAAAGCTTTGGCCCGTCGTTACACTATTACTTCGCCAAGTAGAAAATCTCCGGCTTTAGCTGTGCTAACGCATTATTACCGATATTCCCGCAAAACTGCCGCTCAAAAGCGGCAGTAATGATAAAAATTTCAAATGTATGGTTTAAAAATTGACTAAAGTTTTTCCTAAGCAATATTCATCCTGCTACCGGTCTTAGACGTTTTCAAAAGCATTGCTAATATCGGTCAGCGTTATACTTTGATCCACTTGAATAAGTATTTTTTGTAAACCAATTCTTTTTGCGCTGTTAATAATCAGTGGGGATTTAATGGACCTTTTAATAGCCGATTGGTCTGATGACTCTTTATGCAACATTATTAGTATAAGTACGTCCGATATATCCTCAATTCCCAGAATAGCTTCTTCCGTATCACTTAATGTGAAGTCGTAATTGATATTGAAAATAGACGGTTGAGCAACTGAGAAAACAAGGGATTCATCGTCCAAGGATTGCAGCCAGAAAATAAGCGGATTATCGCCCTCTTGATGGAACAGTTTAAAGCGGGTTTGATCTTCAAAACCAGGGATTCCGTTAGGAAAGTTAATGATAGTGCTTGGGTCAATGGTTTGTTCGCCGAATATGCTTGATTTAATTTCCATAGGAACTCTTGATAAATGTTAATGCAAATGTGAAAAATGTGAGTATATAGTCGAAAGCTCCCAGTATAGCAAGGCTGGCCTATATCGAGCCGTTTACTAGGACTGCACCCAGTCGCCAATTCTGACGCCCAGATCACGGGCTGGTGCTTCCAAACTGCCAATGGAATAGCGCGGAGTTACATTGATGATGGTGACTATACCGGTTGGCTGTTTGTCTCTGCCGACAAAGCTGCTTCCACCATCAAGGTTTAAGTCATCGCCGCCCGTGCTGTAAACCATCAGCTGATCGCCGACATTAAGTCTTTCCTGCGTTCCCGCATCAATAAAAATCTTATCATCCTTGATTTCAATAATGCGTGTCGTAAAGGGGTGACAACTTAAGGCTTGGCGTATATCAGTGCTGGCCTGATTTATAATTTGGGCTATTTTTGCGCCGGTCGAAGTCGAGTTAAAGCGCTCACTGCCTACCGTATAGGTTGCAGGGATCCACACATCGCCTACGACGTCGTCAGTATAACGCTGCTGGAAGAGCAATGCGCCGGTAAATCCGTCATGCACAAAAACATCAATACCGATTCCTCGTGTGGCTATTATGTCACGAGCTAAACTTTTGACGAATGCCAAAGGTCCCTCTCCTCTTATGTATTGCGAAGATTCGACCTCGAAATCCCTGATAACACCGGACAGCACTAATTGCGCGCCGTGCGATGTTGCGATCTGCATAACGCTTGATGGCCGATAGGCGCCGCGATCTTGTGTTTCCGGAGCCAGGTCGGCTCTGGGATATAAATTGACATTAGTCGCGTTGCTGCCTACAAAATCGCCGGATTCGATTAAACGGTTATTAAGCTCCCGTGGAATGCCTCCGTATAAATCCTGTGTTTCGTTGCCGCTGACTTGTTCTTGTTTGGCCAAGGGGAAAGCGGTTGCGGTAATGCGTTTCCGATAATGGGCCGTACAGGAATTGTCGGCAGATAACTCGACCGTTGCGACAACATGATAAATATCGCCACTAGTCCATTCCCTGATGATTTTGGTATTTTTCACCGTAGCAGCGGTGCGCATGGAAACGGTATCCAAGGAAACGTTATTTTGATTGACCGTAGTCTGGCTGTGAAGGTTAACAGACGATTGCATGGATGCCTGACGAATGGCGTCCTGCAATGCCTGCTGTTTAGCCAACAGCGGCATGTTCTTGTTAATAACAGCCTGGCCCTCAACAGTTACAGCATTAGCGCGAGGTTGATTGGTGGCATACGCCTGACTTAATAAAGCTAACGATAACAATATGCCTTGGAATAATATTTTTGCCATTGATCGGTTTGGTTTGTTGCTGTGCTTACAGGAAGGGGTAAGAAGCTCGAGCAGGAGTGGGCCTTTAGTTATCGCCACACTCCTGCGAAACTATTATTAAATGCTATTTACAGCAATTTACAAAGGGAATTGTTTGAGCCATTGCCTTGTAAACGCGGGCTGCATGGTAAAAGCTATGCCCGGCAGTTCGCATGATTTGTCAAACTATTTGTGACTGAATCCTTTGGTGTTGGCATAATTGTCAACGCTTGATACTTTGGGCGGCATATCGTCGATGTTGGAGGCAGGGCTTTCCGTATTTTGCTGAAGGCACTGGTTCATGAGTGCGCTCGGGCCGTTAAGGCATTCATAAAGTCTCGGCGTCAAATCCAGTTCCACAACCGTTTCGAAAGTATCATCGCCGGCATACATATCGCTGCCGATAGCCGAGGTTCTTATGACCCTTGCTCCGCGTAAAAAAGCATTAAGATTCACCTGATAATTGTCGCGGTTGACTTCCATATTTCCGACCGTCGTTTGTCCGTGCAATTGAATGCCGTTGAGCTGCTCGGCCAAGCTCCTGTAAGCATCCATTTTGGCGGCTCTCATGGCCATTAATTTAATTTGCGGGCGCGAATACCGATCACTTTTTTCGACAGTGCCGTAACCTGTGGCGCTTAAAGTCTTATGCGGCATAAATACAGTGGGCGGCGCTTTGGGAGCGGTACAGGCAGTCATTAACAGACTGATGCAAAATCCGGCTATCGTCAGTACCGGTGTGAATGTCGAGGGCTTATCAAGAACGGGTGCGGCGAATGTTGGCTTTAAAGATTTAATGTTCACGGTAGTCATTCCTGTGTCAGTTTGCCAATATAGCGGCTGATAAGTGGATTACTTAAGCTTTTTTGTAAGTTATTTTTGTCAGTGGACATGGCTGACAATAGGTCGCATTGCATCACAAGCCTGTTCTCCTGTATCCTGCATGGCATGCAAATAAATCTGATTTCAGTAGGAAACCGTATGCCGGGCTGGGTGCAGCAGGGCTATGACGAGTACGCCAAACGTTTACCCCGCGAATGCGAACTGCTACTTAAGGAGATTGCTCCGGGCAAACGCACCAAAAACAGCGATGTCGCCAGAATCGTCAAAGAGGAAGGTGAGCGGATGATTGCGGCAATTCCGCAAAGTACCCATATTGTAACCCTGGATATTCCCGGTAAATCCTGGACGACGCCCGAACTGGCACAGGCGATGCAACGCTGGCTGGAAAGCGGGCAGCACGTTTCCTTGTTAATAGGCGGACCGGAAGGCTTGGCGGATTCTGTAAAACAACTGGCGCGGGAATCGTGGAGTTTGTCGAAACTGACATTTCCGCATCCGCTGGTACGTATCGTTGTCGCCGAACAGATTTACCGTGCCTGGAGCATTCTTCACAATCATCCCTACCATCGTTAATGGCTGCACAGATTATTCTTGCCTCAGCCTCCCCACGACGCAGGGAACTGCTGGATCAGATTAAAATCGCTTATCGCGTCCATCCTGTCGATCTTGACGAATCGCCGCTGCTCAATGAAACACCGTTGGACTATGTTCAGCGGCTGGCCGCCTCAAAGTCCGCGACATGTCTCTCGGAGCTGGATGATGGCTTGCCGGTTTTGGCAGCCGATACTGCCGTGGTCTTGGACGGTTTGATTATGGGCAAGCCCAAAGATCGGGATGATGCGTTTGCCATGCTACGGCTGTTATCCGGTAAAATGCACCGGGTTTACAGTGCCATTTCGCTCAGGGGGCGACGGCACGACCAGGCGGTCAGCATTACCGAGGTAACTTTCAGGCCATTGACGGAAGGTGAAATAGAAGCCTACTGGCAAAGCGGCGAACCGGCCGATAAAGCCGGCAGTTATGCAATTCAAGGCTTGGGCGGCATATTTGTTGAGTCGATTAAGGGCAGTTTTTCCGGCGTGGTCGGTTTGCCGTTGTTTGAAACCGCAGAGCTTTTATCCAGACAAGGCATAGGTCTTTTCAAATGAGTGAAGAAATTTTAATTAACGTGACTCCGCCTGAGACACGCGTTGCGGTCATTGAAAACGGTGTTTTGCAGGAGCTGATTATTGAACGGACCCGGCAGCGGGGTCTGGTGGGTAATATCTATAAAGGTGAAGTATGCCGGGTTTTGCCTGGTATGCAGGCGGCTTTTGTCGATATAGGCCTGCCTAGAGCAGCGTTTTTGCATCTTTCCGACTTGTGCGCGAAAGATCTGGAAAAGAAAGGTTCGGAAAATATCGAGCATTATCTCCATGAAGGCCAGCATATTATCGTGCAGGTGGTCAAAGATCCCATCGGCAGCAAAGGTGCGCGGTTGACCACGGAAATATCGATACCGTCGCGGTTTCAGGTCTACATGCCTTATGCGCAAAATTCCGGCGTGTCCCAGCGGATTGAATGCGAGACCGAGCGCGCCCGGTTAAGAGCCTGTCTCGACGCTTTCAGGCTGGAGCACAAATGCGGCGGCTTTATCGCACGAACAGCAGCGGAATGCATTGATGAGACGGTATTGATTGCCGATATGACCTTTTTGCTGAAATTGTGGGAATCGATCGCAGCCAAGATTGCCACTGCCAAGCCCAAGCAATTTATCCATAAGGACTTGCCGCTGAGCATCCGGACTTTAAGGGATCTATATCGGGAAGGCATTGAAAGAGTCCGGGTGGATTCAAAGGAAACTTACCATCGCCTGGTCGAATTTGCGGAGATTTTTGTGCCGGAAATTGTACCGGTTATTGAACATTACACTGGCGAATGTCCGGTATTCGATATTTACAGCGTCGAGGACGAAATCCAAAAAGCGCTGGAGCGTAAAGTCAATCTGAAATCGGGCGGGCATCTGGTGTTCGACCAGACCGAATCGATGACCACTGTCGATGTGAATACCGGCGGCTATGTCGGTGGCCGTAATCTGGAAGAGACGATTTTCAAAACCAACCTGGAAGCGGCGCAAACGATTTCCCGACAACTCAGGCTCAGGAATCTTGGCGGCATCATCATTATCGATTTTATCGATATGCAAAGCGAAGATCATAAAAAGCAGGTTTTGCAGGCGTTCGAGCGGCACTTGGAAAAGGATCATGCCAAAACCAACATCACTGAAGTCTCGATACTGGGGCTGGTGGAAATGACCCGCAAAAGGACGCGGGAAAGTCTGGAGCATATACTTTGCGAGCCTTGCAGCGCCTGCGGCGGCCGCGGCGTTTTAAAGACTGCAGAATCCATGTGCCTGGAAATATTCCGGGAGATTATTCGCGAAGTCAGGCAGTACAAGGTTCAGAAAATATTGGTTCTGGCTTCCAACTCAGTTGTGGAGATGCTGCTTGATGAGGAAGCGGACATGCTGGCCGAACTGGAAGTCTTTTTGAGCGTACGCATCAAATTCAGGGCCGAGGCTGAATACAATCAGGAGCAGTATGATGTGGTGTTGCTTTAAGGCGAAAGGTGAAGGGCGAAAGGTAGATACAGCAAGACTTTTCTTTACTGGAACAATATAAACCCTTTTTAGTGCTCTTCGTTTATGCGGTTTTGTTTTTATGACGAAGATGAAATTCCTCCACAATTCTTTATGCATTGAAATTTTAACCATAGACCTATGCCCCTTTCGCCCTTGGCCCTTCGCCTTTAGTCTTTCTTAGTGATTCATCATATTACGCGTGCAACGCGGCATCTTATTTTCTGGTCTTTGATCTCGGTCGCTATCGGCTTGACCGGTGTACGCCTGCTATTATCCGGGATTGAGCAATATAAGTCCGATTTGGCGGTTCATATCAGCGACCTTGTCGGTACGCCGGTCACAATAGGCCGCTTGGGCGCAAAAATGCGCGGCTTTAATCCTCAGCTGGTGTTAAAGGATATCTCGATTTCCCAGGATGCCCTCGCCGCGTCTGGCAACAATGAAAAGCCGGCTATCCAGTTCACTGAAATACGCTTGGGCGTTGATTTGCTGGATATGCTGGTCAGCCGGGATGTATTGTCCTCGTCCTGGGTTACCTTGGTGGGTGCCAAGCTGTCCATTAAACGACAACAAGACGGAAGTATTGCGATTGTCGGTTTAAAGGACAGCGACGGGCAGCCCGAGTGGCTGTTGCAGGGCGGAAGATATGAAGTCTTGCAAAGTGAAATTATTTGGCAGGATGAAATAAACCATAGGAAGCCGTTGTTGTTCAATGGCGTGGATCTGGCGATCCGCAATGACGGCGAGCGGCACCGGCTTAATATGCTGATGAAGTTGCCGAAAAAAGTCGGCGATGCCTTAAGAATATCCATGGATGTCAAAGGCAATGTTTTCGAACCAGCCACTATCGAAGGGCGCATTTATATAGATGGCCGCGCCATTTCTTTGCCTGAATTGGCCGCGTTCGGGCAAGTCTCAACGAAGGACCGAATACATATCAATAGCGGTACAGGCGATTTTCAAATCTGGGCCGACTGGCGGCAATCGCAATTGACATCGATGGATATTGATGCGCAAATTCAACAAATGAGGCTGGCTCGTCAGGACAAGCAGGAGTTTTTTGCAAAACAGCTGAAAACCCGGCTGCACTGGGGAGTAAATGATGCCCTCAAAGGTACGGTTAATCCGTGGCAACTCGATGTCAACGATTTTTCGTTGGAAACTCAAGATAGCAGTAAAGGCGCGGTTAAAAAATGGCCGACCGCAGTGTTCAGCGTTGCCGGGCAGCGCAGGGACGACAACGCACTGCATAACATAGCGCTGTTCGTAGAGCATCTGGACTTGCAGGAAGCGTCCGGGTTGGCGCAGTTTTTCGCGCCCCTGCCGGAAGAGCGGGCCGACATGCTCGCGAAAGCCGAATTGCAGGGATTGTTGGAGAATTTTACCTTGTTTGCCGATCTGGATGCGAAATCGTTTGCGCTGCATGGCGGCTTTAGCAAACTCGGCGTCGCTTCGCTGTCATCCGTTCCCGGCATAGAGAATTTGACCGGCCGTATCAAGGGCAACGAAAAACAAGGGTCTATCACTCTTGCGACCAAAGAGGCCTGGCTAACAGGGCCGAGCTTGTTCCGTGAAGCTTTGCCGGTCAATCGGCTCCAAGGCACGGTCAGTTGGCAGCAAGATGCCGAACAGACCTGGTCCGTTTCCAGCCCGTCGATTGAACTGGATTCTTTGGGCTTCCAAAGCACAACCCGGTTCCGTATCGATATTCCCGAAACAGGCAAGCCCGTGTTTATGGATTTGCAAAGTGCATTTGCCGGTGAAGACGCAAGCGAGGTCAGGCATTATTTGCCGGTGGGCATTATGGATGAAGAAGTCGTTGCCTGGTTGGATAATGCATTTATTAGCGGCAAGCTAACCAACGGCGGCTTGCTGGTCTACGGCAACTTGAACGATTTCCCGTTTACCGATGCGCCGGGCGTTTTTGAAGCGGTATTCAATGGCGAACAGTTCGAACTGGCCTACGATCCCGAATGGCCTCATATAACCGGCATGAATGCCGAGGTTATGTTCTTACAGGGCGGCCTCAAAGTTAATGTCTTACAAGGGCAATCCGGTGCCACTAGGGATGCGGCGCCGGGAGTTGATGCAGAAAGCGTGGTCATCAAACAAGCCGAAGTTACCATTCCATCGCTGGAGAAAAGCGAGCAGCTGTTGGTTAAAGGGGAGATTGAAAGCGGGATTGATCAGGTTCTGGCCTTTTTGCAGCAGACACCGCTGAGCTCGCCGGTAAATTCGCTGCTGGAAGCTATTGCTTCGCAGGGAAATACCCTGGTCGCGCTGGATCTTAAAATTCCGCTAACCGATGGTGCGCCCACCAATGTGGATGGAACAGCGCAATTGAAGGATGCCAAGCTCACTGTAAAATCGCTGGAACTGCCGGTCAGCAAGATTAACGGCGAGCTCAAATTCAATGAACAGGGCGTTTATAGCGATACGATTCATGCGGCGGCCTTGGGTCATCCGATACAGATCAACATTAAAAGTTCGGACAGCCAAACCACCGTCAATGTGGAAGGTCATGCTGGGGTTAGCGATCTTCAAAAGCAATTTAATCTACCTTGGTGGGACATCGCTTCCGGGGCAACCGACTATCGGTTGGCGCTGGACTTGCCTTATGGGGATTCTGTTCCAGAGCTTGTTGTGGAGTCGATGCTGTCCGGCGTATCCCTGGATTTACCGGAATCATTGGCTAAGACACGGGAACAAAAAATGCCCTTGTCTTTAACTTTTAACCTGGGCGATCAACCGTTAATGCCGGTGCTGCTAAATTACGACAACAAGCTGAAAGCGGCAATTCAGTTGGATACCAAACAAAAGACTATCTATTCGGGACATGTACTGGTCGGTGCCGGTGCGGTCGCCCAGACTCAGGAGGCGGGATTAAAGCTGGAGCTCAATCGGAGTCGGCTAACATTGCAAGACTGGATGGGCGTGGCCGTTGCCCAAGACGCGGATAACAGAGTCAGGGAGTTGAGGATTCGTGGCGAGCATGTGTTATGGAACGAAACCGATCTAGGCGTTTTGGATCTGGCTTTGAAGCGCAATGGTAATTTTTGGGCAGGGACTATAGCCGGTCCGTTCGCAAAGGGGAGCGTCAAAATTCCTGCCGACTTTAACAGCACCGACAGAATCAGTTTGGATATGGATGTCCTGGATATTTCGGCATTAAAGCAAACAGACTCGAAAGACTCTTTGAATGGCGTTTCTAGCCGGCCTCTTTCGGATATTTCTCATGCAGACCCGTTACAGATCTTATCGCCGGAGCACGTGCCTTTATTGGCGATTACCAGCCGAAGAACGCTATGGCAGTCGATTGATCTGGGGCAGTTGTCATTGGAAACCCAGCGTATACCGGGGGGCATGGGCTTTAATGACGTGAAGCTGACTGGGGAGAGTCAAAAGCTTATCTTTTCCGGAGATTGGCGAACCAGCGGTGGGCAATCGGTAACGCATACCCGAGGCTATCTGGAAGTTCCTCATGCCGGGCAACTTCTGACGCAGCTGGACATTACCAAGGATTTGACCGAAACCAGCGCAGCCTTCGATTTTTCCGTTAATTGGGACGGAGCGCCTTACCAATTCTCGTTGGCAAATTTGAAAGGTCAGCTGGATATTCAATTCAAAAACGGACGGATTCTAAGTATAGAGCCCGGATTCGGCAGGCTGTTGGGAATGTTGGCAATGGCTCAATGGATAAAGCGGGCGCAGCTGGATTTCAGCGATGTTTATGAAGAAGGTTTGACCTTTAACAGCATCAAAGGGCATTTCGATTTGGCAGGCGGAATTGCCTCAACCCAAAATTTAGTTGTCGATGCGGTTCCGGCAAAAATCACCATTAGCGGCGATACCGATCTTGTCAATCAAACGGTTGATCATATTATTGATGTCACGCCTAAAAGTGCCGATGCCGTGCCTATTGCTGGTACAATTATGGGTAAAGTAGCGGCCTTGGTAGGGCGGTCTTTGACCGGGAAAGATCAGGAGGGATTTTTCTTTGGTTCCCAATATCTGGTAAAAGGGGCTTGGAAGAAAGCGGAAATCATTCCGATGCATGAAAACGACGGGTTGTTACAAAAAACCTGGAACGGCATTACCGATTTTCCGTGGTTAAAGCAGCAAGAAGATAACTAAGGTAAAACTACAGCAGTCGGTATCAGTTCGCATTTGCCGAGTAGTCATAAATTAAAGAGAGATTAATATGAGTAGATGTGCGGCCATACAAATGGCATCAAGCCCCAGTATCAGCGCTAACTTGCTGGAAGCCGAAAAGCTGATAGCGGAGGCGGTCAAAGCCGGTGCAAAGCTGGTGGCTTTGCCGGAAAACTTTGCCTTGATGGGCGATCATGAACTGGACAAAATCAAAGCCAAAGAAGTCGATGGCTCAGGGCCTATCCAGAATTTTTTGTCCTCGGTCGCTAAGAAATATGGAGTCTGGGTGGTCGGCGGCACCATTCCGATAGCGGGTGACGACGACAATAAAGTGCGGGCGGCTTGCCTGATTTATAACGACCAAGGCGAACGGGTTGCACGCTACGATAAAGTGCATTTATTTGATGTCAACGTTCCAGGCAGCAATGACGTTTACCGGGAATCCGATTCGATTGAACCGGGTACCGACATGCTGGTGCTTGATACGCCGTTCGGCCGGATGGGCGTGGCTGTTTGTTATGACCTGCGTTTCCCCGAGTTTTTCCGCAAAATGGGCGTAGAGATACTGGTGATTCCGTCGGCATTTACTGCTGAAACCGGAGCCGCTCACTGGGAATTGCTGCTGCGTGCCCGTGCCGTGGAAAACCTGTGCTACGTGATTGCGCCGAATCAGGGCGGCTTTCATTTGAACGGCCGCAAAACTTTCGGACACAGCATGGTGATCGATCCGTGGGGCGTAGTGCTGGATTGCTACAAAACCGGAGGCGGCTTTGTCTCCGCCGAAATAGATCTGGAGCGGCTGGAAAAAGTGCGAGGTGCATTTCCGGCGCTGGATCATCGTCGTTTTTTTTGAGAAAGATATGCGCGTAATAGTTAAAAGTTTAGTGATGACCGGTTTTTTGGTTTCCTGCGGAACCACGGAGGAAAGCCGCTACCGTGACACCGAAGCCCTGGAACGTCCGCCGCTTGTCGTGAGCAGCAGTCCGACCCGGGAGCAGCGGGTTGTCGACACCAGTTCGATTCCGAAGAAAAAAGACAGGACGGGTCTGGGCTCGGACGTTTACCAGAATACGTCAACGCAGCTGACGATCAAGCAGCCGTTTGATGAAGCATGGAACACCTTAGGCCGGGCATTGAAGCAAAGCGGCATCAAAATAACCGATCATGAGCGCGATAAGGGATTTTATTACGTTACTCAGGATAAGGACGAAAACCAGTCTACCGGTTTTTTTAGCTTTTTAAACGATGATCCAACCGTTTATCTTTTGACCGTAAAGCAAGAGGAGGAGGAAACAACGGTGACCGCGACCGTAGCCAATGCGACCGAACAAGACAACAGGGCTGCTAAAAACGGTGCGCCGAAATCTGCGGCAGAAGGCGCGGAAGATTTGTTACAGTTATTATTTAATACGTTACGTGATAAGCTGGAAGAATGATGATGTAGGGACATTGTCGCGTCCCTGTCTTTTTACTTGAACTTTTATTGTAAATTTTTTGATGGAAATACTAAACCTTGCAAGACAAGCTATCCTGATGCCGGCCGGTATTCAGGATGGCGATATTGAAAAGATTATGAACCGGTTGCTGAGCTCGCCGGTTGATGCGGCGGATATTTACTTTCAATCCAGCCATTTCGAATCTTGGGTCATGGAAGGCGGAATCATTAAAGAAGGCAGCCATAATATCGAGCAGGGCGCCGGGGTGCGTGCGGTATTCGGCGAAAAAACAGGCTTTGCCTACAGTGACCGGATTGAACTGCCGGTGCTGCTGGAAGCGGCCAATAATGTTAAGGCGATCGTCCGACAAGGACAGCAAGCGGATCCTTCGCGCTGCAAAGTATCTATAAAGGCAGCCGACTGGCCGAAGCATTACGCGATGCAAAACCCGCTGAAATCACTGGAAGACCAGCAGAAAATCGATTTATTGCGCCGGGTCGACAGCGAAACGCGCAAACTGGACAGCCGGATTGAGGAAGTTATCGTCAGCCTGGTCGGCGTCCATGAACATATTCTGGTGGCTCGGCAAGACGGCTCCCTGGTAGCCGACGTGCGGCCTTTGGTGCGGATGAATGTCACGGTCATCGTCGAACAGGACGGTCAGCGCGAACAGGGCAGCATGGGCGGCGGCGGCCGTAGCGATTACAGCTATTTCATCGACAAGGATACTGCATTGGCCTATGGCCGTGAAGCCGTCAGGCAGGCGTTGGTTAATTTGGAAGCCGTTGAAGCACCGGCCGGCAACATGACGGTCGTGCTGGGCTCGGGCTGGCCGGGCATTTTGCTGCATGAGGCCATCGGCCACGGCCTGGAAGGCGACTTTAACCGCAAAGGCACCTCGGCATTCAGCGGCCGTGTCGGCGAGCGGGTCGCGTCCGACTTATGCACGGTGGTTGATGACGGCACCCTGCCTGGACGGCGCGGCTCGCTGACCATCGACGATGAAGGTACACCGACAGAAAAGACCGTATTGATCGAAAACGGCATACTCAGAGGCTACATGCAGGATCAACTCAACGCCCGGTTGATGGGCGTTAACCCGACCGGTAACGGCCGGCGTGAATCCTACGCTCATCTGCCGATGCCGCGCATGACCAATACCTACATGCTGCCGGGCCAGCATGATCCCGAAGAAATCATCAAATCGGTAAAAAACGGTTTGTACGCCAAAAACTTCGGCGGCGGGCAGGTCGATATCACCTCGGGCAAATTCGTATTTTCCGCCAGCGAAGCCTACCTGATCGAAAACGGCAAAATAACCCGTGCCGTTAAAGGTGCGACACTGATTGGCAACGGGCCGGATGTTCTGACCAAAGTGTCTATGGTCGGTACCGATCTGGAGCTGGATAGCGGTGTCGGCAGTTGCGGCAAGGACGGGCAAAGCGTGCCGGTCGGTGTCGGGCAGCCTACGTTGAAGATTGACGGCTTGACGGTTGGCGGGACCAGCGTTTAGGTGAAATTTACCCAATATTTTCTCTATAGGCGATAGACAGATCGTCGATAAAACTTGAATGGATTGAGAATGTTGTCAATCCGATTAAAACCCAAAGACAGGCAGATGGACGGTTTAAAAAATGGGGATTTATTCAGGAAGAGGAAAAATATCTAAGGGTTATTTTGCTGGAAGATGAAGAGACGATACATAATGCTTTCTTTGATAGAGGATTTAAAGAGGTAGACAATGAAAATTAAGTATTTTGAAGATACCGATACAGCGTTGCTGGAGTTTTCAGAGCATCCGGTTTTCGAAACCAAAGAGATCAACGAAAATATTTATTTGGACTTGGATGAAAATGGAAATTTGATTGGCATGACCATTGAGCATGCTATGTCTCAAGCAAATATTAGTGAAGTTTCACTTCAGCAGATAAACCGTCAAGTAGCCTAAAAATCCATGTAGGGTGCGCATCGCGCACCATTTTTCTACGCAGACAGAGAACACAGTGCAAAATCACGAACAAATCAACCGCTTAAAAAGCACCGTTCAGGACATCCTGGATGAGGCTGTCAAACAGGGCGCCAGTGCCGCAGAGGCAGGCTTGAGCCAGGAAAACGGCTTGTCGGTATCGGTGCGGCTGGGCGATGTCGAAACCATAGAGTATCACCGCGACCAGGGGCTGGGCGTAACTGTCTATTTTGGGCAGCGGAAAGGCTCGGCCAGCACCACGGATTTGTCGGTCGCATCGATCAAGGAAACGGTCAGCGCGGCGTGCAGTATTGCTCGTTATACCAGCGAAGATCAATATGCCGGACTGCCGGACAAAGAACAGTTGGCTACCGAGTTTCCCGATCTGGACCTTAACCACCCGTGGGACATCGGCGTCGAGGGTGCTATTGCACTGGCCATTGAGTGCGAAGATGCGGCGCGCTCTTACCATGAAGAAATCAGCAATTCCGAAGGTGCTTCGGTTAATACGCATCAAGGCGTCAGGGTGATGGGCAATACCTTGGGTTTTCTTCAGGGCTATGCCTCAACCCGGCATTCCTTGAGCTGTTCGGTACTGGCGCAGCGCGGCGACGGCATGCAGCGCGATTACTGGTACACCGTCGCAAGAAACGCACGCGACTTGGAATCCGCTGCCCGCGTGGGTCAAAAAGCGGCCGAGCGGACGCTTCGCCGCTTAGATGCGCGCAGCTTAAGCACGCGGCAGTGCCCGGTAATGTATTGCGCGGAAACGGCTTCGGGCTTGCTTAGTTCATTTGTCGGCGCAATCAGCGGCGGCAACCTGTACCGTAAATCGTCATTTTTACTGAATGCCCTGAATACCCAAGTCTTCCCTGAATTTGTCCGCATCCATGAGCAGCCGTATTTAAAAGGGGCTTTGGGCAGCGGCGCATATGACGGCGAAGGCGTCGCTACCCAAACGCGCGATATTGTCAGCGAAGGCATTCTGCGCGGCTACGTGCTGAGCACTTATTCCGCCCGCAAGCTGGGTCTTCGCAGCACGGGCAATGCCGGCGGCGTGCATAATTTAACCATCGATCCGGGCAAGCTGGATTTCCAAGGCATGTTAAAAGAACTGAATACCGGCTTGCTGGTTACCGAATTGATGGGGCAGGGCGTCAACATGGTGACCGGCGACTACTCGCGCGGTGCGGCAGGATTCTGGGTCGAAAACGGCGAAATCCGATATCCGGTCGAGGAAATCACCATTGCCGGCAACCTGAAAGATATGCTGAAAAACATTGTTGCCGTCGGTAATGATGTCGATTATCGCGGCAATATCCGTACCGGTTCGATACTGGTCGAGCGGATGTCGATTGCCGGGGAATAAGCCAAGCTTTTTGTAACATTCAAAGCAAGCTTTGACTCCTGGCTGGAGTCCGGAGCTTGCTCTGGCGTAAATATCCACTAATTTGCTGTTTACAGGGACTTAACAATGTCGGCTATCAGCTGCGGTCCGCGATAAATAAGCCCGCTGTAGATTTGCACCAGGCTTGCTCCGGCTGCTAATTTTTCCTTTGCGTCTTCGGCCGATAAAATCCCGCCCGCCGCAATAACCGGAATCCTGCCGTTCAATTCGGCCGCCAAGCCTCGTACAACCCATGTAGACTTTTCCTTAACCGGCGCGCCGCTTAAACCGCCGGCCTCATTGGCAAGCGGATGGTTTGCGATCATGTCGCGCGCAATCGTGGTGTTGGTTGCAATTACGCCGTCAATTTCAAATTCCAGCAACAGCCTGGCAATATGGGTTATTTCATCGTCGGTCAGGTCGGGCGCGATTTTCAGCACCAAAGGCACGTATTTGCCGTGTTCCCGTTGCAGTTTCAGTTGCTCTTCTTTTAGGGAGGAAATTAGGGCCTTGATTTCATCTCCCTGCTGTAGCTGGCGCAAGTTCTTAGTGTTCGGCGAGGAGATATTAATAGTAATGTAACTGGCAGATATATACGCCTTGCGCAAGCCGATCAAATAATCGTCAGCCGCATTCTCAATCGGCGTGTCGAAGTTCTTGCCGATATTAATGCCCAGAATGCCGGAATAACGGCTTTGTTTTACCTGATCCAGCAGATGGTCTATGCCCAGATTGTTAAAGCCCATGCGATTAATGATGGCTTGGTGTTCAGGCAGCCTGAACAAGCGCGGTTTCGGGTTGCCCGGTTGCGGCCGCGGCGTTACCGTGCCGATTTCCACAAAGCCGAAACCCAGGGCGGCCAGCGCATTAATATAATCGCCGTTTTTATCCAAGCCCGCGGCTAGGCCAACCGGGTTTTTAAAGTCTAATCCCATGACCTTGACGGGTTTATGGTCAATTTTGGGGTAGGCCATTTTTGACAAGCCCGAAATATAGGCCGCATTCAGCAGTTTAAGCGTCACTTCGTGGGCAGTTTCAGGATCCAGGGAAAATAATAAAGGACGTATTAATGGATAAAGATTCATAGGTTGTGACCGTGTAGGGGCGACTGGACGGTCGCCTATTAATGTTCGCTGTTTAATTGATAAGGCTCAGGTACAACCTGCGTTGCACGCTGCAAAACCAGATCAGCCATCAGTTGCGCCGATGCTGGCCCCATCGCAAGGCCGTTTCTGAAATGTCCGGCATTAAGCCATAAATTGCCGACCTCGGGATGCTTGCCGATATACGGTATGCCGTGTTCGGTTCCCGGCCTTAGTCCGGCCCAGTGGTTGATGACTGGAAAGTTTTTAAGCGACGGCAGCAAATTAACTGCAAAATCTTGCAGACGGTCTCGGGCTTCTGGGGTAGTCGTCTTGTTAAAGTTATCCCGTTCTACTGTACTGCCCGCCAGTATTTTTCCGTCACGTCGCGGAATCAGGTATTGATCGCCATCCAGCACCATGTGGCTTAGTGTGTCCGGCTGGGCATCAAATAACAGCATTTGCCCTTTGACAGGCGTTATTTTGGGTGCATCGGCGATGGCTGCGGGAAAGCATTGCTGAAACAGACGGCCGGTCCAGGCGCCCGCGGCAATAATTAACTGATTGACGGCAAACTGACCGGACGTGGTATTGATCGTCGTAATGTGGTTTTTATCGAGGTTAATAGACGTTAACTCGCAATGCTCGACCAGCGCAACGCCCTTGTTAATCAGGTCTTGTTTTAATGATTTAACCAGTCTTGGATTTCGCACCTGGGCAATCTCGGGCAACCACAGCGGCTGGTCCGGGGTTGTGTTAAGCATGTCAAAAAAATCTGCGCCGGCGGATTGATAGAAAATAGCGTTAGCATCACACCAGTTAACAGCCGCAGCAATGTCAGGATTTTTAACGATCAGTAACCCGCAGGGATTCCACTCCGGGTCTATCTGCGTTTCAGTAACCAGTTGCGAAGTCAAGGATGGATACAGCTTCAGGCTTTGTAACACCAAACGAGTAATAGCGTCCGGTTGCCGCCAAGGATAAAGCGGCAGTAGAATGCCGCCACCCGCCCAGGATGATTCCCGGCCCAAGCCGTTTTTTTCAATAATCGTAACTGTGGCGCCCGCCTTAATAAATTCGCGGGCAGTTAGCAGGCCGATAATGCCGCCGCCAACAATAGTAATATCCGGGATTTTGGTCATGTGTATGGTTAAAACAGTGATGCAAAATAAATATTCATGTAAATGAGAGTAATGTTAACTATAACAGGCCGCCGCTGTGATCGTTTTTTTCTTAGCGAATTAATCGGCCGATCAAGTTCATATAAATTTTAAATCCAGTGTATAGAGTTATGACTTGGTGTATGAGCGCCGGTTAAGACTTGTTAGAGTCAACTCAATAAATTGCGATTACTTAAATTCATAGTAATTTTGCCATATTGCTCAGCAATAAATTAATTTTATTTGTTGCAAAAATGTTAAAAAGTCTTTAGCCAGAGGTTGGAGTCTAGGCTGAATAATATGTTGTTTTTCGCACACAACCTAGCGTTTTTATTTAAGGCTATGCTTTGAGTCGTTGAAAAATAACAATTAATTAATATTAGAAAAATATCGTTAAAACTTGTAGGTATTTAGTTTAGCTGCTACTATTATTCCCGGAAGATGGGCTTTGTTGCATTAAAGCAAATTTCTATAAAATAACAACCTCATGAGGGGGATAAATGATTAAAAAAACTAAATTAGCGTTGGGCATTGCAACCGCAACTTTAACAATGACTGGCGTTTTGGTATCTCCACAAGCTGCTGCCGGTACAAAGGCACAACATCACGCTGAAGTGGCTGGTGTGAGCAGTAAAGTTGACGCATTAGAAGCACAACTGCAAGCTATGCAAGCTGAAATTAGCCGCTTAAGAGCTGAAGCAAACCGTCCGCGCACTAGCGCAGACTCTGCAAAAGTTCAAGAGCTGGATCAGTGGATGACTTCGGTTAAAAGCAAGCCTGCGAAAGAATATGCGAAAGATCATCAGGTTGCTGTTCGTGGCGGCTGGATGCATTTTAACGACAACCGTGATGGTACTCAGACTTTAGAAGGCTTGAACCCAGCTTTCGGTTCAGATAGAGATGCGCATTATTATGGCGGCGCTTTCGACTTCAATGTAAACAATGATTTGTTCGGCTTGATGGATCATACTTCTTTCGCTATTGAATTAGGTGTTGAGTATGCCCAGCTAGCTGAAAGCAAAGATAATGGGCTACCGATAGCTGTGCCAGCAGCAGCACAAGCGGACGTCAATCAGTTAAGAGTCAGCGCATCACCTAAAATCAGATTCATGCATGGCAGCAAATTAAGACCGTGGTTGATTCCTGCTGGTTTAGACATCAATATCATTAGTCCTCCATCTAATGCGATTTCCGTATTGAACACCGGTATGCAGTTCGGTGCTGGTGCGGACTATGAGTTATTTAGAGGTATCGTAATCGGTGCTGACGGACGTTATCATCACTCGTTTGATGACGTTGACGGCGTTGATACTGACGGTTTCACATTGGGCGGTTCTGTCGGTTTCAAGTTCTAAGTTTAAAGACTTAGCGTAACCCGAAATAGGCAAAAAGGGAGGGTTTCAAACCCCTCCCTTTTTTTATGCTTAAAGCATTTAAAAGAGGTGTATAGCAAAAGCTCAAGGTAAAATAGCGATTTTTCCGGCTCTTGCCGGAAAATAAATTAAATTTGACGTTACAAGCCATGAAAACCCTTTATCCTGAAATTCATCCCTATCAAACATTTTTCCTCGAAACCGGCAGCAAACATGCGGTGTACGTGGAGCAAAGCGGCAATCCCGGCGGCATTCCGGTTGTTTTTCTGCACGGTGGGCCATGTTCAGGCACCAAACCCGATCACCGGCGTTTTTTTAATCCCGAGCTTTATCGCATTATTCTGTTCGACCAGCGCGGCTGCGGCCTGTCGGTGCCATTCGGCGAATTGGAAAACAATACCACCCAGGATTTAATCGATGATATGGAGCGTATCCGTAACCAGTTGGCTATTGAACACTGGCTGGTGTTTGGCGGTTCGTGGGGCGGGGCGTTGGCTTTGCTGTATGCCTGTCAGCATAAAAATAGGGTAATGGGTTTGATTCTACGCGCGGTATTTTTGGCGCGGCAGCAGGATTTGGACTGGTTTGCCAAAGATGGCGCAAGCAGGATTTATCCGGAACAATGGCAAAGGCTGATTGAAAGCGTCCCGGAGCAGAGTCGGGATAATCTGGTGCAAGGGCTATGCGATGTATTATGGGGCGAAGACGAGGTGGCGCAAAGGCGTGCCGCCAGAGAATGGATAGCTTGGGGCTCGCAAGTATCTTTAGGCAACGCTTATCAGCCGGGACCGAAAGGCGAGCATGCCACGGAGAAGCTGGTTAAACAGGCGCGCATGGAATTGCATTACGCCAAACACCATTATTTCATTAACGACTGCATGGATGCAGAAGGTACGACTCCACGGATGGAGGAGGTAGAGCAATGCAGGGAGCAATTGCCGACGACTCCACGGATGGAGGAGGTAGAGCAATGCAGGGAGCAATTGCCGACGACTCCACGGATGGAGGAGGTAGAGCAATGCAGGGAGCAATTGCCGAGAGCACCAACAGTAGGCGCTTTAGGCGACGCAGGAGCGGTTGCCGGGGAAAACCAGATTCTGGACAGTTGTGGCGCGCTGGATAAAATTCCAACGGTTATTATTCATAGTCGTCATGATTTTGTATGTCCGATGGAAGCCGGTTACAGTCTGCATAAAATGCTGCCGAACGCCGAATATGTCGTGTTGCCTAATGCCGGACATGTTGCCCAAGGCGCGGAAATGATTGATGCGCTAGTGGCAGCAACCGATAGGTTTGCTGAGGTACGGCGATAACAATCTGAACTAGCTTTAATTTACATTCAACTGCCCCATAAAGCCGTAAATGCTTTATCATTATGCAATTTGTGAGCTTTCAAAAGTAAACTCGTTTGAAACGCTGAACTTGAGTGAATCAAACATATTTTTATACAGATAAATGAAATTAAATGATGAAAAGCTCCGGAAATTGGGCTTAGCTGTTATTCAGGTGGAAACACAGGCAATTGCCGCATTGGCCGACCAGATTAATGATGATTTTGTCATTGCCTGCAAGTTAATGTTCAATTGTAAAGGCCGTATTGTAGTTACCGGCATGGGCAAATCAGGGCATATTGCCGGTAAAATTGCCGCGACCTTGGCCAGTACCGGAACACCTGCTTTTTTTGTGCATTCAGGCGAAGCCAGCCATGGCGATCTGGGAATGATTACCCGGCAGGATGTCGTGCTGGCGCTATCCAATTCCGGGGAAACCGAGGAGGTCTTAACGATCTTGCCGATCATTAAACGGCTGGGCGTACCGTTAATAGCCATGACCGGAAACCCGCTGTCAACGCTGGCCAAGTTTGCCACCACTCATATCAGCGTGGCTGTTGAGCAAGAAGCTTGTCCGTTGGGACTCGCGCCTACTTCCAGCACCACGGCGGCATTGGTGATGGGGGATGCGCTGGCGGTTTCCTTGCTTGAAGCGCGCGGTTTTACTCGCGATGATTTCGCCTTGTCTCATCCCGGCGGTAGTTTAGGTCGGCGGCTGCTATTGATGGTCGGCGATATTATGCATGCCGATGAAAACGTGCCATCGGTACCGGAATCTGCGCTTATTAGTCATGCCCTGTTGGAAATGACCGAAAAAAAGTTGGGCATGACGGCAATTGTCGATGCGGATAATCGCGTTACCGGGATTTTTACCGATGGCGATTTGCGGCGGATGCTGGGCAGAAATCTTGATGTGCACAAAACCTCTATTACTGAAGTCATGACTCCGAATTGTGCGGTTATTTCGGCGGATATTCTGGCGGCTGAAGCCATGCAAATTATGGAACGTAAAAAAATTAATGCGCTAATTGTTGTCGATGAGCAGCAAAGAGCGGTAGGAGCTTTGAATATGCATGACCTGATCCGGGCAGGAATCGTATGATGACGGATATACAAAATAAATTGGCTATTTTGGAAAAAGCCAAAAAAATCAAATTGCTGATTCTCGACGTAGATGGTGTATTGACGGATGGCAGGTTGTTTTTCGATGGTGAGGGCAACGAATACAAGTCGTTTCACTCGAGGGACGGTCACGGCATTAAGTTGTTGCGGCAGACGGGCGTTGAGGTCGCGGTTATTTCCGGACGTAAATCAACCTCGGTTGCACTGCGTATGAAAAGCCTGGGTATTGAACACGTGTATCAGGGCCATGAAAACAAAGTCGCCGCGTTTAATGAGGTGATCAAGAAAGTCGGCATAACACACGAGCAGGCGGCATACGTCGGCGATGATCTGTTGGATTTGCCAATCATGCTTAGGGTGGGGCTGGCAATTGCGGTGAATGATGCCAACTTTGCCGTTAAACAACGCGCCGATTGGTGCACGCCCTTGTCTGGCGGGCAGGGTGCGGTCAGGGAGGTCTGTGATTTGATTATGCAGGCGCAAGGGAATTTTGATGAAGTCTTGAATGCTTATCTGACCTGCTAGAGCGCGAAATGATCAGGCTAAATGGGAACTATAGTTATGTGTACCTGACTATTATCGCGATAGTGAGCTGGTGGCTGGTTAGATTGACCGGCTCGGATGAATTGGGGCGTATAGCGGTTCCAGCTCACAGTCCTGATTATTTCAGCAAGGGCTACACAAAATGGGAAATGAGTGAGCTTGGCAGGCCGAAAAGTAAATTGATTGCTGATGAAATGATTCATTACAGTGATGACAGTACTACGCACATGGTAAACCCATTAATGTTTTTTTATAACGAGAGAACGCCGCCATGGGTAATTAAGTCAGAAGCCGGTGTTCTGTCCGCTGATGGCAAGGATTTGCTGTTAACAGGCAAGGTTTATGTCGACAGGGCTGCTGCTGAGGGCGTCAGGGAACTTAAAATCCATACCTATAATCTAAAAGTAAAGCCGGAAACCAGTTATGCGGAAACGGATGAGTGGGCAGAATTAATCAGCTTGCCAAATTGGACGACAGGCGTTGGTATGAAGCTGACTTTTGCGGAGCCGATTCATCTGGAATTGCTGTCTAAAGTAAAGGGTAACTATGAAACAAAATAAAAACCTTCGCAGCCGCATGTTACGTGGAAGTAGCTGCGGTTTACTGCTATTAGCGCTTTATAGCGCGAGTGCTTGCGCGTTGGAGAGCGATGCCAATCAGCCGATAGTAATTGATTCCAATACGGCGACGTACGATGATGTAAAAGCTATCAGTACTTATACAGGTAATGTGGTCTCAATTCAGGGCAGTATTCGAGTGAACTCGGATAAGCTGGTGGTTTATTTTATAAACGGTGAGGCGGATAAACTGGTTTTTACCGGCACCCCTGCAAAATTTAAGCAAACACCTAATGAAGGGGCTCAAGATATAACCGGCGAGGCGCTAACAGGTGAATATTATCCTAAAAAGAATTTATTGGTTCTGATTGATAAGGCCACTGTCTGGCGAGAAAGCGGGGCTTATTCCAGTGATTTTATTGAATACGATCTGAAAACCTCACTGGTTAAAGCGGGAGAAAAGGAAACTGCCAGCAAACGCGTCCATGTCATATTGCAGCCAAAATCTAAAGAACAGCCAGCGACAGGGCAATCAGGTTCGGCAGGAAATAGCAAATGATGGGGCACAGTGCTCAAGATATAAGGTGCAGGACACAAGATATCGACCAATATTTTTTTACTTTTCATCGTCTACTCTTTAAATATGACCAGATTAGCCGCAAAACAGCTGATTAAGAATTACAATAAACGCAATGTAGTAAACGGTGTTTCATTGCATGTGGATACCGGTGAAGTTGTTGGTTTACTCGGTCCTAACGGTGCGGGAAAGACCACCAGTTTTTACATGATGGTAGGCCTGATTAAAGCGGACGAAGGTGAAATCACACTGGACTCACAAGTTATCACTCATCATCCCATGCATTTGCGGGCGCAATTAGGGATAGGTTATTTACCTCAGGAACCCTCGGTTTTTCGAAAATTGAGTGTGGCTGATAATTTGCGTGCGGTTTTGCAAATTCGTTCGGATTTAACTCAAGGGCAGGCTGAGTTGGTGATTGACGAGCTGTTAGAAGAATTTCATATTCTTCATTTACGCGATCAAATAGCTTTGGGCTTGTCAGGCGGTGAACGGCGGCGTGTTGAAATTGCCAGGGCATTGGCGACCAATCCCCAGTTTATATTACTGGACGAGCCTTTTGCCGGCGTTGACCCGATATCGGTAGATGATATAAAAAAGATCATTGAGCATTTGAAATATCGCGGTATTGGCGTGTTAATTACCGAACATAATGTCAGGGAAACACTAGGCATATGTGATCGCGCGTATATACTTAATGATGGCAGGGTGATTGCCGAAGGTGGCGCACAGGCTATCGTTGCCAATGAGGAAGTGCGTAAAGTTTATTTAGGCAATAACTTTAGTCTTTAATATAGAGGCAGGCTCTTGTAATTGTCTTAAAATAGTAAAACCGGGGGTTACCCCTATAAACTGTGTAATCGAATGAAACAATCCTTACATCTTCGACTGGGTCAGCAACTGGCAATGACGCCGCAATTGCAGCAAGCGATTAAATTGTTGCAGATGTCGACATTAGAGTTGCAGCAGGAAATTCAACAGGCTCTTGAGTCTAATATGATGCTGGAGGTGAATGAGGAAGAGAGCACTGTTCAGGAAGCCGAAATAACGCCTGAGAAAAAAATTGATAATTCGGATTTGCTGACCAGCCAGGGCTCGCAAACAGACATACCGGATGAGCTGCCCATTGATTCTTCCTGGGACGATGTTTATGAATACGCCATGGAGGCCGGCGCCAACTCCGCTGAGACGGTTGAATTTGAAACGCAGCGCAGTAAGTCTTCAACTTTGCTGGATCATTTGTTATGGCAATTGGAATTGACCACGTTCTCAGAGCGGGATCATGCCATTGCAATGGCTATTATTGATTCAATTAATGAAGACGGTTACCTGATTAGCAGCCCGGAAGAAATTTTTCAGGGGCTGCAGGCCCAGCTAGACGATCTGGACTTCGATGAAGTGATCGCGGTATTGCATAGGGTGCAAAATTTTGACCCGGCCGGTGTCGCAGCCATTGATCTAAAAGATTGTTTGAGATTACAGATACAACAGTTGCCGGAGGCTACGCCTTATAAAGAAGAGGCGCTGATTCTTGTTACCCGGTATTTGGATTTGTTGGCGACACATGAGCAGTCAAAGCTCATGCGTAAGCTGGGTGTGACAGAGCGGCAATTGGATGAGGTCGTGGCGTTAATTAGAACTTTAGATCCCAAGCCAGGCGCGCAGATACAAGAGACGGATTCCGAGTATGTTGTTCCTGATGTTTATGTTGTTAAACAAAACGGTATATGGCGGGTTAATCTGAATCCTGACATAGCGCCTAAATTGCGCATCAATCCTTTTTATTCGAGCATGATAAAAAGAGCGGATAACAGCAAGGATAATACTTGCATGAAAGATCATTTGCAGGAAGCCAGATGGTTTATTAAAAGTCTTCAGAGTCGTAACGATACCCTGCTGCGTGTTGCCCAGTGCATCGTGGAAAAGCAGGTCGGATTTCTTGAGCATGGCTCCATAGCCATGAAGTCGATGGTACTAAGAGATATTGCTGAAGAGCTGGAATTGCACGAATCGACCATATCCAGGGTCACTACGCAAAAATTTATGCATACCCCCAATGGTATTGTCGAATTTAAGTATTTTTTTTCCAGTCACGTTTCAACAGAAGGGGGAGGAGAATGTTCATCTACGGCTATCAGAGCGTTTATTAAAGAGCTAATCAGCAATGAAAATCTGGCAAAACCGTTAAGTGATAGTAAAATAGCCGAGCTTTTGAAAGAAAAAGGTATTAATGTTGCTAGGAGAACAATTGCCAAATACCGTGAAGCAATGCTCATTTCATCATCAAGTCAACGCAAGCGTATTTTATAACGCCGCCTGACAAATAAAAAAACAATTATTATTAAGGAGTTTATCTCATGCAAGTCATCGTAACAGGCCATCATCTTGAAGTAACCGACGCTTTAAAAGCTCATACCGATTCAAAATTTGAAAAATTAGCACGTCATTTTGATAATGTTACCGATGTGCACGTCATTTTAAGCGTGGAAAAGTTAATTCAAAAGGCCGAGGCAACGCTGCAGTTGAGCGGCGCTAAATTGTTTGCCGAAGACCATCAGGAAGATATGTATGTGGCTATAGATAACATGGTTGATAAACTGGATCGTCAAATTATCAAGCATAAAGAAAAAACCGGGCACCATAGATAAGGCAAGCGGTTCAGAGTAAAAGAAGTAAAGATTATGACGATACGGAATATTATGTTCCATACAAAACTGCATTCTCTGCATCCTTGTGGATTGTACAGTAAGTATGCCCCCAAGGATGGGGGTGGATCGTATCTTGCATGGCGATCGAGAGCGGTGTATATCTCAATTTTCCGGAATGATTGCTCCTTGAGCGTCTAATTATGAAATTAATAATCGTTAGTGGGCTTTCCGGTTCGGGTAAAAGTATCGCTTTAGATACGCTGGAAGACTGCGGCTTTTACTGTATTGATAATCTGCCTGTGACATTGCTGGAAGATTTTATTAGCCATGTCATGCTGGTGGATAAGAAAACTTATGCAAAAACGGCAATTGGAATTGATGCCAGGAATCAGAGCGAAAGCTTGGCCAATTTTTCGGAGAGCCTGGAGCTAATACGCAATAAGCGGATTGATTGCGAAATTATCTTTATGCAGGCTGAAGAGTCTACTTTGTTGAAGCGGTACAGCGAAACAAGGCGTCGGCATCCGTTAACGGATTCGAATGTGCCGCTTAGGGAAGCGTTAAAAATTGAAAAGGAAATGTTGACGCCGATTGCCAGGCACGCCAGCGTCGTCATTGATACCAGTCGAACGCATTACCACGAGTTGCGTGAGCTTATCAGAGATCAAGTCGGTGAAAGGGATGTCAGGCATATTTCCTTGCAGTTTCAATCGTTTGGCTACAAGCATGGCGTTCCGCTGGATGCCGATTTCGTATTTGATGCCCGCAGTCTGCCGAACCCATATTGGATCCCGGAATTGCGCGGATTAACGGGAAAAGATAAGCCGGTCATTGATTTTCTTAATGAGCAAGAACTGGTTGCCGAGCTTTTTAAGGATATTACGGATTTTCTTGAGCGCTGGATCCCCCGGTTTGAGGCCGAAGGGCGCAGTTATTTGACGGTGGCTATAGGGTGTACAGGCGGTCAGCATCGTTCGGTTTATCTGGTAGATGCATTCTCCAAGCAGTTCAGAGGTCCTTTCTTGAATGTAATTGTCCGTCATCGGGAATTACAATAGCAGTTTATCAATCCAAACAGGTTTTCGAACTTATCTTTATAATAGTAAAAGACGCTGTATTCCAACGTCTTTACAGTTGATTTACTTCAACGATAGCGTTTCAGCCCGGCCTACCATCTCAATGGACAGCTTGCCTTCTTTGCTCAGCCAGCCGATGGCGCGCTGAACATCGTTTTTGCTGATGCCCGTTTCAGTAGTAATTTTATTTACACTGGATGGTCCGTTCGTATCTAAATATTTCCAGACTATTCCTGCTGCTTCACCGATTGTATTAGACATAGATCACCTTTAGTTTGAATTGTTGTGTTAAGAAGTCTTGGTTGGGTGGTCGGGAAGCACGATATTCAATTCCAGCGTTTCCTGAGTGTCGTTTTGTTCAAAGTTAACGGATATGGCATCTTGACCTACGTTAACGTATTTTCGTATGACTTCCAGCAATTCTTTTTGCAATTGGGGAAGATAGGAAGGTTGATTTCTGGAGGTGCGCTCGTGAGCAACCAGAATTTGCAGTCTTTCCTTGGCAAGCGACGCCGAACTGGCTTTAGATATCCTAAAATAATCCAGTAAACTCATTATCTGCCCCCGAAAAGCTTCCCAAACAGGCCTTTCTTCTCATCAATGAAGCGATGCGGTCTATCTTCGCCCAAATAGCGGGCAACAATATCCGCATAGGCTTGGCCTGCGTCGCTTTTTTCGTCAAGAATAACGGGTGTGCCTGAGTTTGATGCATTTAACACCGATTTTGATTCAGGAATAACGCCGAGTAAATGCAATGATAAAATTTCCTGAACATCATCCACGCTTAACATTTCCCCTAATTTCACCCTGTCCGGCGAATAGCGTGACAGCAGCAGGTATTCTTTAATAGGTTCTTGGTTTTGCTCGGCTCTGCGCGACTTGCTTGACAAGATGCCTAGCATGCGATCGGAGTCCCTGACTGAAGAGACTTCGGGATTGGTAACAATAAACGCGTCGTCGGCAAAATACATCGCCAAATGAGCGCCTTTTTCAATACCGGCCGGGGAGTCGCAGACGATGTACTTAAATTCCTTTTTGAGCTCGTCCAAGATTTTGCCAACGCCTTCCTGGGTCAGGGCGTCTTTATCACGAGTTTGTGATGCCGGCAAAATATACAGCTGATTACAGTTTTTATCGCGTATCAACGCTTGGTTAAGAGTCGCCTCGCCGTTGATGACATTGACAAAATCATAAACAACACGACGCTCGCAACCCATGATTAAATCCAGATTACGCAAGCCCACATCAAAATCGATGACCGCTGTTTTGTGGCCTTTTTTTGCAAGCCCCATGGCAATAGCGGCGCTTGTGGTTGTTTTACCAACGCCACCTTTACCCGATGTTACGACTATGATTCGTGCCACTAATTTTTCCTCCAAAGAGCAATATAAGTTAAATATCTTTAATAACTAAAGTATGGTTTTGTAAATAGATCTGTACGGGCTGGTTGAGAACGGCGCCATTCAAATCTTCGCTGATCTTATAGTTTCCGGCAATTGAGATAAGCTCAGCCTGTAAATCGGAACAGAAAATACGCGCTTCCGTGTTGCCCTGCACGCCCGCCAGGGCACGGCCCCTGAGTGAACCGTAGACATGGATATTGCCTTCGGCCAGAATTTCAGCCCCGGCACTGACTTGAGCTAAAATGATCAAGTCGCCGGAAGCATAAATGCGCTGGCCGGAACGGACAGGCTGGGTAAGCAGCATCGTGGATGCAGCAACAACTTGTGACTCCGGATCTGCTTCAGGCTTGGGAACTTGTTGCTTTTGCGATCCGGCAGTTGCCGCAGTGCTCGCCACACCGGTTCCCGACTGGTTTGCGGTGCTATCTTTGGTGCTATGGACGGAATGCACGGGGATTCCGAGCTCCAGCGCCTGTTGGTTCTGGCGTGCAACACCGCCGCGTATGCCTATCGGTAATAAGCCCAGCTTGCGGATCATGTTGATGAGATCGGTAACATTAATGTCGAGATCGAGACTGTTCAGTTCCTGCAAGTCAAACACCAACGGCGAATTTTGGAAAAATTCAGGCGCCAAACGGATTTTTTCTTGTAATTGCTGTTCGATAGTAATGATATCGTTACTGGCTAAAACCAAGACAGGCACGGAAAAAGTACTGCTTTTAAATTCCAATACCGGTAAGTGATGAATGTTCTGTTGAGAGTCTGTTGACATCCGTTAAATCTGGCTAGTCAGGAAGTATATTGATTCTAACATTGCTGATGGAAAAAATCATTTTTACAATGTTGATAAATAGTTTCTTCAATAGGTCGAAGCGCTTTTAAGATAAGCGTTTGGTATTAAAGCTTTCCGTAATACTCTGTCTTTGAATATTTCAAAAAGGTATATTTTGTCCTAATGCCGGCAGATGGGCTGGCGTTGACTGTAAAAAGGACTTTAAAAATGGTCTTGGCTGCCAAAACCATCTGTTTTATAAGGTGTTTATTGTTCAGGTGATGCGGTCCAAGCTTGCAATCTTCGGCATTATCCTTTAACTTACAAATATATCCGTAAAGGCTAGGGGTGCTTTCATGTTTCCGTAAGTTATATAGGAACAGGAAGGCTGAGAAAAACCCTTTGAACCTGACCCCGGTTAATACCGGCGTAGGAAAGCCGCGACTTCCCTGCGCCATATTGTTTTATTGTTGGAGATAACATGAGCGCTGTCCTTAAAGAAATTACGACTGCTGAAGCCAGTAGCGTAAAGATTGATTCCTACCCCGCATCGGAAAAAATATATGTTCAAGGCAGCCGCCCCGACATACAAGTCCCCATGCGCAAAATTACTTTATCCGATACCCCGGTGCATTTTGGCGCGGAAAAAGGCGCAGAAAAAAATCCGCCGCTTTATGTTTACGATACCTCGGGGGTTTATACCGACCCCAATGTTGAAGTCGATTTGAAAAAAGGTCTCGGCGCCATTCGTTCTGCCTGGATTGCAGAGAGAAACGACACCGAAGAATTGTCCGGCCCCAGTTCAGAATATGGTCGTCAGCGTCTTGAAGATCCCGCGACCGCCGAACTGCGTTTTGAGCATATTCGCAAGCCGCGCAAAGCCAAAGCAGGAAAAAACGTATCACAAATGCACTATGCAAGACAGGGCATTATCACGCCGGAGATGGAATTCATCGCCATCCGTGAAAACCAAAAAATGGAAGAAATGCGTCATTTATGGAAAGACCAGCATCCCGGCGATTCGTTCGGCGCGTCAATTCCGGATGTGATTACGCCTGAATTTGTCCGCTCCGAAGTGGCCAGAGGCCGGGCGATTATACCTTGTAACATCAATCATCCTGAACTGGAACCGATGATTATCGGCCGCAATTTCCTGGTAAAAATCAATGGCAATTTGGGTAACTCAGCGGTCACTTCGTCTATTGAAGAAGAAGTTGAAAAAATGCTCTGGGGTATCCGTTGGGGCGGCGACACCATCATGGATTTATCCACCGGTAAAAACATCCACGAAACCCGTGAGTGGATTTTGCGCAATTCGCCGGTGCCAATTGGTACCGTGCCTATCTATCAAGCGTTGGAAAAAGTCAACGGCAAAGCCGAAGACCTGACCTGGGAAATCTTCCGCGATACCTTGATCGAACAAGCCGAGCAGGGCGTGGATTATTTTACGATTCATGCCGGGGTGCGTTTGCATCATGTGCCGCTCACCGCAAAACGCATGACCGGTATCGTATCACGCGGCGGTTCGATCATGGCGAAATGGTGTCTGGCGCATCATACCGAAAGCTTTTTGTATACGCACTTTGAAGAAATCTGCGAAATCATGAAAGCCTACGATGTGTCTTTCTCATTAGGCGACGGCCTGCGTCCGGGCTCAATCTATGACGCCAACGATGCCGCGCAATTCGGCGAACTGGAAACGCTGGGCGAATTGACCAAAATCGCCTGGAAACATGATGTGCAAACCATGATCGAAGGCCCGGGACACGTGCCCTTGCATATGATCAAAGTCAACATGGACAAGCAGTTGGAAGAATGCGGCGAAGCGCCTTTCTATACCTTAGGCCCGCTGACAACCGACATCGCTCCCGGTTACGACCATATTACCTCGGCGATTGGCGCGGCTAATATCGGCTGGTACGGTTGCGCGATGCTGTGTTACGTGACCCAAAAAGAACATTTGGGCTTGCCGAACAAGCAGGACGTGCGCGAAGGCATCGTGACTTACAAAATCGCCGCCCATGCGGCCGACTTGGCGAAAGGCCATCCCGGCGCGCAAGCGCGTGACAACGCAATGTCCAAAGCGCGTTTTGAATTCCGTTGGGAAGACCAGTTCAATATCGGCCTGGATCCTGAAAAAGCCCGCGAGTTCCATGACGAAACGCTGCCGAAAGAATCCGCAAAAGTCGCGCATTTTTGCTCTATGTGCGGCCCGCATTTTTGCTCGATGAAAATCAGCCAGGATGTGCGCGACTATGCGGCGGAAAAAGGCCTCAAAGAAGAAGAGGCTTTGTTAAAAGGCATGGATGAAAAATCCAAACAGTTCCGTGAAGAAGGCGCCGATATTTATCATAAAGTTTAAGCGTATTGAGCCCTTCCTTCCTGGAGGGAAGGGCTTTAACATGCTTTTTTCCTGTTTTATCTCTTTGTTGCTATTCCTTTAAAATGGGCTTTAGCAGCCGGCGGCAACTCTTATACACTTATCCGATATAAATAATTTTCATAAGGCGAAAACAATGGATGCTTATCAGCACATTTTACTGGCCGTCGATTATTCCGAGTACGAAGACAGGGTCGCCCGAAGAGCAACGGATTTGGCCAAAAAATACCAAGCCAAATTGAGCATTATTCATGTGCTGGATAACATTCCGATGCCGGATACCGGTTATGGAACAGTAATTTCACTAACTGAAGATTCAGGCTATGAGCTACTCGAAGCGGAGAAAGCCATATTAAAGCAGGTTGGCGATCAGCTGAATATAGCTCCGGCTAATCGCTGGATGATTTGGGGTACGCCCAAGCAAGAGATTGTCCGGCTCGCTGAGCGGGAGAGCATTGATTTAATCGTGGTCGGCTCTCATGGACGACATGGTTTGTCGTTATTGTTGGGTTCAACGGCAAATAGCATCCTGCACTACGCAGGATGTGATGTGATGACGATTCGGCTGCTGGATGATTAAGTGAGGAGCAGAACTCGTTCTAAAGGATACCAATCCTACTCTCAGCCGGCTTCATTTCTTGTTTAAAGCCTGTTTTGCCTGATCCCATAAAGCATCCAATTCGGCCAGTTCGCAGTCTTTCAGGTTCAGGCCGGATGCTTTGATCTGTTGTTCTATATGCTGGAAGCGCCTGGAGAACTTTTTAGTGCTTTCTTTGAGAGCGATTTCGGCATTGACGTTTAAATGGCGAGCCAAGTTAACCGCAACCAGCAATAAATCGCCGATTTCTTCCTGAATATGCGCCTGGTCTCCGGATTGCCAGGCTTCTTTTACCTCATCCAGCTCTTCCAGCACTTTATCGAAAACCGGTAACGCATCCGGCCAATCGAAGCCGTGATTTGCCGCGCGATCCTGTATTTTTTCGCACTCAATCAAAGCCGGAAGATTGCGGGCCACGCCTGATAACACGCTTTCTTGCTCTTCTGCTTTGTGCTTTTCCCGGCGCTCGATGGCTTTGGCCTGTTCCCAGGCCTGGTGACGTTCTTCATCGGTGTTAAAGACAGCATCGGAAAAAACATGGGGGTGGCGGCGAATCAGTTTGTCGCAAATGCCTTCCGAGACTTGTTCAAAGGTGAACAGCCCTTGTTCTTCTGCGATTTGAGAATGGAACACCACCTGTAACAGCAGGTCGCCTAACTCCAGACGCAGATCATCCAGGTCATTGCGTTCAATTGCATCGACGACTTCGTAGGCCTCTTCAATCAGGTAAGGAATCAAACTGGTGAAGTCTTGTTTAACATCCCACGCACAGCCTTGTTCCGGGTGGCGCAGCCGTGACATGATATCTAATAGCTTTTGAGTGTTTTTTAGCATGGAGGCTGGTTGTAATCTGGCAAGGGGGGGCGAGGTAAGCATAACCCGACACAACAAAAAACAGTGTCGGGTTGATTAAGCGGATTTTATAAGTTGCCTGACATCTTATCCTTATTTATCGGTCAAATCCATGTCATTCGCGTTCTGTTATTTTAACTGCCGAGCAGTTGAAAATTAAAGCGAAGAGCCGAAATTTTCGCGGTATCGCTGTTTGAAACTATCCATATCGAAGGCATGATTCTGGGTGCCGTTGTTTTCGATTTTGATGGCGCCCATCAATGAGGCAACCCTGCCGGTCACTTCCCAGTCCAATTCATTCATCAGGCCGTATAAAAGTCCGGCGCGATAGGCATCGCCGCATCCTGTAGGGTCAAGTATTGCGTTGGGTTCCGCGGCTGGAATGGTAATGCACTGGCCGCGGGTATAAATTTGAGAGCCTTGGCCGCCCAGAGTAATGATCAATGCATCGACCCGCTCAGCCATTTGTTCCAGCGACAGGCCGGTACGTTCTTGCATTAACTCGGATTCATAGTCATTCAATGTGACCCAGGTGGCCTGATCTATAAATTTAAGCAGTTCTTCGCCGTTGAACATCGGCATGCCTTGGCCCGGATCGAAAATAAAAGGGATATTCAGCTCTGCGAACTGTTCGGCATGCAATTGCATACCTTCCTTGCCGTCGGGTGATACGATGCCGATGCTGATTTTTTTGTCAGTCGGCACTGAATTTAAATGCGAAAAATTCATTGCGCCGGGATGGAAGGCAGTAATCTGGTTAGCCTCTTCATCGGTAGTGATATAGGCTTGGCCGGTATAGCTGTTGTCCAGAATTTGAATATATTCACTGGACAGCTGGTTTTGAGCCAGCCATTGGGCATAGGGTTCAAAATCATGCCCGACTGTCGCCATGATTAACGGTTCTTCATCCAGCAATTTCAAGTTGTAGGCAATGTTGCCGGCACAACCGCCGTATTCGCGCCGCATCACCGGCACCAGGAACGATACATTCAGTATATGGATTTTTTCCGGCAAAATGTGATGCTTAAATTTATCATGAAAAACCATGATAGTATCGTAAGCCATTGATCCGCATATTAATGCACTCATTGTGTTCTTTCCTTTTTATTGCTAGTAATGTGTATGTCGCAAGACTGCCGGAACAGTCGTTACTAAAGTAAAATTAATGCCCAAGTCACGGCTGCCCAAACCAATGACATCATAACAGCGGCCGAACCAATATCCTTGGCGCGTCCCGATAATTCATGATGTTCAAGACCAACCCTGTCAACTACCGTCTCAACCGCTGAATTTAATAATTCAACCAGCATCACTAAAACGATACTGCCGATCAACAACAATTTCTCAATAGGGGTTTCCCCCAGCCAGATCGCCATAGGGGTCGTTATTACAAATAGGAGTACTTCTTGTCTGAATGCCTCTTCATGATTCCAGGTTGCTTTATAACCAGCAACAGAGAAATAGCAGGCATTGATCAGGCGCTTGAGGCCTTTCGCATTTTGATTTGCCATTGATGTATTTAAATCAGAGGTAGGGGATAAAAGTTTTCAACTTTCTTAACCAATTACTGCTCGATCAATTGCTGATAAGCATCCGCACTCATTAACGTATCCAGTTCGGAAAGGTCTTCCGCTTTTATGCAAAACAGCCAGGTTCCGTAAGCGTCGTCATTGACTTGTTCAGGTTCATCGGCCACGGCCTCGTTGATAGCGACCACTTCGCCGGTAACCGGACTAAACAAATCGGAGGCGGTTTTCACTGATTCGACTACCGCGCATTGCTCTTGAGCGTTAACTTTACGCCCCAGTTCCGGCAGCTCAACATAAACCAAATCACCTAATTCTTCCTGCGCAAAATCAGTTATGCCGACACGAATGATGTTATCGTCTTCCCGTTGCGCCCATTCGTGGGTTTTTGCGTACTTTAAGTTACTCGGTACGTCGCTCATTGATAATCTCCAAATATTATAGGTGGTTACTTTGCTTTCAAGGATAACGTGCAATTTTTTAAAAACAACAAAAAAATGCATTTAAGAATGGAAATCTTATAACATGAACAAAAATCTATAGATTCACTTTATTATCCACATGAAAGCCCTTTTAATAGCCTGTTTTTTTATATTCAGCGCCTCTGCCGCTATTGCGGATGATGACGACAATAAGCCGGTTGCCAATCCAGGGCAGGGGGCTATTGCCTTAGCCGCTAAAGCCCAATCGCTATCCGGCTTGCAGACAATAACGCTGACTTCTGTCAGCGATCATCCTGAATTCACCGCTTATGGAAAAGCGGTCAACATACAACCGCTGGTGGAACTGCGAAATCGGTATTTGGTCACATTAACTGAACGCGGCGGCGCGACGGCAAGGTTTGAGCAGGCCGAACAGAATATCAGGCGGCAACAAGACTTGTACCGTGAAGGCGCGACCTCAAAACATAGCCTGCAAGTTCAGCAAGCGCAATGGCAAACCGATAAAGCCCTGCTTGATGCGAGCGGCGTTCATGGCAAGGCTATTATTGACGAAGCCCGGCTCAACTGGGGAAAAAAGCTGACGGAGTGGGCCTTATCTGCCGACGCCGATCAGCTAAGCGGTTTTTTATCCGGCAAGAAAACTTTGCTGCATATTACCTTGCCGGTTAATAAGCAATTGGCAAGCGAGATTCAGAGCATTGAGGTTGAAGCCTCGGGTAACCGTAGCGCGGCGACCAAAGCCGAGTTGATTTCGGCGGCGCCGCAAACAGATGCGAGCGTGCAGGGAGAAAGTTATTTTTTTCAGACCGATGGTCGCCGTATCAGGACCGGCATGCGCGTTGCGGCATGGATCCCCGAACAAGGTGAAAACCAGTCCGGGGTTGTTATACCGAAGTCCGCGTTAATCTGGTATATGGATCAGGCGTTTGTTTACATCAAAACCGCTAAAGAGCAATTCAGTCGCCGCGCTATCGATCACTATTCGGCAACAGCCGGCGGCTATTTTGTCGGTAGCGGCCTTAGTGCAGGCGAACAGCTGGTGGTGACCGGAGGACAAATGTTGCTGTCGGAAGAATTTAGGAGACAAATCCCGGATGAGGATGATTAAGTGGCAGATGAAGCCGGATAAGAGAGACTTGATGTCGCCAACTTAAATCGGGACAGCATCGGCCGGCAGTGTGCGCGCTCTGCTTGCGAATAACAACCAAAGCCTGTATGTACTGCAAAAGTTAATCCCATGGAGGTATATCGCCGTTATAGGCAACAAAGTCTTTAACCGTTGCATGCGTTTTTGCGCTGGAGGCAGACTTCTTGGATGGCGTTTTCAATTGCGGCACTTTCATACTGCCCGGCTCAGCTTGCCATCTGGTAAAAAGCGCAATGTCCTTATCTGTCGAAACATACCATTTCTTTTGGATTGCATCCCATCTCGCGCCGAGCGCTTTCGCCTCATCCTTTTGCGCAAAAGGAACATTCAGATAAATTTTTGAGTCTGGCATTTTGTAATTAGGGGTATGGGCTTGATAAAGTTAATCATCCTATTATAAGACATTGCCGATACAACTGGATCAGATAAAGGAGATTGGCAACCAGAGCCCCAATAGTTATCAATAAACAGTATAACTGAGAGCGGCACGCTGCTTTGCCGCCAAATATGCAAGGGTATTTTTCGCCTTAGAAAAATTAAGAACACGTTATGCGTACTTGAGTGTGCAAAGTATGGATACATGGCCGGAACAGTTTGGGGAATAAATCCCGGATGAGCACGATTAACCGGCATCCTGTAACAGGTAAGCGTGAGCAAACAGGATGACTTTTGCTCACGCTTTGGCATTAGCTTTTTCCGGGCAACATGCCGACTGAACCGGGCTTGATGCGTTTGCAGGTAACAACCACATCTTCCAGGTGGCACTGGCTTTTACCTTTATTGGCGCCATCGCAGGGTGTGCAGGTGGCCTTGCCTTCATCCTTTACTTTTTCAACATGCCAGCCATAACCTTGCGATTGACAAAATGTTTTGGAGTATCGGGTGATGTTATAAGGCTTGGCTGCCGTTGCTTTGGCTTCGGATTCTACATCACAGATCGCCGAGGGCAGAGTGTTAGCCATCAGGTCCCGGTAAATATATTCTGTCGCCGACGCTGCTTCGGAAAAAAAAACTAACGTCGCGCACAGGCATATCAATTTAAGTTTCATAGTTCTTTTCCTCGTTATTATAAGTAGTGCGATACTGCGGCTTATTCATGGACAAGTGCGCATCAAGATTCAATGTAACTGTTGAAATTAAGAATAACGCCTGGTCATGAAGTAATGGCCGTTCAGTTCAATACACGGATGTTCATTTGCGCTGTTTCCTCTTCCAGCTGCTGTTTAATCGGAGCAAACTTTTCATTCTCGCTTTGTTTGACCATCGCGATGACGATCAATAAAGTGGCTATCGCGCCGCCAACGTACAGCCAGAATCTGTCTTTTACGGGGGCTTCTTCTATTTGCGCTCTTTGGTTCATTTTTTATACCTCTTGTAAGTTTGAATCATCAATGGATACGCCAATGCTGATATGAAAAATCACGGCTTTTCATCAACACCGGGGCTACTTCTTCCTGATAACTACTTCATCTTGATATTTTTATGTGATCAACCATTTCGGCCGCCAGGTTACGAAGTATGTCGGCAATAGGCGAGTCACGCGTGAAATATTTCTTTTTGTAGTAGCGGATCAATACTATAAAAGAACTCCGAGCGCTGTCAATAAAATATCGATTCGATACGAATAATGCGTATAAATGCGTTTCGCTACTTTTTAAGTCCAAATACCCAACGCAGCGCCAAGGCTGTGCATCCAGAACTGCATCCTGAAACAAATTCTGCGATAATGGGTGTTAGTTTCCTGTCTATAAATTGCCGGGCTGATACCGGCTATAACTATTTATTCAACAACGCATCCATGAACGAACAAACAGCATTTAAACCTTGTGACTTGGTTATTTTTGGCGCTTTGGGAGATTTATCCCGCCGCAAGTTGCTCATTTCTTTGTATCGGCTTGAAAAAGCCAGCTTGATTGAAGTCGATACCCGTATCATAGGCATAGATCAACACGAGGGCGATAATGCAGGGTTTGTTGAGATCATCCGGAAAAGTTTGCAAGAGTTTTTAAATGAAACCATTGATGAACAAATATGGGCCCGGTATGCGGCGCGGTTTTCATACCTGCAAATAGATTTAACTCAGTTGGATCAATATCAGTTGTTGAATAACGTTGTTGACGGCCAATCCAGGGTTATGGTGAATTATTTTGCCGTGGCTCCTTTCTTGTTTACCAATATTTGTCAGGGATTGGCTCAATGCGGGGTTCTGAATGAAGAATCGCGCATGGTCATGGAAAAACCGATCGGCCACGACCTCAAGTCTTCCAAAGAGATTAATGATGCTGTTGCCGCGGTATTCAGCGAGAAGCAGGTTTACCGGATCGATCATTATCTGGGTAAAGAAACGGTACTCAATTTATTGGCGTTGCGCTTTGCCAATTCCATTTTCACCACTAACTGGAACCACAATACCATCGACCATATCCAGATTACCGTGGCTGAAGAAGTCGGTATTGAAGGGCGTTGGGACTATTTCGACAAAACCGGCCAGTTGCGCGACATGCTGCAAAATCACCTGTTGCAGATTCTGACGTTTGTGGCGATGGAGCCGCCGGTCAATCTGGAAGCGCAAAGCATCCACAATGAAAAAATAAAAGTTCTGTCCGCGCTGCGGCCGATCACCCGGGAAAATGTCGCGCAAAAAACCGTTCGCGGGCTGTACACGGCAGGGGAACTCAAGGGCAAGCCGGTGCCGGGCTATCTTGAAGAAGATGGGGCTAATACTGACAGCACTACGGAAAGCTTTGTCGCCGTGAAAGTGGCTATCGATAACTGGCGCTGGGCCGGTGTGCCGTTTTATTTGCGTACCGGCAAACGCATGAAATATAAGCGCACTGAAATCGTTGTTAATTTTAAGCAATTGCCGCATAACATCTTTAAAGAAAGCTTTCAGGATTTGCCGTCAAATAAACTGATCATCCATTTGCAGCCGAACGAAGGCGTGGAAATCCAGATACTCAACAAAATACCGGGTATCGACGAAAACATTAAGCTGCAAAAAACCAAGCTGGATTTGAGTTTTTTCGAGACTTTTAAAAACAGCAAAATTTTCGGCGGTTACGAGAAACTGGTGCTGGAAGCCATGCGCGGTAATCCCACGCTGTTTCTTAGCCGGGAGGAAATTGAACAAGCATGGACCTGGATTGATTCGATACAGGATGCGTGGGCGCATATCGATGCCGCTCCGCAACTCTACGCTGCGGGTACATGGGGACCTGAGGCAGCGAACGAATTAATTGCCAGAGACGAACGAGCCTGGGAAGATGAAGCCTAAAAATCAATGTAAGGCTAATGTCTTAATCTGGCTCAGATTAACGTAGATATACTTATCGCTCATCAAGATTTAATAGCTAGGTAGGGTACGCATCGCGTACCATTTTTCAAGTGCCATTCCACGCTCAATAAAGGTACGCGATGCGTACCCTACCAGTCTGGGGAAGGTTCAGAATTAAGCTTTGATAAACCGAATCTTGATGTGCAAACATTACAGTAAGGAACAACGATGCATCCTATATTAGAAAAAGTCACTAATGAAATCATTGAACGCAGCCGTGAGACTCGCTCAACCTATCTGGCACGTGTTGATGCGGCGGCAAAGAAAGAGCCGCACCGCGCCGAGCTTGCTTGCGGCAATTTGGCTCACGCCTTTGCCGCTTGCGGAGCCGGTGAGAAAATCGATTTGACCGGACAGCAAAAGGCCAATATCGCGATTGTCTCCTCTTATAACGACATGCTGTCGGCACATGAGCCGTATAAAGATGCGCCTGCGCTGATCAAGGCTGCCATCAAGGAAGCGGGTGGTGTTGCCCAGTTTGCTGGCGGCGTACCGGCTATGTGCGACGGCGTTACCCAAGGCCGTCCCGGTATGGAATTGTCGTTATTCAGCCGCGATGTGATTGCGATGGCGACGGCTGTGGGCCTAAGTCACAATATGTTTGACGGCGCGCTGTATTTGGGCGTTTGCGATAAAATTGTGCCGGGATTGTTGATCGGCGCGTTGAGTTTCGGCCACTTGCCGGCGGTATTCGTACCGGCAGGGCCAATGCCCAGCGGTTTATCAAACAAGGAAAAAGTGCGTATCCGCCAGCTTTACGCCGAGGGCAAAGTCGGTCGTAAGGAACTGCTGGAATCCGAGGCCGCGTCTTATCACAGTGCCGGCACCTGTACTTTCTACGGCACCGCAAACAGCAACCAGATGATGGTTGAGATTATGGGCCTGCATCTGCCAGGCAGTTCGTTCATCAACCCTTACACGCCGCTGCGCGATGAGCTGACCAAAGCGGCCGCTAAACAGGTTTTAAAGTTTACTGCAATGGGTAACGATTTCCGTCCGATCGGCCGTATGATCGATGAAAAAGCGATCATCAATGCGATTGTCGGCTTATTGGCAACGGGGGGGTCCACCAATCACACGATGCATCTGGTCGCCATTGCGCGTGCGGCCGGCATCATCATCAACTGGGATGATTTTGATAATCTTTCCAGAGCAATACCGTTTTTAACCCGTATTTATCCGAACGGTCATGCAGACATCAATCACTTCCAGGCCGCCGGCGGTATGGGTGTATTGATCGCCGAACTGTTAAAGAACGGCCTTTTGCATGAAGATATTCTGACCGTAGCAGATGAGCGCGGCATGAAGAATTATGTACAAGAACCAAAATTGATTGACGGCAAATTAATATGGAAACCCTGCCCTGAAGCGTCTTTGGACGCGAAAGTTATCAGTACCGTCGCCAAGCCTTTTGCAGTCGGTGGCGGCTTGCATGTGATGCACGGCAATCTGGGACGCGGGGTGTCCAAAGTTTCTGCGGTAGCTGAAAAGCATCAGGTTGTTGAGGCGCCTGCAATGGTATTTGATGATCAGGACGATGTGGTTGCAGCTTTCAAACGCGGCGAAATGGAGAAAGACGTGATTGTGGTGCTGCGCTTTCAGGGGCCGAAATCCAATGGCATGCCCGAACTGCATAAATTGACGCCGTCTCTGGGCGTGCTGCAGGATAAAGGCTTCAAAGTCGGTTTGGTTACGGATGGACGGATGTCAGGCGCATCGGGTAAAGTGCCTTCAGCTATCCATATGTGTCCTGAGTGTGAAGACGGCGGCCCGTTAACAAAAGTGCGTACCGGCGACATCATCCATTTAAACACGCAGACTGGTGAGGTCAATGTGCTGGTCGATGCGGAAGAGTTTAATGCCCGCATTCCGGCAGAAAACAGCGCCAAAGGACATCATTTCGGCATGGGCCGCGAATTGTTCGGCGGGTTCCGTAAGGGGGCGTCTTCTGCTGAAACCGGCGCCTGCAATCTGTTTGTTGCCGATTAATAACTATAAAAACTTGGTAAAACAATGACTAAAAATAACTGGAAAATCCAACCTAACACTATTTTAACTGCTTGCCCGGTGATGCCTGTGATGGTCATCCAGAATCTGGAGGATGCTGTTCCTCTGGCCAAGGCTCTGGTCGCAGGCGGCATTACCGTGTTGGAAATAACGCTGCGTACCCCTATTGCGCTTGATGCGGTAAAACTAATCAGTCAGGAAGTCAAGGATGCGATTGTCGGTGCGGGCACTATTACGACGCCCGAACAATTAAAGGCAGCGGAAGAAGCGGGTGCTGTTTTTGCGATTAGTCCCGGATTAACTCCCAGGCTTTTGGCCGCCGCCAATGAGGGAAATATCGCACTGATTCCAGGTATATCAACATTATCTGAACTGATGTTGGGCATGGAATATGGGCTGGATCATTTCAAGTTTTTCCCGGCCGAAGCTGCGGGCGGTATACCCATGCTAAAATCTATTGCAGGGCCTATCCCCAAAGTGACTTTTTGCCCGACAGGCGGAATCTCACCGGAAAATTACAATAATTATTTGCAGTTAAGTAATGTTGCCTGCGTTGGCGGGTCATGGCTGGCGCCTGTCGATGTGGTAAAATCAAAAAATTGGGCCAAAGTGACTGAATTGGCAAAGCAAGCTGTAGATAGAGCCGCTTCGGGTAAATAGCCGGCATTGCTGTTCTACGACTGTATGGATGGAGGACTGGAACGGTAACAGTAAGTGGCGCTTGAGGGCGCGCAGGTAGCTGTTGCCGACGACTGCACGGGCAGATATTTGCTCCTGCAATATCTGCATTTCCCACATCCCTGTGGGTCATGCAGGAGATAGAGCAATGCACGGAGCTATTGCCGAGAATAAATGATTTTCCGGAGTTTGTTATTATAAATAAGCAAATTCCTTTTAAAATACCAGTCAAGATTAATCACATTCAATTGGCCGGCTAAATTGCGCAACTGCAGTTTAGCCGGCTTTCTGATGATGCTACAGACCATGTTTCAAAACCGAGAAAAACCCATGAATAAATTGCGCAGTGTTACCTTCAATGAGAAAACACAGTCTTTATGTGAGTTGCCTATTTTGTCTGGAACTACAGGGCCCGATGTAATAGATATCCAATCTCTGTATCAAAAGACCGGCATGTTTACTTATGATCCCGGATTTACTTCCACGGCCAGTTGCAGTTCATCGATAACTTATATAGATGGTGAAAAAGGGATATTGCTTTATCGCGGTTATCCAATTGAGCAGCTTGCAGAGCATTGTACTTTTCTGGAAGTCTGTTATCTGTTGTTGAATGGCGAATTGCCCAACACTGATGAAATACAGCGCTTCGAAAACACCATAACCATGCATACCATGGTGCATGACCAGCTCACCAATTTTTTTAAAGGCTTCCGGAGAGACGCTCATCCAATGGCAATTATGGTGGCTGTCGTTGGCGCATTGTCAGCGTTCTATCATGATGCGCTGGATATTAAATCCAAAACCGACCGTGACCTGAGTGCCATACGGCTGATTGCCAAAGTGCCGACTATCGTAGCGATGTGCCATAAATACAGCACCGGGCTACCGTTTATGTACCCGCAAAACAAGCTAAGCTACGTTGAAAATTTTATGCGCATGATGCTGGGTACGCCATGCGATGACTTCGAGCCCAATCCGGTGTTGGTTAAGGCGCTGGACAGAATCTTGATCCTTCATGCCGATCATGAGCAAAATGCTTCGACTTCAACAGTACGTTTGGCGGGTTCCAGTGGCGCCAATCCGTATGCCTGTATTACTGCCGGGATTGCCTGTCTTTGGGGGGCCGCTCATGGCGGTGCCAATGAAGCGGTGCTCAACATGCTTGAGGAGATTGGCGATGTTTCGAATATTGGTAAATTTATAGACAAAGCCAAGGACAAAAACGATCCGTTCAGATTAATGGGCTTCGGGCATCGGGTCTATAAGAATTATGATCCGCGCGCCAAGCTGATGCGCGAAACCTGTCATGAAGTACTCACTGAGCTGGGGCTTCATGATGATAAAATATTTAAGTTGGCGCTGGAGCTGGAACGTATTGCTCTTGAAGACGAATATTTTGTCGAGAAAAAGCTTTACCCGAACGTCGACTATTATTCCGGCATTGTGCTGCACGCCTTAGGTATCCCGACTAACATGTTTACTGCGATGTTCGCGATGGGCCGAACCGTGGGCTGGATTTCGCATTGGGATGAAATGATAGCGGATCCGGATCAAAAAATAGGGCGGCCAAGACAGCTTTATACCGGCCTAACAAAGCGTGACATACCATCGCACCATATTAAGCGTCCATAACCGCATCAGAAGTAAAATTCAAGCCCCGACAAGGGCAAGCTTTGTCGGGCGGACAATTCGGTATGGTTTGCCAATCGTTGTTATATAAGAATTGAATTCATAAACCCTGAAATATGCTCAATTTCTTCAATGCAAAGGTTGTGTTCCATCACGTAATCATGCCATTCAATGTTGTAGTCCATAGCTTTTAGCTCATCAAATACGGCCTTGCCGGATTCCACTGCTACGATAGGGTCTATGATGCCGTGAGCCATAAATATCGGTATGCCGTGATTGGCCGCTGAACGCTCGCTTTTTAATTGCGCAATGGTCGGTAAATAAGTCGACAAGGCGATAATGCCAGCCAGTTTATATGGGTGCCTTAATCCTGCATGAAGCGCAATTACGCCCCCTTGAGAAAACCCGGCCAACAAAATATTGGCCGATGGAATGCCCTTGCCGATTTCCTGCAAGATCAAGAGCTCAATCAGGTCGGCTGATTTATAAATGCCGTCTATATCGACTCTGTGGTCCATCGACATGTCTAAAATGTCGTACCAAGAGCGCATGGATATTCCGCCATTAACGGTAACGGGCTGAATAGGCGCATTGGGAAAGATGAAATGGATATTCGCTTCCGCAGTTAAATGCAGTGTGGGGATGAGGCTTTCAAAATCATGGCCATCCGCGCCTAAGCCATGCAGCCATATTACCGAATATTTATGTGCTGCTTCGGGCTGTATTTCGATGGTAGTAAGTTGTCCGGGATTCATAAGTCCTCCAAGAAAATAAATTGTGGTTAGCTTACCTTAATCCCAGGGATTGCCATCAAATTTTGGTAAATTCGGGTCCATATAGTCCCATGGCTGAGCATTTGCCACCCATATATTTTTTTCCGGGCGAAAAATGCTGGGATCATCAAGCGTTGTGGCGGCGACCGGTCTGATGCCGGTAAAGGTACTGTTTCTGCCGAACAGAGAGGTCCCGCATTCCGGGCAAAAAGCGCGGTAAACCGTATGGCCGCTTGCCGCGATGGTTGCGTATTCTTTATAGTTCCCTATGATGGTCAGGGCTGAAGCTGGAACGAGCATGCCTGCAAAATACGGGGCTCCGATAGATCTTTGACAGGTTCGGCAATGACAGTTGAAGCCGCCGATAGGTTTGGCCAGGATTTCGTATCTCACTGCGCCGCAAAGACAGCCGCCGGTTATGGGAAGCTTCATATTTTTCTCCTTCGCCTATAGGGATGCAGTAAGCAGGGTAATGCAATAACAATTGCCGAGAAGGTTTGTCGGCAAATCTTAGTACAATAGAGCGGATACGCCTAAACTCTGTTTAACAACACATCATAAATAATGTTGGATGATCTTATCTTAATAGCTTTATTGCTGAGTGCATACCTATACTGGCTGAGCGGGCAGCAGGTGAAAGAGGTTGCGTTTAAGGCTGTCAGGTCACACTGTTTAAGCCTTGAAGTCCAGATGCTGGATGAGTATGTTGCTTTAAAGAGTATCCGGTTAAAGAGGGATCAAGCGGGAAAAATACGAGTGCAGCGAATATTTTTGTTTGAGTTTTCTTCAACCGGAAATGAACGTTATAACGGTGTTTGCATTATGCTGGGGCGGCAAGTCGAAGCCGTCCGGATGGAGCCATACCGGTTTGACGGCTGAATACACAGATACTGCGTAATGCCAAGGATGGCGCGTAGAAGAGCAATGCAGGAGTAGCGTAAACGAGATGCTGAATAATATTGAAAAATGGTTTTTGTGGAGTATTAAATGAATAAATGTTCAGTTTGTGGGCATGAACGTAATAATCGCGACATGAAATGTCCGGAATGCGGCAGTTATTATTCAAAAATTGCCGAGATTATTGCCGAACAGGAGATGCAGGAAGAAATGCAAACATTTCGTGGGCGGTGCAAAAGAATCCTTAATTCGGATGATATCAAGCAAGAGCTGCTGGTCGAATTGAAGTTGGTAAGGTCGCGCTTGACCAATAGAGGAATGTTCGCGCTTTTTGTGATTTTTGTTTTTGTGTTTGCTTTAGTCGTTTCTGTTTTGTAACTTCATAGCGCTTCAGCATTGAAAGATGAAGGTCGGGCAATCTTAAAGCAATTGCCCGACTATCTGACTCATTCCATGACTCTTAATTCTTAAATTGCCAGATGAGAGTGATGGATTGATCGTACTTGCAGTATGTCGGCAGCGGCTATGCGGCATGGCCGAAACAAGCAATAGAGCAGATTCTCTTTATTTTTCCAGCAGATCGAGTTTTTCCGGTTTACCGTTCCACTCATCGGCATCAGGTAAAGGCGATTTCACATCCGTAATAACTGGCCATTGTTTAGACAGTTCTGCATTTAATGCGATAAAACCTTCTTGTCCTTCCGGCACTTCATCTTCCGCAAAAATTGCGTTGGCGGGGCATTCAGGCTCGCATAACGTGCAATCTATACACTCGTCTGGATCAATAACCAGAAAGTTTGGGCCTTCACGAAAGCAATCTACAGGGCATACATCTACACAATCAGTGAATTTGCATTTAATACAGTTTTCGGTGACTACAAAAGTCATAATTATTACCACGAAAGTTAGTTTTTAATTTAGAGCATTATTTTAGCAGAAAGCGTTACATGATTGAATCCTGAGTTTGTTAAAGGTGTCATTTAACAGGATTGTGCAATTGTGGGTATATAAAGTTTACTTTGCGCTTGCCGGATTAAAGACGGATAAAAGCATGCCTTTTCCATCAGCGATTTTTCCTTTTTGAGTATTTTGCAATGCGCGCTTTGCTTCCGCTTTGAGTTGATTGTCAGCATAGAGTTGTTCGGCGCGAGCCGGCGCAGAGCTCGCTCTTTCAAGATAGATTGCCGCATCGTTAGGTTTGTTATGCAGCCGCAGGAATTCGCCGTAAAAATAGTTGGCATCAATGCCGTCCGGATTGATTTTAAGTGCGGTTTCCAGCATTTGCTTGGCGGTATCGTCATCGCCAAATGAGACCGGCCATTTGGGCACCATATAATACAGTGTGCCTAAAGTCACATAGGCTGATCCAGCCATGGTTTGCGGATTGATTTTAATGGCTTTGACCAATAAGTCACGCGCCTCATGAATAGCGCCAAGCGCAGAAAAGGGATCTTGCAGATCGGCATAGGTCGCCTTTAATACGGCCTGCCAGAAGAGCGGTTCGGCGGCGTTGGGATATTGCCGGACCAAGCTCGTAGTCTTGACCAGCAGTTGAGCATAAGCGGGTCCTTGTTTGCTCTTAGCGGTGCTGTAGTAAATAGACGCCCATTCGGCTTCAATGTTTTTTATGGAGTCCTCAAGGCTCTGTGAAAAACATTGGCTCGATAGTAGCAATAAAACAACAAAAATTAATTTTTTCATGCGAAAAATATAGGGTAAAACTCATAATATTTCAATATGTGCATGAAATATTTAGCCTTAACTCCATTCTGAATATGGATGAATGGCTAGATTGTTGTTGTAATAACGCAAATCGCTGGTGACTTCCAGGCCTAGCCAGGACGGTTTTGAAAAAGATTGCCCTGTTTCGTCTAATTCGATTTCAGCAACTATCAAACCTTGATTATCTCCTTCAAACTCATCTATTTCCCAGAGATTGTCATCATGAGTAACGAAATGGCGAGTTTTTTCGATGAGCGGCTTTCTGCAAAGATTGTCCAGTATTTCATTTGCATCACTCATCGGGATTTCATATTCATATTCGTAGCGATGCGTGCCGATAGTCGCAGTTTTTATATTCAGCCATGCATGATCATCACTGATCCGCACCCTAATTGAGCTGGTTGGCTGGGAACTTAAATAGCCTTGCCGATATTTTACCGAGTGGCTAACCTGCTTGCGCCAGTCGTCGTTGGCGAGTAAAAATTTATGTTCTATTTCTATAGCCATGATCAGGATTCCTTATAGTGGCCGCCCTGGGGCAGGTTGAGTGTTTTGGTATGGGGCGTGGAAAGTATTTTAGTTTTTCAGGCAGTAATGTTAACAGCTAGTGGGGCGCTAATTTCGCCGCCAAGTCATATGCTGTTAATTGAGGAAAGAGGGCTATAGAACGGCTTCGTAATGCAAGAATACCAAGAGGTGACGCTGTAAAGCCAAGCTTGCGTGGACATTTTGGGAGGAGCTCGGCTTGGGCTCGGCTAGGCTAGTGGTAGCCTGGATCATTTTAAGTATGAACTTCGCGGTTTGCAGTCGAGTGAATCTTGTCGAGCCGTTGGCGATACTGGGTTAATGAAAAAAAGTATCGTCCTCATCATCGTTTTCCTGCGATACGGATTGTCCAGGAATCCTTTTTTCTTCCATTGCCCATTCTCCCAAGTCAATCAATTTGCAACGTTCGCAGCAGAAAGGTTTGTACTGTTGCTCAGGAACCCAAGGTACAGAACGCCCGCAGTTAGGGCATTTCACAATGAGCGGTTTGCTGGATGACGGCATTAAAAAAGACAGCAGGTCAAGGAAAAAGGAATGTCATCTGGGCTTTGCGTCGGACGCTTGTTGTCGGCAGACGGCACCATAAACCGGATAGTGCAGCGGTGTTTACCGCCGCTGATTTCTGCAAAACAGTGTATGGATTTATCCAAACTTATTTTAAGCAGCTGAGGGGATTGGGTTGTGTCCAGCAAAAATTGAAAAAAACCTGCTTCTGCCGCTTCTTGAGTGGGTGAACTGCAATTACGTATAAAGTTAAGGATCAGGTCAATCGCGGTGCGAATGTCGGCAAACGGACTGCTCCAGTGTTCCAGATCTTTTAATCGAATAGCTTCATCCTGTTCCAGCCAATAATGGAACTCGGGTAAGTCAAAAGAGCAGGTTCCACCCGGGATGGAGCTGCGTTGAGCTATGCTTTGGAATAGATCGCTTTCCATGACGCGGGTTCCGATCTTGCCGCTGGTGTCATAAAGCTTTTTGCTGGTGCCATTTAATTTGTTAAGTAGTTCTTGCAGTTTTTGACTGTCGACGCCCTCATTATGAGCGATTTTATTCAGCACTTTGGCATGGCGGTCCAGCTCTTTCAATATTTCTGATTTCAGATCATTACGTCTGAAAATTGTCATGATATCGAGCAGCACATTAATCGCGGCGCGTTTATCGGCAACGGTTTCACCCGTTAAGAAATGGCTGAATTGTTGGAACAGCTGTTCTAGCCGTATGAAGACCCGTATGCGTTCATTAAGTGGAAATTCATAGGTAATCGTGGTGTTCACAGACAAGTTAATCCCGGCAAGTGCTTAGTGAAATATATAAATTGTGCAGCTTTTTTACCTGTTCTGCAAGTCTATAATCAGAAGTTGAGTTATCAATCAAATCATCGGCTTTTGCTTTTCTGTACGCGCGCGATACTTGATTGTCAATTATGGATTGTATCCTTTCAACGGTCAGGTTATCCCGGACTTTAACGCGTTCAATCTGCGTTTCAATGGGACAATCGATCACAAGTATTCGATCAACAAAGTGTGTCATTGCGGTTTCGAATAATAAAGGAATACTGATAATGCAATACGGCGCATCCAGTTGTTCAAGTTCTGTTTGCAGGGTTTTATAGATTAAAGGATGAAGTATTGATTCAAGTTTCTGTTTCTGCTTGATATCGGAAAAAACCAGCTCCCTGAGATTCTTTCTATTCAAAGAACCGTCCGGGTTAAGGATAGCCGTGCCAAACGCCTGTTGTATCTGGTCCAGTGCGGGCTGTCCTTTTTCGACTAGCCGATGGGCTACTTGGTCGGCATCCAGTACGGGCACATTTAAATCAGCGAAAATTTTCGCAATTGTCGATTTCCCGCAGCCTATGCCGCCGGTGAGTCCGACTTTCAACATGATTTTATAGGCCTGTGATGCTCAAATACAGGTGGTTCAAGTCATGTCCCCATAACAGCGCGATCCAGCCTGCGGCAGCCAGATAGGGGCCGAAAGGAATAGGGACATTATGATCGTGTTTGACAAAAATGATCATGCCGAGACCAATAACCGCACCGACTAACGATGATAGTAAAATAATAATCGGCAGATATTGCCAGCCCAGCCAGGCGCCGAATAAAGCCAGCAATTTGAAATCGCCATAACCCATGCCTTCTTTGCCGGTCGCTAATTTAAACAGATGAAAAACACTCCAGAGAGCTAGATAGCCGGCAACAGTCCCGATGATGCTGGCGTGGGCATCAGTATAGACATTAAAAAGGCTTAGACAAATCCCCAGCCAAAGCATGGGCAGAGTGATGGAGTCAGGTAATAGCTGATGATCGACATCAATAAAGATCAGCGCAATCAGTGCCCAAGTCAGCAGCAAAGCAAAAGCAGCTTGGGGGGTATAGCCAAACTGCCAAGCGACTATGAATGAGCTTATCGCCGTGAATGCTTCTATGATCGGATAGCGCATCGAAATGCGGCAACCGCATGTTGCGCATTGGCCCCTTAAAAAAACATAGCTGATGACGGGAATGTTTTGATAAGGCTTAATGGGCGTATTGCAGCTAGGGCAGCGCGATAATGGGAAAACCAGATTGAAGGGAGCTTCTTCGGCTTGACCTGCTTCCGGGCTGATTTGCAGATATTCCATACATTCTTTGCGCCATCCTTGTTGCATTATGATCGGCAATCTATAGATGACAACATTAAGAAAACTCCCGACGAGCAAGCCGGTGATACCGGCCAAAGCTGAAAATAGAGTGGGTATAGTTAAAAGTATACTGAGTTGCTGCATCTGCGTGTTTTAGAGAGTCAATGTTTTAGGATGGCGTTTTTATATGCTTAACCTGACAGCCTCTTACCCGGACTCGGAAAAAGACTGCCTAGTCTAGTCGTGCGCTACGTTTGATAAATTTGAGTTGGCTCAATAGTCAATGCTATTAGCCCACAGCGGCGCCCATTTTGAAAATAGGTAAATACATCGCGACAACCAAGCCGCCGACTAAAATACCCAAAATACACATAATGATAGGTTCCATTAAACTGCTCAAATTGTCGACAAGGTTATCGACTTCCTCGTCAAAAAAATCGGCGACTTTTAACAACATCGAGTCCATAGCGCCAGACTCCTCGCCTATGGCAATCATCTGTATCACCATGTTCGGCCAAAGATCCATTTGCTGCATGGCAAACTGAAGCCTTTGGCCGGTTGCCACTTCTTCGCGCATTTTTAAGACAGCTTCGCAATAGATAATGTTGCCGCAGGCGCCGGCAACCGACTCCAGGGCTTCTACCAAGGGTACCCCAGCGGCTGACATGGTTGCCAAGGTTCTCGCAAAGCGCGCAACAGCAGACTTGTTTAAGATAATCCCGACTATCGGTAATTTAAGCAGGGTTTTATCCAGAAAGTGATTAAACGCTCTGGAGCGTTTTTTAAAATAGCCGAACACGTAAACGGCGCCGACAATAATACCAACAACGATATACCACCATGCCTGCATCCACTCCGACATGGCAACCACCATCTTGGTGAAGGCGGGCAAATCTGCGCCAAAGCTTTTAAACATGTCGGAAAAAACCGGCACCACGAAAATCAGCAAAATGGTGGTGACGATAAAGGCTACGACTATGACTGCGATCGGGTAGGTCAGGGCCTTTTTGATCTTTTTCTTCATCGATTCGCTTTTTTCCTTGTAGGAAGCAATCTTATCCAACAGCGTTTCCAACACCCCGGCTTGTTCTCCTGCTGCAACCAAGTTGCAAAACAATTCATCAAAGTATAGCGGCCGTTTGTTAAGGGCTTCGGCTAACGTATCTCCGCTTTCAATGTCGGCTTTGATGCCCAACAATAAAGCCTCCATGCTTGGATTGTCATGGCCTTTGCCGACAATATCGAAAGACTGAACCAGCGGAACCCCCGCCTTAAGCATGGTAGCGAGTTGTCTGGCAAAAACGGCTATATCACCCGGCGAGATGGCCTTGACTTTGGCGGCAAACAGCGGCTTGGGTTTTGGTTTGAATTTGGTGACGCGATAGCCTTGCCGCCGCAGTTCGGCTTTTGCAATAGCCTCGCTTTTTGCCGAGATTATCCCTCCGGACTTTTGCTTGTTTTTGCCGATTCCCGCCCAGATGAAATCTATTTGTTCAGCTTGCTCTGCCATGTTTATTCCTTGGTGATCCGGTCAATTTCTTCCAGGCTGGTTATGCCCATGCGCACCTTGTTGAGTCCTGATCTGCGCAAATCATTAAAACCTTCAGCCAAGGCGCACTCCGCCAGTTGGTCGGTATTACCGCCGTTGAGGATGAGCGAGCGCATTTTTTCAGTCAGCGTCAGAACTTGGTAAACGCCGACCCGTCCTTTATAGCCGTTCGTGCAATGCTCACAGCCTACTGCTTTGAATATTTTAAGATCACGCAACTCTTCTTCTTTAAAGCCGGCGGCAAGGAGGACTTTATCGGGCAACTCAGCGGGGGCTTTGCAATGTTCGCAGAGCCGTCGGCCCAAACGTTGCGCCATAATCAAGTTAACCGCAGAAACAATGTTGAACGGCGGGATGCCCATTTGCATGAGCCGGTTCAAGGTTTGCGGCGCGTCATTGGTATGCAGGGTTGACAGCACCAAATGTCCCGTTTGTGCGGCCTTGACGGCGATTTCGGCGGTTTCCAAATCTCGAATCTCACCCACCATGATGATGTCAGGATCTTGCCGTAAAAAGGCGCGTAAAGCACTGGCAAAAGTCAGGCCCGCTTTAGGATTCATATTGACCTGATTAATGCCCTCCACGGTAATTTCCACCGGGTCTTCAGCGGTGGAGATATTGCGTTCCATGGTGTTAAGAATATTGAGGCCGGTATAAAGCGAAACGGTTTTACCGCTACCGGTTGGCCCGGTCACCAGCACCAAACCGTAGGGTTTGTTGATGGCTTCAAGGAAAATTCGTTGTTGTTCCGGTTCAAAACCGAGCTTTTCGATGCCTAATTGGGCGCTGGTAGGATCCAAAATACGCAACACAACTTTTTCGCCAAACAGAGTAGGGCAGGTGTTGACCCGGAAATCAATGGCACGATTCTTGGACAAGGTCATTTTGATACGGCCATCCTGCGGGACCCGGCGTTCGGCAATATCCATTTTGGACATGACCTTCAGACGGGATACAAGCCTGTTGGCAATACTGGCAGGAGGCGTGGCAACCTGACGGAGTATGCCGTCCGATCTATAGCGAATGCGGAAAATCTTTTCGTAGGGCTCCATGTGGATATCGGATACCCCTTGTTTAATAGAGTCCAGCAGTATTTTGTTGACGTAACGAACAATCGGCGCGTCATCAATATCCGAGGTAACTTCGGCTTTAGAGGTATCTTCTTCTCCGCCGGAGATGTCCAGATTATCCAGATCTTCATCAAGCATGTCAGTCATTGAGGTATCGGCGGCCTCTAGGGCGGTCTCAATGGCTCTGATAAGCTTGTCCTCTTCGACCAGAATGGCTTCGGGATTAAGGCGGCTGTGAAACTTGAAGTCATCCAGAGCGCGAAAGTCGGTTGGGTCCGATACCGCGACAAACAGCGTTTTGCCCCGGGAAAACAGCGGGAGCGCGTGACATTTACGGATCAGCTTTTCTCCCACCAGATTGGTAGGCAGCTTGCGGCAGTCAATGGCATCCAGGTCAAAAAAAGGTACGCCAAATTCGATGGACGCTTGGGTAGCCAATGCTTTGCTGTCAATGAGCTTGTTGCTGACGAGGTGGCGTATTAGCGGGACTTGGTTTTTTTGCGCTTCCTGGCTATGAATTTGGGCATCCGCTTCAGTTAGCAGACCCTTAGCGATCAAGCACCGTGTAAGGCCACTAAAATGTAAATCTTTTGGTGCGGTATTCATAGGATGATTGTTTTGTCAGTTGATTAAGCAAATATAGATTAAAAAATTACAAGCTACAAGCTACAAGGCTAAAGGCTAAAGGCTAAAGGCTAAAGGCTAAAGGCTAAAGGCTAAAGGCTAAAGGCTAAAGGCTAAAGGCTAAAGGCGAAAGGCTAAAGGGGACAGCCACCTTTGCCCTTAGCCTTTCGCCTTTTGTCTGCCTTTTTTATAACGCCCGGATTTTGCGTTGCTGTTCTTCAAGATTGTTCAGCATTGAACGTAAATCGGCCAGCTTGGCTTTTTCCTTATCAATAACTTCCGGTGGTGCTTTATCGACAAACGCCGGATTATTCAATTTACCTTCAACTCTGGGCAGGTCGTTGTGAATTTTTTGTATTTCTTTTTCCAGTCGCGCCAGTTCCGCTTCCTTATCGATTAAGCCGGCCATTGGGATCAGGATCTTCATGTCGCCGACTAAGGCCATCGCCGATTCAGGCGCAGTTGCATCACTGTTTAACCAAGTGATCGATTCCAATCTGCCCAGCTTCTGCAAATAAATCCGGTTGTTAGCCAAACTCTGCCGGTCAGCATCCGAGCCGTCTTGCAGCAATACCGGCAGTGGTTTGCTGGGGGCGATATTCATTTCGCCACGGATACGGCGCACGCCCAGAATAAAATTCATCACCCAATTGGTTTCGGCAATCGCGTTGGCGTCGATTTGCGTTTCATCGGCAACCGGGTATGGCTGCAACATGATGGTCTCTGCTGCCGCGCCAGTTCCCGACTGGCTTGCAGCATCACCCTTCCTGGCGATAATTCCCGCCAGCGGCGCGACTCGTTGCCAGATTTCTTCGGTAATAAACGGCATGATCGGATGCGCCAAACGTAAAATCGATTCCAAAACCGTCAGCAAGGTTTTACGTGTGCCGCGTTGCAGCGCCTCATCGTCCGATTGCAGGGATATTTTTGCCAGTTCCAGATACCAGTCGCAGTATTCGTTCCAGGTAAACTCATAAATGGCTTGCGCTGCCAGATCGAAACGGTAATTTTCAATAGCATTACTGGTTACAGCCGTTACCTGATGCAGTCGGGAAGTAATCCAACGGTCGACTTGACTGTACGCGCAGGGCGCGCCGGATAAGCCGCAATCTTGCTCCTCGGTATTCATCAGCACGTAACGCGCCGCGTTCCACAGCTTGTTGCAGAAGTTGCGGTAACCTTCGGTACGGGCCAGGTCGAAACGTATATCCCGCCCCGTCGATGCCAGGGATGCAAAGGTGAAACGTAGCGCATCGGTACCGTACGACTGGATGCCGTCCGGGAAGTGCTTGCGGGTATCCTGCTCGATTTTTTTTGCCAAATGCGGCTGCATCATGCCGGACGTACGTTTTGCCACCAAGGCATCCAAGTCTATGCCATCGATGATGTCGATCGGGTCGAGTACGTTGCCTTTGGATTTGGACATTTTTTGCCCTTCCGCATCGCGTACCAAGCCGTGGATATACACTTCCTTGAACGGCACTTCGCCCTGGAATTTCAGGCCCATCATGATCATCCTGGCGACCCAGAAGAAAATGATGTCAAAGCCGGTCACCAGTACGCTGGTTGGGTAATGCTTGGCCAATTCCGGGGTTTGTTCCGGCCAGCCCAGCGTCGAGAACGGCCACAGCGCGGAAGAAAACCAGGTGTCCAGCACGTCTTCGTCTTGTTTAAGTGCATAATCTTCTGGCAGGTTGTGCTTGGCGCGGATGTCCTGCTCGGAGTTGCCGACGTAAACATTGCCCAGCTCGTCATACCAGGCCGGGATGCGGTGCCCCCACCAGATTTGCCGCGAGATGCACCAGTCCTGGATATTGCGCATCCATTCGAAATAAGTGTTTTTCCAGTTGTCCGGCACAAACTTGATGTCGCCGTTTTCAACGGCAGCAATCGCAGGTTCGGCCAGAGGGGCAACCTTGACATACCACTGGTCGGTCAGGAGCGGTTCGATCACGCTGTTGGTGCGGTCGCCGCGCGGCACCATCAATTTGTGGTCGGCGATTTTTTCCAGCAAGCCTGCCGCATCGAGATCGGCGACTATCTGTTTGCGCGCTTCAAAACGGTCCAGGCCTTGATATTGAGCAGGGACTAATTCATCGGAGCAGATGCTCGCGTCGACAGTTAAAATATTAATCAAGCCGCCATGCGGTAAATCCTGAATAACTGCGGTATGACGATGACGAGTCCAGACCTCGTAATCGTTAAAATCGTGGGCCGGAGTGATCTTGACGCAGCCGGTGCCGAATTCAGGATCGACATATTCATCGGCAATAATCGGTATGCGTCGGCCGGTTAACGGCAGTTCCACAAACTCGCCGAGCAGATGTTTATAGCGCTCGTCGTTGGGATGAATTGCGACGGCCGCATCGCCGAGCATGGTTTCAGGACGGGTCGTAGCGACGATCAAATGTCCTGTACCGTTCGACAAAGGATAACGCAAATGCCACATCGAGCCGTTTTCTTCTTCGGACAGCACTTCCAGGTCGGAAACGGCGGTATGCAAGACCGGATCCCAGTTGACCAAGCGCTTGCCGCGATAAATCAGGCCTTCTTCATACAAGCGTATGAACACTTCCTGCACCGCATCGGACATGCCTTCATCCATCGTGAAGCGCTCCTTGTCCCAGTCCAGCGAAGAGCCCATGCGCCGCAACTGGCGAGTAATCGTGCCGCCGGATTCTTCCTTCCATTCCCAGATTTTTTCGATGAATTTTTCCCGGCCATAATCATGGCGGGTTAAGCCTTCCGCATTGCACAAACGCTCCACCACCATTTGCGTAGCGATACCCGCATGGTCGGTGCCCGGCTGCCACAACGTGCTGTAGCCTTTCATGCGGTGGTAGCGGGTCAGGGCGTCCATGATGGTGTCCTGAAACGCGTGGCCCATATGCAAACTGCCGGTGACATTGGGCGGAGGAATCATGATGCAATAAGATTCACCGTCCGGTTTGGCCGCAAAATAGCCTTTTTCTTCCCAGGTTTGATACCAGCGTTGTTCAATCGAATGCGGGGCGTATGTTTTTTCCATGGATGGGGTGCTCTTTTTCTTATAAAAATTGATGCGTGTGATGATTTATTTGTTACCAGTCTTTATGGGTAACGACCTTCAGGCCTGACTGCTGATACCGGCGATAGCGGTCTCTGCCCGCTGCCTTGGTCGTTTCGCTGTTATCCAGTATTTCAAGAATGCGCCCGGTTTGCGGTCCTATTTCAGGATAGCGTGAGGACAGATTGAACAGGACTTTTTGCCAGTGCTCGGGTGGATTCAATGAACCGATCAAGATGACTTGCTCAATCGCCGCGCTCGCTCCCGGCGAGCTTGCGGCATACACACCATCCCTGGCGATCGCCGCGCCTGTTCCCGACAGGCTTGCGGCATACACACCATCCCTGGCGATATCGGGTGGCTCGCCGGTGTAAATCTGGTGCGGAATGAAACTGCCTGCCCTGAAGGTCCAGAGCAGGTCGTCTATGATTCGGCTTTGTTCGGCAGAATCGGTGAGCACATAACAAAAACTGCCGCTGCGATAGGCTTTTTCTATCAGCTTGCAGGCAAACAGATACCGGTCGTCCAGCGATTCGGTCGGCAGTATGTAAAAGCTGACTTCAGCCACTTATGTTCTGTGCAGTCTGCGCCCGGTTAATCAGATATTGGCTTATTAATGGCACAGGGCGGCCGGTCGCGCCTTTGGTTTGGCCGGTGCGCCAGGCGGTGGCGGCAATGTCCAGATGCGCCCAGTGGAATTTCTCGGCAAATCGCGCCAGAAAGCAGGCTGCGGTAATGGTGCCGCCATCTTTGCCGCCGACGTTGGCCATGTCGGCAAAATTGGATTTAAGTTGCTCCTGATATTCTTCCCAAAGCGGTAAGCGCCAGATAGGGTCGTTGGCGATTTCGCCGGCCGCTGTCAGTTCGTTGCACAAGGCGTCATCGTTGCCGAGCAGGCCGCTGACCACGCGTCCCAAAGCGATTCCGCAGGCACCGGTCAAAGTGGCAATGTCGATCACTGCCTCGGGGTTGTAGCGTTCCGCATAAGTTAAGGTGTCGCAAAGCAGCAGGCGGCCTTCGGCGTCGGTATTTAATATTTCAATGGTTTTGCCGGACATGCTGGTGACAATATCGCCCGGCTTATTGGCATCGCCATCGGGCAGGTTTTCCGATGACGGGATCAGCCCGATAATGTTCAGCGGCAGCTGCATTTGCGCTGCAGCAAGCAGTGTACCCAGAACGGTCGCGCCACCGCACATGTCGTATTTCATTTCATCCATGCCGGGCGCCTGCTTTAATGAAATGCCGCCCGCGTCAAAAGTCAGGCCTTTGCCGATCAGTACGATAGGCTTGGCGTTTTTCTCACCGCCTTGATAATCCAGGGTAATTAATTTGGCGGGTTGACGGCTGCCGCGCGAGACGGACAACAAAGCGCCCATGCCCAGCGCCGCCATTTCGGGTTCTTCCACTATTTTAACCGTCAGGCTGGGGTATTGGTTGCCCAGTGCAATCGCCTGTTCGGCAATAAAAGTTGGCGTGCAGATGTTGCCCGGCAAATCGGCTAAACGTTTGGTCAATTCCATACCCTCTGCAACAGCCTTGCCTTGCAGCAAGCCTGCATGGGCTAAGGAACGGTTGGCTTCCGTGGCGGCAAAGCTTGCCGCTCCGAGCTCACGCTCCTTGCCTACATCCCTGTAGGCAACAGAAATTTTTTCAATTTTGCTTTCGGTTTCTTTATCCGACTTTGTCTGGGTAAATTGATAGACCGCATCGCTGAAAACTTCTATGACATGCCGGGACTTCCATTGCCAGTCGCGGCCTTCAACATCGCTCTCGGCCAAACAGCAAACAACTGATTTTATTTGCGGTTTTTTCAGGCTGTTGACGGCGGCCAGCAGGGCTTTCTTGTAGTTTTTGCCGGATAAAGGCTTGTTTTCGCCTAGTCCGACCAGCAAAATACGTTCGATCTTGCTGCCGGGAATGGCGTTGATTAATACAGTTTCGCCGTTTTTTCCGCTCAGGTCGCCTCGGCTGACGATTTTATTGATGAGACCTTGAGTGCTGTTATCCAGGGCCGCTGCCGACGGACTGAGTTGTTGGTCTTGATAAACGCCAACAATAACGCAATCACATTGCAGTTCTTCTAGTGGCGCGGTTTCTATTGAATAGTCCATAACTTAACTCGGTTAGTGATTGAATGGAGCATTATCCTGAGCGGACCGGAAAAATGGGGTGCTGCAAGATGGGCTGTTTAGCTGCAATTATACAACACAAATAGCGGTTTTTGATTGAGGATGCACGGGGTGGTGGTAAATTGAATCTTTTATCAAACCTCTTTTCGGAATGAACTGAAGGCCACTGTATTTGGCCGTTACGATCCTTGATTTATACTCGATTCAAACAAATCAGGCACACAATGAGCTACTGCAAATAGCACTGTTTCTATAAAATAGTTCATAATTTGCCGGCTCAAGGTGGAAGTCGATGTTTTTTTGATGTCCGTCTTAATATATAACACTCATTTTTGATTGGGGACACGCTTGGAAGTGAATTGGATTAAAGGCTACAAAATGGGGCGGCGTAAGTTAATTACCGTCCTGGACAAAATGGTGGCTTTGGATTTGTTAAGGACGGTATTGGCGGTTTGGTCGGTGATTGTCGTTATTATCGTCAGCAGGCAATTTATCAGGGTGCTTGATAAGGCGATTGAAGGCCAAGTGTCCAATGAAACCTTAATGACCGTTCTAGGTTTAAAAACAATTATTGCCAGTGCCGCCTTTTTGCCGGCCGCCTTGTTTATGGCAGTGTTGATGGTCTTGGGTAGAATGTACAGGGATCAGGAAATGTCGGCAGTGGCTTCGGCAGGCGGCGGTGCAGGGACGGTTTATCGGGCTATTTTCCTGCTGGTTTTACCTTTAAGTATATTGTCCGCCGGTTTGTCATTTTATGTTTCTCCTTGGGCGGAAGCCAGAATGGAGCAGATCATGCATCAGGATAAGGAATCGGCCGATCTTAGAGGCGTTGCCGCCGGAAAGTTTAGTGAATACAGTCAGGGCGATCTGGTTTTTTATGTGGAAAAAATCGATAGCGATAAAACCATGCGTCAGGTTTTTGTCCAGCACAGGCAGGGAAATCGTTTGGCGATTATTAACGCCGAATTAGGCCGGATGAAAGATTTGCCGGACGGGCGTTACGTTGTTTTGGAAAATGGTGAACGTATACAGGGACAGCCGGGAACCGTAAATTATGTCATTGAGCAGTTCTCCGAGTATGCCGTGAGGTTGGATACCAAAGAGTCAGCCGTCACTTTCGATAAGGAGTCGGTTGCCAGCGAAGCTTTGTCGAGTTCCGGTAAAATAGCCGATATTGCCGAGTTACAGCGTCGGTTCTCCATCCCCATGGGGATACTGTTGCTTAGTTTTATTGCCGTGCCTTTGGCGCAGATGTCGCCTCGTGGTGGTGTTTACGGAAATATGCTGGTCGGCTTCCTGATCTATTTTAGCTATGGCAATCTTATTCGAGTCAGTCAGAGCTGGGTCATGAATCAAACTATTCCGGCGTGGCTAGGCGCCTTTGGTGTTAATACGCTCTTATTGATAATAGGCGGGATCTTATTGGCAAGATTATACGGGTGGCAATGGCTGGCTGTTAAAGTCAGGGAAATGGTGCGTAAGTGAATGTATTAACAGGCTATATCGTTAGGGAAATACTCAAAGGCTCTTTCGTTGCCGTTCTATTATTATTGACCTTATTCAATTTGTTTACCTTCAGTGATCAGCTAAAGGATCTGGGTAAAGGCAACTACGGCTTAACCGAGATTTTTTATTATCTTGCCTTGACTTCACCGTCCGTTTTTTATGAATTGATGCCGGCATCCGCTTTATTAGGCAGTTTATTCATATTGGGGGCGATGGGTAATAATCGCGAACTTATTGCGATGCGGGCTGCGGGCTTATCCGTTTTGGGGATTATTAAAGCGGTTATGGTGGCGGGCGCCATTTTGGTTCTGATTGCCATCGTGGTCGGTGAATTTGTCGCGCCGGTAACCGAGCAGGCGGCACAGATGATTAGAGTCACCGCCCTGAATGATCAGATTGTCATGAAAGCCAAATATGGTCTCTGGCTGCGGGAAGGCAAAAAGTTCATCAACGTACGGAAAATAGAGGATGACGGCAGTCTGGCCGACATCAGCATTTATGAACTGGATGATCAGCGCCATTTGCGTTATTCAGCCCATGCACAAAAAGCGACTTTTCAAGGCGATCAGCAATGGAAATTAGAGGGTATCGCGCAATCAAACCTCTCATTGGAACAGATGGGGTCAAGCAGCCAAGCTGAACAAATGTGGCAATCGAGCCTTGCCCCGGATTTGCTGGATATTGTTGTGGTCAAGTCGCATGATCTGTCCATGTATGATCTGGCGATGTATATTGATTTCTTAAAGCAGAATCATCTAAAGTCGCACGAGTTTGAAATGGCTTTCTGGGGGCGTGTGGTCAATCCCCTGGTTGTTTTCGTAATGCTGCTGGTGTCTGCGCCTTTTGTCATCGGCGTTAAACGCGGCGTTAACGTTGGCGCAAGAATGATGATCGGCGTTGTCATCGGTATGGGATTTAATATTATCGATAAAATTGTCGGTCACGTCGGCTTGATTTATGGCCTTAACCCACCGCTAATGGCCTTTATTCCCAGTTTGGTTGTATTAGCTTTGGCGCTGTTTGCGTTGAATCGAGTGCAAGCGTAGCGTTACACCAAGAGTTGTTAAAATTATTAAATTGAGTCAGGCAGAGGGAGTTAACGTGGCGATTAGAAAATTTAAAGATAAGCACCCTAAAATCGGCAACTCGGTTTTTATAGATGACAGCGCGGTGGTGATCGGCGACGTTACCCTGGGCGATGATGTTTCCATCTGGCCTACCGCAGTAGTTAGAGGCGATGTCGAGAGCGTGATGATTGGCGCAGGCACCAACGTGCAGGACGGTTCAGTCTTGCATGTCACTCACGCCGGAAAATATACGGGCCAAGGTTATCCTTTAATCATAGGCAAGGGCGTTACCATAGGGCATAGAGCCGTAGTTCACGCCTGCACTGTGGGCGATTACTGCTTAATAGGGATAGGGGCGATTATTATGGATGGTGCCGTTCTTGAGGATTATGTGATGCTGGGAGCCGGCGCATTGGTTCCACCCGGAAAAAAGCTGGAGAGCGGCTACCTTTACATGGGCACACCTGCCAAACAGGCGAGGCCTTTAAAGGAGTCTGAAAAGGAATTTCTGGAATATTCGTCCAGACAATATATTCAGCTAAAAAATGAGTATTTAAAAAATACGGATGATGCCGAATTTGACTGATGAACGAGACGAGAGACAAAGGGCCAAGGGCGAAAAAAGCTTGCATTGAGGTTTAAGAACTTTTTCAATTTTTACCTTTTACCTTTTACCTTTTACCTTTTACCTTTTACCTTTTACCTTTTACCTTTTACCTTTTACCTTTTACCTTTTACCTTTTACCTTTAGCCTTTAGCCTTTAGCCTTTAGCCTTTAGCCTTTAGCCTTTAGCCTTTCTGAATTCAACAGTTCAATAACAGGCCGGGTTGCCGGGCGAACGCCGCGCCAGATAAAAAAAGCTTCCGCAGCTTGTTCAACCAGCATGCCCAGCCCATCCAGACTCTTTGCTGCATGATTTTCCAATCCCCAGCGCACAAAAGCGGTCGGTTCGTTACCGTAAGCAAGATCGTAACAGCTGCCGTCTGTAGCCAATAGACCCGCTGGTAGTGGCGGTAGCTGACCGCTCAAACTGGCTGATGTCGCGTTTAAAATCAAATCAAACTGCCGGCTTTCTAAATCATCAAAACCGCAGCCGGTAATAGGGCCTCTGCCATGAAATTCTGCGGCCAGCTCGACGGCCTTATCAACGGTGCGGTTAGCAATTACAATCGATCTCGGAGATTGCTCAAGTATCGGCGCTAGGATGCCCCGGCTGGCGCCGCCGGCACCCAAAATCAGTATGCGCATGCCTGTTACGGTGATGCCATGATTGGCGGTCAAGTCTGTCACTAGGCCGATGCCGTCGGTGTTGTCGCCTAAAACAGAACCGTCCTCCTGGAACGCGAGCGTGTTGACTGCCTTGCTCAGTTGGGCGCGTTCGGTGTTATGGTCGGCATAGCGCCAGGCGAGTTCTTTCAGAGGCACGGTGCAATTTAAGCCTTTGCCGCCTTCAGCGAAAAACATCGCAACTGCCGTCTGGAACTGCTCGGCAGGCACTTCCATTGCGGTGTATTCAAGCGCTTGCCCGGTTTGTTCGGCAAAGAGTCGGTGAATGCGCGGCGATTTACTGTGTTTGATCGGGCAACCAAAGACCGCGTAGCGATCGGTTAAGACCATGATTGCGCCTTTCTTTCCATCCATAATTCCCATGCAATAGTCACTGCAACTATCACAATGGCAATGCCCAATTCTACCCAGAGAAAGTGCGGCGTATATACTGAAACGACAGCGGCAACCCCGAGGAATAGCCCGACCAGGCTAAAGCGCCAGCCTACGCGCAAACCGTCAAGTATGGTTGAAAGCGATAAAATCAGCAGGATAATGCGGCCGGCGTCTTGTTCGTCTATGCGCCCGGATTGGTGGATTAAAAATAGTCCGCCAACGATCAGCAAGGATGTCGCCCAGTGTAGCGATTGCTCTCGCAAAATGATCTTGAAGTCATCGCTACGGTGCTTGGATTGCAGCCAGCCGATAATCATCGCAGATAAACCAAACAGGAGCACCATAATAAGCCAGTAGCCATAACCGTCGGCGGGAGAAAAGTCCATGATGCCGATGCCGACTAGGGACAGGATCAGCAGTAAAACCAGAATGGCTTCCTCAATATGAAATCTTCTTTTTTCTGTAATTAGGATGTCTTCTGACATGAAATGAACTCCACTTCAGGTGTTAGATTAAAGGTTAATTGATGTTATGTGCTGTCCACGAAAAGCACGAAGAAGCTTTATAGCACAATCCTTGTTGACGGTTGCTTTCATAGCAATCGAAGTTGACTGGCAAACCCAGACGCAATCCTTTTGTTTCCTAGCGGTTCATTTTTTTCGTGACTTTCGTGTTTTCCGTGGATCACTGCTTTTTCATTGGTTGTGAACTATTCTTGCAGCCACTGGGCTACAGATTTGGCGTAATAGGTCAGGATGGCGTCGCTGCCGGCGCGTTTGAAGGCCAGCAGGGATTCCAGAACGACTTGTTTTTCATCCAGCCAGCCGTTCATGGAAGCGGCTTTGAGCATCGCGTATTCGCCGCTGACTTGATAGGCGAACGTCGGTACGCCGTATTGGTCTTTGACCCGGCGAATAATGTCCAGATAAGGCATGCCGGGCTTGACCATGACCATATCCGCGCCTTCCTGCAGATCCAGCTGTATTTCACGCATGGCTTCATCGGAATTGGCCGGGTCCATTTGGTAGCTGTATTTGTTGCCTTTGCCTAGCGTCCCGGCGGAACCTACTGCATCCCTGAACGGGCCGTAAAAGCTGGAGGCATATTTGGCGGCATACGCGAGTATCAGCGTATTGCTATGATTTTCGCTTTCCAGCGCCTGCCTGATTGCGGCGATACGGCCATCCATCATATCCGACGGAGCGACAATATCGGCTCCGGCTTCGGCATGAGACAGCGCCTGGCGGGTCAATACCGCAATGGTTTCATCATTCATCACGTAGCCGTCCTGGTTGACCAGTCCATCCTGTCCGTGAGTAGTGAAGGGGTCCAGTGCGACATCGGTAATAATGCCCAATTCGGGAACAGCTTCTTTCAAAGCTCTCACGCTACGCTGAATCAAGCCGTCAGGGTTATAGGCTTCGTTAGCCTGTTCCGATTTTTTATCAGCAGACGTCACAGGAAACAGCGCAATGGCCGGGATGCCCAGATTATAAAGCTGATGGGCCTCTTCAAGCAGCAAGTCCAGCGAGAGCCGTTCCACTCCCGGCATGGATGAGATGGATTCCCGTTGATTCGAGCCTTCAGTGACAAACATCGGATAAATCAGATCATCAACAGATAAGCGATTTTCGCGCATTAAACGACGGGAAAAGTCGTTATAACGCATTCTTCTCATGCGTGTTTGAGGGAAATTGATGCTATTATATGTCATCTTATCCTTAGCTCTAAGGGTTGGGAGAATATCAATTTTTCTTTATCTAAGTCAGGTAAATTTAAGGCTTGGATATTATGCTGTTTATTGTATCAGGGAAATTACCACACTGATATTTGAACATAAAAGCACGCACTGGTTTAATTTTAGAGGGTTTTATGAAAGCTAAACAAGTTACAATATTCGGTATATTGGCAGTTTTACTGGGCTTAATGCCAGTCACTAAAGCAATTGCGGATGATTTGCTGCCTCCTCAGCAAGCGATACATACAGCTTCGGAAAAATTACAGCAAAGACTGCAAGATAAGTCGTTTACCAAGGATTTTTCCAAAATTACACAATTTGTTAACGAAGTTATCTATCCGCATACCGATTTCGACAGAATTTCAGAATTGGTTCTGGGTAAAATCTGGAAAACAGCAACTGTTGATGAACGCGAGCGTTTTAAACATGAATTCCAGACTTTGCTGGTGAGAACCTATTCACGGGCTTTTGTAGAGTTCAACGACTGGTCAGTGCGTTTCCTGCCTCTCGAAATGGGCAGTGATGACAAAAAAGTTGTCGTTAAAACAGAAGTGTTACAGCCGGGCATTCAACCTATCGGCGTTAATTACCGGATGCTGCTGAGCGGCGGCGAATGGAAAGCCTACGATATTATGATTGAAGGCGTGAGTCTGGTGACCAACTACCGCACAACTTTTTCCCAGGAAGTTCAAGCTAAAGGTTCATTAAACGCAGTGATTGAAGGACTGGTTAAACGTAATGCCGAAGCGCTGGCGGCAAAACCGGCGGCGAATGGCTAATTCTTAAGCATCGAAAACACGCTATTCCTGTAAGGGCAAATTTATTCGCTAGCGAGAATGAATTTGCCCTACAGCTCTATTCCCCGTTCTACACCGCACGATTTTATTTTTGATTAATCCAGCCGGAAAGCTCAAATTGGATAACAAACAGCAACAGGAATTGCATACCAAATGCATCATGCATTAAAAAAGCACAAAGTTATAGCGATCCTAAAATCAGTTTAAAATTACTGCTCTGAAAATGTGCTGATTCCCGAAGTTTTTCATCCTACATTAAAACCGCTGGTGGCAAGCCGGCTTTAGCCATGCAGCACAGGCTGGTTCACTGTTTTACTTTATTTTCCTCATTGCGCTGAAATGATTGACTACCAACCTTTATATGATGCACTGATTGATGCCAGGGCCGACGCCTGGGTAAAAATGCTGCCGCAGCAGCTTGAGCGAGGCTTTGATCCAGCCAGACATGGCAATTTAGCGGAATGGCAGGCATTGGTCGATAGTGTGCCGGAATTGCTCACCGCACACCGGCTGCTTGATACCGATACGGTACAGATAGGCAGTCCTGATGACTTGGTCGCGACGGCTCCCGGCAGTCTTGCGACATTCCCACCCTCCCTGACGCTCGCCAAGGCCGCAAAAAAGCAGCTTGAAAGCCAGTTAAAAACGCTGTGTCCCTGGCGTAAAGGCCCCTACGACTTATTCGGTATCAACATAGATACTGAATGGCGGTCGGACTGGAAGTGGAACAGGCTGAAAGACCATATCGCGCCCTTGGAACACCGGCTGGTTTTGGATGTGGGCTGCGGCAATGGCTATCATTGCTGGCGCATGCTCGGCGCCGGCGCCAAAATGGTGGTCGGCATCGACCCTATGATGCTCAACGTGATGCAGTTTCAGTTGGTGAGAAAACTGTATGGCGAGGCGCCGGTCTACGTTTTGCCGATGGGCATAGAAGACATGCCTTACGGCCTCAAGGCCTTCGACACGGTATTTTCAATGGGCGTGCTGTACCATCGCCGTTCGCCCATCGACCATCTGATGGAATTAAGGGACTGCCTGAAACCCGGCGGCGAGTTGGTGTTGGAAACGTTGATTATCGACGGCGGTTTAGGTCAGGTTTTACTGCCGGAAGACCGCTACGCCAAGATGCGCAACGTCTGGTTTTTACCCAGTTGTGACACGTTGATCAGCTGGTTAACGCGTTGCGGATTCAAAAATATCCGCGTGGTTGATGTGACCGTAACTACCATTGAAGAGCAGCGAACGACAGAATGGATGACTTTTAATTCGCTGAAGGATGCTTTGGATGCGGATAACCCGCAACTGACCTGCGAAGGTTTACCGGCTCCGAAACGGGCTGTTGTTATTGCCAATACGGCGTAGACTAGGATAAAAATCAGGGTCGGAGTGCAGGCTTCGCCTGCCTTGCAAGCAAAGCTTGCACTCCTGTTTAAAGCTCGGTGAATACGTTCTTCTAGCCCCGCTAAAAGACCTCTAAAACTCCCGGTAAAAAAAACTCACTGACCAGCATTTGCCGGTGCGCAATCGCGTAAACGGTTCTTCTGCCCGCTATCGGCTGATCGATATGGCCTTCCTCTATCGCGGGCTGCGTCCAGGTCGGCTGGTCGATCAAGGTAACATTCATCTCGATGCGTTCCAGTTTGGGATAGGAAAAAATCACTTCGCCGAGCGGCCGACTGCCGAGATGAGCCAGATTGCTATTAGCGATTTTGATGGTTTTTGCCGGGATTACGGTTCTGGCTAAAATTAGCGGCTTGCCGTCGGCGTGGAGCAACACTTCACGGATCAGGCTGTATTTTTTTTCGTGCAGTTTTAGCAGCCTGCGCTCGCTCAAGAACGGCGTATTCCATTGCTGGAACAGGATCTTAACGCCGACCGCATCGCCGTAATAATCGCGCAGACGCTGGGTCAACGATCCCGGCTCATAAGTCCATGACTGGACATTGTCCGGCAGGGTATGACGGGTGCCTGAGCGGTTTTCCAGCCATAAAGGCTCTCGTATGAATAAAAAGCTTTTGCTTGCCAACTTAGATTAGACCTCGGAATATTCTGTAGATGCACCCAGCCAACGGTCGCACAAGGGTTCGACAGCTTGCGGCGAGTGAGTAAAGAAGGCGTCGCCGATTTGTTGAATGGCCGCCAGCAAATCGGCATCCCTGGCCAAATCGGCAATTTTAAAATGCATTTGTCCGGTCTGCCGGGTACCCATGACTTCGCCGGGGCCGCGCAGCGCAAGATCTTTTTCGGCGATCACAAAGCCGTCGTTACTGTCCCGTAAAACACCGAGGCGATGGCGGGCGGTATCGGACAATGGCGTTTGATACAGCAGCAGGCAATAACTGTCATCATTGCCGCGGCCGACCCGTCCGCGCAATTGATGCAGTTGCGACAGGCCCAGGCGTTCAGGATTTTCGATAATCATCAAACCGGCATTGGGTACGTCAACGCCGACTTCAATGACGGTCGTGGCGACCAGCAAATCAATTTCATGATTTTTAAATGCCTGCATCACGGCGTCTTTTTCGGCTGACTTCATGCGTCCGTGAATCAGTGCAATGCGCACATTCGGCAAAGCCTGAGTCAATGTTTCTGCGGTTTTTTCCGCCGCCTCGCACTGCAAAACTTCCGATTCTTCGATCAATGTACAGACCCAGTAAACCTGCCGCTTTTTCTCGACCCAGCTGTTAATCCGGTCGATCACCTCGGCGCGCCGCTCGGCGGAAATCACGCTGGTGACGATTGGTTTTCTGCCCGGCGGCAGCTCGTCGATAATGGATATATCCAAATCGGAATACTGCAGCATCGCCAAGGTGCGGGGAATTGGCGTGGCGGTCATCACTAACTGGTGCGGCCTGATGCCTTCCTGCTGGCCTTTCTCCCTGAGTGCCAGCCGCTGGTGTACGCCGAAGCGATGCTGTTCGTCAATTATAATCAGGCCGAGGCGATGAAAGTTCACGCTGTCCTGAAATAAGGCATGCGTGCCGATGATAATGCCCGCCGTGCCATTCTCCAGTGCTTGTAACACGGTTTTTCTGGCATTGCCTTTGAGTTGGCCGGTCAAATACCTTACCTGGGTTTCAAAGCCGCTAAACCAAGCGCTGAAATTACGGAAGTGTTGTTCGGCCAGCAACTCGGTCGGTGCCATCACCGCAATCTGATAGCCTGCGGTTAACGCCAGTAATGCCGCGTAAGCGGAGACGACGGTTTTACCGGAGCCGACATCGCCCTGCACTAGGCGCATCATCGGGTGTTGTTTAGCGCAATCGGCTTCGATTTCGGCAATGACCCGTTGCTGTGCGCCGGTCAGTTTAAACGGCAGCGAGCGGATGAAATGGTCTGTGGCGGTTTTTCCTGCCGTACCTGCAGAGAAAGAGGGCGCTTGCCAGGCTTTGGTTTTATTCCGGGTGGTTCTCAGGATTAAATAATGTGCCAGCAGTTCTTCAAAGGCCAGCCGTTTTAGTGCGGGTACGCTGCCGTTTTGCAAAGCTTCAATCGACACCGACTCATCCGGCGCATGGAGCGTTTGTATGGCATCGGCCAGACTAGGATAACGGTATTGGCTTAAGATCGGTTCGGGTATCCAGTCGGTCAACAGTTCGGGTGCCTGCCGGCACAGCTCCAGCGCCTGTTTGACCGCCTTGCGTATGACGTTCTGGCTGAGCCCTTCGGTCAGTGGATAAACGGGAGTCAGGCGTGATTCAGTGACACATTCGCCAAGATGGGCGATGACTTTGTATTCGGGATGAACCATTTCCAGCCCGGCAAATCCGTAGCGCACTTCGGCAAAGCAGCTGATAGCCGTGCCGGGCTTTAGCGCATTATGCTGGTTGGCGGAAAAGTGGAAGAACCTCAGGTTGATAAAGCCGGTACCGTCGCTGATTCGGCAAATCAGGCTTTTCCGGCCTCTGGGTAAAACATCGACAAATTCGACGTTGCCGGTGATCAACACCGTCATGCCCGGCCTTAACGAACCGATCGGGTAAACGCGGGTGCGGTCTTCATAACGCAGAGGCAAATGAAAAATCAAATCCTGAAGTGTGTGCAGGCCGAGTTTTTGCAGACGGTTTGCGGTTTGAGCACCTATTCCCGTCAATATGGAGACTGGCTGATTCAGGGGGTTCGGGATTTTCATGCGGCTATATTAATAAAACTGAATTTCTTCATGGAGATATTCTAGGCACAAGGCGAAAGGCAAAGGGCAAAGGGCAAAAGATAGCTTGTTTGCCCTTTGCCTTTCGCCTTTTTTCATCCGTTTAAATCCGTAAATGCAGTGTCATTCAACAAGCCGGATATTCCTGAGGCTTTAAAACCATAATCGCATCCATTTCCACCTCGGCGGCTTTAGGCAAGGCAGCAACGCCGATTGCGGCGCGGGCGGGGTAAGGCGCTTGGAAGTAACGCCCCATGATTTCGTTGACTAGCGGGAAGTGCGCCAGATCGGTCAAATAAACATTCAACTTGACGATATCCGAAAAATCGCCGCCCGCCGCTTCTGCAACTGCGAGTAAGTTATCGAACACCTGCATAATCTGCGCGCTTATATCGCCTTCAATAATGGTCATCGTCTCAGGCACTAAAGGGATTTGCCCTGAAAGATAAACCGTGCGACCAGCCCGGACCGCTTGCGAATAGGTGCCGATTGCTTGCGGCGCTTTATCGGTTTGAATGATTTCTTTGCTCATTTTGGGTCCTTTATGCTTTAACTCGAGTAATTTTTAACACGATCGATAACTCTTTCAAGCGACGCATAATTTTGGCTAAGTGCACGCGGTCTTTGACAGTCAAGGTGATTAAATCGACGCTAATGCGGTCATCCTGGTCGACGACGGTGACATTTTCAATATTGGAATTCTGTTCGGAAATAGTCGAGGCGACGGTTGCCAGCGAGCCGCGTTGGTTGAGTATTTCTATGCGGATTTCAACCGGGAAATCACCGGCGGCATCCTGGCTCCATTCGACGTCCAGCCAATTGGTTTGTTTTTTTCTGACGGCGCTGTTACGGCATTCATGGTGATGCACGACGATGCCTTTGCCGGGATTGAAATAGCCGATAATCGAGTCGCCCGGAATCGGCCGGCAACATTTCGCCAAGGTGATGATCATGCCTTCCGTGCCTTTTATGATCAGCGGTTTTCTTTGGGCTTGATCGCCGTCATCGAGTTTAATGGTGGCGTTAATATCATCCTGAGCAATCCGTTTTGCGACTAGAAACGGCATCTTATTGCCCAGTCCTATGTCTTCAAGCAATTCGTCCAGCGACTGTTTGGACATGACTTGCAGCAAGGCTTGTATTTTGTCTTTGCTGATGTTTTCCAGATGCAAGTGCATGGCCTGCAATTCTTTTTCCAGCAGGCGGCGACCCAGATTAATCGCTTCCTGCTGTTTAAAATGCTTCAGGTAGTTGCGGATGCCGGAGCGGGCTTTGGCAGTGACGACATAATTGAGCCAAAGCGGATTGGGCCTGGCCCATGATGCGGTAATAACTTCGACGGTGACGCCGTTTTCCAGTTTGGTTTGCAGCGGCACCAGCTGTTTGTCGATTCGGGCGGAGACGCAGGCATTACCCACGTCGGTATGTACGGCATAGGCAAAATCGATAATGGTCGCTCCGCGAGGCAGTTTAATAATCGCGCCCTGCGGCGTGAATACGAAGACTTCCTGCGGAAACAAATCCACTTTCAGGTTATCGATAAATTCCAGCGAATCGCCGGCGGATTTCTGGATTTCCAGCAAATCTCTCAGCCATTCGTTGGCGCGGTCCTGGAATTTCTCGATTTTATCGTCATCGGATTTATACAGCCAGTGCGCGGCGATGCCCGATTCCGACATCCGGTGCATTTCGTGCGTCCTGATCTGGACCTCAATGGGTACGCCGTAAGGCCCCATCAATATCGAATGCAGGGATTGATAGCCATTGGCCTTGGGCAGGGCGATATAATCTTTGAAGCGGCCGGGAATCGGTTTGTACAGGTTATGCATAACCCCTAAAACCCGGTAACAGGTATCGACATCATCGCAGAAAATCCTGAACGCATAGACATCGAAAACGTCGGCCAGGGAAATCTTTTTGTTGAGCATTTTTTTATAAATGCTGTAGAGGTTTTTCTCCCGTCCGGCAACATCGCAGTTCAGGCAGGCTTGTTCCAGGCGATTTTTTATCGTGCTCTCTATGATGTCGACGATTTTGCGACGGTTGCCCCGCGCTTTTTTTACGGCATTATTTAAAACCGCGTGCCGCATCGGATACATCGCCTCAAAGCTCAGTGCTTCAAGTTTTTGCCGGATACTATTCATGCCCAGACGGTTGGCAATCGGAGCGTAAATATCCAGGGTTTCACGGGCGATACGGCGCTTTTTTGCGGCCGGCATGACGCCGAGCGTCTGCATGTTGTGCAGCCTGTCCGCGAGTTTGACGATAATGACGCGTAAATCTTTGGCCATGGCCAGAAACATCTTGCGGACATTTTCCGCCTGCGTTTCCGCCTGTGATTTACTGTCGATTTTGCTTAATTTGGTGACCCCGTCAACCAGTTCAGCGACTTCAGCGCCGAACTGCGCAGCCAGCTCTTTTTTACTGAGCGGAGTATCTTCAATGACATCATGCAGTATGGCGGCCATGATGCCGTGAACGTCCATGCGCATTTCAGCAAGACTGATCGCGACAGAGACAGGGTGGCAAATATAGGCTTCGCCGCTTTTACGGAATTGACCTTCATGCGCTTTCGCGCCGACTTCATAAGCGCGGACGCATTGGTCAATTTGGGCTGGATCCAGATAGCCGGACAAGGTCGTGCATAAACGCCGGATCAGTTTGTCCTGAGGGCGTTCCAGCTCGATCGTGTCCGCTATTTCCAGCATAGGCTTTACAGATTAGAACATCGTGTTATGTTGTTGATGCTCATGCGCTTCACCGACACGATGCAGGGCCGCGATATTTTCAGCCGTAACATGACCGGCTGCAATTTCGCGCAACGCAACCACAGTATCCTTGTCTTTTCCGCGAGGCACAAATTCAGTCGCCCCGTGGCTCAGTTGGCGCGCTCTGGTGCTGGCTAATAAAACCAGTTTGAAGCGGTTTTCAACAGTTTCTAAACAATCTTCGATAGTAATTCTGGCCATTTTTAATCCTGATGCGTTGTAGTTAAGGCAAAAGGCGAAAGGCAAAAGGTGAAAGGCTTTTTTCGCCCTTTGCCTTTCGCCCTTCGCCTAACTTGTTAACGTGATTTTAACACAGAAACGGCAGGAAGTTCCTTGCCTTCAAGAAATTCCAGGAAGGCGCCGCCGCCGGTCGAAGTATAAGAGACATCATCGTTAATGCCGTATTTATCGATAGCCGCCAAGGTATCGCCGCCGCCTGCAATCGAGAAAGCTTTGCTTTCTGCAATTGCTGTCGCCAGCGCTTTGGTGCCGCCGCCGAATTGGTCGAATTCAAATACGCCGACCGGTCCGTTCCAGACGATGGTGCCGGCGGTTTTCAGAATTTCGGCATATTGTTTGGCAGTCTCGGGCCCTATATCCATAATCATGTCATCGGCTTCAACGTCAGCGACTTTTTTAACGGTAGCGACGGCGGTTTCTGAAAATTCTTTCGCGCAAACGACATCAACCGGGACAGGGATATCAGAGCCGTTGCTTTTGGCCGCTGCCATCAGTCGTTTGGCTTCATCGATCAGATCGGCTTCATACAATGATTTGCCGACCGGGAAACCCGCCGCTGCAATAAAGGTGTTGGCGATGCCGCCGCCGACGATTAACTGGTCGACTTTTGCCGACAGAGAATCCAACACCGTCAATTTGGTCGAGACTTTAGAGCCGCCGACAATCGCAACCAATGGTTTGGTTGGGGTTTCCAAGGCTTTGCCCAATGCGTCCAGTTCGCTGGCTAACAATGGGCCCGCGCAGGCAATCGGTGCAAATTTAGCGACGCTGTGGGTTGAGGCTTGCGCTCTGTGTGCGGTGCCGAAAGCATCCATTACAAAGATGTCGCAAAGAGCCGCCATTTTTTTGCCCAGCTTATCGTCGTTTTTGCCTTCGCCGGCGTTAAAACGCACGTTTTCGCACAGTACGACTTCGCCTGGCTGGATGTTGATACCGTCGATCCAGTCCTTTTCCAGTCTGACCGGTTTGCCGAGCAATTCGGATAAACGTACGGCGACCGGTTTCAACGAAGACTCTTCATCGTACTGGCCTTCAGTCGGACGGCCCAGATGCGACATCAACATAACCGCCGCGCCCGCAGCCAGGGCTTTTTCAATAGTTGGCACGCTGGCCTGGATACGAATGTCGCTGGTCACTTTGCCGTTTTTTACCGGTACGTTCAAATCCTGACGGATTAATACCCGCTTGCCTGACAAGTCCAGATCTACCATTCTCTTAATTGACATATTTCGCTCTCATTGTTGTAGGTTGATTTTAAAATTAATAATGTCCACGAAAGACACAAAAAGCACGAAAAAGTTTCAGCATCGACAGTGCTTTTCCCGATCCGGGAAAAGAGTAAATGCATTTATTTTTTCGTGTCTTTCGTGCTTTTCTTGGACAATGCTTTTTCTATTTTTCAAACGATTAATTTTGTTTCCATTTGATCGAGCAACCGATACTGTTGATTTGCTCCTTGGGACCGTGGCCGGTTTCGGCAATCAGCTTCATGGCTTCAAATAATTCGCGTTGGGTGCCTTCCGGCGCGGTTTCTTTGCGGCTGGCGTCCAGCCGTCCCCGGTATTGCAGTTCGTAGTCGGCATTATAGCCAAAAAAGTCCGGTGTACAGACAGCGCCGTAAGCTTTGGCGACTTGCTGCGTTTCATCAAGCAAATAAGGGAAGCTGAAACCTAATTGCTCGGACAGCTTTTTCATGTTGGCGAATGAATCGGCGGGGTATTCAACCGTATCGTTGGACATGATCGCTACCGATCCGACGCCCAGCGCTTTAAGTTCCCGCGTATCCCTGACGATCCGATCCAGCACGGCTTTGACATACGGGCAATGATTGCAGATAAACATGACCAGCAGGCCTTTGGGCCCCATGCACTGTTGCAGGGACCAAGTGCGCCCGTCAACGCCGGGCAATTCAAAATCGATCGCTTTCTTGCCGAAATCACAGATTGGCGTTTCCAGTGTGACCATTTTTGCACCTCTTTTTAGTATGAAAAAACGTAGTAATTATTCACCACGAAGACACGAAGAACACGAAGTTTTTATTTTGTCGAGTAATGTTTTCGGCCAAGAGTCTTTCATCTCAATCAATACCACGACCACATGAATAGAGGAGAATGAGCTGAAAATAAGTGCTGGCATATAAATTTTCAGCTAAGGTTCAAAGCCGGAGTGCAGGCTCTGCCTGCCTTGCAAGCAAAGCTTGCACTCCAAAATACCGAAGAACTTTTGCTCGGTTACTTATGTTTTCTTCGTGTCTTCGTGGTGAATAGTTATCTGTCTACTACGAACTTTATTGAAACAACACCGCCGCGCTGATGACCACCGCGCTGAGCAGCATCGCCCAGACCGTCCTGCGGTGATTGTTATCCATCTGTTGGCGCAGCAGCACTAATTCCCGGTTTTGCGCTTCGGTATGCTGCTTGGCATGGGCGGCATTGTCCAGCGCTTTGTAAATCAAGGACGGGATTTCCGGAAACTGCTCGGCAAAGTCGGGAAACTGTTTGATGAGCTTGTCGATCTTGGCTTTAGGACCCATGCGCTCATGAAACCATTTCTCAAGAAAAGGCTTGGCGGTTTGCCACAAGTCCAGGTCAGGGTAAAGCTGCCGTCCCAAGCCTTCGATATTGAGCAGGGTTTTTTGCAGCAAGACCAGCTGCGGTTGAACATGCATGTCAAAACGCCGCGCCGTCTGGAATAAACGCAGCAATAACTGGCCGAAGGAAATGTCTTTCAGCGGCTTTTCAAAAATCGGCTCGCACACGCTGCGTATCGCGGATTCGAACTCTTCTATCCGGGTCGATTCGGAAACCCAGCCCGATTCGACGTGCATTTCCGCCACTTTGCGGTAGTCGCGGTTGAAAAAAGCCAGAAAGTTCTCCGCCAGATAGTGCTGGTCGGACAATGATAAAGTGCCGACGATGCCGAAATCGACAGCAATATATTTAGCCGGCAGGTCAACGAAAATATTGCCGGGATGCATGTCGGCATGAAAGAAATTATCCCTGAATACTTGGGTAAAAAAGATTTCCACGCCGCGTTCGGCAAGTAATTTAAAGTCGGCGCCACCTTCTTTAAGCTGGTCGATGTTGCCTACCGGTATGCCCTGAATTCTTTCCATGACCAGGACTTTCCGGCGCGTCAGCGGCCAATGAATTTCCGGGATATAGATAACGTCAGAGCCTTCGAAGTTACGGCGCAATTTGGCGGCATTGCCCGCTTCCCTGACCAGGTCGAGTTCATCCAGCGTGGTTTTTTCAAATTCGGCAACGACATCGACAGGGCGCAACCTTCTTGCGTCAGCCCAGAAACGTTCGGCGAAACGGGCCAGTTCATAAAGCAGGCCTATGTCCGAGCGGATGCGGCTTTCAATGTCGGGGCGCAGGACTTTAACCACCACGTTTTCGCCGCTGTGCAAAACGGCGGTATGAACCTGTGCGACTGACGCCGAGGCCAGCGGTTCGGCAGCAAAAGAAGCAAACGCTTCGCTGATCGGCATGCCGAGTTCTTTTTCGATAATGCTGCGTGCCAGTTCGTTGGCAAAAGGCGGGACCCGGTCCTGTAGTTTGGTCAGTTCATCGGCGATGTCATCGGGCAATAAGTCTCTGCGGGTGGACAAGGCTTGGCCGAATTTGACATAAATAGGCCCAAGGTCTTCCAGTGCGCGCCGGATTCTGACGCCGCGCGAGTCTGACGAACTTCTGAGCCAGAAATTCGGGGAGAAAACCGCTAAGTAGCGGACAGGTCGGAATAAATGGGTTTTTAATACGAGTTCGTCCAGGCCGTGAAAGACCAGGACCCAGTTGATATGGATCAGGCGCAGTAATAATTTAGGTCGGATCACGAGTTACCTTTGTTTGTAGGACGGACGCTATTTTTGGCGCCTAACAACTAGATTCACCACGAAGGCACGAAGTTCACGAAGAAAAACAAGGTAAAACTTCGTGTTCTTCGTGGTGAATAATTAAGATTTATTTTGCAACGTATTTTCCAGGCGTTCAATCCGGCTTTGCAATCGGTCAAAATCGGTGCGCAGTTCATCAACCTGGGCGTAATGAATATCCACTTCAGGCGCCGCCGGCAAGTCACGGGTTTCTTCCTGCAAAAATTCCTTGGCATTCAACCTAAAAGTTTCAAGCGATTCTTTGCTCCAGCGCTGACCGGCACGAAAAAAATTGGCTACCTTATGCGCGATGATATCGCCGGTGAACTGCGACAGTTTTTCTTCCAGATCAATGTCCAGTTTGGCGAACAGTTCCTGAAACTTGCGGCCGGTCTGCATGTCGCCTTCAATCTTTACTTCGCCCGAGAAAACGGAACGCATCGGTGTCGAGCTGAGTCCCATCAAGCCCAGCGCCCAAACCGAACCGGTCAGGCGGGTGTCGGGCGGGTCCGGGAACTGATCCAGACACTGAATAGAATCGTTAGTCGGGCACAGGTAAATGGTGTCATCAAACGGCTGAACGGTGACGGCAATGACTTTGCCGGCCAGCGGCGCTAGAAAATAGCCGCTGTCCTGATCCAGCGCAAGGTATTGATTCAGCGAGGCTTCCAGTGCGCCAAGCAGGAAGGGTTTGAGGGTCATGCTAGATTTTATAACCTCTATGAACGGCGACGATGCCTTGCGTCATGTTGAAGTATTCGCAACGCTCGAGGCCTGCGTCTTCCATCATTTTTTTCAGTTCATCCTGCTTGGGATGCATGCGGATGGACTCGGCAAGATAACGGTAACTGTCTTCATCTTTCGCAACCACTTTGCCAATTTTGGGGAGCAGCTTGAATGAATAGAAATCGTAGACTTTTTCGGTGATTTTATCGACCGGGTGCGAGAATTCCAGCACGATAACGCGGCCGCCGGGTTTGAGGACGCGGTACATGGAGCGCAACGCGGCATCTTTGTCGGTGACGTTGCGCAGGCCGAAGGCGATGCACACGCAATCGAAGGTATTGTCTTCAAACGGCAGGCATTCGGCATTGACTTGGGCATAGCGGATATTGCCGACCAAGCCCCTGTCGATCAGCCGGTCGCGTCCGGTGCGCAGCATTTCGGAATTAATGTCGGCCAGGACTATTTGACCTTCCGGGCCTACGCGCTTTTCAAACAGCGTGGTCAGATCGCCGGTGCCGCCGGCCAGGTCAAGCACCATGTCGCCTTTGCGCACATTGCTAAGCTGTACGGCAATGCGTTTCCAGATGCGGTGAATGCCTAATGACATCAGGTCGTTCATGATGTCATATTGTCCGGCAACGGAATCAAATACGCCGCGAACCAGCTTGACCTTCTCTTCTGTCGCTACTTGTTTAAATCCAAAATGAGTGGTGTCGGTCATCGTTGTACCTGTTCGTTTAATCGTATGTTGTTTCCACGAAGCTCATGGAAACGATGAAGTTAGTTTTGTCGCGGTGGTTTGCGTTTATAGCCGGCAGCGTCCAGTTTATGAAGATAATTGGCCCATAAAGCCTGATATTCAGCGCCCAGTTTATATAACAAATCCCAAGTATAAATGCCGCTGTCGTGGCCGTCACTAAAGACCAGGGCTATTGCATAGTTACCTACCGGCCTGATCTCTTTAATGGTGACGTCCTCCTTGTTGATCTGTAGGACTTCTTGTCCGGGTCCGTGGCCTAATGCTTCCGCCGAAGGCGTATAGACGCGCAAATATTCGGCCGGCAACTGAAACACGCTGCCGTCATCAAAGCTGATTTCAATAATGTTGGAAACCTGATGCAGCTTGATCTCAGTCGGATGAGTATTGGCGGGTTTTACAGTTAGGCGCATAAGCAATATAAGGCGAAAGGCTAAGGGCGCAAGGCGAAGGGCAAGTTTTTGCCTTTAGCCTTGCGTCTACAGAATATAACGGCTCAAATCCTCGTCTTCAACAAACTCGGTTAAATGGTCGTCAACGTAAGCAGCATCGATAAGGACGCTTTTGCCCGTCAAATCAGGTGCGTTATAGGAAATGTCTTCAAGTAACCGCTCCAGAATGGTGTGCAGTCTTCTCGCGCCGATGTTTTCGGTGGTTTCATTCACCTGCCAGCCGAGTTCCGCAATGCGCTTGATGCCGTCTGTGGAAAACGACAGCGATAATCCTTCGGTGCTCAATAATGCAGTATATTGTTCAGTTAACGAGGCATCCGGTTCGGTCAGGATGCGCACAAAATCATCGGCTGAGAGGGCATCCAGTTCAACACGGATAGGGAAACGGCCTTGCAGTTCAGGGATTAAGTCCGACGGTTTGGTCAAATGAAACGCACCGGAGGCGATAAACAAAATATGGTCGGTTTTGATTGATCCGTATTTGGTGCTGACCGTCGTGCCTTCAACCAGCGGCAACAAATCCCGCTGTACGCCTTCGCGGGAGACTTCGCCGCCACCACCGCCCAGTTCCGAACGTTTGCAGATTTTATCGATTTCGTCCAGAAACACGATACCGTTTTGCTCTACCGATTCGACCGCACGTGACCGGATGTCATCTTCATTAACCAGTTTGGAGGCTTCTTCGTCCTGTAACACTTTCAGGGCTTTGCTGATTTTCATTTTGCGGGAGCGGGTTTTGCCCGAACCCAGGTTTTGAAACATGCCTTGCAATTGGCTGGTCATTTCTTCCATGCCAGGAGGCGCCATGATTTCAACGCCCACTGGCGCAAGATGCACGTCAATTTCAATTTCCTTGTCATTCAGGTCGCCCTCGCGTAATTTCTTGCGCATTTTTTGGCGGGTCGACTCCTCGGTGTCGGATAGCATGCCGCCGTTCGCCCTGGGCAGCAGAATATCCAGAATCCGTTCTTCGGCGGCATCGAAAGTCTTGCTTTCAACCTTGTCCATTTCTATCGTGCGGGTCATTTTGACAGCGGTGTCAACTAAATCGCGGACAATGGAATCGACGTCGCGGCCGACGTAGCCGACTTCGGTAAACTTGGTGGCTTCAATTTTGATAAAAGGCGCATTGGCCAGACGCGCAAGGCGACGGGCAATTTCAGTCTTACCGACGCCGGTAGGGCCGATCATTAAAATATTTTTAGGAGTGATTTCTTCGCGCAGGGCAGTATCGACCTGTTGACGGCGCCAGCGGTTGCGCAGTGCGATGGCAACGGCGCGTTTGGCATTGGCTTGGCCGACAATATGCTTGTCCAGCTCGCTTACGATTTCTTTAGGAGTCATTTGAGTCATTTGTTTACTCGTTAGGTTCGGCGTCGAGTTCTTCAATACGCAAATTGTGGTTGGTATAAATACAGATATCCGCAGCAATATTTAAAGACCGTTCAACAATTTCACGGGCGCTAAGGTCGGTATTTTCGAGCAATGCGCGTGCGGCAGCCTGGGCAAAAGAGCCGCCGGAACCAATTGCCATCAAGTCATATTCGGGTTCGATCACATCGCCGGTACCGGAAATAATCAGTGACGTTTTGGCATCGGCAATGGTCAGCAACGCTTCCAGTTTGCGCAAAGCGCGGTCGGTACGCCAGTCTTTGGCCATTTCCACTGCGGCGCGCGTTAAATGGCCGCGGTGCTTTTCCAGCTTGCCTTCAAAATGCTCAAATAAAGTGAACGCGTCTGCCGTTGCTCCGGCAAAACCGGCGATGACTTTGTCGTGATATAGACGGCGCACCTTGCGGGCATTGCCTTTCATAACTGTATTGCCCAGTGTGACCTGGCCGTCTCCGCCGATTACAACTTTGTCGCCCCGGCGGACGGAAAGTATCGTTGTTCCTCTAAAACTCACTTGAATACCCTGAAATTATCAAATACATGAAACCAATTTTACATGGGTCTGAATTTAAATGTTCGAAAAAATGAGGCAAGGCCATATTACAGAAAGGAATAGGGTTTAGCCGTGATTCAGGAAACTATGCTACGCTCGGCAAAATAGTCAAAAAAGAGGCATTCTAATGGACGCATTGGACCAAATATCAACGACCTTGGCATTATCGATGGGGCTGGCGTGGGCTAGCGGAATCAACCTGTACGCGACGCTGTTTACCTTGGGTTATCTTGCCAATACCGGCAATATCGATTTGCCGCCGGATTTGCAGATAGTCGCTAACCCGCTGGTCATGGGGGCTGCGGGCCTGATGTATTGTATCGAATTTTTTGCCGATAAAACGCCGGGCGTCGATACCGGCTGGGATGCGATACACACGTTTGTCCGTATTCCGGCCGGCGCTATGCTCGCGGCCGGCGCGATAGGCGACTTGAATCCCGCTGTAGAATTGACCGCAGCCATATTGGGCGGCAGCCTGGCGGCAGGGTCGCACGCGACCAAAGCCGGAAGCCGAGTATTGATAAATACCTCGCCGGAACCGTTTAGCAACTGGATTGCATCGGTTAGTGAAGATGTCATCGTAATAACCGGCGTCTGGGCCAGCATCAATCATCCAATACTTTTTTTAATAGCACTGGCAGGTTTTATCCTGCTGATGATCTGGTTGCTGCCGCGGATATGGGCCGGTGTGAAAAAAGTCTTTGGCTTTATTATCAATCTGTTCAGAAAAGAAAATCTCTCAGCTGGACAAGATATGTCCCAATAAAAACACATTATTTATTGACTGACGGCGCATAATCGAGTCTAATGGCGCTCTTTTGTAGTTCCGCCCAGGTAGCTCAGTCGGTAGAGCAGAGGACTGAAAATCCTCGTGTCGACGGTTCGATTCCGCCCCTGGGCACCACTATAAAAATCAGTAAAATATCAAAATGCCCAGGTAGCTCAGTCGGTAGAGCAGAGGACTGAAAATCCTCGTGTCGACGGTTCGATTCCGCCCCTGGGCACCACGAATACCAAAGGCTCCGATCTGACGGGGCCTTTTTTATTTCCGCCTTCCGGTCCTCGGCTGGTCCGAGCGGCGTCTAGCGCTGTCCTGCTCAGCCATATTTGTTGGCAGCAAACTCCCTTTATTTCCGTAAAACGGCAATGTGTCGCACATTAACTATCGTGCTCGGTGCAATGAGAACAAGTTGCTCATTTTCCATCAAGCCATGTTTTACTGTTACTCCAATCACTGCTTTGAGGTTCATTTCCGGTCTTTTAAGTTTGTCAGATCTTCCTATAACCTTATCAATGTTCATTAAAGCCGGCCCGGTTTTGGGTAAGTGTCGTGTTCCCGCAAATCGCCATTTTTTTTTGCGCCTTGGATTATTCCAATCTTCAACGTAGATACAATTACTTAGAAGCTGTTTGAAATTCATTTTTCGCCAATAAGGTATCAATTTTGATTACGAAATGAATAGTATGAGCACAAAAAACGGAAAAAACGTTACCCGAGCAATTTGAGTGATGGGCGTGACGTTATTTAAAACCGCACTTGCCTGAGTCACTGGTAGGCAAACCCCGGCAATTGAGTCTTCGCCAAGTGGTAAAAAGCCATCCTTTATGTCTTGAAGACAGGCAGTCAATGGCGTCAGTTGCCACGCGAGTTTCCTGACTGGACGGCCGTTTACTCTTATTCTTACCGTTGGTCGTGTGATGGCGCCTGGGTTCGTCTTCATAACTTGCTCCGATCCAGGTTGCGGCAAAAATTGGGCCGGCACAAACAGCCGACCGCCGGTTGCTTGGATAGCCCGAGCGTTAAAGGGACGGCAACACCTGGCGTACGTGGCTACGATGCCGGGAAACAGATCAACGGACGCAAACGCCACCTGTTGGTCGATACGCTGGGCTTACTGTTAATCGTAAGGGTAACCGTTGCCAGTGTTCAAGATCGCGATGCAGCCCGCTTATTGCTACGCAACCTGCCCGGCCATTGCAAGAAACTACGGAAGATTGGGGTGGATGGCGGCTATAGTGGGCGATTAGTGCAATGGGTGGCTGAATAATTTTGTCTTTGAACGTTATTGGGCTGTCCATGCAAATAAGCTTCTGTAGGAGCAAAAAAGCTTTACAAGCATATGTGTCATCGGACCGGGCAACAGCTTCTCATTATCCGATGATAGGGAATGGATAAAATCAAAGCTCATTGTTTTTTAAAATATTAAATGCCCGTCCTGCGGAGAAGAAACCAAGATTGAAACTTGGTTTCTTTCAGAGGAAGTGTTGACGATACGTCAATATCAAGTGGTTACATCAGGCGCGCTTCTGCCGGTACGCTTTTTAATTTCGCAGAATCGCTCGGCAAGGGTGATCAACTCGGCCAAGGCCGCTTGGGCATCCTGATTATGCTGGGACGCATCCGGTTCAAAACGTTCCAGGTAAATTCTTAAGGTTGCGCCGACGGTCCCGGTTCCGGATAAACGGAAAATGATGCGGGAACCGTTTTCAAAACCGATGCGTATGCCCTGCTTGCTGCTGACGCTGCCGTCGACCGAGTCCTCGTAACTGAATTCATCGGCATATTTAACCGTGTATTCGCCGAAAGTTTGTCCCGGCAAAGCGGGCAGTTGGCTATACAGATGGTCAACAATGCCGTTGGCGATATCCATATCTACGGCTTCGTAGTCGTGCCGGCAATAAATATCCCGGCCGAATTTTTGCCAGTGTTCATGAACAATGTCGGCAACGGGTTGGCGTTTTCTGGCGATTAAATTCAGCCAGAACAATACCGCCCATAAACCGTCCTTTTCCCGGACATGATCCGAGCCGGTACCGAAGCTTTCTTCGCCGCACAGGGTGATTTTTCCTGCGTCCAGAAGATTGCCGAAAAATTTCCAGCCGGTCGGTGTTTCGTAGCAGGGGATGTTGTAACGGGCGGCGACGCGGTCAACCGCTTGGCTGGTGGGCATGGAGCGGGCCACTCCGCGCAGGCCATGGGCATAGGCCGGAATTAAGTGAGCATTGGCCGCCATAATGGCCAAGCTGTCGCTGGGGGTTACGAAAACATTGTTGCCGGTAATCATGTTACGGTCGCCGTCGCCGTCGGAAGCAGCGCCAAAAACCGGGGCTGTCGGGCTGAACATGCGTTCGGCAAGTTCCTGGGCATGCGCCAAATTAGGGTCAGGATGGTGGCCGCCGAAATCTTCCAGCGGTTCGGCATTGATGACCGAACCCGGCGTGGCGCCCAACATATCGACCAATATTCTTTTTGCATAAGGACCAGTAATGGCATGCATCGCATCGAAAAGCAGCGTGATGTAACCTGAGCTGATGCTTTGTTTGAGCAGATTGAAGTCAAAAATCGACTGCATTAGTTCTGCGTAATCGGTCACAGGGTCGATAATGGTGATAGTTAGGTTCCCGATTTGTTGAGTTCCGATACGGTCCAGGTCGATATCTTCAATCTGGGCTATTTTGTAACTGTCGATGGTAAGGCTGTGCTGATAAAACGCATTGGTATATTTTTCCGGAGCCGGTCCGCCGTTGCCGACATTGTATTTAATACCAAAATCTTCGTCAGGCCCGCCGGGGTTGTGGCTGGCGGAAAGAATCAGGCCGCCGAAGGCATTATTTTTTCTTATGATATGTGAGGCCGCCGGGGTAGACAGCAGCCCGCCTTGACCTATAATAAGTTCACCGAAACCGTTGGCTGCGGCCATCTTGATGATGATTTGTATGGCCGGTCTGTTAAAATATCGTCCGTCTCCGCCCAGTACCAGCGTTTTTCCGGTAAAGTCATGCAAAGAGTCAAAAATTGACTGAACAAAGTTTTCCAAGTAACCGGATTGTTGAAATACTTTAACTTTTTTTCTGAGTCCGGAAGTGCCCGGGTTTTGGTCGTTGTATGGAAGCGTTGTGACGGTTTCTATTTGCATGTTGGATCCTTAATTCGACAATTAACTTAGTAACTAAGGTACATCAAAATTCTTATTTATTGTAGATCATTTATGCCGCGAATTTATTTGTTGCTGTGTTGTAGTTTGTTTTCTTTTTCCGTAGCCGCGGATGATGATGTCTGGCTTTTGGTGGACACGAAATCGCTCACCATTGAGGTAAAAAAAGGCCAGCAAACGCTTGAGACCATAAATGATATTGCCATTGGTCGGGGCGGTGCCGGATTTAAAAGTCATCAAGGCGACAACATCACGCCTTACGGCAGTTATAGAATAGGCTGGGTTGGCCAGAGCAGTTCTTTCCGAAAGTTTTTCGGTTTGACTTATCCGTCCGCAGAAGATGCACAGAAAGCCTTGCAAGAGGGAATCATCAATCAAGTAGCCTATAATAATATTTTAAATGCTCACCGCTTTAACCAAGTGCCGCCGCAAAATACGCCTTTAGGAGGGCGAATCGGCATTCATGGCCTAGGAAGAGCGGATGAAAAAATTCATAAATCGATGAATTGGACGCATGGTTGTATCGCATTAACTAACGGCCAGATTGATCATTTAAGTCATTGGCTGGATAAAGGAACCGTCGTAAAAATAAAATAAAACTGGAAAATAATTTAAAAAAAGTGCAGAATTAAAGTTAGTAAGCGTTTTTTGTTGTAATCACTTTAAAAAGGAAAAAATAATATGAAAAAAGTAATGAAATTATCAATGGTTGCTCTGGTTGCTAGCTTGGTTGTTGCTTGTGCAAGCACATCAGACGTTGAAAACTTACAATCACAAGTTGACGGTCTGAAAACTTCAGTTGCTCAAGCCTCTGCTGACGCTGCTAGTGCAAAAAGCGCTGCTGATTCTGCTTCTTCACAAGCTGCTTCTGCTGAAGCTGCTGCTAACCGTGCAGCTCAATATGCTCAAGATACAAACAGCAAATTGGACAGCATGTTCAAAAAATCAATGATGAAATAAATCTTCTCTGATTTGAGAATAAAAAGCCCGGTGGGATTCCACCGGGCTTTTTTTTTGAGTGCTGGATTCAGCGATTATGATTTGGAACCAAGTCATGCTTGCTCATGGTAGAATAAAGGCTTTTTTAATTCATCACATTCATGCGTCTAATTAGAGGATTATCTCATTTAGAACCGTTAACAAACGGTTGTGTATTGACGATTGGAAATTTTGACGGTTTGCATTTAGGGCATAAAGCAGTGATAGAAAAGCTGGCAGAGCGAGGCAAGACGCTAGCTTTGCCCGTTATTGCCATGACTTTTGAACCGCAGCCGCTGGAATATTTTCTAGGAGAAAATGCACCGTCGCGGTTAATGCGCTTGCGCGAGAAAGTGATCCGGTTTTCTAAATTACCCGTTGATGATTTATTGATATTACGATTTAATCAATATTTTGCCGATTATGATGCTGAGCAGTTTATTGAGGATGTTTTAGTAAAAAAGTTGAATGTAAAGCATCTGGTGGTCGGAGATGATTTTCATTTTGGTAAGGCCAGGCGCGGCAATTTTGCAATGCTCAAGGACAAGGGTAAGATATTTGGCTTTGATGTTGAAGATACCGGTTCTTATCAAATAGCCGGGCTTCGGGTCAGCAGCACACTGATTAGGGATGCGTTGGGTGACGGTAATTTGGCCTTGGCTGAAAAAATGCTCGGTTGCTGCTATTCTGTTTGCGGACGTGTGTCACATGGCGACAAACGCGGAAGAACCATCGGCTATCCCACAGCCAATATACAAATGTTTAGGAAGAATACTCCTGTTAACGGCGTATTCGCTGTCACCATGACAGGTATTGATGGGCACGAATTTGAAGGTGTTGCAAATGTAGGTACCCGGCCTACGGTTGATGGAGGGTCAAAGGTCATATTGGAAGTGCATTTATTTGACTTTAATAAGGAAATTTACGGACGTTATGTGGAAGTGCATTTCAAAAAAAAGATCAGGGATGAAATGCGTTTTCAGTCATTAGATGAGCTTAAAGCTCAGATTGTAAAAGATGTGGCTGAGGCCAAAGTTGCGCTTTGCTCCCGGCACGATTGCAGCACATACCTTCCTGGTGATCGCCGCGCAGGTTCCTGACCGGCTAGCGGTATACGCACCATCCCTGGTGATAGAGATTTTTGCCGAGTTTAATTGTTATGACGATGGATTATAAAAAAACACTGAATTTACCCAACACTGCATTCCCGATGAAAGGCAACCTGGCCCAACGTGAGCCGGAACGACTGAAAAAATGGAATGACGCGGATTTGTATAAGCAAATCAGACAAGAGTTTGCCGGAAGGCCCAAGTTCATCCTGCATGATGGTCCTCCCTATGCCAATGGCGAAATTCATATCGGCCATGCGGTTAATAAGGTGTTAAAAGACTTTATCATTAAATCTAAATCGTTAAGCGGTTTCGATGCGCCCTATGTGCCGGGCTGGGATTGTCACGGTTTGCCGATTGAGTTACAGGTAGAGAAAAAAATCGGCAAAGCCGGGGTTAAAGTGTCTCCCGCTGTTTTTCGCAAAGCTTGCCGAGAATATGCCGGGAAACAGGTCAATATCCAAAAAGAGGCCTTTATCCGGTTGGGTATTTTAGGCGATTGGGAGCGTCCGTATTTAACGATGGATTTCGCCTTTGAAGCCGACATTGTGCGTTCATTAGGTAAAATTAACCAAAATGCTCATATAGCAAAAGGCGCCAAGCCCGTGCATTGGTGTACCGATTGCGGCTCGGCGCTGGCTGAAGCGGAAGTCGAGTACGAAGACAAACATTCGCCTGCGGTCGATGTGCGTTTTCAGGTCGTTGATGAAGCCGGATTTTTGAGCCATTGCCATCATGTGCCTGAGCATGATGGTTCCGGGCCGTTATCGGTGGTCATCTGGACGACCACGCCGTGGACCTTGCCGGCAAACCAGGGCGTTGCATTAAATCCCGACCTTGAATATGCCGTAGTGCAATGCGAAAAAAACGGCAACAAAGAGCGTCTGGTCGTTGCGGAAGCCCTGCTTAAAGATGCAATGCTGCGTTACGACATCGAAAACTATCATGTGATTGCCTACTGCAAAGGCGCGGCGCTGGAGCGTCAGTTGTTGCAACATCCTTTTTATGATCGCCAAGTGCCGATCATTCTAGGTGATCATGTCACCACCGAGGCCGGTACCGGTGCGGTGCATACGGCGCCGGGACACGGTCAGGACGATTATGTGGTCGGCTTGAAATACGGCTTGTCGGTTGATAATCCGGTCGGCAATGACGGTGTTTTTCTGCCGAACACGGAAATCTTTGCCGGTGAACATGTGTTCAGCGCCAATGACCATGTATTGGAAGTGCTTGAGCAGCAAGGCAAACTGCTGCATCACGTTGCGATACTGCACAGCTATCCACACTGCTGGCGGCATAAAACCCCGATTATTTTCCGGGCCACGCCGCAGTGGTTTATTTCAATGTCTAAAAACAAACTGCGCGAGCAGGCATTGGACGAAGTCAAGCGTGTCGCCTGGATTCCCGAATGGGGCCAAGCGCGCATCGAAAGCATGATGGAAGGTCGTCCCGACTGGTGTATCTCCCGCCAGCGCACTTGGGGCGTACCGATCACATTCTTTGTCCACAAAGAAACCGGCGAATTGCATCCGCGCACGGCCGAATTGGTTGAGCAGGTCGCTCAGCGTATCGAACAACAAGGCATAGAAGCCTGGTTTGAGTTGGATCCGGCTGAATTGTTGGGCGATGAAGCCGAGCATTACGAAAAAATGACTGACACTCTGGATGTCTGGTTCGACTCCGGCGTTACCCATGCCTGCGTATTGGAAAAGCGCGAGCAGTTGCACTTCCCGGCCGACTTGTATCTGGAAGGTTCCGACCAGCATCGCGGCTGGTTTCAATCATCGTTGCTGGCTTCGGTCGCAATGAATGACGTTGCGCCCTATAAAGCTGTACTGACACATGGGTTTACCGTTGATGCCGAGGGCAAGAAAATGTCCAAGTCAAGAGGTAATGTGGTTGCCCCGCAATCGGTCATGAAGGATCTGGGTGCGGATGTGCTGCGCTTGTGGGTTGCGTCGACGGATTATCGCGGCGAAATGAGCGTGTCGGACGAGATTTTACGGCGTACTTCGGACGGCTACAGACGCCTTAGAAATACCGCGCGATTTTTATTGTCCAACCTGGACGATTTTGATCCGGCGCAGCATTTGGTCGAGACCAAGAATTTGTTGGCGCTGGACCGTTGGGTTATGGACAGAGCGTTTACCTTGCAGGAAGAAGTCAAAGCGGCTTATGAAACCTATCAGTTCCAGCATATCTACCAGAAAGTGCATCATTTTTGCGTGATCGATCTGGGCGGGTTTTACCTGGATATCATCAAGGATCGTCAATACACCGCAAAAGCCGACGGCTTGGCGCGGCGTTCGGCGCAAACAGCGATGTATCATGTGCTGGAAGCGCTGACACGCTGGCTAGCGCCGATCATCAGTTATACCGCTGATGAAATCTGGCAATACATGCCGGGTCAGCGCAGCCAATCGGTGTTTTTGGAAACCTGGTATCAGGGGTTGGTTAAGCTGGATGACAATGCTGCATTGAATCGCGAGTTCTGGCAAAAAGTCATGACAGTCCGTGCCGCTGTCGGCAAGGAACTGGAGAAAAGCCGAGCTAAAGGCGACATCGGTTCTTCGCTGAATGCGGAACTTGAGCTGTACTGTAATGCCGAGTTTTTGGATACGCTAAGTCAGTTGTCGGATGAATTGCGGTTTATTTTCATTGCTTCCAACGCCACGGTTATGGCTGAACAAAGTGCGCCAGAGGAAGCGATTCAGACTGAAATTGAAGGTGTTAAATTAAAAGTCGTCGTTTCGGGGCATGAAAAATGTATGCGTTGTTGGCATCAACGACCTGATGTGGGGCAACACGCGGAGCATCCCGAACTGTGCGGTCGCTGCGTCGAAAACGTAGCGGGCGAAGGCGAGCAGAGACAATATGCGTGATAAGGTTATGTTGAAATGGCTATGGCTGTCATTGTTGGCAGTAATCCTGGACCAAGCAAGCAAGCTTGCGATAGCGGGCACCATGCAGTTGTATGAGTCCATTGAGATCATACCGTTTTTTAAGCTGACTTATGTGCATAATACCGGCGCGGCTTTCAGCTTCCTTAGCGAAGCCGGCGGCTGGCAACGTTGGTTTTTTGCCGTGTTGGCCTTGGTGATCAGCGTAGCCATAGCGGTTTGGCTGACGCGGTTGAAAGAGCACGAGACCTTGCTGGCCGTGGCTTTGGCTCTGATTCTGGGTGGTGCTGTCGGCAATTTGATCGATCGGCTGGCTTACGGCTACGTGATCGACTTTCTGGATGTTTATTACGGTACGTGGCACTGGCCCGCCTTTAATATCGCGGACTCCGCCATTACCGTGGGTGTGATGTTAATGCTGGCTGAGTCGTTCGGTTTGGGGCATCCGAAAGAGTCAGCTTAAAAACTTAAACAGTCAAAGCCATGAACGACTGTGTGGTATCGAGACACGTGAAATACCGATTTTAGTGTCTCGGCGGTTGCTCTTGCATCCATGCAGTCATTCATGATCAATAACAGGCTTCTAGGATTACTTCAATAGTTCCAGAAGTCTTTGCCAGTCAAAAGATTCGCCTGGGTCGGTTTTTCGTCCAGGTGCAATATCACTATGCCCTGTGATGCGTTGCGTCGACAGCTTGGGGTAAGATGCGAGCAAAATGCGAATCACTTTAGCGAGTTGCTCGTATTGCCTGTCGGTATATTCGGTCGATTCGGTGCCTTCAAGTTCTATCCCAATAGAAAAATCATTACACCGTTCCCGGCCTTCATAGGTCGACTTCCCCGCATGCCATGCCCGTTTGTTGAACGGTACATACTGAACGCACTCTCCATCGCGCTTAATCAGCAAATGCGCGGATACAGTAAGTTGATGAATCTCTTGGAAATAAGGGTGATCAGCAGAATTAAGCTGATTGCAAAACAACCGGTCTATATAATGATTATCAAATTCGCCAGGCGGCAGACTGATGCAGTGAATAACCAGTAATGAGATATCCGCCGGGTCAGGCCGGTCATCAAAGTTGGGTGAAGGAGTTCGGGTAATATCTGCTAACCAGTGCTGATTTATTTTCATAGGCTATAAGAAGTAAAAACGGAAATAAAGCACAGTATTCAAATTAAAAGCTCCTATTATTAGTCAAAACACTGTACGGATACTAGGCTATAACTAATTTATCTTTAAATAACAGCAGATATATCACTATGAATAACCGGCAAGAAATAAATTCAGGTTTGACTGAGGCGAATGGAGCTGAGATTTTAAGTAAACTTAAGGAGATTTTTTTTCAGCATTTTAAACAATCGGTCGATGATTGTTGCAGGCGGATTGACCTTGAATTTGGCTTGCAGTTGGGCAAGAACCGGGAAAAGATAACCAAAGAGCAATACATAAAATCGCTGGAATATCTCCGTAAAGTACGGGATGACATTGAGCAAAACTATTTATTCAAAGTTAACGAAAGTTTCAATGGAAGCTGCCAGAATGTTGCAGATAGCCAAAAAGGACAATTAGATTTTTCTAAGGTCGCGCTAGTTAGCGAGGATGCAGTAAAAGAAAATCATGTGATTGCATCGGTTATTCGCCAGTGCGGACACTCGTTTCAAAAAGAACTGGCCGGCTTGAATAAATATCTTGCAAACCAGCAAGGTAAGCAAGTTATTGCCGATAGTCAAAATCCGATGTCCCCGGAAAGATTGGTTCGTGCCTTGGTTGAAGTCATTAAGCCGCTAAAATTAAATACAGATGGTCGGATTGCGCTGTATAAAACGTTTGCGGTCCATGTCTTTAGTCAGTTGGGATTGATTTATCGCGAGCTACTCAAGCAGTGCGAAACCGCCAATTCCAAGCAGTTGTATGTAGTGGAAGACATCAAGGAAAAGGTTGATACCGCTTATACCAACGCTGAGCAGCCAAGTGCCGCGTTTGGGGAGCTGCAGAAAAAGCTGGAACTCTGGCGGTTGGCTCATTTTCCTTCTGGTTACGATGCGATTGTGGCTGCTGGAAATGCATTTTATGAGCATTTTGAAATACAAAATGCTCTCCAAGTTCTTCAGTTGGATGGTAATAACTCGAATTCGGGAGAAAAAAAGCAGCCCTTAAAACGGCGGGTGCTTGAAAAATTGGAAAATCTGAGCTTTAGCGCGGACACTAAAAGTTTGGTTAAGCATGATGAAGACTTACTGGATTTGGTCGCTTTAATTTTTAACGAAATAGAGCGGAATGAATTACTTGAAGAGGCTGTAAAAGCCGCGATCTTGCGATTGGAAATGCCGCTTGCAGCCGCCGTTTTGAGGAAATACAGCATTTTTACAAGCCAAAATAATCCTGTTAGGCAATTGCTTGATAACTTGTTGGCAGCTGGCATATTTTTAAATGTGGATGAACATGATGACAAATTAATTCAGGAACGTATTGAAAGCGCAGTTAGAAAGCTGACCAAGAACAGCGGATTCGAATTTTCCGGCTGGATGGCAGAAGCGGGGGAGTTTTCGGATTATATGAACAAGCAAAAAAGACGCACTCAGGATATCGAAGAAAGCTCCAGGCAGTTTATGATGAATAAACAAGCATGGGAGTTGAGCAAAAAAGCCGTCTTGACAACTATTGAAAACAGCATAATGGGTAAAGCGCTACCGGCCACAATAGTCGATTTCTTGCGTAATGTCTGGTCGGATGTCTTGCAGGCGGCTTATACCGACAAAGAGGAACAGCCCGAACAATGGCAAAAGTCGGTGCAAGCCATGGATGATTTGATTCGAAGCGTCATGCCGCCAGCAGATGACAACGAAAGAAAGCAGATATTAAAATTGTTGCCGGGACTGATTAAAGAATTACGAAATGGCCTGAAACGGATTTCGTACGATAAGCCCGCACAGTCGCGTTTTTTTAAGGATCTTGCTGTATGGCATATTATCTTGATGGATAAAAAAGAAGCTAAGAAACCGGCAAGCGATGCTCTATCAGCTGAGAGCAAGAAAGATGAAGTGATAGCGGATGAATTCGCCGAACAAGCAGAAAGTCTTGCCGAGGGAAGCTGGGTTACATTCACTATGGAATCAGGAAAGAAATGGGGCAAGCTGCTTTGGAAAGGGGGCAGGACTGAAGCGATGTTGTTTGTCGGGAAAAGTGGAATAACAATATTTGAAATTCAAGCGGCTGACTTAGCAGGAAAGCTGCGCAGTGGACAGGCTGCCTTTGTTAAAATTGATCCAAAAACGGCTATCGAACGGGTGCTTTCAGAATTAATGGGCTTATGACAGAACAATCAAGAACAGTAGAGATAAAACACTTCCTCGAAGAAGATATCGGTTGCGGCGATATAACCGCCGCTATCATTCCGGAATCCATGACCGCTGAAGCTGAAGTTATTACGCGGGAAGACATGGTGCTTTGCGGCCAATCCTGGTTTGATGCGGTCTTTAAATCCCTGGATGCAAACGTTAAGATCAACTGGCTGGTGACGGAAGGCGAGGCGGTTGGCAATAATACGCTTTTATGCAAGCTCAGCGGTGCGGCGAGAGGTTTGCTGACCGGGGAGCGCACCGCGCTGAACTTGTTGCAAACCTTATCGGCTACAGCAACCGTTTCCCGGCAATATGCCGATGCGGTTGCCGGCACAGGCTGCAAAGTATTGGATACCCGCAAAACGATTCCGGGGCTTCGGAATGCGCAAAAATATGCGGTAGCCTGCGGCGGTTGTTATAACCATCGGATCGGTTTATATGACGGTGTTTTGATTAAGGAGAACCACATCATTGCGTCGGGTTCCATAGGCGCGGCAATCCGGGCGGCACGTGAACTGGCCTCTGTTCCTGTGGAAGTGGAGGTCGAATCCATGCAGGAATTTCTGGAAGCAGTCACGGCAAAGCCTGACAGGATTATGCTCGACAATTTCAGCCTTGAAGATATGGCGGCGGCAGTAAAATTGAACGCCGGAGTCATAGAGCTTGAGGCTTCCGGCAATATCGGTCTCGGCAATATCAGGGCCGTTGCCGAGACAGGGGTCGATTATATTTCTATCGGCGCCTTAACCAAAAATATCAAGGCGGTTGATTTATCAATGCGTATCAAGCTGGTGCATTAATGATTGAAAATGCGGAATCATTGGTCAAACAGATCAGTCACGGAGTTTATATAATCGGAGTCGGTGTTGGCAAGCGTCAAAATGCTTTCACTGCGGCTTGGGTGATGCAGGTATCCTTCGATCCATTGTTGCTGGCGATCAGCATTAATCCCAGGCATTATTCCTATCAATTGTTGCAGGAAAGCGGTGTTTGTACGGTTAATGTTCTGGGACAGGAACAGTATGCGCTAGCGGAGCATTTTGGACGGTCCGCTCCAGATAAGATGGCAGGATTTCAATGGCAGCAAGCCGAAACCGGCGCGCCTGTTTTATCCGAAAGTTTGGCTTATTTTGATTGTCAGGTGAGCCATTATGCCGATGCCGGCGATCATAAAATCGCCGTTTGCAAAGTCGTTGCGGCGGCAACGCTTAATCAGGGGCGGCCGTTGTTGTACGGCCAGACCGGCGACATGGACGGCAGCAGCGAGCTGTACGGGTGATGATTTCACCACAGAGAACACGGAGAACACAGAGTTTTATTTCTTCGTGTCCTCTGTGTTCTTTGTGGTGAAGTTTAAACCAAAGGAAACATTTTATCCGGGTTCAAGATGCCGTTCGGATCGAATTGGCGCTTAATGTCCCGCATCAATTCCAAGGAATTCGCATCCAGTTCCCGATCGACAAAATCCCTTTTTTCCAGGCCCACGCCATGCTCGCCGGACAGTGTGCCGTTCAGCATTAACACCAACGAAAAGATCTCATCCAGACAGGCATGGGCTTTTTTGCCTTGCTCAGGCTCGTCAGGATCAAGCAATAAATTCACATGGATATTGCCATTGCCCGCATGACCGAAGTTGATAATCGGCAAATCGTATTTTTTTGACAGCTCGCCCAGTCCCGCTATCAATGCCGGTATTTCGGTAACCGGCACCACCACATCTTCATTGATTTTTTTCGGTGCCACTTTGCGCAGGGCCGGAGACAGCGCTTTTCGAGTTTGCCAGAGCGCCTTCACTTCAGCATCGGTTTGAGCAAGCCTGATATCCAAAAGCCCTTCATTGCTTGCGGCAGCAGCTACTTTCTCGGCGGCCCTGTCCAGGCCTTCCAGTTGTCCGTCGACTTCGATCATGAGCATGGCGCCTGCGTGTTCGGGCAGATCGGATTCCGAATATTGCCGAATCATGTTGATGGCGTTGCCGTCGATGAATTCCAGCGCACAGGGAATAACCGGCTGCGCCATGATCGCCGACACCGCTTTTGCAGCATCGAAAACGGAATTGTAAATGGCCCTAAGCGTTTTGGTGGCTTCCGGCAGCGGCGTCAGCTTAAGCGTTGCTTCAGTGATGATCGCCAGCGTGCCTTCCGAGCCGAGTATCAGCCGGGTCAGGTCGTAACCGACCACGCCTTTGCTGGTGTGGACGCCGACGCGGATTTCCTTGCCTGCGCCGGTCACCGCGCGCAGACCCAGCGTGTTTTCTCGGGGTGTGCCGTATTTGACGGCCCTGGGTCCTGCGGAATTGTAGGCCAAGTTGCCGCCGACGCTGCAGAAAGCTGCGCTGGTCGGGTCGGGCGGCCAGAAAAAACCTTTCTCTTTGACGATGTCCTGCACCTGCTGGTTGGTCATGCCCGGTTCGACTTTGATGTAGCGATTGTCGGGAGAAAATTCGACCAGCTTGTTCATGCGTTCCAGCGATACGATCAGGCCGCCTTTAAGCGGCGTGGTTGCGCCGGTGGTGCCGGTGCCACGGCCCCTGACGGTCAGTGCAACGTGGAAGCGGTTGCAGGCGTTAACGACGTCGACGACCTGTTCATGCGCGGTCGGAAAAACCACGGCTTGAGGCAAGACATGGCGGCGGCTGTTGTCATAGCCGTAAGTCCAGCAGTCTTCGGGCGCGGTCAAGATAGCGTCGCGAGAGAAAATCTCGGTCAGCAAGTTTAAGAAAGCGGCAGGTAAAGGGGCAAAATTAGTCAAGGTATTCAAAAACCGTAATGATTTGTTTGATGTCGGATTCATGCATGGCAAGCCCTGCCATGCACCCTTCGGGTAAATGCAAATTTGCTCCAGACAAATTTGTGGCGTCTGGCCGCGTCGACCGCAGCAGCGCCTTCGTTTCTATGCCCCCGTCCCATCAGGTAAACTGTTCTTTGCTCGGTAATAACTTTGACCCAGGAAGCGTCGAACTCCGGTATTTGAGTCAGTGCGGTTTTTACTCTGCCGGTAATCAGGGCGTCATTGGCGCGGAAATTAAAAGGGCTGGTATTGGCAATGGTCAATTTATTATGCACCATTTTTACATTGGGCATAACGCGAACGATGTCGATAATCCGGTCGCGGTATTCTTCCTTGGGCGCCTCGCCGGTCACCAGCACGGCGCCGTTGTATGCGGTGATATTAAAATGGCATTTATCGCGCAAGTCATAATAGGCATTCAGCTTGGCGCTAGCATTAGTTTCGATAGCTTCGTCAACCAAGATGGCATCACGAGTGCGGCGATCGTTTAATAATGACAATCCGGTTATTTCCGCTCCGCCCGCCGCAATCGTCGAGCAGCCTGTGCTAAGAAAACTCAGCGCCAGTAGTAGCAGTAATAAAAGTCTCTTCATGAATCAGCCGCCGAATAATTGATGGTCGATCAAGTCACACAAACAATGGGTAATTAATGTATGTACTTCCTGAATATGTGCGCCAGCGTTTGACGGTACGCGGATTTCTATGTCGATCTCATTGAGTAGCGGCGCAATCATGCCGCCATTATTGCCGGTCAGGGCGATCACCGTGATGTCTTTGTCGTGAGCCGTAGCAATCGCTTTGGCGATATTGGCTGAATTGTTACCGTCGGTGTAAGCCACTAATATGTCGCCGCTTTGCCCCAAAGCCCTGAGCTGCTTTGCAAAAATATCATCAAAATGATAGTCGTTAGCTATTGCGGTGATGGTGGTTGTGTCGGTGGTCAAGGCAATGGCCGGTAACGAAGGCCGGTCGCGCTCGTACTGGTTAAGCATTGCCGATGACAGGAACTGGGCAATGGCTGCCGAGCGGCCGTTGCCGCAGGTGATTATTTTCTTGTCGTTAAGCAAGGTTGCAACCAGTCGTTGCGAGGCAAACTCGATAAGTTCGCCAAGGTTGCCCATCGTATCCTGCTGGACTTGAATGCTGCTATTGAAGTGGTTAATTATGCGATTTTGTAAGCTCATAGCAAACAATTATAAAGGCTATCATGAGTCTGCGACACATTTTAAATACAACAGGTTGACGGCTTGGAGCGTTTATATCGATATGGAACGCAAAATGTGCCGGCTAGGAACATGGCGTTTTAAAATGCATTTTGTATCCAGTTTATGTTGCCGTTGCCGGAAATGGCGACCACGTCAAAACGGATAGGACCGTCTGTTTTTTGCGATGAGAGATAAACATGGGTTGCCGCTATGATGCGGGCTTGTTTGGAGCGCGTGATGCTCTCAGCGGCGCTGCCGTATTTGTCGGTTTTGCGGAAGCGGACTTCCACAATGACCAGCGTCAGCTTGTCGATCATGACTAAATCAAGCTCGCCTTGTTTGCAGCGGAAATTCCGGCATACCGGTTTGAGCCCTTTGTTGATCAGGAAGTTGTGGGCTTGTTCTTCGGCGCTTTCGCCGCGAAGCAAATGCGCCGCTTTGGACTTAAGCTTAGTAAACAGCATAGTTGGGCTGGTTTTCAGCAGCAAAATCGCTTATCTCAGGTCGTCCGTCGATGAACTTGGCACACGTTAGCTTGCGTTTGATGCGCTGGTCGTCGGTTAGCGATAAATTTCCGGTTGCGCCGGGATAAGGCTCGGTTTCCAGATTGTTAAGGTGTGTAGCCAGATTATAGGCGTCAATACCCATCGCAATCAGGCGCAAATAAGAGTTGGGAAATTGCTTCCATGTTTCCTGCAGCGCATCCATGCCAAGTTCGCCCTGATAGGCTTTGTTGAATAACCAGGGAGTATCGCAAAACGTTATCTTATTAAGGTCGGCATCCAGTGATTGGTTGACTTGTCCCGTGTAGACGCTAGGCATTGCATAAACAGGAAGGTCGCCCGCCTGATAAAACTGGAGCTGGGGATTGATGGAACGCGCTTCTGCGCTATAAGCGCTTAACAATATGGCATCGGCATCCTGCCGTCTTCGAGGGGTATATTTTACCCCCGGTAGCAGAGTAAGAATTTTATTATAACGCTGTTCGCTTTCATCCAGATTGAGCAGCTTTTGAATGGGTGATGAGAAGTCGGTTTCTTTCGGGTTGTAGGTCTGTATTTCCAGAATAGCGCCTTCCTGGTTTTGCCAGTCTTCTGTTAAATAATTGGCAATGCGTTTGCCTGGCGCGCTTTCGGGAATAAGCAGCAGTACTTTTTGATGGCCGTCCGAACGGGCTCTATGGGTGATCTGGTCGGCATCATCCAATGGGCTCAGGCTGAACTGGTAGAGCTGGTTTTTTTGCAGGCCGGGAATATGATTTAATGCCAGCACGGGTATGTTCAAGGCAGCGGTATCGGCTAGACTCTGGATTTGCTCCTTGGCTAACGGGCCGATGACCAATTGCGCGCCTTCTGCGACAGCCTGATTGTATAAGGCTGCCGGGGCCGATTGTTCGCTATCGTAAAAATGAATGGCGGGCTTGGAATTAGTGTTTGCATGGTTGTAGGCAGCCATAAAGCCGGCGCGAATGGCTTTGCCGGCTTGGGCGAAAGTTCCTGACTCGGGTAGCAGCAGTGCGATTGATTTGGGTTGCAAAAGCGCATCTTCCTGCGTGCCCTGAGGCTGATCCAGGAATTTTAAGTTGGCGGGATGTGCCGGGAAAGTGGCGCGCCATTGGCTTAGTTGAGCATTAAAATCAGGCTGGTTTATGTTTTTTAAAACATTGCTCAAGGACATCCAACCCGCCAAAACATCTGTTTGATTGGATTGTAAGGCGGTGTCAGGCAGCAGGCTTAGTGTTTCAAGAATGGCGGCCTGGTTTTTTTCAAGTTCTTCGGGAGATGTTAATAACTGGTGCAGTTCGATTCTGGATTTGACGCTGTCCAGCAGGTTGCCTGTCAAGGAATAGGCAAAAGCTTGCGATTGAAAATATTTGATTTGATTGTCCAGGCTGAGCTGTTGCAGCTGAATCATCGCCATGTTCTCAATGGCCTGTTCCGCCTCGCCAGAGCTGAGCAGGATCTGGGCATAGAGAAGGTTTAACCAGGAGCGCTGCTCGGGGAGTAGTTCGGCAGGATTTATGGCATCGGCATTATGTTTGGCAGTATCGCCGTCGCCAGCCTGAATTAAAGCTTCGACGGCCTGTAAGAGTTGCCGATTTTGTTCTTCAGACGATGGGCTTGCGGGATGCTGGTATAATTCAACCATTTGCCCCGGCTGGTCGTTCCTTATTAATGGCTTCGTTACCAGTGCTTCCTGCTCCTGTATTGCCCTATCTCCAGTATCCGTAGTAACTGTGGTTGCGCAACCGGAAAAAAGCAATAGACCGGGAAGCAGGGCATATAATAATGGCGGCTTATATTTGGGTTGCATTTTTTTAGAGGTTTCAAGTGAGTTTATCGAATGTCAAGTGAATGCGGCAAATTATACGTTGTTGCTACTCCGATAGGTAATTTAGCAGATATTACGTTCAGGGCGGTTGAAATATTAAAACAGGTCGATCTGATTGCTGCGGAAGATACCCGGCATGTAAAAATGCTGCTACAGCATTACGGCATTAGCAATAAGCTGATCTCGTTGCATCAACATAATGAAGATAAAGCTTCGGCAGGGTTGCTGGAAAAGCTTCGCGAAGGCTTGTCCATTGCGCTGGTTTCCGATGCAGGAACGCCGCTGTTAAGTGATCCGGGCATGCCGCTGGTGAAAATGTTGAAAGACGCCGGGGTCGATGTTGTGCCGGTGCCGGGTGCCTGTGCTTTGATTGCTGCATTGTCGGCATCGGGGCTGCCGATCACACAGTTTGTATTTGAAGGTTTTTCGCCGAGGACTTCGTCGGCGCGGAAAGCATTTTTTAGTGAAAGATTAATGCGTCCAATTACTTGGGCGTTTTATGAATCCAGCCATCGAATTCTGACGTCATTGCAGGATATGGCGGAGGTCTTGCCGTTGGATAGGCAGATTGTTATCGCCAGGGAGTTGACCAAATTGCACGAAACTATTGTGAAAACCACTTTGGGCGAAGCGCTGAAGTTGGTTGAACAAGATGCCAACATGAGAAAAGGCGAATTTGTGGTTATTGTCGATGGTGCGGCCATTGATAAAAGAGAGCAGGTGATTACGCCCGAGCAAGAAAAGATACTGAGCATTTTATTGAGAGAATGTTCTATTAAAAGTGCGGTTGCAATGGCCGTAGAAATTACCGGAGTCAGAAAAAAGCTGTTGTACCAGGCCGCGTTAGAGCTGGAAAAATCCAAAGAGGCTTAGCTTCTTTGTTAATGCTGATAGGGATATAGTTTTGGTCTGGATTTTGCTTATTGATGAGGTCATAGCATGTCGCATTGATGTGGATATGTGATACACTACACATTGAAAGAGTCGGCTGAGCAGTCGCTGTTTTATCGTGAGATAAGATGGAGGAAAGTCCGGGCTCCATTGGGCAGGGTGCCAGGTAACGCCTGGGAGGCGTGAGCCTACGGAAAGTGCCGCAGAAAATATACCGCCTGTCACTTAGGTGATCGGTAAGGGTGAAAAGGTGCGGTAAGAGCGCACCGCGCAACTGGTAACAGAAGTGGCATGGTAAACCCCACCCGGAGCAAGATCAAATAGAGGAACAGACGCGTGGCCCGCGCGGTTCCTGGGTAGATTGCTTGAGCTGCAAGGTGACTTGCAGCCTAGATGAATGACTGTTCTCGACAGAACCCGGCTTATAGGCTGACTCTTTCTTCCTTTTTTCGAGCTTCTTGCTCGGTCCCTGTAATCTCTAAACACGCAAAAATTATTCGATAATTATTGCGGCAGTCCTTTTGATTCGGTCCTCATTTTTGGTTAAAAATCCAGAAATTTCCAATAGCTTCATACTTAAAGTGCTTTCTCGCTAGATTAATTAACTTTTTGATAAAGAATAGAAATTATTTTGTCATATTTTATGCAATTTTGTTCTGTTTGGATTGTGATGTAAGTCATTGTCGAAAAAGAAAGAATCTAAATGAAATCATTCTTGACTAGGGGTTATTAGAAATCTATAGTGGGCACAAGTGGGAAAAAGTGGAAAAAAAAGGTTTTTTTTGGAAATCTGGGGTAAATCTTGTTTCGAGGCATTAGCTCAATCAATTTAGACGGCAAAGGACGTCTTGCAATTCCCACCCGTTATCGGGAGGAGTTACAGGAATGTTGCGAGTGTCAGATGGTTGTGACAGTTGCCGTAAATGAGAAATGTGTCGGAGAGAATGGTTGTTTGTGGCTTTATCCGATGCCTGAGTGGGAAAAACTTGAACAAACGATCAGTAAATTACCTACGTTAAATAAAATGGCCGGCAAGTTAAGGCGATTTGTTATCGGAAATGCATCTGAATGTGAAATGGATGGGCAGGGACGTTTATTGCTGCCGGAAAAATTAAGAACATTTGCAAATGTGGACAAGAAAGTTGTCCTGGTTGGTCAGCTCAATAAATTTGAACTCTGGAATGAAGAAGCTTGGGGAGCAAAAGAGAGCGAATGGCTGGATGGTGACGATAATGAAGGCTTGGAAGATTTAGGTTCCTTATCCTTTTAATATGGAGATTTATTAGTGGCGCATTTGCCCGTTATGTTTGCAGAAGCTTTGCAGCAGTTGGCGATTAAAGAAGACGGCGTTTATCTGGATTGTACTTTTGGTCGGGGCGGACATAGCCAAGGAATTTTAAATCTACTCGGTCCATCCGGACGTTTATTGGCATTTGATAGAGATTTGGACGCGATTAATTCCGATTACGCGCAGGCCATGCTCGATGACAAACGGTTTGAGTTGAAACATACTCCTTTTTCAGAGCTGGAAAATATAGTCGCCAGTGAAGATTTAGTTGGAAAAGTCGACGGTATATTGATGGATTTAGGCGTGTCATCGCCTCAGCTGGATAATCCCGAAAGAGGTTTTAGCTTTTTGCGTGATGGGCCATTAGATATGCGGATGGATGGCAATGCCGGCGTTACCGCTGCACAGTGGTTGACCGTCGTTGGCGAAGAAGAATTGGTTAAGGTCCTGTTTGAATATGGCGAAGAGCGGTTTGCACGGCGAATTGCCCACGCGATTATTGAGAAGAGAGTTAACTCGCCAATTACAACAACCAGGGAATTGGCAAAGCTTATTGAAGACGTAGTGCCGATTAAAGAGAAACACAAGCATCCGGCAACCCGTAGTTTTCAAGCGATTCGCATAGAAATCAACAGCGAATTAGATGAGTTAAAGACTGTTTTGCAACAGTCCGTCAGGATTTTGAAGCCCGGCGGGCGTTTAGTTGTTATTTCTTTCCATTCATTGGAAGACCGAATCGTTAAACGCTTTATCAGGGCTGAGTCCGGAGCCAAGTATAACCCCGGAAGGTTGCCTATCAAGGAAGTCGACATTGCTAAGGGTATTTTGAAGAAAACGGGTAAAGCGCTAAAGGCAGGGCAGCAGGAAATTGCCCAGAACCCGAGAGCGCGAAGCGCAATCATGCGAGTGGCAGAGAAAGTGTAAGTGGCAATAAAACGATATTTAGGGATGGGTGCGCTGATATCGGTGCTGTTGATATCTGCTCTGGCTGTAATTTACAGCAAATATCAGTCCCGGTTAATTTTTATTGAGATTCAAAAGCAGGAAAGAGCGCTGGATCAGTATGAAGTGGAATGGGGACAGCTGCAATTGGAGCTGACAACCTTGGCAGAACAGAATCGGGTAGAGCAAGTGGCGCGGGAACAATTGAAGCTGGTCATGCCGTTGCGGGAAAAAATCGTTTATATAAAACCGTAAATGATGCATTTTCAGCGTAGAAACACGGGAAATAAGTCGGTCGGTCGCATCGGTTCCCGATTGATTGCGACACTTCCGCCATCCCTGGCGGTCGGCAATTTTTCAGGACGGTCACATCGGTTCCCTACCGATTCCGACAGCTCCGCCATCCATGGCGGTCGAAGGAAAATCGTAGTCACTTTTATCATGGCTTGTATGGCGGTGCTGGTAGGTCGAGCTGTTGATTTGCAAGTGTTGAATAAGCAGTTTCTTAAGGATCAGGGGGATATGCGTCATGTCAGTGATGTGCCGGTTTCGGCCTATAGAGGCATGATAAAGGATAGGAATGGTGCACCGTTGGCGATCAGTACGCCTGTCGAGTCCATTTGGATGAATCCGCAAGAAATTGATCCGGCAAAAGAACACGAAATCAGGCAAATGGAAAGTTTGTTGAATTTGCCGAAAGGAAAAGTCGCGGAACTGATGAAAGGTGATGGGCATAAGCAATTTGCTTATATTGCCCGCCAAGTTAGTCCGGTGGTTGCCGATCAGGTCAAGGCATTGAAGCTTGCAGGTGTCTATTTCGAGAGGGAATTCAAGCGTTTTTATCCAGCAGGAGAGGTTTCTGCGCATTTAGTCGGCTTTACCGATATTGATGATGTTGGCCAGGCGGGACTTGAATCAGGCTATGAAAAATCGCTAAAGGGAATTCCAGGCAGCAAGCGGGTTATCAGGGATGGACAGCGCCGAATTATTGAAGATGTAGAAAATATAAAAGAGCCGATTGCGGGCAAGAGTCTGGAGCTCAGTATTGATCAGCGCATCCAATACTTGGCGTATCGGGAGTTGCAACTGGCCGTTAACCTTAACAAGGCGAAATCGGCAGCGCTGGTGGTATTGGATGCTAAGAACGGGGAAATTCTGGCAGCAGTGAATCAGCCATCATTTAACCCGAATAGCCGAAAGAGTTTAAAGGAAAGCCTGTACAGGAACAGGTCGCTAACCGACGTATTCGAGCCTGGTTCAACGGTTAAGCCATTTGTTGTTGCCGCCGCCTTGGACGGCGGATATGTCAAGCCAAATGAGGTTTTTGAAACCCACGGATTTATTCAGATCGGGAATCACCTGGTTAAGGATGTACATAATTACGGAACGCTGGATTTGACGGGAGTGTTGAAAAAATCCAGCAATGTGGTGGTAAGCCAGATGGCATTGCGTATGCCTCCGGAATATTTTTGGGGAATTTACAATAAGCTGGGTTTTGGCGTTGCTGCCGGCTCCGGCTTTCCCGGAGAAGCCAATGGAAGTTTGCTCGATTACCATAATTGGCATGATTTTGATAAGGCGACTTTGTCGTTCGGTTACGGTGTCAGCACTTCAGCGCTTCAGCTGGCAAGAGCTTACACGGCATTGGCGGACGACGGTATTTTGCATTCGGTTAGTTTATTCAGGCGGGATGAGGATGTTGATCAACAGCGAGTGTTTTCAGCCAAGACCGCCAAGAGAGTCAGAGCGATGCTGGAAACGGTGCTTATGAAAGACGGTACGGCTTACGAGGGTCGGGTTGATGGCTACAGCGTAGCTGGTAAAACCGGAACGGTAAAAAAAGCCGGTGCCGGCGGGTATATTGAGAAAAGTTATTTTTCCGTTTTTGCAGGTATGGCGCCTGCCAAGAATCCGCGATTGATTATCGTGGTCATGGTTGATGAGCCTTCCGCAGGACAATATTACGGCGGGTTAGTCTCGGCCCCGGTATTTTCCAAGGTGATGGCGGGAGCGTTGAGAATGTTGGAGGTTGCTCCTGATCAGCAAGATAACATGCCTATCTTGTTGACGAGAACAGGCCGCTAACATGGTGGCTTCCAGGGATGCAGAAGGCGGAGTAATGCCGGAGCAATTGCCAGCGCTGAAAGATTTATTAAGCGGGCTGGCATCGTTCCCAGAGCAATACAATATGCCGGTTAACGGATTGGCTTTGGACAGCCGGGAACTGGTTTGCGGCGATGCATTTGTGGCATTGGCCGGGGCCAAGCAACATGGCTTGGTGCATGGCGAACAGGCTATTAGTCACGGGGCTTGTGCAATTATTTTTGATCCGGCCGGAAATGGAAAGCAGCTGGCAGAGACCTTGCAGCGTAGCGTTTCTGCTCCTGTACCGATGATTGCGGTGGAAAATCTGGGTTTAAAGCTGGGCGAACTGGCCGCACGTTTTTATGGCGATCCATCCCGGTCCATGACGGTTATCGGCATTACCGGCACCAACGGCAAAACGTCCTGCAGTCAGTTTTTGAGTCAGATGCTGGATGATTGCGGAATTATAGGAACGCTCGGTTGGGGAGAGTGGGGCAATCTCAACAAGACGCTGAACACCACGCCGGATGCGCTGGCAATCCAGAAAATACTGGCCGAATTATTAAAGAACAAAAAACGCATGGTGGCGATGGAAGTCTCCTCGCATGGCTTGGAGCAAGGCCGGGTTAACGGGGTGGCGTTTAAGGTAGCGGTATTTACCAATATCAGCCGCGATCACCTGGATTATCACGGTACGATGGACGCTTATGTACAGGCCAAGCTGGCGTTATTAAAACAGCCGGGTTTAGCTTTCGCGGTGGTGAATTTGGATGATGATTATAGCGGGCAGATTATTGCCGCCGTCCCCGAATCGGTGCAGTTATGGACTTTTAGCGCCAAGGGACGAGCATCGGATTCAGGGAAAAGCGTTCAAGCGGAAAATGTAGTCCATAAAACGGATGGCATCGAATTTGATGTGCGCTGTAAAGGGCAGGTTCAGGGAATAAAAGTACCATTGTATGGAGACTTTAATGTAGAGAATGTGCTGGCCGTGTTGGCCGTCATGCAGGCTATGGATATTCCGTTGGCCGAGGCGGCTAAAAAACTTGCCGGTATAAAGCCGGTTGATGGCCGAATGGAGCGATTTGGGGCGGAGACTGATCCATTGATTTTTGTGGATTACGCGCATACCCCCGATGCTCTGGACAAAGTTTTGTCCAGCTTGCGCAAGCATTGCAAACAGGCTTTGTGGGTGATTTTTGGTTGCGGCGGAAACAGGGATACGGGTAAACGTCCGCAAATGGGAAAAATTGCAGAATTTTGGGCGGATCATGTGGTGATTACCGATGACAACCCGCGTTATGAAAACGGACTGGATATAGTTAACGATATTTTGGCAGGCTGCAAAACAGCCAAAATTGAAGTCATTCAAAACAGAGAGCAGGCGATACAAAAAGTGGTAACAAGTGCAACTAAAGGTGATTGCATAGTCATTGCGGGCAAAGGCCATGAGCAATACCAGGAAAGCAATGGCGTGTGCGTGCCCTTCAGTGATCGGCAAGTCGTGATGGACGCGTTGGGCAGGCGGAACAGATGAATATGATGTTGAGCGAGATTGCAGCATGCGTGCAGGGAAAGCTGGTCGGGGAAGATGTTGCCGTCTCATCGGTCAGTATAGACACCAGAGCGATAAAGCCGGGACAGCTCTATGTTGCCATTAAAGGCCATAATTTCGATGGTAATGAGTTTGTGGCAGAGGCCGCGCAAGCAGGAGCCGTAGGGGCAATCGTACATCAAGGCGTTGCCACGACCGCCAGGGATGGTGGAAGTGTCGCAATCAGTAGGGAACTGATGCGACCAACGATACCGCATATCGTTGTTAACGATACGCGGCTGGCATTGGCTGAGCTGGCAGGAGTCTGGCGAAAGAAAGCGACAGTGTCGGTCGTTGGCATTACCGGCAGCAACGGCAAAACAACCGTCAAGGAAATGGTGGCGGCGATATTGAGCATCAATGGCGAGACGCTGTTTACCCAAGGCAATTTGAATAATGAAATCGGCGTACCTTTGACTTTGTTAGGGCTGAACGAACAGCACCGGTACGCAGTCATCGAGATGGGCGCAAACCATCCGGGCGAAATTGAATACAGCAGCCGCTATGCACAGGCGGATGTAGCGATCGTTACCAATGTAGGGGCCGCGCATATAGAGGGGTTCGGCAGTGTTGACGGTATCGCCAAAGCGAAAGGGGAAATTATCCAGACGCTTAAACAAGACGGCGTGGCGGTTCTTAATCGTGATGATGTCTATTTCGACTATTGGAAATCAACAGCCGGCACAAGGAAAGTTATGTCGTTCGGGATGGATGGACGAGCGAACGTGACGGCGCACTCTATCAAAGCGGAAATTGTTGATCATGCATTCGCCACGGCCTTTGAATTAGTGGCGCCGGAAGGTGCATTGGCAGTACAGCTAAAGCTGGCCGGGCGACATAACGTCGTCAACGCACTGGCAGCCGCAACCGCATGTCTGGCATTGGGCATTGATCTACAACAGATTAAACAAGGCCTGGAAAGCGTAAAACCGGTTACAGGACGTTTGCAGTCATTGGTAAGCCGTTTAGGTAATATCGTTATCGACGATACCTACAACGCCAATTCGGCGTCGCTTATAGCGGGACTGGACGTGTTGGCGAACTGTGAAGGCAAACACTGGCTGGTTTTAGGGGCTTTTGGCGAGTTGGGGTCTGAAAGCCCGAAAATACACGAACAAATGGGTGGAGTCATTAAATCAAGCGGCGTTGTACGTCTTCTGGCAGTCGGTTCTGATGCCCGAAATACGGTAAAGGCTTTCGGCGAAGGAGCGACTTTTTTTGATAACCAAAACGATTTAATTGAAGTGTTAAGGCAAGAACTTAAAGGTGATGAAGCAATTTTGATCAAGGGGTCAAGAGCTCAGCGCATGGAGAATGTAGTGGCCGCATTGGTTGAAAACTTCAGGAAATAATTAATGTTACTTTATTTTGCAGATTATTTGATGACATTTGACGGCGGTTTCAGAGTCTTTCATTATCTGACATTTCGCGCCATTCTTGGGGCTTTAACTTCACTGGTCATTTCTTTTGTCATCGGGCCGGTAATGATCAGAAAACTGAGCCGCAACAAGATCGGGCAAAGTATCCGCGAGTTAGGACCGCAATCGCATTACGAAAAGAAAGGCACGCCTACCATGGGTGGCGCACTGATACTGATCGCCATTGCGTTCAGCACATTGTTGTGGGCCGATCTGAGCAACCGCTATATATGGGTGATTTTGTTGGTGACCCTGGGTTACGGTGTCATCGGTTTTATTGATGATTATAGAAAAGTGATCAAGGGCAACAGTGACGGTCTGTCAGCTAAAGCCAAGTATTCCTGGCAATCGCTCATAGGCTTAATGGCGGCTGTTTTTTTATATAAAACTGCACTTTTGCCGGTAGAAACGCAATTGATTGTTCCGTTCTTTAAAGACGTCATGCTGGACATGGGCTGGATATATATAGTCCTGACCTATTTTGTGATCGTCGGAACCAGCAACGCGGTCAACTTGACCGATGGGCTGGACGGACTGGCGATTATGCCGACTGTGATGGTCGCCACCGGCCTGGGAATTTTTGCGTATTTATCGGGACATGTGACTTTCTCACAATATCTGGCAATACCTTATTTGCCCAATGCGGGAGAGCTCATCGTATTTTGTGCTGCTTTGGTTGGCGCCGGTTTGGGTTTTTTATGGTTTAACGCCTATCCCGCGATGGTGTTCATGGGCGACGTCGGTGCGCTGGCGTTGGGCGCGGCATTAGGCGTTTTGGCGGTACTGGTCAGGCAGGAAATCGTACTGGTGATTATGGGCGGGGTGTTTGTCATGGAAACAGTATCCGTGATTATTCAGGTAGCCTCTTTCAAAATGACCGGAAAACGTGTTTTTCGTATGGCGCCGATACATCATCATTTCGAATTGAAGGGATGGCCGGAACCTCGAGTTATTGTGCGGTTCTGGATTATTACCGTCATCTTGGTGCTGATCGGTTTGGCAACCTTGAAACTGAGGTAAGAAAAATGAATAGAGTACTTGCTCCTATACATAATTCTATAAGCGAAACAGCCATCATTGCATTGTTGAAAAAGAATTTTGCTTTGGATCCGGAAACGGCCAAAGTTTTGGTTGTGGGCCTTGGCGATACGGGACTTTCGGTTGCGCATTATTTGCAAGGCTTAGGTATCAAATTCGCCATCATCGATAGCCGCGTCAAACCGCCGATGATGGATGAGTTTTTTCAGCAAATGCCTGATACGCCGGTGTTTACCGGAGGTTTTGATGAGGCTGCGTTTAAGGTAGCAACGCATCTGGTGGTCAGCCCCGGAGTGTCGCTGAATGAACAGGCGATTATGAAAGCCATTGCCAACGGCTCAAAAATAGTCAGCGATATTGACCTGTTTGCCTGCTCTGTCAATGTACCTGTTGTTGCGATCAGCGGTTCTAACGGTAAGAGTACGGTGACGACAATGCTGGGAGAAATGGCCAAAGCCACAGGAATGAAAGTCGGCGTAGGCGGAAACTTGGGAACGCCGGCTCTGGATCTGCTGGAGCAAAACGCGCAGCTCTATGTGTTGGAACTGTCAAGCTTTCAGCTGGAGCGAACTTCAGTCTTGAACGCAGCGGCAGCGACTGTGCTTAATGTCAGCGCCGATCATTTAGACAGGCATGCCGATATAGCGGAATACGCACGGGAAAAACAACGGATTTTCAGGGGCGACGGCACCATGATCATCAATCTCGATGATCCTGTCGCCTTGGCAATGCAGGATAATAGCCGAAAGACTTTTACCTTTTCGATTAACAAAAAGGCCGATTTTCATCTTGCCTATCAGGGCGATGCAGAATACCTGATGCATAATGAAACACGTCTGATGCCCTTGGCTGAATTGCCGCTTGAGGGCAGGCATAATGCGGCCAATGCCTTGGCCGCATTGGCCTTAGGTGTAGCCATGGGCCTCGATGAACAAATCATGTGCGATGCCTTGCGAAAATTTAGAGGCTTAAGTCACAGGATGCAGCGTGTTGCAGAAATACGCGGTGTCACCTGGGTTAATGATTCAAAAGCCACCAATATCGGTGCCTGTGTTGCCGCTTTACAAGGTTATGCGCGCAAGGTGATTCTTATTGCCGGCGGTGATGCAAAAGGCGCCGACATGAACGAATTGACGCCGGCGATTAAAGAAAAAGCCAAAAGCGTAGTGCTGATGGGCAAGGATGCGGGCCTGATAAAGCAGGCCTTGAATGGTTGTGTTCCTGTCTATTCGGCAGACAATATGGCGCAAGCGGTACAGATTGCAGCAGGCCTTGCCGATGCTGGAGAAAGTGTTTTATTGTCTCCTGCCTGCGCAAGTCTTGACCAATATAAAAATTATCAGGATAGGGGCGAGAAATTTACCAAAGCAGTATTGGCGTTGGTTGACCGCTCAGGCAGTTATCCTCCATCCGTGGCGACTGTATGAGCACGCAGCCATCCGGAGAGTGGTCGCGTCGTGTCCTTGCGAATTGTGGTGCTCCTGTTTTTTTTGGTGGCCGGTCACATTTGTTCCTTACAAATTGTGACACTTCCACCTTCCTTGGCGGTCGTAAATGAGATTGCCGCGAGCACGAATCGGCCGATTCCATTTAGATCCGGTGTTATTGATCGTAAGCACTAGCCTGTTGTTGATCGGCTATGTGATGGTGGCGTCCGCGTCATTGCATCTGGGTATAAAAATGACGGGTAACGGTTTGTATTATCCGCTCAGGCAGTTATTGCACATAGGCTTGGGGCTGTTCTTTGGCGCGATCGTGGCGGTAGTTCCAATGCGGGTCTGGGAAGAAAATGGCCCCCAGTTGTTTCTGGCGGGATTGCTGTTGCTGGTCATAGTGCTGATACCCGGCCTTGGCGTCAAGGTAAACGGCAGCGTGCGCTGGCTATCGATTGCGGGAATGCGGATACAGGTATCCGAAGTGGTCAAATTCTTTTCCGTCATTTATATGGCCGGCTATGTAACGCGTTATCAAGAGTCCGTGCAGAATGCGGCTTTTGGATTAGTTAAGCCGCTAGGGCTGTTTTCGGTAGCCAGTTTTTTATTACTGCTGGAGCCGGACTTCGGTTCGGCCGTCGTAATTATCATGATCGCTATGGGTATCATGTTTTTAGCGGGCGCGAGGTTATCGCAATTTATCGTGCTGCTGGCGGTCATTGGCGTACTGGCTATGTTGCTGGTCTATTTTTCGCCCTACCGTTTGGTTCGGGTTACCAGTTTTATGGATCCTTGGGCCGATCCGTTGAAAACCGGGTTTCAATTAGTGCAGGCGCTTATTTCGTTTGGGCGCGGAGAATGGTTGGGTGTAGGTCTAGGTAGCGGTATACAAAAATTATTTTATTTGCCCGAAGCGCATACTGACTTTTTGTTTTCAGTGATAGGCGAAGAATTGGGCTTGTTGGGCGTGGTTACTGTGATTGGCTTGTTTTCAGTATTGGTTTGGCGCACTTTTGCAATAGCCCTGGCCGCCGAACAGGCCGGACAACGGTTTTCGGCCTTTATCGCTTATGGATTGGGGATTTGGTTCGGCTTTCAGTCCTTCGTCAACATGGGCGTCAATATGGGAATTTTGCCGACCAAAGGCTTGACCTTGCCGTTGATGAGTTATGGCGGCGGCAGCATGATGATCATGTGCTGTGCAGTTGCATTGCTGTTTCGGGTGCAAAGCGAAATCGCTGAGATTAATGCCGGCACGCCAAAGAGAAACCGGCATGGCTAAGCGTATCGTAATTATGGCCGGAGGAACCGGCGGGCATGTGTTTCCGGCTTTGGCAGTGGCCCAGGAACTGATCGAAAAAGGCTGGCAGGTAAGCTGGCTGGGTACGCAGAAAGGACTGGAAGGCCGGGTGATTCCTGAGCAGGGTATAGAGATCGATTGGTTGTCGGTTGCCGGCGTACGCGGCAAAGGTTTGCTGTCGAAAATAAGCGCTGGACTGTTACTGGTTAAGGCTTGTGGTCAGGCATTGAAAATATTGCGCCAGCGCAAACCCGATGTAGTGTTAGGCATGGGCGGGTTTGTCGCGGGCCCAGGCGGATTGATGGCGAAACTGTTAGGCATACCGCTGGTCATTCATGAACAAAACCGGGTGCCCGGAACCACTAACCGGCTGTTGGCGCGGATGGCCAATCAGGTGTTGGAAGCATTTCCCGGAAGTTTTGATAAAAAAGTTAATGCCCAATTTACCGGCAACCCATTAAGAAAACAGTTTATCGGATGCGCTGAACGCAAAGTGGCGCATCAGGGCATCAATATATTGATCGTTGGCGGCAGCCAGGGCGCCCAGATATTAAACGAAGTCGTGCCTGACGCGCTTGCAGCCTTAGGCGCCGACCAGTCGAATGCAAACACGGTGCAAATAAGGCACCAGACCGGCGCGGCGATGCAACAGCAGGTTGAGGGCCGGTATAAGGAATTGGGCGTGGATGCGGAAGTCAGCGCCTTTATAGACGATATGGTGTCGGCCTATCAATGGGCGGATTTGATGATTTGCCGGTCCGGCGCAATGACTGTCAGCGAAGTTGCCGCCGCAGGGGTTCCGGCTATTTTTATACCGCTGCCGAACGCGATTGACGATCATCAGACAGCCAACGCTAAATATTTGGCCGATGCCGGGGCAGGGCTGATCTTGAGGCAAAAAGATTTGAATACAGCAACGCTGGTAGAGCATATAACAAAAGTAATTAAGCAATTGGATGTCATGAGTAAAACTGCAAAAAAATACGCACGCCTGGATGCGACGGAAACCGTTGCCGGTGTTTGCATGGCCGAGGCGGGATTATGACAAATCGACAGGAAAGACGATTTGCACGGTGCAGCCGTTCGAAGGGTAGCGTACTGGGAGCTACGCTATGACCATCCCTAACAGCCAGATGCCCGCCCAGGCTTTAGGCAATGTCGACCGGATCCATTTTGTCGGTATAGGCGGCACCGGTATGAGCGGCATTGCTGAGGTGTTGTCGAACCTCGGTTATCATGTTTCAGGTTCGGACATCAAGGAAAGCGCGGTAACCCAACGATTGGCAAGTTTAGGCGTGACCATCAACATCGGGCATAAACGCGAAAACATTGCAGATGTTGACGTAGTGGTCGCTTCCAGTGCGATCGACCGCAGTAATGAAGAAATAGACGAAGCTTACATTCAAAGGGTGCCGGTCATTCCGCGCGCGGAAATGCTGGCTGAATTGATGCGTTTCCGGTTCGGCATTGCCGTTGCCGGAACCCACGGCAAGACCACAACCACCAGTTTGACAGCGAGTATGCTGGCCGAAGGCGGGCTTGATCCCACTTTTGTGATCGGCGGACGCTTAAACAGCGCCGGCAGCAATGCCAAACTAGGCCTGGGCCAGTATCTGGTCGCCGAAGCCGACGAAAGCGACGCGTCATTTTTATATTTGCAGCCGATGATGGCGATAGTCACCAATATCGACCAAGATCATATGGCGACTTATGAAGGCAGTTATCAGCGGTTAAAAGATACGTTTAAAGAATTTTTGCATCATCTGCCTTTTTACGGGCTGGCAGTGATGTGCCTGGATGACGAAGGCGTCAGGGCGATCCTGCCGGATATATCCAAGCCGGTAACGACTTATGGCGTTCATGAAGATGCCGACGTGCGGGCCGTCAATATTAAGCAGGAGGGCATGCATACGTCTTTTGACGTCGTACGCAGAGGCGACTATCCGGCGTTGCAGGTCACCTTGAATATGCCCGGCTGGCATAACATGCTTAACGCGCTGGCGGCTATCAGCATAGCCACTAAGCTGGCGGTCGATGACGCCGCCATTATCAAGAGCTTGGGAGCGTTTAAAGGCGTAGGCAGACGCTTCCAAATTAACGGCGATTTACCGATGGATGGCGGCAAGCTGACTCTGGTGGATGACTACGGCCATCACCCGCGCGAGATTGCCGCGACGCTTGAGGCCTTGCGTCAGGCTTGGCCGGAACGACGCAAGGTCATCGTTTTTCAGCCGCATCGGTACACCCGTACCCGCGATTTATTCGAAGATTTCGTGCAAGTGCTGTCGACCGTTGATGTGCTGATCCTGATGGATGTGTATTCCGCAGGCGAAACCTCGATTCCCGGAGCGGACGGCAGGGCATTAAGCCGGGCAATCCGTGTGCGCGGACAGGTCGATCCGGTCTTTGTCGAAAACTGGGAAGAATTGCCGCAAATATTGGCGGGCATCGTAAACGCAGAGGATGTGGTTTTGACCATGGGCGCCGGCAATGTCGGACAGATTGCCGCACAACTGCCGCAGATGTTGGCTGAAACGCTGCAAAGCAAGGTTTCAACAGGAAGCGATAATTGAAAGGTGGTCGTTTGTTAAAGCATGAAAAGCTGGCGAAATACACCAGTTGGCGAGTCGGCGGCCCTGCGGATCGGCTGTACATACCGCAGGACAGGCAAGATCTGATCGAGTTTATAAAAGCACTGCCTGACTCGGAGCCGGTATTCTGGATGGGCCTGGGCAGTAATTTGCTGGTCAGGGATGGCGGTATACGCGGTACGGTGATTAACACTAAAGGACGATTAAAAGAGATGCGATTGACCGATGATAATTCGGTTTATGTTGAAGCGGGCGTTCCCTGTGCTCATGTGGCGCGTTTTTGCGGAGAGAACGGTTTAATCGGGGCGGAATTTTTGGCAGGCATACCCGGTACTATGGGCGGAGCATTGAAGATGAATGCAGGCGCTTTTGGCGGAGAAACCTGGCCAATCGTTAAAAGTGTGGAAATGCTCGATATGACGGGCAAGGTAACGCATCGGGTGCCGCAGGATTTCCAGGTGAGTTACCGCTCGGTAAAGGGTTTTGAAAACGAATGGTTTCTATCCTGCAAGTTGACTTTGCAGCAAGGCGATACGGCAGCCAGTCAGCAGAAGATCAAAGGTTTATTGGAAAAGCGAGGAGCAACCCAGCCGACCAATCAACCGAGTTGCGGTTCGGTATTTAAAAACCCCGAAGGCGATTATGCGGCAAGGTTGATAGAGCAGAGCGGTTTAAAAGGTTACATGATCGGCGGTGCCTGTGTGTCGGAAAAGCATGCGAATTTTATCGTCAATATAGGTAATGCGACGGCAGCGGACATTGAAGCCCTTATTCATTATGTCCAGGATAAAGTTGAACAACAGCAGGGGATAGTCTTGCAGACTGAAGTTTGTATGGTAGGTGAAGCAATATGAAGGCAATGGTGATAAACAAGCCGGAGCAATTCGGCCGTGTCGCGGTGATGATGGGCGGTTCGGCGGCTGAAAGAGAAGTCTCGTTAAGAAGCGGCGCGGCTGTTTACGAAGCTTTAAAACGTAAAGGCGTTGACGCGATTGCCATTGATGTAACAGGCAGCCCGATTGATGCGTTGGCAGAGCAAAAGATAGACCGGGTATTTAACATTATCCACGGCCGCGGCGGCGAAGACGGCGTACTGCAAGGCGTGTTGGAAGTGCTGGGGATTCCTTATACCGGCAGCCGGGTGATGGCATCGGCATTAACCATGGATAAGCTTAGAACCAAGCTGTGCTGGCAGGGTTACGGCCTGATTACGCCAAAATGGCATGTATTGAAAAACGAAGCCGATCTTGATGCTTGCATCGAAAAACTGGGCTTTCCTGTTATCGTTAAGCCGGCGCAGGAAGGATCCAGCATAGGCATGAGTAAAGCCACCAACCGGAGCGAGCTGCAACAAGCGCTAACTGTGGCGGCAAAATACCGTTGCGACGTTTATGCGGAAGCTTGGGTGACCGGTAAGGAATATACCGTTGCGGTGCTGGATGGCGAGGCGCTGCCGGTTATTCGCCTGGAAACGCCGAATGCATTTTACGATTACGAAGCTAAATATCAGGCGACGACAACGCAATACCATTGCCCTTGCGGCCTGAGCCAGGACCAGGAACAGTTTATAAAGAACCTGGCTGAAACGGCCAGCCAGGTTGTTGGCGTTAAAGGTTGGGGAAGAGTCGATGTGTTTATCGATGACTTGGGGCAGTATCAGCTGATTGAGGTCAATACCGTCCCCGGTATGACCGACCACAGTTTGGTGCCAATGGCGGCCAAACAAGCGGGTATGGATTTTGATGAATTGGTTTGGCGCGTTCTGGAAACCAGCTGCGGGCAATGAGTCATGCGTAGCTATTCCTGCCACGCTCTGTTGCGGGCAATTGCAAGTCAGCGTCAGGCAGCGTTGTGATGGCCGTTGTAAAAGTCATCGTCACGGTGTTGCTGTTGGCTGGTCTGGCCTGGATGGCCGGTTACGGCGTTAAGAGTATCCCGATTAAGTATGTGAGAACCGAAGGGGTTTTTCAGTATCTCGGTAAGGATGAGATAAAGACGGCTTTGCAGCCGTTGGTGATGAGCAGTTTTTTCGATGCCGATATGCAGGCTATTCATCAGGCTGTTTCGGAATTGGCTTGGGTCGATACTGTGTCGGTCAAACGAGTTTGGCCCGATGCGATTGACATAAAGATACGTGAAAAGAAACCTTATGTGCGCTGGGGGCAGCACAGTCTGGTCAGCACAAAGGGCGAAATAATTACACCAAAAAATATAGACCAGTTTAAATATTTGCCGATATTGCAAGGCCCTGATCAGCAACAGCTGAAAACGCTGGAAATCATGAAGGGCGTTAACACGGCATTAGCCGACCAGTCCATGAAAATGGCGGAGTTTTCGATTAATGATCGCTGGGCGTGGAAGATTAAATTAACAACAGGTTTGGAAATACTGTTGGGACGAAATGAACAGTTAAAGAAATTACAACGGTTTTTGAAAACGCTGGAAGTCTTGGAACAAGAGCAGGTTGAGAAAATGGCAATAGTCGATTTGAGATATCCCAACGGATATGCAGTTTCATGGAAGCCGGACACTGAAGAAATCGACTGGAAGAAAGTTGCCGATCATCCGCAACGTGAAATAGACGGCTAATCATATAAGGTAATACAGAGTAAACAAAATGGCGAAAAAAACAGAGCGTAATTTAATAGTCGGACTGGATATCGGCACGTCAAAGGTTGCCGCTATTGTTGGTGAGATTACCAGTGATGGCAATATAGAAATCATAGGCATTGGATCAACGCCATCGCGCGGTTTGAAAAAAGGGGTTGTGGTCAATCTGGAGTCGACTGTGCAATCCATACAGCGCGCTATTGAAGAAGCGGAATTAATGGCCGGATGCCAGATCAGGTCGGTTTATGCGGGTATTGCGGGCAGTCATATCAGAAGCCTTAATTCTCATGGTATCGTCGCCATAAAAGATAAGGAGGTGACCCAGTACGATATCGACAGGGTGATAGATTCCGCCCGCGCTGTGGCCATTCCTGCGGATCAGAAAATTTTACATATTCTGCCGCAAGAGTTTGTGATCGATCTCCAGGAAGGCATCAAAGAGCCAATCGGGATGTCGGGCATTCGTTTGGAGGCCAAGGTTCATATGGTCACCGGCAGCGTCAGTGCTTCTCAAAATATCGTTAAATGCATTCGGCGTTGCGGCCTGGAAGTCGATGATATTGTGTTGGAGCAATTGGCGTCCTGTAATTCCGTACTCACGGATGATGAAAAAGAATTGGGCGTTTGCCTGATTGATATTGGCGGCGGTACTACAGATATTGCGATTTTTGTAGATGGCGCCATAAAACACACCGCAGTGATCCCCATCGCCGGTGATCAGGTGACCAATGATATTGCTGTCGCATTGCGCACGCCGACCCTCAATGCCGAGGATATTAAACGAAAGTATGCCTGCGCTTTAACGCAGTTAGCGAATGTGGATGAAGTTATTGAGGTACCTAGCATCGGAGATAGAGCACCTCGCAAGATTTCAACGCAAAATCTGGCCGAGATTATTGAGCCTCGGTATGAAGAATTAATGCTGTTGGTTCAGTCGGAACTAAGACGTAGCGGCTATGAAGAGTTAATTGCCGCCGGGGTAGTGTTAACGGGGGGCAGTTCAAAAGTAATGGGGTTAATTGATTTGGCGGAAGAAATATTCCATATGCCGGTGCGTATGGGAGGGCCGCAAAATGTGACAGGGTTAACCGAGGTGGTAAAAAATCCGATTCACTCTACAGGGGTCGGGTTATTAATGTATGGGAAAGAACATCAAGGTGTTGGCAGGAGCATTGATTCTGACGGTCCCAGCGTGTTCTCAAGAATGAAGAACTGGTTTCAAGGTAATTTTTAACAGATTTCTAACTAATTATAAAGGGCAGCGGCAATGGCTATGAAATATGAATTAATGGATATGAGCAATGAACATGCAGTCATCAAAGTGATTGGTGTCGGTGGCGGCGGTGGTAACGCAGTGAGCCACATGGTCGGGAGCCTTGTGGAAGGGGTTGAGTTTATCTGTGCAAATACCGATGCGCAGGCATTAAGAAAACTGGATGTCGATACGATTATTCAGTTAGGTGTCGAATTAACCAAAGGTCTGGGCGCCGGTACTAATCCTGAAGTTGGCAGAATGGCCGCAGACGAAAACAAAGAGCGTATCAAGGAAGTTTTACAAGGTGCCGACATGGTGTTCCTGACAGCAGGTATGGGCGGCGGTACAGGTACCGGTGCGATTCCTGTGATTGCCGAAATTGCCAGAAGCATGGGGATTTTGACAGTTGCCGTGGTGACCAAGCCGTTTGCGTTCGAAGGCAAAAAGAAGCTGGCAACTGCGGAGCAAGGCATAGCGGAGCTTGAAAAATTCGTTGACTCATTGATCACCATTCCAAATCAAAAATTATTGCCGGTGCTGGGCAACGATGTGTCTTTGGTCAATGCCTTTAAAGCGGCTAACGATGTGTTGTTGGATGCCGTACAGGGGATTACCGAGCTTATTGTTCATCCCGGCATGATTAACGTCGACTTTGCCGATGTCAGAACAGTTATGTCCGGTATGGGCGCTGCAATTATGGGTACTGGCTCGGCAAAAGGAGAATACCGGGCTCGCGAAGCGGCTGAGAAAGCCATTGCCTGCCCATTGCTGGAAGATATTAATTTGCAAGGCGCGCGCGGCATTCTGGTTAACATTTCTGCCGCCGATATGGGCATTGCCGAGTTCGATGAAGTGGGTAATATCGTCCATGAGTTCGCTTCGGAAGATGCTGTTATAAAAATCGGCATGTCTATTAATCCCGAGTTAGGCGATGAGATCAAAGTGACTGTTGTCGCTACAGGAATGGGATTGCCGTCGCGCGTGGTTAAACTGGCTCCAAAGTCAACCGCTGGATACATTAATCAAAATGCGGCCGGCGAAGCCAACTACGAAGGATTGGATAAGCCTACGGTCATGCGCCAAAACAAAACCGAAGCCCGGGAAACCCGTTTTGGAGCTCAACCTAAAAAAGACGTGGATTTAGATTATCTGGATATTCCGGCATTTTTAAGACGTCAAGCTGACTAGTGAGAGCGGCTAATAAATATCAATCAGTCTCCATTTTGGAGGCTGATTGTGGTAATATTTCTGCTTTTTGCCCTCTTTACTTGGCGTTATTGATTTTATGATTAAACAGCGAACTTTAAAAAACACAATCAGGGCAACAGGTGTAGGGCTACACACGGGCGATAAAGTCTATTTAACTTTACGCCCGGCTGAAGCGAATACCGGAATCAGATTTCGCAGAGTCGATTTGGATACTCCGGTGACCATTGAGGCCACACCGGAAAATGTTGGCGAAACTGTACTGTCGACAACCCTGGTTGCGGGTGATGTGAAAATATCAACCATAGAACATTTGCTTTCGGCTTTTGCCGGATTAGGCATAGACAATGCCATTATCGATGTCAGTGCCGCGGAAGTACCGATTATGGATGGCAGTGCCGGGCCTTTTGTATTTTTGCTCCAGTCTGCCGGGGTTGAAGAGCAGGACAGTCCAAAGCAATATATCCGTATAAAACGCGGCATAAAGGTTGAAGACGGCGATAAATGGGCTTCTTTTGAGCCGTTTGAAGGGTTCAAGGTTACTTTTACAATTGATTTTGAGCATCCGGCTTTTGAAGATCATTTGAAAACCGCGACCATGGATTTTTCATCGACGACCTTTGTCAAGGAAGTGAGCCGAGCCAGAACTTTCGGCTTCATGAAAGATATTGAAATGCTGCGTCAAAATAACCTGGCTTTAGGTGGAAGCCTTGATAATGCCATTGTGGTTGATGATGACAAGGTTATTAATGAAGACGGTCTGCGTTACGCGGATGAATTCGTTAAGCATAAAATCCTTGATGCCATTGGGGACCTATATCTGTTGGGACATAGCTTAATCGGCGAATTTACCGGTTTTAAATCGGGTCACGGTTTGAACAACAAATTACTGCGCGCGTTATTAAATGATAAAGATGCGTGGGAAATGGTTACTTTTGACGATGACGAAATTGCGCCGATTTCTTTTATGCGTTCTGCCGAGGCACCGAGGTCTGCCGCATAAAACTACTGCGAACGCCAAGGCCCGATTGATCTGTCAGTCCGGGGCTTGGCGTTTCGACAGTTTTGCCAGCGTTGCACTTAGCTTCAGCAGCGCGGTTTTCAATTGCTCATCCGAAACAGTGAGACTGTGGCTATGGATGAACGCTATTTTTTCCGGTGAAGGGATATTCGGTTTTTTGCCGAGCGGCCTCGTCTGCAAATCGTCATCTCCTGCCTCTTGCCTACGCCCTGTAGACGACGTCTCTGCTCTAACTTTAATCTGCATAATCGAGACCGACTCCCTGGTTACCGGAGCGATAGCTGTGAGAATCGCGCGGTTATAAAAGCGAAGTTGCGATGCCCATGCAGCCGTATCGGTATAAATCAGCAATTTTCTGCCATTGACCACGCAATGCAGGGCATGTTCGGCTATCGCCTTTGGTAACACTTCATGGATACGCTGCAAAACCTGTTTTTGCTGCTCAATCTGACTGCAATAGTAAGCGATAGTGCCGTTTGGAAACGACAATGCCGCTTTAAAAGGGGTTGGTTTTTTTGTCATGAGTCTTTGTCTGGCAATTGGCGGGGAAGTCTTTTATCGAGATATTGGTTTATTTAACATAGTGGGATATAGTTAGGCCATGTAAGGAAACAGCCCTAAAGCATCCGCTTCCTGCTCCTACTTAGGTCCCTTATCTATCTCCATTTAGATAATTAAATTCGCTAGTATCATATCCACAATCATCCAAAGATAAAGTTGGGGGAGATAAAGTGAGAGAATTTATTCAGAGTGTCGCTGAAAATAGCCAGTATCAGGCAACACATTTGTTGCAGATCTTAAGGCAGATACAATATCGTTATCATTATATACCGCATGAAGCGATAGAACAGCTGTCGGCTCTGCTAAACATTTCCCGGACGCAAATCATCAGCGTCGTCGAATTTTACAGTTTTTTTCATCTGGCCCCCAGAGGGCAATATGAGCTCTTGATCAGCGATTCAATCACTGATCATATGTTGGGCAAGAAAGAATTGATCGATCATCTGGCAAAGAAATTGAATGTTGCTATTGGCGAGGTCAGGGGCGATGGTGTGGTCAGTCTGGATAACACGTCATGCACCGGTATGTGCGATCAGGGCCCGGCCGGCTTGGTTAACGGCTATGCCTTGACCCGGCTGGATCATGCCGCAATCGATAAAATCGCAGAGCTGGTTAATCAACAAAAGCCGCTGGACGAATGGCCGGCCGAACTATTTCAAGTCGACGATAATGTTTACAAATCCGGTTTACTGCTGAACCAGCAGATTGAGCAGGGCTCTGCGCTCAGATCGACCATTAAACGAGGCATCACCGAAACACTGTGGGAAATCGATAAGTCAGGTTTGCGAGGCCGAGGCGGCGCCGGATTTAAAACCGCGATGAAATGGCAGTTCTGTTCGGAAGAGCAACAGCCTGAGCGTTATGTCGTTTGCAATGCTGATGAAGGCGAGCCCGGCACATTTAAGGATAAAGTACTGTTAAATTCTTATGCCGACCAGGTTTTTGAAGGCATGGCAATTTGTGCCGCAATTATCGGAGCCAAACAGGGTTTTGTGTATTTGCGCGGCGAATATCTGCACCTTCACGACAAGCTGCAAAGTATTTTGGACCAGCGTCGCCAGAACGGTTTGTTGGGTAACAACATTTTGAATGCCGGGTTGGATTTTGATATTGAAATCCATTTGGGCGCAGGCGCTTATATTTGCGGCGAAGAATCCGCATTGATCGAGTCGCTGGAAGGTAAACCCGGTATTCCGCGCAACCGTCCGCCTTATCCCGTCACCCACGGCTATTTGGGCAAACCCACCGTCGTCAATAATGTGGAAACGTTCTTGGCAGCGGCCTCCATTGCGGTTAATGGCGGCGACTGGTTTGCAGCTATCGGCACCGAAAAATCAAAAGGCACAAAAATACTTAGCATCAGTGGCGACTGTGCGCGTCCCGGTATTTACGAATATCCTTTCGGTATAACCGTGCGAACCATTCTTAACGATTGCGGTGCCGACGATGTGTTGGGCGTGCAGGTCGGTGGCCCGTCCGGAACCTTTATTTCCGACCAGGAGTTTGACCGCAAGTTGGCTTTTGAAGATTTGGCCACCGGTGGATCATTCATTATTTTCAATTCCAGCCGCAATATTCTTGATGCGGTTCATAACTTCACCCATTTTTTTGCCCACGAGAGTTGCGGATTTTGTACGCCATGCCGGGTTGGCACCTCCCTGTTGAAAAAACAGATTGACAAGATTGTCGATGGACATGGGGCATCGGGCGATATTGTTGCGCTTGAAGAATTGTGTCGGTTGGTTAAAAACTATAGCCATTGCGGGCTTGGGCAAACCGCTGCGAACCCGATAATAACAACATTGGAACGCTATCTCGATCTGTATGAAAAGCAATTAAAAGACATCAGTTTCGAGCCGGGCTTTGATTTGGATGGTGCGCTGGAAACAGCGCGGCGCCTGGCTAACCGGGACGATGTGGGAGCGCACTTGGCGCAGACAGTCGCAACCGGCTCCGTACCGGCGGCGACATTTCCGCCCTCCATGGACGGAGTTAGTGCCGGCGACTGCCGGGAGCAGTCGTGGCCACCATCCTTGGCAGACGGAGAGCGAACATGAGCAAGACAATTACCTTGGATGGCAAAATCATTCCTTTTGAAGAGGGTCAAACCATTATGGATGCCGCAATGGCCGCCGGCATTTACATTCCGCACTTATGCCATCAGCCGGAATTTACCCCGCACGGCAGTTGCAAGCTGTGCACAGTCAACGTCAACGGACGCAACTGTTCCGCCTGCACCTTTCCGGCCATGGAAGGACAGGAGGTGCTGAGTGAAACCAAGGAGCTGATCAACGACCGCAGAAGAATCACCCAGATGTTGTTCGTCGAAGGCAATCATTTATGCCCAGGCTGCGAAAAAAGCGGCAATTGCCAATTGCAAGCTGTCGGCTACCATTTGAACATGCTCGATAGCCATTTTCCGCATTTTTATCCTGATCGGAAAGTCGATGCCTCTCACTCTGACGTGATGATTGATCAGAGCCGCTGCATTCTTTGCACACTGTGCGTTCGCGCCAGCCAGCAAGAGGACGGTAAAAGCGTGTTTGCCGTCAGCGGGCGCGGCATCAACAAGCATTTGATCTTTAATGCCCAAAGCGGGTTGTTAAAAGATACCGATCTGGAAGCGGCGGATAGGGCAGCTCATATTTGTCCTACCGGCGCAATTATAATCAAGCGTACCGGCTATCGGGTGCCCATAGGCCAGCGTGTTTACGATCATCAAGAAATCGATCAAGTAAGCTTGGCCTCATCCCTGGCAGTCGAAACGGAGCATCTTGAACATGGCGAATAAATTTAAAGTAGCAACAGTATCGCTGGCAGGCTGTTTCGGTTGTCACATGTCGCTGTTGGATATAGACGAGCGCATACAACAATTGGTTGAATTCGTCGAGTTTGACCGCTCGCCGCTTACCGACATAGAACACTGCGGCAAATGCGATATTGGCCTTATCGAAGGCGGTGTATGCAATTCGGAAAACGTGCATGTGTTACGGGAGTTTCGTAACAGCTGCAAATTCCTGGTTGCGGTCGGCGCCTGTGCGATCAACGGCGGATTGCCAGCCTTGCGTAATCACATCCCGGTTGAAGACTGCCTGAACGAGTCATACATAGAGGGCATTGGCGTGGAAAATCCAATGATCCCCAATGACATAGAACTACCGTTACTATTAGATAAAGTGCATCCGATTCATGAAGTCGTCAAAGTGGACTATTTTTTGCCCGGCTGCCCGCCGTCGGCGGATGTATTCTGGAAGTTCCTGACTGATGTGATTGAAGGGCGTGAGCCTTCGTTGCCTAATGAGTTGGTGCATTACGATTAAGCTCCGTAGTTTCGTAGGTCGGATTGCATTAGGATAATTCGACAAACTCTATCGATAAAATGCCGGGTTATTGACCTGGCCTGCAAACACGAGAAAGATCATGTACGAACATTTAGAAACAGCTGAAAACCAGGGCAATTTAAAACGCGTTGCCGTTGACCCGGTCTCGCGCGTTGAAGGCCACGGCAAAGTCACTTTATTGCTGGATGCGGACAACAAAGTCCAGCAAGCCAGATTGCATATCGTTGAATTCCGCGGCTTTGAACGCTTTATTCAAGGAAGACCTTATTGGGAACTGCCGGTTTTGGTGCAGCGTTTATGCGGCATCTGCCCGGTCAGCCATCATTTGGTCGCAGGCAAAGCCATAGACCAACTGGTCGGTGTCGATCCTGAAAACCTGCCTGTCACAGCGGATAAATTGAGGCGTCTGGTGCATTTTGGACAGGTACTGCAATCCCACGCCCTGCATTTTTTTCATTTATCCAGTCCGGATTTGTTGTTCGGCTTTGAAAGCGACATCAGCAAACGTTCGGTTGTCGCGGTATTGGCCGAGTATCCCGATATCGGCCTGCAAGGCGTAAAACTGCGCAAATACGGCCAGGAAGTCATTCGCATGGTGTGCGGCAAGCGTATTCACGGCACCGGCGCGATAGCCGGTGGCATGAATAAATCGCTGAGCAAAGCCGAACGTGACTATCTGCTGGAAGACATCGACCAGATGATCGAATGGGCTGAAGGATCGGTCGCACTGATAAAAAAAGTGCATTGCTCCAACCTGCCTTATTACGATGAGTTTGCCACGATACGCACCAACTACATGGGACTGACCAAACCGGACGGTGCGCTGGAGCTTTATCATGGCGGTCTCCGCGCCAAGAATGCGAACGGCGAAACCATTATGGATCATATCGATTATTGCAAATATAACGATTATATCCATGAAGAAGTCCGTTCATGGACGTATATGAAATTCCCGTACCTGCTGTCGCTGGGGCAAGAACAAGGCTGGTATCGGGTCGGGCCTCTGGCGCGGGTCAATAACTGCGACTATATTGATACACCGCTGGCGGAAGCCGCCCGTATCGAGTTTAAGGCGCACAGCGGCGAAGCCATGGTGCACAGCACGCTGGCGTTTCACTGGGCGCGCCTGATTGAAGTCTTGCATTGTGCGGAAAGCATTAAGCAGTTGCTGCATGACCCGGACATCATGGGCCATGATTTGGTAGCGCAAGGCGAAAAACGCTATGAAGGCATAGGCGTGATTGAAGCGCCGCGCGGCACTCTGTTCCATCACTATCAAGTCGATGAAAACGACATCGTCACCAAAGCCAATTTGATCGTATCGACCACCAGCAACAACATGGCGATGAATGAGTCGGTGCGGCAGGTGGCGGCGGAATATTTGTCCGGCCGCGAACTGACCGAGCCCTTGTTAAATAACCTGGAAGTGGCGATTCGGGCTTACGATCCCTGTTTGTCCTGCGCGACTCATGCAGTAGGCAAAATGCCGCTGCAACTTGAGCTGGTCGATGCGGAAGGCAAGCTGATCGATAAGTTGATCAAGCATAGTGACGGTCAAATTGAACGGGAAAATGCCTAAACCGGTTTTGCTGTTCGGCTACGGCAATCTTAGCCGTGGCGATGATGCCTTGGGGCCGCTGCTGCTGGAATACGTTGAAAGCCATTGCGACTTGGATGCGATTGAAATATTGTCCGACTTCCAGTTGCAAATCGAACATGCGCTGGATCTGGAAAACAGGCGTTTGGTTTTATTCGTCGATGCATCCATTGCCTGCGTTGATGCGTTTGATTTCATAGAGTTGCAACCGGCCAGAGATAAAAGTTATACAACCCACGCAATGAGCCCAGCGGCAGTTTTAGACGTGTATCAATCGATACAAAAGCAAACGCCGCCGCCGAGTTTTTTACTGAGTATTAAAGCCGAAAAATTCGAATTGGGCGACGGCTTAAGTACCAACGCCGAAACAAATTTAGTTGAAGCATGCGCTTTTGCAGAGCGATTATTAAGCAATCCCGAACTGGAGTTTTGGTTGAAGCGAGCAGACCATGCATAACAAATCCGCTTGGAGCGGATTTGCACAAGCCCGAAGGGGGCATGGCAGGAATAGCCACTAAGGGCGATAATTTTTCTGCCTGACAAAGTGGCTGGCAAGGAATGTTAAGCGGGAACTCCAAGTGTGATTTTATAATCCGGCTATAAAAATGGCCGCTTCAATAAGCCAGGTTATTATTTTGGAGACGCTGTGCGCACGTCAATGCTTACCGCTACCAAAGAACTTTTTCATCAGCAGCGGTCTACCAACTTTGTCTGTTGCTCTCTAAGCGATCGATGAAACCTGAATGATTAGCTTGTCGTTCACGATGCCTGCTAATATTGCGTCGCTCTTCATTTCTTGATACTGGCCGCTCTGAGCCATTAGTAAATTGCTCCTGTTGAGCTTGTCGTTCACGATGCCTGTTAATATTAATTTGCTTTAGCCTCTGCTCTTCGCGCTCCTGCTGTTGTTGCAGGTAGCTTCTGGTTTCTTCCTGTTGTTGTAGTTGCTGTCGCAGCATTTGTTGCTGATGGCGGTTGCGCATCTCCGTCATTTGCTCATTCATGTTTATAAGGTCAGCCATAATTGCTGGAGATACTGATAAAAGTAATGCGATAAGTAAGTATTTCATACTTTTAATCCTGTCTTAAAATAGTTGGGCTTCTTTATAACGGCTCATTTAAAAACCCTTCCACTTAACGATGGTTGCTCTCAATTTACCGGTTATTTTCTTTCCTTGAGCAAATCCCGAATTTCGGTCAATAACAATTCTTCTCTGGAAGACTCTGGAATGACGGCAGGGGCCTCGGCTTCTTTTTTCTTAAGCCTATTGATGAACTTTACGGCCATAAAAATAGCAAAAGCAATAATCGTAAAATCAACCAGGGTTTGAATAAAATTGCCGTAATTAAGCGTCACGGCAGGCGTATTGCCAACGGCTTCTTTTAGGGTAATCGCCAGTTCGGTAAAGTCCACCCCACCCACTAATACGCCAATCGGCGGCATGACTACATCGGCAACCAAGGATGAAATAACTTTGCCGAAAGCGGCACCTATAATAATGCCCACAGCCATATCAATAGCATTGCCTTTGATAGCGAATTCTTTAAATTCTTTTAGCATACCCATAAACGATATCCTTTATTGTTGTTGCGTTCCAAGGCGGCTGCCTGCACCCTGGGGACGAGTGGTTGGATAGTTCCGTGTGAGTTGGGGCCTTGAAAGTCATGGAATTCGTATTCGCTTTCAAGACATTTTTATTTTTTATGTTGCGGCATTTTTTGGCGGTGTTGCTTCATTTGAGCATGGTAAGTTTTCATGAGCTCCAATTGCTTGTTTTTTAACTCTTCTTTTTTAGCGGGATCTTTTTCCGACAAAATCTGATTGGAGAGGTCATGCATCGTCAGCATATGTTCCTGCATGGAGCGCATGTGTTCTGTTTTTTGTTCTTCAGTTTGGCAGCATTCCATGTCCATGCCCTGATGGGCACCCGGTTCTTTCAATGGATCGTCGGATTTTTTCGGTTCAGCGGCAATACTCATCATGCTCATGGGTAACAACAGTAATAGAACAGCAGTTGATTTATATAAGTGTTTCATTATGATTGCCTTTTGGAGTTGGGTTGAATGAGAGCCAATTGAATGCAGGATCGGAGTGCCTGCAAAAGTAACAAGTTTGCTCTTGCCGGACGAATGATCAGCACAGATCATTTTAGAATTATTTGATTATACTTCAATAAGTTAAAACACCTAGGCAGACTGTTCCGATTGAACTTTATAATGCGTTGCTATTCAAATAGGAGAATCGGCGCCGTCTGCATAAACAAGGCTGAATGATCTTGATCATTGCCCTGTTTTACCCTGACGCATTATCCGTGGCGTCATTTAATGACATATTTTCGCTTGTTTTCAGCAGGTTCTGTTTGAAGACATTCGCAGGAAGCGGTGGGCCGAATAAATATCCCTGGAATTTAAGGCATCCGTAACTTACCAGAAGCTCATGCTGAGCTTCTGTTTCTACCCCTTCGGCAATAACGCTAATGTCGAGATTTTTCCCTAATGCCAAAATGGTTCGGATGATAGCGGAGTCATGGTTGTTAAAAACTATGTTTTTAACGAAGGATTGGTCTATTTTGAGCTGCTCCAAGGGCAATTTTTGCAAATAGGACAGCGAGGAATAACCGGTGCCGAAATCATCCATTGAGAAAGTGATTCCCAAGTCCCTGATAGCATGCATTTGAATAATAGTGTCTTCCACGTTATCCAGGACCACTGACTCGGTAATTTCCAGTTTGAGCAAAGCGGGGTTAGCGCCGGTTTCCGCTAACATAGTACAGATTTGATCAACAAAATCCGACTGGCTAAGCTGCCTACTGCTGACATTTAGCGCCAGTTTCATCTCGCGAGTTTCAGGATATTTTGCCCAGTCAACCAAAGTTTGGCAGCCTTGATTCAATATCCAATGGCCGATGGGCAGGATCAGGCCGGTTTCTTCGGCGAGTGGAATAAATTCGGCTGGAGAAATCATGCCGCGCTCGGACTGATTCCACCGAATCAGCGCCTCCGCACCTATCGGTTGTCCTAAGGTATTTACCTGTACTTGATAATGCAAACTTAATTCGTTGCGGTCCAGCGCATTGCGCAGATCGTTTTCCAAAGAGGCCCGTAAATTCAGGGCTTCCTGCATTTCAGGAATAAAAGCCCGTATCGTATTTCGACCGGCCTGTTTAGCCTGATACATGGCCACATCGGCGCGTTTCAGCAGTTCTTCGCTGCTGGTTTCGTGGCCCAGAAACAGCACAAAACCAATGCTGCCGGTAGAATAATGTTCGAGGAAAGGTTGTAGTTTGTCGTCAGTTTTGCTGTTCAACAGGTAGAACTCAGCCAGATTGCGGCGAATTTTTTCAGCAACTGAATAGGCTTGAGCGGTAGCTTCACTCTCCTGTTCATCAAGAAACTCCAGCATAATCACAAACTCATCGCCGCCCAGTCTGGCTACGGTATCAACGTTCCGCACACAGCTTTGCAGGCGCTGCCCCACTTCAATCAGCAATTGATCGCCCCGATCATGGCCCAAGGTATCATTAAGCGTTTTAAAATTGTCAAGATCGAGGAACATTAACGCGCCGTAAGTCTTGTTGCGATGGCTGAAGTTAAGCGCCAGGTTCAGGCGTTCAAAAAGCAAAGTGCGATTGGGAAGTTTGGTCAAGGGGTCGTAGTAAGCCAGATTCTTGATGCGCTCTTCATCAGCCTTGCGCTGGCTAATGTCGGTGAAAGTGCCGACATAGTTGGTTATGACGCCTTCGGGATTGGTAATAGCGGTTATACACAGCCAATCGGGACAGATAACGCCGTTCTTTCTCTTATTCCAGATTTCACCCTGCCAGTATTTATCCCGAGTGATGCTTTCCCACATGGCGGCATAAAACTCACTGCCTTGCAGATCGGATTTAAGTATGGTTGCGGGTTTTCCGATAATCTCATCGGCCTTATAGCCGGTTAACTCGACAAACGACTTATTGACGCGCAGGATATTGTTATCGGCATCCGTGACAATAATGCCTTCTTGAGACTCAAACGCCGCCGCTGCAATGCGCAGTTCATGTTCGGCCTTGAGCCGCAATTTTTCGCGGTCGAAGTTATCGAGCGCATAGGAAAGATCGTCCGTCAATCCACGCATCAGATCAATCAAGTCAGGGGTGAAGTAATCCTGTTCAGCGGAGTAAACGGCAATAGCTCCGATACAGCGGCCGCCGCGCATCAGCGGAAATGCCGCCGCTGCATGAATGTTTTCTGTGGCGGCGATGGGCTGCCAGAGCCGCGTACTGGGTTCATTGAGAAAGTTACTAAAGATTTTCGGCACGCCTTCCCGAATTGCCGCGCCCATTGGACCACGTCCCTCCGGCAATGACTCGTCTATCGAGACTTTGATATTCCTGATATAAGGCGAGTCGGGATGACTGGCAGCCACTGCCGACACCCAGTTATCCGCTTCAAGCATGCCCACCCAGACCAGCTTAAAAGCGACATGGTTGGCGATAGTCCGGCATACCTCATTCAGTAACTTAATCTCGTCCGCTTCGCGCACAATGATGTCGGCGCTCTGGGTCCAGGCCGCATATAGGTGGTTGATGCGATCCCGCTGCCGTTCGGAATTGGACAGGGCGTTCAACATTTGATTAAAACCATGCGCCAGTACGCCAACCTCATCCTTGCCTGAGATATGGGCACGCACGTTAAGGCTGCCTTTCTCGACTTCGGCAGCTATGCGCATCAGGTGACGTAATCTTCTGGTAAGCCGTCGTGCCAGGAATATTGCCGCAGTCACTACGGTGAGCGCCGCAAAAATTATAAAATTGATGCCGGTGATGACAACGGAGCGAAGATTGGCGTTGACTCCGTTCATGGTCATTTCCACCCGCGCCCATCCGACATGGCGCTGCCCGGCCATCACGGGAGTCGCAACATCAATTTGATGAGTGTTAGACAGCAGTACTTGAGTTACCGGCAAAGAGCTCAGCAGTTTTTGATTTTGCGTATCGGTAGCGAATAACCCGGCTTCGTCGAACCGTGTGGAACTCAATACTTCGCCGCGCAATGATAAGATATAGGCCCTTTCGAGGTCGGGTAAGCCCGCAAAGCCCTGCAATACTTCCTTTAACCCGGCAATATCATTGGCTAATACCCATGATGCGCTGCTGCTGGCTAGCGATGTGGACAGCGATATGCTCTGTTGCATGGCGGCGCTATAAAGAAAGCTGCGTTGCCGCTCAAATAACAGGCCAGCAAGCCCTATCATCAAGATCAGCGCAACACTGCCGAATGACCACGCTAACTGACGCCGAATAGAGCCGCTAAAAAACCGTTGCGATTTGCTTCGATTACTATCCTTTGTCATATGTCCATTCGCTTTAAATTTAGTCTAGAGGCCGCACTGTCTTGATAAAAGTCGTAATAAAGGTTTGCACCGGTCTGTAACTGTCATTATTAGCCGGTTCAAAACGGCTAACAGGGATACGCGCCAGAATTTCCCGGCCTTGTTCATGTTGGTTAAGATTAAATAACAATGCGGCAAACTTATCCGCAATCTCCGCCGGTATGTCTTTACGCATCACCCAACCGTTGTTTTGCAGTGGCTCGGTTTGCCATTTAACTTCAAGCTGGGCGGCTAACTGGGGATTTTCCCGGCTGAATATTTTCCATGGCACCGGCCATGTTGCTCCGGCCGCGACATGGCCGCGCAATACGTTAATTATCGAGGATTCCTGCGAACCGACATAGCGGTTTTCGATGTCATGGTTAATATCAATGCCGTGAGTCTGTAGATAATACTGGGGCATCATGGTTGCAGCCAGTGCAGTCGCCGCAGGATAGGATACGGCTTTGCCTTTTAAGTCGGCAACAGTGTGAATGTCGCTGTCGCGGCGCACCAGGATAATGCCGCGAAAATCGTCGTCGTCGGCCATTTTGCCGAATACGCGATAACCGCTCTTCAGCGAATTGACGGTTTGATAGGGGTTGGGCATCGCAAAGTCAAAGTGTCCGCTGTAGAGCTTCCGGTCAAATTCTTCATAATTGCGCGAGGCTTCCAGGATAAAATCCGCTTCGGGAATGTTGAGGTTAACAAAATCGACGATCGGACCATATACTTCAAATAGCCGTTTGGGATTATGCAAGGGATGAATGCCGATTATGTATTTGGGGACTTTGAATTTGCTCTGCGCATTGAAGCTGGGTTTGTAAATGTCATCGGGCTCTTTATTCAGGTTCGCGATCAACGGTAAATCCAATAATAAGTTCCACCATTTCACGGGAGTCGCTTCTTGGTGTTCGGAGTTCTCTTTCGATGCTTGGGCCGTTTTTGTTCCGCTTGTTGCCGATTCCAAGGAAGAGGAGGTATTGGCAGAAACAGCTACGTTAAAAATCAGCAGCAGCGTTATCAGGCTATATCGGCGTAAAATTTCAATCATAAGGTCGAAGCTCTGTGGTAGCTGTCATCAAGTAACGCTACGTTAATTCGTCTGGAAGTAAGTATTGTTGCGTAGATGGGCGGACGAGATGATACTAATAATAGATAAGTTTTGGAATTTTTTTGAAACCTTTTATGAGGCGGCTGCAACTTTACCAAGCCAATAAGCAAATTCTGGTTGTCATAAAAAGGTAATATGTATTTTATAAAATAGCTTGTTTATTCTTACTCCAATTTAATTATGCCTAATTTAAATATTCTCGTTGTTGAAGATGAAGACGCCATCAGAGAGATGTTGATGATGGTACTTGAGCAGGCCGACTTTAGCACGGTTGCGGCTGCGGATGCGGAAGACGCCCAAAAAGCCCTGGATGAGGCATTGCCTGACTTGATTCTGCTGGATTGGATGTTGCCGGGAATCAGTGGTGTCGAATGGGCCAGACGCTTGAAGAAAGACCCCATGTATCGGGAACTGCCTATTATTTTGCTGACCGCACGGGGCGAAGAAGAGGATAAAGTCAGAGGCCTGGAGATCGGGGCCGACGATTATATGACCAAGCCCTTTTCGCCGAAGGAGCTGGTGGCGCGTATCCGCGCAGTGTTGCGCAGAAGCGGAAAAATACACGATCTGGCGCAAATCAGCTTGGGCGATCTGGTGCTGGATACCGAACAGCATCGGCTCAGCATCGGCGATAAACAGCTGGAAGTGAGCCCGACCGAATTCCGTTTAATGCAGTTCTTTATGACCCATCCCGACAAGGTATTCAATCGCACTCAATTACTGGATCAGGTCTGGGGGCGCAGCGTCTACATTGAAGAGCGTACTGTTGACGTGCATATACGAAGGCTACGGAAAATTCTGGGCGAACACGGGCGTGAGGATTTAGTCCAAACCGTGCGCGGTTTCGGTTACCGGTTTTCCGTAACAGATCCGTCAACTGCATCCCTATCGTCGTAACTGCTATGGGGGTCTGGCAAAGAGAACTCATTACCGGATTGCTGCTGTTTTTAGTCGTATCCATAATAGGCGGCATGACGGGGCTTTTTATGCCATTGATGCTGTTATTGACGCTGGGCATGCTAATGCGTCAGCTGTTCCAGATTAACCGCTTTGAAAAATGGATACGGACAGGGGGCAGAACCAAATATCCCAAGACCAGCGGCATTTGGGAAGAAATTTATTACCATGTCTACCGCATTAAAAAGAACGAGAAAAAACGCAAAAAGAAACTGGGTAAGATGGTTGACCAGTTTCGCCAATCCACCGAAGCCTTACCCGATGCGGCCGTTGTTTTAGGCGCCAACGACGAGATTGAGTGGGCGAATAAGGCGGCCAGGGAAGTATTCGGCTTGCAGCAGTCGGATAAAGGCCAGCGTATTCCCAACCTTATCCGCTTCCCGGAATTTATCCGCTACCTTAAATCCGGAAATTATAACGATCCTGTCCTATTACCGTCTCCGGTAAACCACGGCATCACGCTGGCCGTGCGGATTATCACCTATGGCGCAGGCTTGCGTCTGCTATTGGCTCAGGACGTTACCGAGCTGAAAAAGATGGAACGGATGCGCAAGGACTTTGTCGCGAACGTGTCGCATGAGCTCAGAACGCCGTTAACCGTGTTAAAAGGTTATCTGGAAACTTTGCAGGATATGGATGATGGCGCGTCCCCGTTATTGACCACCTCGTTTCAGCAAATGCAGGGGCAGACCGAGCGTATGCAGCATCTGGTCGATGATTTGCTGTTGCTGACCCGGCTGGAAACCGGGCAGAAAAAAACCGAGTGCGTTAATGTCCCGGCTTTATTGATGCAGATTTGCCAGGAGGCAGAGACATTGCACGGCGGCGATTCTGCCCGGATCGAATTAACCCTGGGCACAGATGCGCATATTGTTGGCGAAGAGCAGGAACTACGCAGCGCTTTCACCAATCTTTTGGGCAACGCGCTTAAATATTCGCCGGAAGACTCCGTGGTCAAACTTCATTGGCACCGGACCAATGAAGCTATAGTGCTGGATGTTGAGGACCGGGGCGAAGGTATTGCGACAGCCGATATTCCTCGGATTACCGAACGATTTTACCGGTCCGAAGTCAAGCGTAACAAAAAGATAGGCGGCACCGGCCTGGGCCTGGCTATCGTCAAACATGTGCTGATGCGGCATGATGCCAGATTACACATAGCCAGCGAATTGAACAAAGGTAGTCGTTTCAGTTGTCATTTTCCGGCTAAGCGGGTTTGTAATTAAACCGTTAGAAACACGGGGTGGGGTGCTTAAATAATTGCAAAGAGTCTTCTCCAAATAAGGCTGAAAAAGGATTTATTACAGGGTTTATGGAGAAAAACTATATAAGTGCCGACAGCGCGGATTTGATCCAGCCGAAGCCTATCTTCTCTTGCTCAAGACGCAGCTTCTTGCCGATCCGGTTATCACGTAAATCATCATAGAACGCCATTTCCTCAGGGTTTAGCCTGGGCAAGTCACGTAGAGTTTGTTTATCTTCCTCGCCCCATTGCGATTCGAACGCCAGCAAGGTGTCGCGATCCATCAGGAACGATTCCACATGGTCGAACCGGTTACGGAGTTGGTCAAGGATAGCGAAGCCATGGGTATCAATGTCGCCCCAGTAATGAATGCGGCAGCGTGACAGCCAGCCGGCCTTGCTTAACATTTCAAACCCGTATCCTGAACCGAAGATGACCAGGCTATCTTTAACCTGCGGAAAGGCCAAAAAATTGATCTCATTTTCGGTGATGAAAACACGCCTGACATGGGTATTGAGCCGGGAAAAACTGTCGGCATCAAGAGTAATATCCTGCAGAAGCGTTCCCGGTAATAGGGAATGCGCCGGATCGAGAACGCGAAAGCGGATACGCACCGGTTTGTCGCGAAATCCGTAACGCTTGGCGAATTGGCTGATGCCGGATGCCGTCTGGTCAATTGCCTCAAGCGGCAAGACGATGTCCAGTAATTCCGAGAGCACACCGCGATGGGCTTCGATAAACTTGCTATGCACGCCCGGAATATCGATTTGTCTCAGGTATACGCCAGGGCGCGGATGAGCCAGCCGCCAAGCTATGATTGCCAATAGCAGAGGCCAGTCGCCATAAAGCGTCAACGCGCGCATCGGCCGTTTGGCTAACCATTCCAGCAATTGCGGCTGGCGCTGGCGTGTCATATCAATCAATGCGTTGAAGCGGGCGGCGTCTTGCCGTTTGCCGATCAGTGCCAAGGCGTCTTCCAGAGTATCGACCCATGCTTCATGAGGTACGGTGTTTGTGCCGAACAGCCGGTGCTTGAATTCGCGCATTGCTATCCGGCAGTGCGACATTTTCCGAAGCTCACCGGCCCATGTGCACACCTCGTCAAAGCGGGAGGCCATCTCGGCCGATGTAGGGCATTTAAGCGTCAAACGCTTCGGGAATAGTTGTTCGCCGGTAACAAGACCGGCCTGCAATTCGCCCCGATCCCACAGCTTCAGCGCCTGGGCGCGCAAATCGGCCGGCGTGGTCCAGTTACTTCGCGTCATCCGGCCATTCTCGCTTTTTCGGCCCGGTACTCTTCAATAGAGAGATTGCGCAGCTTGGAAGCGCGGCCTTCCTCGTTGTGAACAAAACCCACGCTGGCAACGAAAGGCTCGATGATATGGATTTTCTGCAAGGGCGTGACGATCAAAAGCTGCAGATTGAGTTGGTTAAACAGCCGCAGACCGTATTGCGCGGACTCGTCCGAACCGCGTCCGAAAGCTTCGTCGATGACCACGAAGCGGAACGAGCGGGAACGTACCGCGCCCCATTCAAGGCCGAACTGATAGGCCAGACTCGCCGCAAGGATGGTATAGGCCAGTTTCTCTTTTTGACCGCCCGACTTGCCGCCCGAATCGGAATAATGCTCATGCTCGCTGTCATCCTCGCGCCAGCGTTCGCTGGCCGCAAACAGGAACCAGTTGCGTACATCGGTGACTTTAGCTGCCCAGCGCCGATCCTGCTCGGACTGCCCCTCGCGTCCGCGAAAGCGCTCAATGATAAGTTTGACCTGCAGGAACTTGGCCTCCGAATATTGGCTGTCGTCGGAACCGGTCAACGCGCCTTCGGTGCAGGCGCGCAGTTCGGTCTGGAAGTCGCGGATATCGGCATCCGGCGTCGGTTGGGCTTCCAGCACGATATAGCGGCCGGTGTTGTAGTCGATCTGGGTCAGCGACTCGTTGATCCGGGTAATGCGCTCCTTGATCGTTTCCCGCTCGCGGTTCAGCTGCGAATGAAAGTTCGCCACCTCGCGGATAGTGTTCTCGTTCAGCAGTTCCTTGAAGCGCGCTTCGAAGCGCGGCAGGTCGTCGGCTCGTAGCGCGTCGAGCATGTTGCGGTATTCGAAACCCGCATCAATAGAGGCATCGACCTCCGCCGTCTCCAGCTTGAATTCCTCTTTGTATGAGGCCATCGCCCTGACGATCCGTTCGCCCAAATTGCTGAGTTTCCTGGTTTCGCCATCAATTTGCTTTTGCAGCCAGTCGCGCATGTCGCGCTCGCGGTTATCGCAGGATTCGACAGTGAGTTGATGATCGCCCAGCGCTTCGGTCCGTATGTTCTCAAGTCTGTCGAAATACCCGCAATGGCTCGCATAGGCCGGTTCATCGATAAACGCTTGCGTTTGGACAGACAGGGTTTCCGCATCCGATTTCTTCTGCTCGGCCTTGGAGCGTTTGTCTTTATGTTCCTCCAACTGGGTTTCCGTCGTTTTCAATGCGGCAACGATTTCATTCAGTCGTTCGGTCAGTTGCTTGAGCACGTCGGAAGCGGATTCCAGTTTCTGTTTTTCGTCGATCAGTTTAGCTACTTCCACGGCAAGGGACTGCCAGTCGAGTTCGCGGAAATCAACGTATTCGCTGAGTTTCGACAGCGCATCGAGACGTTCCTTCAGCATATCCCTGTCGGCCTGGATTTTGCCGATGAGACTGCCCAATTCACCTAAGCCGGCCTCCAACTGCCTGGCTTTGGTTTCGAGCGCGGCGATCTTTGCTGCGTTAGTCCAGCCCAGCACGTAGCGGCTGCGGTCGTCCAGCCGGTGGCGGTCGTCTTTTTCGTGACGTTCGCCGGGCGCCTTGATTTGGCCGGCACGGGTGATGGCGCGCGTCTCCCGGCGGAACTGCTCGTGCGTCGCGCAGCAGGCCACATCGAAACGGTGCGCCAGTTCGCGTTCCAGCCAATCGTAAAAAGGCGAGTCGGATTTGACGGCCAGCTTGCGTGCCAGGGAATCCCGGTGCAGGTTGGGCTGTTCGCCGCGAATGCCCTGGCGTATCCGGAAATAGACCAGGCGTCCCTTAAGGTGCGTGCTATCGACCCACTCGGCCACTTCCGCGTAATGCCGGTCGGGTACCAGCAGCGACAAGCCGAAGTTGCGCAACAGCCGTTCGGCAGCGCCTTCCCAGTCGCGTTCGTCGTCCCGTACTTGCAGCAGTTCGCCGGCAAACGGCATATCCGTTTCGGACAACTTGAGGGCGTTGCACAATGCGGCGCGCATGGCCACTTGTTCGGCGGGGATGTTGCTGCGTCGCGCTTTCAGGCTGTTGATTTCGGCGATCAGGCCGTCGTGCTCCTGCATGCCTTGACGCAAGCTTACGCCGTGTTCGGTCAGCTCGTTTTGCAGCCGGTCGTCTTGTGTCCGCGCGGCTTCGGCCAGGTCCAGAAAACGCTGGTGCTGACCGAGAAAATCGGCCTCATCGCCGGGCAGGTTTTCGCCGACAGCGCGCACCAATTCGGCGTAGCGTTGCGCTTTACGCTCACGCGTTTGGCATTCCTGCTCCTTATTACGAATGTCTATCGTCAAGCGCTCAAGACGGTCGCCGCCGTTATCGGCAATGCTGCGTTTGAGTTCGTCCGCTTCGATGCGTTGCGCGTCACGGGATTCTTCAATGCGCTTGACTTGAGTGTCCTGCTTTATCCATTCATCGGCAAGGCCGGCGATGCGTTTCTCCAGCAAGCCCTGTTTCAGGTTTGCGAAGTAGGCTTTCAGCGCCTCGCGGCAGGCGCGCAGTTCCTCGACTTGCGCCGCAAGAGAGGCATGATGTTCGCAATCGGCAACCAGCGGCGTGAGCAGTTCCACTTGCCGTTTGGCCTTTAATACCGCCTCGTGGGCCCGGTTCAGGTCGTCGAAGTGGCCGATTAAGGCGGCGATGCGCGGCGCCACATCGAAAGGCTCAAGCATATGGCTGCGAACGAAATCGGTCAGGTTGCCGATCGATTTCATCGATACCGTTTGATGGAACAGCTCCAGCGCCTGCTCATTATCGATGCCGAAACGGCGGCGGAACCAGGCGCCATAGGGCGGGAAGCTATCGAACAGCTCCGCGCCCAAGCCCCGCAGTTTCTTGCGCAGCCCGCCGATATCGGTGCCGAACTGGGTAAAATCCGCCTTAATCGACAAGGCCCGCTCCGCACCGGCAAAGAAACGCGCCGGTTGGCCTTGGGCATCTTTTAGCCAGAAAACCTGGGCCAGCGTCACCGTTTGGTCGTAGCCCGCGTTATGAAAAACGCCCAGTATCACCGAATAGTTGTTGCTATCGCGTAATGCTACGGGTTTGGCGGTGCCGCTGACCTCGTTGCGTTCGGACTTGTAATGGCCGAGTACATAAGAGCGTAGCGAGCGCTCTTTGCTGTCGGCCCCGGCGGCCTTGTTATAGGCGATGCGGTGTGCCGGCACCAGCAGCGTGGTGACTGCATCGACCAGCGTCGATTTGCCCGAGCCGATATCGCCGGTCAGCAAGCTGTTTTTCCCATCGGGAGTGAGCACCCACACCCGGCCGTCGAAGGTGCCCCAATTGAAGACTTCCAGGCGATGCAGGCGGAAGCCGGAAAGCGCATCGTCGCTCATGAAGTCGAGGCTCAATTGCATATCATTCATGCCGCACCTCGTAACTTCTCATTAATAACAGATAAATCGGCTAAAAAACTTAAAAAATTCACCACGAAGACACGAAGAACACGAAGTTTTATGTTCTTCGTGTCTTCGTGGCGAATAAAGATTTTTAAGAGTCCGTTTGTTGCCCAACATTCCGCACTTGATTCCGATGCCGCCTGTGGGTAATGAGAAGTTACCGCACTTCCTTGTGCGGCGCCCTTCGGGCCACTTCGTGGTGCAAATCGGCTGTCCTGCTGATTTGTCATGACGCCGCTCCTTGTGCGCCACTGTCAGGGTCGCCTTCGGTTCTGGCCGTATTGAGTTGGGCCCGATAGGCCGCCAGCCGCATATCGAAGTCCGCCAGCCATTGCGCGTCGACAAAGGCTTTGAGGATACGGCGCACTTCGAATGCGGCTGTTTGCCCGGCAGCCGGTTTAAGTTTGCGCAGGAAGCCCAGTTCGACGATCTTGTTCAGGTGGGTTTCGATCTGGTCGATCAGTTTGGCTTCGTTGCTGCTGTCGGGCAGGAATACCCGGAGCAATTCGACGACCTCATCCCTGGACAGTACCAGCCGCGTGTCGCCGCCGCTTGCGTCGAACTCGGCCAGCTTCTTGCGCAGCAATGCCAGCAGCAAGCTGACCGGGAACGACAGCGGACGCCGGGCAATCAGGCGCGGCAGTTTTGCTGTTGCGTCATCGTCGGTTTCCTGGCGCGAGCGCAGAAAGGCATAGCCCTCGGCTTCGTCAAGCACCAGCTCCAGGCCCAGCACCGACACATAGTCGCGCACTCGCGCTTGCAGGTTGAGCAATGCATTCCAAAGACCGGCGTCCGCTTCCTGATAGATCACGCCTTTGAGTAGAAATATGATCAGGGCCGGCAAATCAGGTGTTGCAGCGGGAGTTGCAAATTCTTGTTCTGCCATTTTTATCTCATAAAGATTACGCGCGGTAAACGCGCTTGTTTCATATATTCCAAGCTGTCGGTTCCGGCGTGTTTCCAGACGATGGTGTCGACGGTGTCCTCATCCACGACCGTCTTGAAAGTGTCGCTTGCGAGTTGCAGGTAGGCCACCAGTTCCGCCAAGCCGTGCTGTAGCGGCTGCAGCTCGCACAGTTCATGCAGCGTCACTTGTGTCCGATCCTGCAAGGCGTGGCGGATATGCCTGACTAATTGCGTCTTGTCGATGATGATTTGCGAGTATAGCGCGGTCGAATCCATATCGGCGTCGCCCGATTCAAGTTCTGTATCGGCGATCAACGGTTTGATGGTTGGTGTATACAGCGGCCGTTCCATCGGCAGTTCGATGTCGGCAGCCGTGTCGGCAATACCCATTATCAGCCCCGGCGGCGGTGACTCCCGCAGTGCCAGGGCCTTGGCCTCAATGCCGTGCAGAATGTCCATGATGCGGCGGTTCTCCAGCCAGGCCTGGTCGTCGAGGAAGCGGCGCAACTGCTGCGACAGCCGGGCCACCGTGCGTTGCGTGTGTTCTCCGGCTTCCAGCCAGTCGTAATGCACGCGCCGGGTACGGGCGTCGGGTTTGAGTTCGGCAACCGGAGGCAGGGCCAGGACGTGCTCAAGCAATGCCGACAGTTCTTCCTGACGACTGCTGGACATCAGGAAATCCCAAAAAGCGCGGAAACTGCGGCCCTGGTCGGAATCGGTAATGGCGTCGCGTTCACCCATGATGTCTTCCAGCAGCGCGCCTTTTGAACCTTCCCACAACGCGATGCGTTCCCGCACGCGCCTGTCCAGGCCGCGAAAGTTATGTTCCACCTCACGGAAATCGGTCAGCAGCTCGCGCGCGAGTTGAATGAATTGTTGAAAGCGGTCTTTCAGCGCCGTGTCGTCCAGTAACGGGATGTCCCCGGTCAGTACGCGGGCAATTTCGGCATCGATCTCATCGCGGCGCTTGTGCAATTCGGCAATACGCGCTTCCGGGTCGGTCTCGCTGCCTTCGCTCATCTGTTTGAGCAGCTCGAACAGAGTCAGCAGGCGCGATTCGGTGCCGACAAAGCTGCGTTCGGCAAGCGTCTTCAGCCAAGCAATCGCCTTCTCGGTCGACGGCGTCAGGTCGAACTGCGGTTCGTCCGAGCCGTGATTGTAGAATTTACGCAGCCAACTTTTGTCGGCGGCGGCCCAATCGTTGAGGTAGTCCAGCGCCGTTTTCGGGAAGGTCTCGGCCCCCAGGCGCTCGCGTAGCGCAAATAGCTCGTCTTCCAGCGCCTCCGCTAAATCGGCTTGTCCCATGACCCGTATATTGGGCGCAATGAACACGCGTTGCAGAAAGCTCGCCACCAGCGGTGCATGCGGCGAATTCAATAGCCGCCAGGCCGGATGGTTCTGGCGCAGCTGGTCAAGGGTGGTGTAGTCCAAATTCAATCTGTAAGCTCCGGTTCGTTATCTCTTGACCGCATAGTCAACAATGCTTGCATGTAAGTTATTGAGCCGGATGAATAGGTCGTTTGCTTTGATGATAAATGCCTCATGTATTTGCGTCTAACCGGAATGGAAGGGCCTGTTGGTCTTTATAGCGATCTTCACGACTTATTGTTATATGTTTTCCTTTGTTAAGCAAGGCGGATCGGGACAAGACAAGCTTCTGCACCGGCAAAGTATTTGTTGAAAACTATATTGCCTGGCGTCAGGCGATAGGCAGACCTTCCAGGTTTTGAAAACCTGGAAGGTCTAACTCGCACTGCGTGGGGATCTCCTCCGTAACTTTAAAGTCGTTCGCTTGAAAACAGTCAGACCACCCCCCATGTTAGCGGTAACTTAAAAACTCCTACATGAGGCAAATATTATGCGAATGGACAAATTAACCAGCATGTTTCAAACGGCATTGGCTGATGCACAGAGCATGGCCTTGGGCAAAGACCATCAATTCATCGAGCCGGTCCATGTGATGCTGGCTTTACTGGATCAACAGGGCGGCAGCATCAGGCCGTTGCTGACCCAGATGAGTGTTAACACGCAGTTGCTGCGCACCGAGCTGGTTAAGGAATTGGAGCGCTTGGCGACAGTCAGCGGCTCCGGCGGCGACGTGCAGATTTCCAATGAATTAACACGTTTACTGAACTTGACCGACAAGCTGGCGCAAAAGCGAAGCGACAAGTTCATCTCCAGCGAGCTGTTTCTGTTGGCGGCTTTGGAAGAAAAAGGAACGCTTCAGGATCTGCTTAGAAAAGCCGGGGTCACCAAACAGGCAGTCGAAAAAGCCATTGATGCGATGCGCGGCGGTCAGCCGGTCGATGACCCCAATGCCGAAGAGCAGCGCCAAGCCTTGAAAAAATACACCATCAACCTGACCGAGCGCGCCGAACAAGGCAAGCTCGACCCGGTCATCGGCCGCGACGACGAGATACGCCGGACCATTCAGGTTTTACAACGGCGCACCAAAAACAACCCGGTGCTGATCGGCGAGCCGGGCGTGGGCAAGACCGCGATTGTCGAAGGCTTGGCGCAGCGTATCGTCAACGGCGAAGTGCCGGAAGGCATCAAAGGCAAGCAAGTGCTGGCGCTGGATATGGCGGCGTTGATTGCCGGAGCCAAGTTTCGCGGCGAATTCGAGGAACGCCTGAAAGGGGTGTTAAACGATCTTGCCAAGCAGGAAGGGCAGGTGATCCTGTTTATCGACGAGCTGCACACCATGGTCGGCGCGGGCAAGGCCGAAGGCGCAATGGATGCCGGCAACATGCTGAAACCGGCGCTGGCGCGTGGCGAGTTGCATTGCGTAGGCGCAACGACGCTGGATGAATATCGCAAATATGTCGAAAAAGATGCCGCTTTGGAGCGCCGTTTCCAAAAAGTGCTGGTTGACGAGCCGTCCGTTGAAGATACGGTGGCGATTTTGCGCGGCCTGAAAGAAAAGTACGAAGTGCATCACGGCGTCGATATTACCGACCCGGCCATCATTGCGGCGGCGAACCTGTCCTATCGCTACATCTCCGATCGGCAGTTGCCGGACAAAGCCATCGACTTGATCGACGAAGCGGCCAGTCGTATCCGTATGGAAATCGACTCCAAACCGGAAGAAATGGACAAACTGTACCGGCGTTTGATTCAGTTAAAAATCGAGCAGGTCGCACTGAAGAAAGAATCCGATGCCGCGTCCAAAAAACGCCTGGAAATTCTGGAAGAAGAAATCGCCGACCTGGAAAAAGAATATTCCGACCTGGAAGAAATCTGGAAAGCCGAAAAAACCTCATTGCAGGGTTCGGCATCGATCAAGGAAAAACTGGAACAGGCTAAAACCGAACTGGAAGCGGCCAGCCGTGCCGGCGATCTGGCCAAGATGTCGGAATTGCAGTACGGCATTATTCCGGCGCTGGAAAAACAGCTGCATGCGGATGTGCCGGCTGAAGAACACAAGATGACCTTGTTGCGCAACAAAGTCACCGAAGAGGAAATCGCCGAGGTAGTGTCTAAATGGACCGGCATTCCGGTGTCGAAAATGATGGAAGGCGAGCGCGATAAACTGTTGCGCATGGAAGAGCAACTCAGCAAGCGAGTGATTGGTCAGGAAGAAGCGCTAAAAGCGGTCAGTAATGCAATCCGTCGTTCCAGGGCCGGATTATCCGACCCGAACCGTCCGAATGGTTCGTTCCTGTTTTTGGGACCGACCGGCGTCGGCAAAACCGAGCTGTGCAAGGCGTTGGCCGAGTTCATGTTCGACACGCCGGATGCGATGGTGCGCATAGACATGTCCGAGTTTATGGAAAAGCATTCGGTCGCACGACTGATCGGCGCGCCTCCGGGTTATGTCGGCTACGAAGAAGGCGGCTACCTGACCGAACTGGTCCGGCGCAAACCGTATTCGGTGATCTTGATGGACGAAATTGAAAAAGCCCATCCCGATGTATTCAATATCCTGTTGCAGGTGCTGGACGACGGCCGCTTGACCGACGGGCAGGGCCGGACCGTCGATTTCAGGAATACCATCATCGTGATGACGTCGAATCTGGGCTCGGACATCATTCAATCGCTGTCCGGCGAAGCGCTGTATTCGGTCATGAAACAGTCGGTTATGGAAATCGTCAGCACCAAGTTTCGTCCCGAATTCATCAACCGGATCGACGAAGCGGTGGTGTTCCACTCGCTGGGCCGCGGACAGATTCGCGCTATTTGCGTGATGCAGATCGATTACTTGCGTAAGCGCTTGCAGGAACGCGAAATCGGTTTTGAAATTTCGGAAGCAGCGCTGGATTTGTTAGGCGAAGCGGGCTTTGATCCGGTTTACGGCGCAAGACCGATGAAACGCGCCATCCAGCAACAGCTTGAAAATCCATTGGCTCAGAAGATATTGGCTGGTGATTTTGTTGCCGGGGATACCATTAAAGTCGATGTCGAGCATGAGACGTTGAGGTTTTTGAAGGGGTAGGGCTCGGCAGGTTGGATTGCGAAAAGATGCAACCGCAACTTGCGGCTGCATCTTGCGTGTAAATTTCGGGTAAATTGACGTTTAATGGTGTTAAGTTCATACTTTGAAAAAGTAACTTAATACAAGGTGTCAATATGAAAGCGACCGCAAAAGATCTTAGAATTCATTCAAAAGGGCTGCTTGACGCTGTAAGCAAGGGAGAAGATGTCGTCATTACTTTCAGGGGCAAGCCTTGCGCCCGGCTTGTGCCTTATGAGCAAACCGATAAGTCGGCTGATAGGGATAACAAGAATGATTTATTCGGGATATGGGCTGATCGTACCGATATCGAATCGGTGGACGAGTATGTGCGGAACCTGAGAAAAGGCCGGTTTTTTTGATGTTGGTCGATACCGATGTGCTGATCTGGTATTTAAAAGGCAACGACAATGCGCGGCAGGAAATAGAAGCATTGCCGGGCTTTTTTATTTCGGTGGTGACTTATATAGAGCTGGTTCAAGGGATGCGGAATAAACACGAACTGGTCGCCTTAAGGCGGGCGCTAAGATTATGGAATGCAAAAGTTTTATACATTTCCGAAGATATTTCCGCTAAAGCGATGTTTTATGTTGAACAGTATTATTTGAGCCACTCAATGCAGCTTGCCGACGCATTAATCAGTGCGACCGCAGTTGCAAACGGCCTTGATCTGTTAACGGGTAATGCCAAGCATTATCGAGTATTGAAAGATATTTCGATGAGAGAATTTAAACCGGTTTGAAACATTGAAAAACCTTTTACCCAGAAAAAAGGCCAAGCGTAGCTATTTGGATTTTTTTAAACTTGTTGGTGTAGTAAACCTTAGGCGTAGGCCGGAATAAGACCATCCAAGCGCGTAGCGCGAGGTGGCGTTTCCGGCGAACTTGGATGATGTAGGCCGGAAACACCAGTTCTCGCTGTCACTCGAACCGGCTTATTCCGGCTTACATGGCTGTTTATGCCCGACATCAACATGCGCAAAATGTTGGGCAACGAAAAGATGTTGCCCAACCTACCCCAACATCAACCCCTGCAACACCTTAATCTCATCCCTGATCTTCGCCGCCTGCTCGAATTCAAGATTTTTCGCATGCCGGTACATAGCTTCTTCCAGTTGCTTCAATTTCTTGCCCGCCTGCTTGGGCGTCATGGCCGCTTTATAGTCGGCCGGGAATTCCGCCACTTTATCCAGCAGCTTATTGCCGTTGGTCATGCCGGCGCCGGGTATCGATACCTGAAGAATGTCGGTGACCGACTTGAAAATGGTCTTCGGTTCGATATGATGCTCGATATTAAACTTGTGCTGTTTTTCGCGGCGGCGCTCGGTTTCATCGATCGCCTGCTGCATCGATTTGGTGATTTTATCGCCGTACAAAATCGCTTTGCCGTTGACATTTCTCGCCGCCCGGCCGATAGTTTGCACCAGCGATACGACCGAACGCAAAAAACCTTCCTTGTCGGCATCCAGTATCGCAACCAATGACACTTCCGGTATATCCAGTCCTTCGCGCAACAGGTTGATGCCGACCAGTACATCGAACTGACCCAAGCGCAAATCGCGGATGATCTCGACCCGTTCGACAGTATCGATATCGGAATGCAGGTAGCGTACCCGTACCCCGTGCTCCATCAAATATTCGGTCAAGTCTTCCGACATGCGTTTGGTTAGCGTGGTCACCAGCACCCGCTCTTTGACTGCAACGCGTTTGTTGATTTCCGATAACAAATCGTCGACCTGGGTGGTCGCCGGACGCACTTCCACGATTGGATCAAGCAGGCCGGTGGGCCTGACCACCTGCTCGGCAAATACGCCGGAATGCTCCCGTTCATAGGGTCCGGGCGTTGCCGATACATAAATCCGTTGCGGCGCTCTCAATTCGAATTCATCAAACATCAACGGACGGTTATCCAATGCGGAAGGCAGCCTAAAGCCGTATTCGACCAGAGTTTCCTTGCGCGAGCGGTCGCCTTTGTACATCGCGCCGATCTGCGGCACGGCGACGTGGCTTTCATCGATAATCACCAGCGCATTGTTGCGCAAGTAATCGAACATGGTCGGCGGCGATTCGCCCGCGCTTCTGCCGGACAGATGTCGGGAATAGTTTTCGATGCCGGAGCAATAGCCGATTTCAAGTATCATCTCAATATCGAACATTGTCCGCTGTTCCAAGCGCTGGGCTTCGACCAGTTTGTCCTGCGCACGCAACTGCTCAAGGCGCTCCTTGAGTTCTATCTTGATCTTTTCGACGGCTTCCAATAATTGTTCTCGCGGCGTCACATAATGGCTTTTCGGATAAACCGTAAAGCGCGCCAGCCGCCGGGTGATTTCGCCGGTCAGCGGGTCGAATAGCGACAAGCGTTCCACTTCGTCGTCGAACAATTCTATCCGTAACGCCTCGCTTTCCGATTCGGCCGGGAATACATCGATGACTTCGCCGCGCACCCGGTAGGTTGCCCGGCGCAGTTCGATGTCGTTGCGGGTGTATTGCATTTCCGCCAGCCGCCGCAGGATGTCGCGCTGGTTAATTATGTCGCCTTTGACCAAGTGCAGCACCATCTGGAAATACGATTCCGGCTCGCCCAAGCCGTAAATCGCCGAAACCGTGGCAACGACGATCGTGTCCTCGCGCTCGATTAAGGCCTTGGTCGCCGATAAGCGCATCTGTTCGATATGCTCGTTGATCGCCGCATCCTTGTCGATGAACGTATCCGATGCCGGGACGTACGCTTCCGGCTGGTAATAGTCGTAATATGAGACGAAATACTCGACGCTGTTTTCCGGAAAAAATTCCTTCATCTCGCCATATAGCTGTGCGGCCAGGGTTTTATTGGGCGCCATGATCATCGCCGGACGCTGCACCTCGTTAATCACATTGGCGATCGTAAAGGTTTTGCCGGACCCGGTCACGCCCAGCAAGGTCTGATGCACTTCACCATCGCTCAAGCCTTCGACCAAGGCTTTGATCGCGGTAGGCTGGTCACCGGCAGGCTGAAACCGGCTGTGGATTTTAAACTTCTTTTTCACTTGGATTTCTCAATGAACATAACTGCTTTAATTGTTCCCATGCCGGAGCGTCACTGGCTGCATTACCGCAGCGAGACGTGAAACCGAGGTAATTCACAAAAAATTGGTTAAAAAACTTAAAAGATTATCACCACGAAGACACGAAGGACACGAAGAAATAAAACTTCGTGTCCTTCGTGTCTTCGTGGTGAATAAAAAACTTTTAACGCCGGATTGATAGTAAGCCATTATACATAGGGTATAATCCGCTTTACCTTTGACATTGATTTTACACGGGGAAACATGAGCATCAAACTTTCTAACAGAGTCCAGGCAGTTAAACCATCACCGACTTTGGCGATTACCGCCAGGGCGGCGCAAATGCGTGCTGCGGGCAAAGACATTGTCGGCCTTGGCGCCGGTGAGCCGGATTTTGATACCCCGGATCATATTAAGGCGGCCGGCATTAAAGCGATTGAAAGCGGTCAAACCAAATACACTGCCGTCGACGGCATCGCCAGCCTGAAAAAAGCCATTATCGCCAAGTACAAAAACGATAACGGTCTTGATTATGAAGCCAAGCAAGTTCTGGTTTCCTGCGGCGGCAAGCAAAGCTCGTACAATTTGTGTCAGGCCCTGCTGAACCCGGGCGATGAAGTCATTATCCCTGCGCCGTACTGGGTGTCTTATCCCGACATGGTGTTATTGGCCGACGGGGTGCCGGTAATTATCGAAACTACTCAGGCGCAGCGTTTTAAAATCACGCCGGAACAGTTGCGCGCGGCGATCACCGATAAAACCCGCCTGATCTTCATCAATAGCCCATCCAATCCGTCCGGTGTTGCCTATAGTTTGGAAGAGCTTAAAGCGCTGGGCGATGTGCTTAAGGATTTCCCGAACATCATCATCGCCACTGATGATATGTACGAACATACCCTGTGGGAAAAAGGTACGTTTGTGAATATCTTGAATGCACATCCCGATCTTTACGACCGCACCGTGGTCATGAACGGCGTGTCCAAAGCGTATTCAATGACCGGCTGGCGTATCGGCTATGCCGCAGGCCCAGCGGATCTGATCGAAGCGATGACGACGATCCAATCGCAAAGCACCTCGAACCCGACCTCGATTTCGCAACATGCCGCCGAAGCCGCGTTAACCGGCGACCAAAGCTTTATCGACGATATGTGCGCTGAATTCAAAAAGCGCCATGATTATGTGGTTAGCGAACTGAACAGCATCGACGGTGTGGAATGCATGGAAACCGATGGTACTTTTTACGTGTTCCCTAACGTCGAAAAGCTGATTGCCAGATTGGACAACATCAATGACGATCTTGGCTTTTCCGAATATCTGATCGAAGAAGCCGGTGTTGCGTTGGTGCCGGGTTCCGCATTCGGCACGCCGGGACATATCCGGATTTCGATAGCCACCAGCATGGAGAATCTGCAAAAAGCGATGGAACGGATTAAGAAGGCGATTTAAGTTTTTTAGGGGTAAGGCGCAATCTTTAATAAAAGTTTAACTGTTTACAATTTGCATACTTTGCCCCTATGAATACTCACCCAACGACCGATTATTTTCGTAATGACATTTTGCTTAAGCGTCCGTATATTCAGCTCGAATGGTGTCAAGCAGCACTGCTCAACCCGGTCCGCCGGGATATTCAGCCAGATGGACGCATTCGCCATTGGGTGTTTGTGCCTGAATTGAACAAATATTTACGGGTGGTAACGTTGAGTGATGGCGTTACCTTGCATAATGCTTTTCCAGATCGGAGATTTAAACCATGAAGCTGAGCTACGATAAAGAAACCGATTCGCTATACATTCATCTATCCAATACGCCATCAGTAGATTCCGACGAGGTCGCTGATGGGGTAGTGCTGGATTTTGACGGCAATGGCACACTTGTTGGGATTGACGTGCAACACGCCAGCGAAAAGACCGATATTCAGTCCGTGTCATTGTTGCATCTGCCTTTGAATGATTTGCAGGCGGCCTGAGGTTAAAAGGTACGCTCAACACCCCTACAAAACGTTGAAGTAATACTCTTAATTAGTTTTATTTTTAAGAATAATCCTGGTGATATTTGATGGACAAAGAAATCTATAATGGTGATGCATTCGAATGTATGGATACCGAAGAGACTGCATCACGGCTATATACACATTACAAAAAAAAGCGACTTCCTTTATAAGCAGAAAAATCAACTATGGAGATGTAAAGTTAAATCCAGCGGTGAACTCAAAATAAAAAATTTGTGTACGGTATATCCTAAATTTACAAAAGCAGTAAACCAAGGAACTGACAAAAAACCAAGCTGGCATTATTTGTTTAAAGTGTATTCTATCTTTACAGAGGAAGAGCATGAAATTCTTATGTCTTGCAAGAACTTAAGTTCAAATTTAACCTTTAAGCGCGCACTAAGTAATGTTCCTGGAGTATTGTTTACTGGCTCAAAAGATGATTTTGATATGTTTATACGGGCGGTGTTTAATAAAAATAGCGATTATCTGTCAAAGGTGACATCTGTATCTAGCTGACCACCCTGTAGATATAGGGTTGGGCATGCTGTTTATGTCCGCATTCCCATGCTTCAATATGGCGGCGTACTTCGGAATTTCATTCCAAAGCAGCCAAAGCCGCTTCAGGCGCTTTGTCGAGAATTTTTAATAATGCTTTCGCCGCGCCTGTTGGACAACGTTTTCCTTGCTCCCAATTGCGGATAGTCTCAAGCGATACATCGATACGCTGAGAAAACTCAGACTGACTCAAACCCAGACGAGTCCTTACCCGACGAGCAAATTTAGCGGCGTCTAACATGGCATTGGTTTCGTCGATATGTTGTTGGGCGGCAATGTCCCGCTCGTTAGTGGCATCCAAGCGGTTGAAATCTACTCTGCCTTCAGGCAACGATGCCGGGTTTTCAGGATCAATATTAATTTTTACTGTTTTCATAGCGATTCACCTCGCGTTGATTGGCCTTGCGTGCTGAAATAATCCGAAGGTTGAGCCGCGTAACGTGTAGACAACACAGAATACCCGCTGAGCAATTGAACCAAAAGTTGATAACGTTCTTCGCCATAATCTCAGCGCGTATCTTTCTTAATAAGACGATCGGGATCAATGAACGCTCGAACTACGTAGGCAAAGTCAAGCCCACGTTGATCAAAACATACGTCGCTTTTGTTTTCATCCCATTCAAAATTCATAGGTATAGTATAGGCCAATGGCCTACCGGCAACAAGCCGATATAATCGAGTTTACCAACTCCGGGCATTTTCCATAGAAAGCCACGGTTCCGCAGGAGCCAACGATCCGCCTTTTGCAGCAACTCGGTAGAAATCCGATCCGACAAACGATTGATGACCGCTCCGGAACACATCAAAAAAACCGCTCACTAATCTTCCAGTGCATGGCCGCAATGCTTGCAAAAATCCGCATCAAAATCATGCCCTGTTCGGCCGCAACCGGGACAGGCGTCGTTCCTGACTTTTTCCTCCGAGTGCGTCCTGATCAACTCGGCGCTATAAATGCCGGTCGGTACGGCGATAATGCCGTAGCCCATGATCATGATCGTCGAAGCGAGCAGTTGGCCTAGTGGGGTTTGCGGAGAGATATCGCCATAGCCGACCGTTGTCAGCGTCACGATGGCCCAGTAGACTGACCTTGGGATGCTGGTAAAACCGGCTTCCCGGCTTTCGACGACATATACCAGTGAGCCGAACACAACCACGAGCATGAGTACAGCATAAAGAAACACCATGATTTTACGGGTGCTTTTGCTCAATGCGGTCAGCATGATCTCAGCTTCGTCCATGTAGGCCGACAGTTTGAGAATACGAAAAACCCGCAGCAGCCGCAATATGCGTATCGCGAGCATGGGCTGCGCTCCGGGAAACAGCAGAATCAGGTAGCTGGGTAGTACGGACACCAAATCGACCAAGCCAAAGAAGCTCTTGAAATACTGCCAGGGCCTTCGAACGCTGATCAAGCGTAACCCGTACTCCAGCGTGAACAGCAACGTAAAAAACCATTCAATAATATTTAAGGCTTGTGCATGGCGGGTTTGGAACGCTTCCACGCTCTCAAGCATGATCACTATCACGCTGAGCACGATGCTGATGCTTAAAACGACATCGAACGCCTTGCCCATAGGCGTTTCGGAGCCGAAAACCACGGTATTGAGCGATTCCCGCCACGGCGCTAGCGTTTCGCCGTCATTATAAGAATGGTATTTCGTTCTTGGCGTTTTTCGTGTACGCATGACTTTAGATTTGCCGGTATCTGCAACAACCGACCATATGAGCATGGATCATGCCGGTCGCCTGCGTATTGCCCAGCGGGTGGGTTAATCCATCACGAAGACACGAAAAGCCTGACGTTTTCATCTTGGCTTTATATTCTTCGTGAGGATAGGTCTTAAGATGATTCTTAGGAACAGGATTTCTGCGCTCACTATCAAGCCTACCAAGTCCCGGTATTTTCCATGGCCAGCCATTTCTCCGAAGGCATCAACGGCGCATCTTTTTGCAACAGCTCGATAGAAATCTGATCCGGTGAGCGTACAAACGCCATATGCCCGTCACGCGGCGGTCGGTTGATAACCACGCCGGCATCCATCAATCTCTGGCAGATTTCGTAAATATTAGCGACTTCAAAAGCCAGATGGCCGAAATTGCGCCCGCCGTCATAATCCTCGGTATCCCAGTTATAAGTCAGTTCCAGCAACGGCGCGTGCATTTTTTCAGCTTGATAGGTATCTTCCGGCGCATGCAGATAGACCAGCGTATAGCGCCCTTCCTCGCTGTCCATCCTATGGTGTTCGATCAGGCCCAGTTTGTTGCAATAAAAATCGAGTGATTCATTCAGGTCTTGGACCCGAACCATGGCATGTAAGTAACGCATAGTGCTCTCCTTATGAATACTTGGTTTTAATTTCGGCATGGCGGTAACAATCGATGGTGTGATCATTGACCATGCCGGTCGCCTGCATATAAGCATAACAAATGGTGCTGCCGACAAACTTGAAACCGCGCTTTTTAAGATTCTTGCTCATCAGCTCGGAGATGGGCGTAGCAGCCGGAATTTCGGCGGCACTCTTCCATGCGTTATGCTGCGGCCTGTTGTCAACAAATTGCCAGATATAGCGATCAAAACTGCCGAAAGCCTGCTGAACTTTCAAAAAAGCCTGGGCGTTGATGACTGCCGCATTAACTTTTAGTCTGTTTCTTACTATATCCGGATTAACTAACAATGAACTGATTTTTTCAGCATCGTACCCTGCAATCCTTTCGGCATCAAAATTATCGAAGGCTAAGCGGTAGCCAGCGCGCTTGTTCAAAATCGTTGACCAGCTCAAACCGGCCTGTGCGCCTTCAAGAATAAGAAACTCAAACAGCAGCCGGTCATCATGCACCGGCACGCCCCATTCAAGATCGTGATATTGCTGTTCGGACGGGCTGGACAGCGCCCATGTGCATTTTTTCATTGGTGTTTCCTTCATTAAAATTCTCAATGCGATGGTTGCCATATAGCAGGAGTGCAGGCTCCGCCTCGACAATTGCTCCTGCATTGCTCTACTACACGCCATCCATGGCGTTATGCAATATCCGCATTCACCACATCCCTGTGAATTATGTAGGTACTTAGCGTGAGCACGACTGCAGGAGGTAGAATCGCGTCTGGAACAGCGATCGAGAGCAATGCAGGAGCAATTGCCGAGAACACGACGTTTTATCTTTCCTTCGTGTTCTTCGTGTCGCCTAGAGGCGCCTACTTTTGGCTTCGTGGTGATATATTTTTAGTTGATACTTACGTATCTTAAATGAATCACCGTTTCCGCAACGCCTTAAAAGGCAGCAGCAATAACTCCACAAACCCCAGTTCACGCACGTCGCGGAAAGGCGTCAAGCCGATGTCCATAGACGTCTGCGGCTGCCTCGGGTTTTCGGTATAGGTGTCGCACAGCCGGTCCCAGAAAGAAAAGGAAAAGCCGTAATTGCTGTCGGTTTCAGCTTGAAAAGTCGAATGGTGGATGCGGTGCATGTCCGGCGTGATAACTATCCAGCGCAGTTTCTTATCGATTGCCGGCGGGATGTTGATATTGCTGTGATTGAATGTCGCGGCGCCGTTCAGCAATATCTCGAAAGCGATGACCGCCCACGGTGTTGCGCCGATCAAAACGATCCACAGCACTTTGTAGACCATCGAGATCATAATTTCCAGTGGGTGAAAACGCACGGCGGTGGTCGCGTCGAATTCCAGGTCGGTATGATGCACTTGATGCAAGCGCCAAAGCGGCGCCCATTTATGCATAGCAATGTGCTGGCAGTAAACCGCAAAATCCAGCAGCAGCAAGGTGACGATGACCGACAGCCATTCCGGAGCCCGGACAAGGTTTAATATGCCATAGCCGTGCTCTACGGCAGCGGCCGCAGTGAAAAAGGCCGCGCCGCTCAGGCTGAAGCGCATGATCAGGATATTGAATGCGGCGAGGCCCAGATTGGTCGGCCAACGCTGCTTGCGGCCGATATGCGGGGTTCGTCTGGGACGGGCATATTCCCAGGCTATCATCAGGAAAAAAATAGCCAGTGCTACGGATAAACGGATTACGGTTTCCAAAATCGCCCCCTCGAATACAGTTCGGCTAGTCGTTACGGGTCAGTGCCAAAGAAATAACGCAGTCGTAAAGTCCACATCAGCAGTATAGTCCGGTAGATGCCGAAATGCTCCCATCTTCGCCCGGAACTGGTGACTGTGGCGTTAAGGCAAATCGGCGGACTAATTTTTTTCAACGCCTTGCTCAACGCAATGTCTTCCATCAAGGCGATTTCAGGATATCGGCCCGCTGCCGCAAACGCTTCTTTGGTGACAAAAATTACCTGGTCCCCTGTGGCAATGCCGGCCAGGCGGGAACGCCGGTTCATTATCCAAGCGATCACCTTCAACATGAAATGATCTCCGCTTAAGCGAATGTCGAAACGCCCCATTGCTTGCTGCCCAGGTAATGTTCGATCAGTTGCAAGACATGGTCGGGCAGGTAGGTATCGGCATGAAGGAATATCAATCCGTCGCCGCCGGCATGGTTTGCGCCGAGGTTCATTTGCCGGGCACTGCCTTTTGTGGAGCTGATGATTTTGTCGGCCAGATGGGCATGCGGGAAATTAGACGATGCGTTTCCGGCATCGACAATGATAATTTCACAGTTATTGCGCAATGGCTGCAACGGCAGCAGGCACGAGGCAATGGTTTTTTGTTCATTCAAGGTTGGGATAATGATCGAGAATTTCATTGGTCAAAAAAGTAGATATTTTCACCACGAAGCCAAAATTAGACGCCTCTAGGCGACACGAAGGACGCGAAGAAATTCTTCGCGGTGAATAAAAATTTTGACGTGTCCACAAGATAGAGTAATCACCCCGTTTGATGCTGCAATGCCGCCCTGATGCACCGCAAAACCCCGTAACTGTATTGCCCGCCAAACAGTTCATAAACCGGTTTAAGCGCGTTCCGTTGCTCTTCGGGCAAGTCCATAATGGCTTCTTGTATACGGCTGATTTCCTGCTCGGGCAGCTCCACGACATCGGTCAGCACCAGCATTCCCTGTTCCAGCGATTGGGCCAGATGCCCGTAAACAGTCGTCTCTTGCAGCTCTCGTTGCTGGGCAATCTGCTTGACGCTGTACCCCAGCCGGAACAAGGCCACCGATTCGGCCATGGTGTCCGACAGGCCAATCGGCCCATTTTTATTGATATCGACAAACTCGCTGATCACCGCCAGGAATTCATCGGCATAAAGTTCCAGTTTGCGTTCGCCGATGCCGGACAGCAGGCTCATTTGCTGGCGGTTGGTCGGCTTGGCTTCCAGCATTGCCATCAAAGTCGCGTCATGAAAAATAACATAAGGCGGCACATCCTGGGCATCGGCCAGCATCTTGCGTTTGGCGCGCAATGCATTCCACAGCAAGGTGTCGTCCGCTTTAGCAAACTCCCGACTGGTCTTTTTGCTGCCTTTGACTTTCTCAGGTTGCAAGTCTTTGCGCAGCATCAGTTGCTGTTCGCCGCGTAAAATCGGCCGACAGGCTTCGGTCAGTTGCAACGCGCCGAATTGGTCGAAATTGACGGCGACCAGACCCCGCGCGACCAGCTGCCTGAATACCGAATGCCATTGCTGTTCTTCAATATCAATGCCGATGCCGAAGGTCGATAGCTGGTCATGAGCGGACTTTAGAATCCGGTCGGTAGACTTGCCGCGCAACACATCAATCAAATAGCCGACGCCGTAACGCTGCTGAGTGCGGTGGATGCAGGACAGCGCTTTTTGTGCCGCTACCGTTCCGTCCCAGGTATTGACCGGTTCCAGGCAAGTGTCGCAGTTGCCGCAGGGCTGCTCAAGACGGTCGCCGAAATAGCTCAGCAGGGCTTGGCGGCGGCAATGAACCTGCTCGCACAAAGCCAGCATCGCATCCAGTTTATGGTATTCAATGCGTTTATGGGCTTCATCGGCATTAGAGTCCTGGAGCATTTTCCGCAGCGTAATCACATCCTGCAAACCGTAAGCCATCCAGGCGTTGGCGGGCAAGCCGTCGCGCCCGCCTCGGCCGGTTTCCTGGTAATAGGCCTCAACGCTTTTGGGCAAATCCAGATGCGCGACAAAGCGGACGTTGGGCTTGTCGATGCCCATGCCGAACGCAATAGTCGCCACAATCACCAAACCCTCTTCCATTAAAAACTGGTGCTGGTGTTTGGCACGCAAACCGGCGTCCATTCCGGCATGATAGGGCAGGGCGTTGATGCCCTTGGTTCTGAGCCATTCGGCGGTGGCATCGACTTTTTTACGCGACAGGCAATACACAATCCCGGCATCGCCGGCATGTTCGGCGCGGATAAAATCCATCAACTGATCACGGGCATTTTGTTTTTGCACAATCCGGTAACGGATGTTCGGGCGATCGAAGCCGCTAAGATAGAGCGGCGCTTGCTCCAGATTCAGGCGTAATTTGATTTCTTCGCGGGTCTTGTCGTCGGCAGTCGCGGTCAGCGCGATACGGGGAATGTCGGGGAAGCGCTCATGCAGCAGGGACAGCTGGAGATAATCGGCCCGAAAATCGTGGCCCCATTGCGATACGCAATGCGCTTCGTCAATCGCAAACAGCGCAATCTTGATGCGTCCGAATAGCGCGCCGGTGCGGTCCGAGGTCAATCGTTCCGGGGCGATATACAGCAAATCCAGCTCGCCGTTAAGCAACTGCCGCTCGACGCTTCGGGATTCTTCGAGGGACAAGGTCGAGTTCAGGAAAGCGGCTTTGACGCCCAGTTGCAGCAAGGCGTTGACCTGGTCCTGCATCAGCGCGATCAGCGGGGAAATCACGATGCCGACGCCGGGCCGGATCAGCGCCGGAATCTGGTAGCACAGCGACTTGCCGCCGCCGGTCGGCATCAGTACCAAGGCATCCTGCCCGGCTATCAGTTGCTCGATGACCTCTTGTTGTTGGCCTCTAAATTTATCGTAACCGAAAACGGTCTTGAGGATTTCGATGGGTTTGTTACTCATAACGCCTTTTTAATCGACCTGGATCATCATGGTTTTGTGCGTACATTATTGAACAACTCACCCGGTTCAGACATCTGATCCAGAAACTCTAAAAGCAGTCATTCTACTTTAAACTGAGGCTTATGGATGATTTGATTGTATGGAAAATAAATTTTCACTGCGTCGCAGCCGCCTTACACACAGCATTGCGCTCTCGCTTGCTGGCAGCCACTACAATGACGATTAATTCGGCATCTTTCACTTCATACACCAGTCGAAACTCCATATTGTGGAGTTTGATTTTTTTCGAGAGTTTTGACGCGCGACCGTGTGGGCTGGCAAACCGGTTTAAGCTTGTTTTTGAATTGTTCTCGCACCGTATTATCAAGAGCACCATTATTTAAGTGTGTCTTCTTTGAAAGCAATGGGTTGGGAGGGGCGAGCATATTCGGCGGGGCATAGGACGAGCCGAGGAACGAGGCGCAGCGTTCGTGATTGATGCGTATTAAGCGCTTAACACTAAGTCGACATGCAGTAAAATAGCGAACCATTAGACACTGACGATAGTCAAGGAATGAAAGCAAAGCCGATAGAGTTGAGCGAAAGCGAACGAGGGCAATTACAAACGCTCATCAAAAAAGGGAGCGACTGGTAAGAAGGATCGAGCGCAAACGATTTTGATGCTGTCCACTGGTCAAACAGCCCTTGTGGTTGCAGAGCGCCAGGGATTGAAGCCGGAAGCGATTCGGGAGCGGCGGCGGAAGTGGTGGAAAAAGGGGATGAACAGCTTGCCGGATCAACCGCGCAGTGGGGCGCCGAGCCAGCTGACTGACGCCCATCGCAGCCAGCTCAAAGCATGGATCGATGCGGAGCCATTGGTCGGTCGCACATTGCTGAGTCGTCTGGCAGCCGAATGCGGCGTGACGATCAGTGCCGGCACCTTGCGAAACGAGTTGAAACGGATGGACTGTGTGTGGAAGCGCACGCGATACAGTTTAAAAAAAGCGCGATCCCGAGCGCTTCGAGCAGGCCCGGCACGACATCGCAGAACTGATCAGGCAAGCGGAAGCGGGGGAAATCGAGTTGGCTTACGTGGATGAAGCCGGATTTGCGCCGCAACCGTCCAATCGATCGGCCTGGACGAAAAGCGGCGAAGTCCATGCCGTTACCGCCCAACGCGGACAGCGATTGAATGTGATCGGCGCATTGCTGTCATCGGGCCGGTTCATGATGGCGAAACTGTGGCAAAGCGTGAATGGACTGTGGTTCTTTGGTTTTCTGATGGCGTTAATCGAACGCGTCAGCAAAGCCGTTGGGGGTGATTTTGGATAATGCCTCCATTCACACGGCTAAGAAGCTGGAGCCTTATTGGGATTTATTGAAAGAAAAAAAGGTATGCGATTTTATTTCCTGCCCCCTTACAGCCCTGAGCTGAACCGCATTGAATTGCTGTGGCACAAAATGAAATATGAAGGGCTGCCTTTCAAAACATTTACGCCGGACGAGCTTGAACAGGCCATTGATGAAATTGGTCGGAGATTTGGATCAAAATACACGCTCACTTTTTGTTAGGCGCTTATTCTTGGTCTCGCTTGACGCTAAACCCAATTATCCAAACGCAATCCCTCAACACGTTCGAACTCTCGAAGATTATTAGTAACCAGTGTCAACCCCTCGCTTCTTGCATGGCCTGAGATATGTAGGTCATTAACGCCAATCGGCGTTCCCTTGCGTTCAAGAACGGCGCGAATATCGCCATAATGAGCCGCCGCTTTACTGCCGTAATCCAGCACCTCCAAGCGGGAAACAAAATCTTCAACCTGTCGCAGGTTGTGTTCAGGCTTGGCGCTTTTTTCCGCACCGTGCAATAGCTCGGCAAGGGTGATAGCGCTGATGCAGATGTGACCGGCATGGCGGTTAAAGCTTGCTAATGCATTGAGCGGACGGTTTTTGATCACATAAATTGCAATGTTGGTGTCCAGCATGTATTTCAGCATTAAAACGCTTCCCTTTCCCGCTGCTCTTGGGGCGCGCGTTCAGCCATAAAATCATCGCTAACGCGTTGTTCGGATAGAAAGAAACTGTCCCAACTGCTTTCAACAGGAGATAGCACCCGATCCTGACCGACCACGCGCACGGTGACTTTTTTTACATTTTCAGGAAAGCGGGTTTCAGCGGGAAGCCTGACTGCCTGAGTCCGATTGTTTACAAAAACTGATCCAGTCGACATAAAGCACCTTATAAAAAGCTATATACGCATTATATATACCTTTAAGTATAAGACAAGTAAGCGGTTATGCGCTTTAAGAGAAAATTATTACAAGGGCTCAAACAAAGTCGCCAAATCCTCCGCTGTCAGCTTCAATGATTCCTCTTTCTCGCCGCCTTTGTAAATGCCTTCAGCCAGCGCACGTTTTTTATCCTGCATCGCGATAATCTTTTCCTCGACGGTATTTTCGGTAATCAGTTTGTACACGAATACCGGCTTGTCTTGGCCGATGCGATGGGCGCGGTCTGCGGCCTGGCTTTCTGCGGCGGGGTTCCACCACGGGTCGTAAATAATCACGGTGTCGGCTTCGGTCAGGTTTAAGCCGACGCCTCCGGCTTTAAGGCTGATCAGGAAGACATTCACCTGCCCGCTTTTAAACAGCTCTATGGCCGTGTCGCGGTTGCGGGTTTGGCCGGTCAGTTTGGCGTAGCCGATGTTTTTTGCGGTTAATTCATTTTCAATCAGCGCAATCATGCGGGTGAATTGCGAGAACACCAGGATGCGGCGGCCTTCTTCGAGCTGTTCAGGCAATAGCTCCATCAGCAGGTCGAGCTTTGCGGATTCCTGCACTTTTTGCGCTTCCTTGAGCGACAGGGTGCGCGGGTCGCAGCAGGTCTGGCGCAGTTTAAGCAGGGCGTCCAGGATGGTAATGTGGCTGCGCGACAGGCCTTTTTGGGCAATCGCATCGCGGACTTTTTTCTCCATGGTCAGGCGGATGCTTTCGTATAAGGCGGCCTGTTTGTCATAAAGCGGCACGGAGCGGATGATTTCGGTTTTGGACGGCAGTTCGGTGGCGACTTCCTGTTTGGTGCGACGCAGCATAAACGGTGCAACCCGGCGCGACAGCCGCGCCCGTTGCTCGCTGTCGCCATGCACTTCAATCGGGGTGCGGTAGAGTTTTTTAAAGGTGGCGATGTCGCCCAGAAAGCCCGGCATCAGGAAATCGAATTGCGCCCACAGTTCGCCCAGATGGTTTTCCATCGGCGTGCCGGTCAGGCACAGCCGGTGATTGGCTTTGATGCGGCGCACCAATTGGGCGGCTTTGGACAGCGGATTTTTAACGGTTTGGGCTTCGTCCAGGATCAGGTAATGGTAGTCATGCTCCAGCAGCGTCTCCTCATCCCTGGACAGCAAAGGGTAGGTGGTCAAGATCAGGTCGTAGTCCCTGATTTTGTAGAACAGCTGTTTGCGTTCGTTGCCCTGCAAGATCAGGATTTTCAGGTCGGGCGTGAAGCGTTCGGTTTCCCGGCGCCAGTTGCTCATCAGGCTGGTCGGCGCGATGATCAGGCAGGGCAACTTCATCCGGCCGCTTTGTTTTTCAACCAACAGATGAGCGAGGGTTTGTATGGTTTTACCCAGGCCCATGTCGTCGGCGAGTATGCCGGAAAATTTATATTCCCGTAAAAATTGCAGCCAGTTGAGGCCTTGCTGCTGATAAGGCCTCAGTTCCGCCTGCAAGTTGTTGGGCAGGGCGACATCCTGAATGCCGGTAAAATTTTTCAGTTTTTGCCCCAGCTCCCGTAGCGCTTCGCCGCCGCTGATGCTGAACAGGCCGTGGTTTTGTTCTTCTATGTCGGCTAACGTTGCGGCGTTAAAACGGGATAGTTTCAGTATCCCGTCCTTGCTCATGGTGCTGGTGTTGAACAGTTCTATCAATACGTTCAGAAACGGTTTGATTTTATCGCTGGGCAAGTTCAGGTAGTTGTGCGCGCCTAGCGATATGCTGAGCATTTCCGGCAGGTGTTCGGGGTCATAGTTTTCCAGTACCGGCATGATTAACGGCAGCAGAGGCAGAGGCTGGCCGCCGATTTCGATGGTAAAGCGCATTTCAAACCAGTCCTGTTGGCTTTCGCTGATCTGGGCGTCCCAGTTTTGGGCGGTTTGGAAGTTAAGCAGGAAACTGTCATCAATGTCGATCATCCAGCCGTCCTGTTCCAGCTCCATTAAAGTGTTTTGAAGAAAATCACCCCAACGTGCGGCGCCGTCCATTGCTGTTTGTGCCGGGCTGTATAAAAGCAGTTCTTGTATGCCGGTTTCGATGGAAGGAGCGGCGATAAAGCCGAGTTCGGTCATGCGATGGATAGCCAACTGTTCGGCTTCCAGATTGCGTTTAATGCGCACCAGTCCTTGTCCGGTTTTTACTACGCTATAGTCTTCAGGAGAGATTGCAGAAAGCGTCCACTCGCCGTAATTGAAACTGACCGCCATGAAATGCGTGTATTGCTGGGGCGTTGCCTGATGTCCGAACAGCAATAGCTGAGGGGTAGGCATCAGCTCGTCGGCTTCGATGAGTTCAATTTTCTTGGGAGCGGGCAGCGGCAGGCTGGGGTGCTCGATAAGTAGGCGCTGACTGAATTCATCGGCGTACTCGGCCGGGATGAGGGGGGCGGCCAGAATGCGTTTGAGCTGCTCCAGCGAGAGATTGTGAGTGTTGACTGCGCCTATCATACCCAATGCTTCGTCCAAGTATTGCGGCGGATCGGTAAGCAGCAGGGTTGCGGGCGGGTCGATTTCGGTGGTTAATTGGTAATCACCGTTATCGGCTGTTTGCCAGCCGAATTTTAAATCGCGGGCGACTCCTTTTGTTAATGGCGTTTGCTCCGTATTCTGCCAGAACAGCCGGCCTGTTTTCAGCAACTTGGACAAGGCCAAGTAACCGGCAGCACCGGCAATTAAGGGCTCGTCCTTAAAAGCGGGGTTAAGCGCGGTGAGCAGTTTCGCAATTTCCTGATCTTCCGGTTGAACATAGTTGAGATAGGAGTAGCTATAGCGGAGATTGTTTAAGGTTGTTCTTCTGCCCTTATTCAGACCGCCGGTTTTCTTTGCTTTGGTGATTAAAAATTCAATAGTGAATTCGTACCTTATATTGCCGGGTTTGAGGATATAAGCAATAAAATCCTGGTAGATATCGTGTTGCCTCGGCGCTTGCTCGTGAAGGCTGTCGAGCCAATCCAGGCAGCTGGTTTTGTTGTCCGGTGCAGGAAGGTTTTTCTTGGGATTTTGATACTTCAGGCAAACAGCGACAACATGCTTGCAGTTATAGCCGATAGGGCAAGTGCAGTCGCCTTCAATCTCTGCCGCGCTATAGTCCGGCCGCCAAATGATGCGGATATTTTGCCGGTACGGATCTTTATGGCTGCCTTGAACGGCGGCGTTGAGTTGTACAAAAAGAGCCCCTTCGCTTTTAACGGTGAGATCAATCACCATGTCTCTTTCAAAATACCTGCGTCCGCGCTCATAGAAAGCGTCGCCACATTCGTAGCGTATATCGGAGCGGAGCAGTTTTTTTTGATTAATCATATCTGACATTGGCGAACAGTTGGGCAAAGCGCTTATTGTACTGCAATCCGGCATAGTTACAGGAGTAGGTATCTTTCCTAATAGCCTTATCTATACTTTTCTGGTTTAGTACGGTTAAGACATGGCGACCGAAAATGCAAATAGCGGGAGAAAAGAAATGAAATGGTATTTATTCATTATCTGTTTATTGTTGAATGCTTGCTCGAGTTTGCCGAAGGCGATCAAAGAGCCCCCCGCAAACGATATTTCCTATACGCAAGCAATCCAGAATATTGCCAATTATAAAAATGCGCCGGTGCGTTGGGGCGGTCTTATTGTCGATGTGGAAAATGAACAAAGTTTCACTTTGGTGCAGGTGCTTTATTATCCTTTGGATAGCGACGGCGAGCCGCAGACCGACAAGCCGAATAGCGGACGGTTTGTTTTTAAAACGCCAGAGTTTCTTGATCCGGCTGTTTATGCCAAAAGCTCAGAAATTACAGTCGCGGGAACTCTTATAGGTGATATTGAACGCGCAGTAGGCAACAAGGTTATGCGCATGCCTCTGATCTCAGCCACGACCATTTATAAGTGGCCGGTTTATGTGTACGACAGTCGTTACGATAGTTTCGGTTATGGCTACGGCTTCAGTCCTTATTATGGAGGCTATCCTTATTATTGGGGGAATTACTATTGGCCTTACGCTAGCCCATATTTTCGCCCAGCCTTTCGATATCGTTAAATACAGCATTTAAATTAGATGTGACCTTTTTTGAACATGGGTCTAGTTTATTTTTTTTGTTGCTATATAATAGGCGGCTTACCAAAGTTAGCGATGCCTCGGTGGCGAAATTGGTAGACGCAAGGGACTTAAAATCCCTCGTTCGAAAGGACGTGCCGGTTCGACTCCGGCCCGAGGCACCATAGAAATCAAGAACTTAGACCAAAAGCCAAGTTCTTTTTTTATGTCCGTCGCTTTCTATGGGGGGCATGAGCGAAACAACTCAAATTAAAGCTGTAGCCAACCCTATCTAGAAAGCAGTCTCCGCAGCTATACGTTTTTTAAGCTTCCGAAGCTCGCCGCCGTCTGTATCTGTAGTAAGCCCGATCCGCCAATCTGTATTGTCTATCCATGCAATTTATTGAAAAATCCGAGATCAGCTCAGCGTTTAAGATTTTTAAATAAAGTATCCAGGCTTCCATTGTTAAGTTTTTAAACATAATTTTAACCTTCAATCTAAGTCAAAAATGGCCCAATCAATCGCTAAATTGGAATTAAAATTTAAATCTAACACACAAGTAAACTTAAAAAAACCGTCGGTTTTTTATCGTTTTAAGTAGCATAGAGAGTTAAACTTTCTCAATCAATAAGTGCAATTACTTATCAGATGAACGCAATTTCGAGTTGCGCGACGTGCATCGCTAAACAATCGGGGAAATACCTTTAATTTGTAACCGCCGACGTTCAACCGGCCTTTAGCGGTGAAAAAATCATGCGTTGGGAGAATATTCTAAAACGGGAGAGTCGCTTTGCTTTTGGAGAGTAACACCGTGCTTCTTGTAGTGATGAAGCCTAAAACCAACTGATGTTAAAGGTTTGAGTTATGCCGCTGCCAGATTGCTTGATGATGTTAGCTGTTGCCAATATATACACATTTTCCTGGGCTCGGTTAATGGCTATCTGCGAGTATAAAGTTTTAACTAACGAAGAAGCGTTCTATTTGAATGATGGGTTATGTATTAGCGAATGATTGCCATAGTTAAAGAAAACGCAAAAAATCCACGCCCAAGAAGCTTAAAAATATCAGCGAAGCATTTTATAGTAAGGTTCATTATTTCGTTTATCGGAGTGGTCAGCAACTACTGAAAACGTTACCAGGCAGGTGCAAATGATGGTTCCATACATTATTCAGGCTGGGATCCAGGGGCATCATACAGATGGATACCTTTGGAGCGCTTGCCCGGTATATACAGGTCCCATTAATCTGTACTCCGTATGTGCCACAGAATTGAGAAGGTCATATTCTGCATTCTTTCTTTTGGAGGGATGTGGTTAGGCGTGGAGAAAAACCTTTCCGCATAACGTGAGGTTATGCCGGGCGAGGCACGAGAAGTTGGAAAATAAAACCGTATTATAAACGGGCTCTGGTTGAGCTCAATGTTAATGCTTTAGCTCAGATCTAGTTCTATTTTGTGCTTTTGAAATGCAGAAAATATGCAGCTAATATGGAAATAATCTATATTAAAGCCAGAATAAACTAATATAACTACGATATTTCTGCATGTTAATCGAGTTCTCTATCAGCAATTATCGATCTTTCCGCGAAAAGCAGACCTTTTCTATGGTTGCAGCGCCTAGATTGAAAAAGGGCGATAACGTATTCAAGCCTGTTGTTAAAGGCGAAAAGCTTCCCAATTTGTTAAAGGTGGCTGCCATTTATGGTCCGAATGCATCAGGCAAGAGTAATTTAATCAAGGCCTTTGATATTGTTAGAGATATTGTTAACCGCCAACCCAGCGCTCAATTTAATCCGCTTCCTGTTTCTCCATTCCGCTTTGATCCACAATTGGCCGACCAGCCCAGCCGCATTGAACTGCACTTTGTTTATGCCGAACAACGCTATGAGTTTGGGCTGGCTTTAACCCAAGAACGCATCGTCGAAGAACGTCTGATTGCGTTTCCGAAAGGGAAAGAAGTGCTATTATACGAACGTCGTCACTTGCTTTCCGGAGACGAATATACTTTTGGGCCACAATTGGAAGGCGGAAAAGATTTACATGAACTATGGAGAAAATCAACCGGACCGCAGGTATTGTTTCTTGTACAAGCTGTAGCGAATAGTAGTGAGGATTTGAAGCAGTTAAGAGAGCCCTTGACATGGCTGCACGCTGGTTTTATGGTTTTTTTCGGTAGCATTAGTATGACGGCACTTACACAACTTAGCCAGAGGCAAGCAGAAACCGACACATCTTTTGCTGAGGATCTTTCGTCTTTTCTACAGGAAGTAGATGTTCCGGTTACCCATATTCGCTTCGATCAAATAAATCCCAATTTAGCAGAATCCATCTCAGTAGATTCACTGCAATCAGTGACTACGAAACCGAAAAGTAAAACGGTACTTACACATAGAACGGCATTGGGAGAAGCCGAATTTGATTTTCAAGAAGAATCAGAGGGTACCAAAAACCTAATCGGATTTTGGTTGCCTTGGAATTTACATGCACAAACGAGACTTATAACGCAAAGTACTGCTTTAGTAGTAGACGAATTGGATGGCAGCCTTCACCCCGAGATTGTTGCCTCATTGGTGGCAAAACATATTAAATTTGACTCACCCGCCCAACTTATTTTTACTACACACGACACCCACCTGATGGATGCCAAGTTGTTACGCCGCGACCAGTTTTGGCTTACCGAGCGCGACGCCAACGGTGCTACGCAATTACGCTCTATCCATGATTTTGAGGGACGTGAAAGCGAAGACCTTGAAAAGCGCTATTATGAAGGCCGTTATCGTGGACTTCCTTTTGTGCGCAAAGGCTAAGCATGGCGCGTGATTCTAATTCGTTCAAACGGCAGAAACCTAAGTTTAAGCCGCAGCCGACGGTATTGGTCATTTGCGAGGACAGCAAATCGGGAAAGCGCTATTTAGAAGATGCCAGCCAACATTTTCGGGTTACCGTCTTGGTGGAAATTACTCATTGCGGAAAAACTGATCCGCTGAACATCGTTAACGAAGCAATCAAATCTCAAGGAAAATTCGATTATGTGTTTTGCGCAATAGACCGGGATACTCACGAAACTTTTGATGAGGCGCTAAACTTAGCCAAAGATTCCAAAAAAGTCGAAGTCATTGTCTCTTATCCATGTTTTGAGTTCTGGTTATTGCTGCACTTTGGCTACAATCGCAAACCCTATGCTGCGGCTGGCAAGAACTCAGCAGCAGATTTACTCATCAAAGCTTTGCGTGTTCATCCTGGCTTGGAGAAATATGATAAAGGCGAGGATATGGGGATTTTTCAATTACTGCTAAGTCGGTTTGTCGAGGCACGTCGAATAGCGCCTAAAGTTTTTGCCGAAGCCATAGCAAACGAGGAAATGAATCCTAGTACTCAGTCATTCTTGATTTGACGGGTAATTGCCCTCATATACTCCGTTTGTACATTAATGGGGCAGACAGTTGGCAAAGAAATACATAGTGCGACTCACCGAAGAAGAGCGTACTGATTTGG